>ENA-OQAL01000073-OQAL01000073.1-human-gut-metagenome-genome-assembly--contig:-NODE-73-length-24541-cov-3.634718_pt1 | contig 24541 bp, 29 predicted proteins | sample MGYA00242491_ERZ504519 | MGnify/ENA primary metagenome ERZ504519 (study PRJEB26092, sample SAMD00036260) | human gut metagenome | host: Homo sapiens | study: EMG produced TPA metagenomics assembly of... | reverse complement strand
TTTCTTAGTCCATAGTTCTTTCTCCTTACCTTTTAAATTAATCCAATTAATTTTGATAGATTTTCCAATTCACAATAACCTTTGCTACCGCTTCGTTCAGCGCTGCATCCAGGCCTTTTTTGTTAATAACTCGCAAGCCGTTAGCGCAGATGTTCAGGCTAATCCAGCAATCCTGTTCTACATAGTAGAATTTCTTTGTAAACAAGTTCACATCAAAAGTTCTTTTTGTTCTTCTCTTAGAGTGTGAAACGTTGTTGCCTATCAAGGCTTTCTTTCCGGTAATTTGACAAATTTTCGACATTTCTATCTAGTTTTTATAGTTTTTATTCCATGGTTCTCTCAAACGGAGTGCAAAGTAAGTGATTTTATTTTATATAAACAAATCTTTTTCCAATAAATTGAACTTTTACTCCTCTTTTCCCTGATTTGGCATAATTCCAACAACAATTGGAGGGTTTTTGCCGTTGCAGCCTGAATATTTTTCTCACGGCCTTCATCTTCGGTCAATTTAGCTGTAAGCACCGCATCTTTTGTTCCGGCTGCTACCCAAATCGTACCGACCGGCTTTTCCGGACTTCCTCCGCCAGGACCGGCATCCGGATGTAGCCATTGCATAATCCACATCCAAAGCCTTGATGGCACCCTTTACCATTTCCACAACGGTTTCTTCACTTACCGCCCCATGCTGTTCCAGTGTTTCGGCATTTACATATAAATGCGTTTTCTTTACCTCATCTGAGTAGGCAATAACCCCACCTTTATAGAAACGAGAACTACCTGGGATAGCAGTTATGATGGCTGCCACGTTACCAGCCGTACAACTTTCTGCAGTAGCCAATGTATAGCCTTCTCTCCAGAAAATTTCACTTATCTCCTTACTTAGTGTTTTGGTTTCTACTGACATAATCTGTTTTCTCTAAATTGTTACTTAATGGTTACCCGTGAATAAGCGGGTTTGTCTATAGTGCAAAAATCCTTGTCCAAAAACTTATAATATCCCGTAATGGCGATCATGGCCGCATTGTCGGTAGTATACCCGAACTTCGGTATGAAAATGTTCCAGCCATATTTTTTCGCATGTTCACGGAAAGCGTTTCGCAGGCCGTTGTTTGCCGATACTCCTCCGGCTACGGCCACTTCCTTGATGCCTGTATCCTTTACTACCTTACGTAATTTATCCATCAGAATGTCTACAATCGTTTTTTCCAACGAAGCAGCCAAATCCGTCTTATGATGTTCTACGAAATCGGGATCTTCTTTCATCCAGTCTCTGAGCGAGTACAGGAAAGAGGTTTTCAGTCCGCTAAAGCTATAGTCATAGCCCGGGATATGCGGTTTGCTGAATTTAAAGGCTTCCGGATTACCCTGACGCGCCAGCTTGTCGATAATCGGACCACCTGGATAGCCCAGCCCCATCACCTTGGAACACTTGTCGATAGCCTCTCCTGCCGCATCGTCGATAGTCTGTCCCAGCACTTCCATATCATTATACGCATTCACACGGATAATCTGAGAGTTTCCTCCTGAAACCAGCAGGCAGATAAAAGGATATTTAGGCTGTACGTTTTCACCGTCGGGCTCCTGAATAAAGTGCGCCAGCACATGGCCCTGCAAATGATTCACCTCTACCATCGGAATATCCAACGAGCGGGCAAGTCCTTTGGCAAAAGACACTCCTACCAGCAAAGAACCCATCAGACCCGGTCCGCGAGTAAAGGCAATGGCACTCAAATCTTCCTTTGCCACTCCGGCACGTTTCAATGCTTCGTGCACCACCGGAACAATATTCTGCTGATGTGCACGTGAGGCCAGTTCCGGAACCACTCCTCCGTAAGCTTCGTGCACCGCCTGGCTGGCAATCACGCTCGACAGCAATACGCCATCCTTTATCACTGCCGCAGAAGTATCATCACAAGAAGATTCTATTCCTAATATTATTGTACTCATAACATTCTTCTATTATTAATAGGTCAATATTTCAAGTCCCTGCTCCGTCATTACGAAAGTGTGTTCCCACTGTCCGGAAGGAAGCTCATCCTCCGTCACCACGGTCCATCCGTCTTCTTCGTCAATGAAGACTTCCCAGGTTCCCATATTAATCATCGGTTCGATGGTAAACACCATGCCCGGCACAAGCAACATACCTGTACCCTTCTTGCCAAAGTGTTCTACATCCGGTTCTTCGTGGAACTCTACTCCCACACCGTGACCGCACAAATCACGGACCACTGAAAATCCGTTCTTCTTCGCGTGTTTCTCTACGGCATGGCCGATATCTCCCACAAAGCCGAAAGGACGGGCTGCTTCCATACCGACTTCCAGACATTCTTTTGCCACACGCACCAGTTTTTTCTTTCTGCGGAGTGGTTTTTCCGATAATGAACATACGTGAAGCGTCGGCATAATAACCGTCCAGAATCGTCGTACAGTCCACATTAATAATGTCGCCTTCTTCCAGAATTTCCTCTTCGCTCGGAATTCCATGGCAAACCACCTCATTGATGGAAGTACAACAGCTCTTCGGAAATCCCTCATACCCCAAGGTTGCCGGAATGGCTCCGTGGTCCCGGGTATACTCATACACCAGCTTGTCTATTTCGGCCGTACTCATTCCAGCGTGGATTCCTTTTCCACCAGTCGAGCACTCCCGTATTGATTACGCCGCTACGACGAATCCTTCAATCTGTTCCGGAGTCTTAATCAACTGGCGAGTCGGAACCAAATGCCCTTTATCCTGATAAAACAGCACTTTCTTGTCCAATTCCGTCAGTTCCGCCCCTTTGGGCACCCTCCAGTTTATCTTATGTCTCTTCATAATCGTCTTTTTTTACTTATGTGCAAAGGTATAAGAAAAAATGGAATAGCGTACGGGAAGCGATATAAAAAACGCTGGAATTTGCAGGCGCATTGTCACATTTCTGTAATATTATCATTAAAACAATTAAGAGAAAAGAAAAACACGCCATCCAATATTATTTTGTTAGCATAAGATTGTTACAACAACAAATTTTTATATCTTCGCTCAGCTACTACATTACAATAACTACATTATTTTTGGAATTATGATGAACAAAAACCAAATCGGAACAAATGCGGGTATCGTGTGGAAACTCCTTTCCGACAATGCCCACTGGGAGTACGACAAGCTTAAACACGCATCCGGCCTGTCAGACAGAGACTGAATGCGGCTATCGGATGGCTGGCCCGTGAAGACAAAATAGATTTTGACATTGACGAGCAGCACGACCGCTTGTTTTTACATGTCAATGTCTATATCGGCTAACACAAAATACCATCAGAGAAAAGGCTCTGGTGGTATTTTGGTTTTATGTCAGACAATCCGGTTCACCGTCACATCGGGAAACTCATGAAGCATCATCAAGAGCAATCCTTCCTCATTCACTCTTTTTGCCCTGATTACCATTGTGATGCGATAGGCTTCATGGTTGTTCTCATACACCTTGTTCATCTCGTAGGAGGTAATCTGAAAATTCTCGGAACTGAACTTGCCGGAAAGGGCTTTCAAGGCCTCGGAATTCTCTGCCGTAAGCTCGATAATCATACTTCGCATTCCTATACTTTTAAAACAGTAGCTGAGAACCTCCAATCCTGCTAATACCAGGAAAGTAGCCAGAATACCTATCATATACATGCCCGACCCTACCGCGAGTCCGATTCCGGCCGTAGTCCACACACCGGCTGCCGTAGTCAGCCCTCGCACCACCTGCTTCTGCAACAGGATAATGGTACCCGCCCCAATAAAAACCGATACCACTGACCACCTGGGCAGCCAGACGGCTCGGATCCAGGCGCACCAAATCCTTCTCCAGCACATCCATAAAGCCGTATTGCGACACAATCATCAGCAACGCACTGCCCAGTGCCACCAGGAAATGCGTGCGATAACCCGCCTCCTTTGCCCGGTATTCCCGCTCAAGCCCGATAAGCACCCCCATCAGACCGGCCACAAACAACCTTAAAGAAAAATCTACGTAAATATTCATATACTTCCAGCTAAAAGTTCTTTCCGAAAGATACGAAAAACATCTGAAAACCCAAGCACACGGACAAGAATACGTATTTGTTTATTCTATGTTTCCAAAGCGGAGACATACGTTTCCAACGCAGAAACATACGTTTCCCGTCCGGAAAACATACAGTTTAGCTCTGAGAAACATAGAATACGGACAAACAGTTTCCTCACATCCCCCTGACATTTTCTCTATTACAGAATGTCCAAGTGGTTTCAGGTCAAATTCTTCCGTTTCTTTTCACCACACCTTTTCTTTTCTTACATTTCCGTAGTTTCGTTTTTTCCGTAATTTTACGCTCGATTTTACAGCATAACTTTATGAAATATAAATTATTAGTATTAGACCTCGACGGAACGCTTACCAACAAGCAGAAAAAGATTACCCCTCACACCAAAGAAACACTGCTCAAAATTCAGGAGCTAGGAGTGAAAATTGTACTGGCCTCGGGAAGACCCACGTACGGCATTGCCCCGCTGGCCGAGCAACTGGAATTGCAAAAATATGAAGGCTACATTCTGGCTTACAACGGCGGAGAAATCATCGACTGGAAAACGAAGGAGCTGATGTACAAGAACCTGCTCGACCACGATGTGCTTCCCTACCTTTACGAATGCGCCAAGAAGAACGACTTTGCCATTGTGACTTACGACGGGGAATACGTACTGACCGAGAAACCGGACGATGAGTATGTGCTCAAAGAGGCGTTGCTCAATGTCATGAAAATAAAGAAGGTAGACAATTTCCTGGATGCCGTGAAACATCCGATTGCCAAATGCCTGATTGTGGGCGAACCGACCCGACTGGCCGAGCTGGAGAAAGAGATGTACGAGCACCTGAAAGACCGCATGGGTGTTTTCCGCTCAGAGCCTTATTTCCTGGAGCTGGTCCCTAAGGGCATCGACAAGGCCCAGTCGCTGGCCGTTCTCCTTAAGGAAATCGGACTTACCCGTGAGGAAATGTTTGCCATCGGCGACGGATTCAACGACCTGTCCATGATTCAATACGCCGGACTGGGTATCGCTATGGCTAATGCACAGGAGGTAGTAAAAGAAAACGCCGACTTCATCACTTTGTCCAATGAAGAAGACGGCGTGGCCTACGCGGCTGAAAAATTTATTCTGTCTTAGGCTTCCGGTCGAAGAACGGATTTTTGGATGATGCACTCACGGGTATGGCGTACACCTGGGTGCATCCATCCAGCCAGTCAAGTTGCTGGGCCGCCAGACCGGCCGAGAACATCACACGCGTATCTACCCGATGGTCGGCCGCTACTGAACAAGCCGAACCGATGGCAATTCCTACATCTACACTATTGATGGCACAGGGCACTCCCTTTTTGCGGTCTCCGCAATGCTCATATCCGCAATGTCCACAATCCAGCCCCTGCGGAAGCGAGCGCGTACCTATCAGCACCACACACTCTGCCTGGAGAATGTTATCCGCATCGCGCAGGAAAAACTTAAAACCATTGTCTTCATACATCTGCTTCATCGTATCAGAAAGGATACGGATGTTGCTTTCCGTCACCATGGCCACTTCAATAATGTCTACCCCCTTTCCTTTGGGAGCTGTACGTGCCGCCGTCATCATTTGTTGCGCCACCTGCAACACTTGTTCATGGCGGCTGTCTCTTTCATTCAGTATCATATTCCATTAAAGTTAAAAACATATATGCAAAAAGGGTTATATCCGAGCTTTTGCCATAAGGCATCAGATGCTCTAAATATAACCCTTTCTCGATAAATCCGCTACGGATTTATTTCTTTTTTCCTTTTTTCAGGTCATTTTCATGAATGGCCTCTTCTACTTGATAAGCCGGAGCATGTTTTTTATGCATACCCTTCGGTTTTTATTACCGGCAGCTCCCATAGTAAATACCTCCTTTCAATTCCTTAAAAAGGTCAATGTAAAAATGTGATTATTTAAGTATATCCAATTGTTTGAAACACTTAATCAATTTTTCAATAGCGAAGTCCACCTGTTCTTTGGTGTGAGTAGCCATCAATGCAAAACGCACCAGTGTATCCTGAGGAGCACAAGCTGGAGGAATTACCGGATTGATAAACACTCCTTCGTCGAAGGCCAGCTTGGTTACTTCGAAAGTCTTGTCCGTGTCGCGTACGTACAGAGGGATAATCGGACTTTCTGTTTCACCGATTTCAAAGCCTGACTCACGGAAACGTTTCAGAGAGTAGTTGGTGATTTCCCACAAACGCTCCTGACGTTCCGGTTCTGTCTTGAAAATATGGATGGCTTCTCTTGCTGCAGCCGTAGCAGCTGGTGTATTACTTGCCTGGAATATATAAGAGCGGGCATTGTGGCGCAACCAGTTGATTACGTCCTTGTCACCTGCCACGAAACCACCGATAGAAGCGAGTGATTTACTGAATGTACCCATAATCAGGTCGATGTCTTCCGTTACGCCGAAATGGTCGCACACGCCTCGTCCCTGTCTTCCGAATACACCCAGACCATGTGCTTCGTCCACGTAGATGCTGGCATTGTATTTCTTCTTCAGGCGAACGATTTCCGGCAAGTTAGCCAAATCACCTTCCATAGAGAACACGCTATCCACCACAATCAGTTTGATGGCATCCGGTTCACACTTCTGGAGCTCTTTTTCCAGGGCATCCATGTCGTTGTGTTTATACTTCAGCTGGGTAGCAAAAGAAAGACGACGTCCGTCCACGATAGAAGCATGGTCACGGTCATCACAAATGATGTAATCGCCACGTCCGGCCAACTGAGGAATCACACCTTCATTAACCGTAAATCCGGTAGAGAAACACAATGCTTCATCTTTACCGACGAACTCTGCAAGTTCTTTTTCAAGTTCTACATGAATATCCAGCGTTCCATTCAACAGACGAGAACCCGCGCATCCTGTACCATATTTGCGAGTAGCAGCAATAGCCGCGTCGATGATTCTCTGATCATGAGTCAGACCCATATAGGAATTTGAACCGAACATCAATACTTTCTTTCCGTCCATCATTACCTCTGTATCCTGGGCACTGTCTATTTCACGAAAGTACGGATAGACACCTCTTTCCATGTACATCTGAGGTACTCTGAATTTACTTAATTTTTCTTGTAATAATCCCATATTCTAATATCTGGTAAGCATCCCAGCTTACATTAAACTTCATTACTTTTGCAACCGTTTTCGTTACAAACATTTTTCATTTAAGAACGTGCAAAGATACAAAAAAACTCAAAATTCCGATACGAAATCCCTGAAAAAAAATAACAAGAGTATCAATTTATAGGGGCAATTTGCCCTAAACTATGAAAGATAATATTATTTTTGTACTCCCAATTTTTAAGGAAACAGGTTTATGGAGACAAAAAAGCGAATCACCTTTGTGGTAAACCCCATATCCGGTACTCACGGAAAGGAATTCATCCTACGACTTATTGAAAAAGAACTGAATCATTCTATATATGATTATTCTATCCGGAAAACGGAATATGCAGGTCACGCTTCCGAGATAGCCGCACAAGCCGCCGCCGAACATACGGACATCGTAGTGGCCATCGGCGGAGACGGTACCATCAATGAGATAGGACGGGCGCTTATCCATACCAATACTGCGATGGGAATTATTCCATGTGGTTCGGGAAACGGACTTGCACGCCATCTGCATATACCTATGGAACCGAAAGGGGCCATCAATGTGCTCAATGCTGGAAATGTGAAGACGATAGACTACGGTATCATTGACAACCACCCCTTCTTCTGTACATGCGGAGTGGGATTCGATGCCTTCGTAAGCCTGAAATTTGCCGATTCCGGGAAAAGAGGTCTGCTGACCTACCTGGAAAATACCCTGCACGAAAGCCTGACGTATGAACCGGAAACGTACGAAATAGAGAACTCTACAGGTACCGTACGCTACAAGGCATTCCTGATAGCCTGTGCCAATGCATCGCAATATGGCAACAATGCCTACATCGCCCCGCAAGCCTCGCTGACCGACGGCATGATGGACATCACGGTGCTGGAGCCGTTTACCGTGCTGGATGTACCTTCTCTTTCATTCCAGTTGTTCAACCGGACACTCGACCAGAACAGCCGTATCAAAACGATGAAGGACAAGAGCATCATCATACACCGTGCACAGGAGGGAGTATTCCATTTTGACGGAGACCCGATGATGGGCGGAAAAGACCTGAAGGTGGAAATCATTCACCAGGGGCTACACGTTATCGCGCCGATACGTCCCAAACAGATGCCTTCTCCCCCGCTGAACATTCTCCCAGCACTTCACCGACTTTATCGGACGACGTCCCATCACTTCGGCCATTGCCCAGAAGCACAAGCAACTCCTGATGCTGAACCATCACATCCTGAGACGCTTGTCGAAGAAATAATCATTTCATCTTACAAGGCCAGATAGAAATCTCTGGCCAGTTCACTAAACTCCGGTGTATAGACATGACGCTCCGTCTCGATGGGAAGGTGCGTGATTTCCGTCTGCGCACAAGGATGCTTCACGAACGCCATCAGCACACGCTTGGCGGGCAATTCCTGGCGTGGATGCACCCAGGTCTGCCGCAAAAGATGCAAACCTTTCCCGAGGGCTAAAGCCACAAAATCGGCCGATGCCGTAGCCGGAAGTACCACCGAAAAACTACCTTTTTCGGACAACAAAACCGAGACTTTCGATAACAAAGCGTCAAAGTCCAGTTCATCGGTATGCCGGGCGTATTTCTCTGTGCCTGAGGGCATTTCACGGACTCCACAAAATACGGAGGATTCGACACGATGGCATCAAAACACCCGTTCCATTCTTCCGGTGCCTTCCGTATATCAAGCCGCTCTACCTCCATCCGGTCAGACCAGGGCGTACGGGCCACGTTTTCACGGGCCTGCTCCACGGCCGCTTCGTCAATATCAACGGCGGTTACAAAGGCATCCGGATTCCGCTGGGCCAACATCAAGGCAATCAATCCGCTTCCGGTACCAATGTCAAGCACCCTCCGTGCCCCGTCCACTTGCGCCCATGCGCCGACCAGCACGCCGTCGGTGCCTACCTTCATGGCACACTTATCATGAAAACTACAAATTGCTTGAATTGAAAATATGGATTTGGCATAACTTATGTCTAAAAATTTACGCCAAAAATAGTGAAATCCCCATAGAAAACGCTTCAACCTGCCATTATTTTACATAATAAAAGAGGTATTTGACACAAATAGTTTCCAAATTACATGCGGAATGATTAACTTTGTGCCGTTTTTGAGTAATAAAAAAGCTTCTTAATTCAGAAGAGAAAACAAGTATGGTAAAAAAGACAAAAAACAACGAGATTCTGGTAAGTGCAGAAGGTAATGACATTCCGATGATGGCAGAAATTGAAACGCTTCCGGTGGACAATGCAACGGATGACCTCACGGGAGAGCTGCCCGTCATGCCCCTGCGCAACCTTATGATATTTCCCTCTATTGTCATGCCCGTCAGTGTAGGCCGGCAACCCACATTGAAATTAGTCAATCAGGCACTTCAGAGCAAAGAGCCTATCATCATTACCACGCAGAAGGTGAGCGAGGTAGACTCGCCCAAACAGAAGGATTTGTTTCCCATTGCGGTAATCGGTAAGGTGCTCCGGGTGTTCGAAATGCCGGGAGGAACCATTACAGCCATCCTTCAGGCTACGGGTCCGAAGGTGCAACTGGAAGAAATCACTTCCACCCGTCCCTTCCTGAAGGGTAAGGTTTCAGTGATTGAAGAGGATATGAAGGACGAGAAATCCGATGAATTCAAGACACTAATTGACACTTGCAAGGAGTTGAGTGCCAAAGTGATTGAATTGTCCGATGAAATTTCGCCAGACACTTCTTTCGCCTTGAAGAACCTGGACAACAACGAGGTGCTGGTCAACTTCATTTCCGGCAATTTCCCCTTCCCTATCAACGAGAAGTACGAATTGCTTCAAACAAATAACCTGAAAGACCGGTTGTACCGCCTTATCCAGTTGCTGAACAAGTACATCCAGCTGGCCACTCTGAAACAGAGCATCCAGATGCGTACGCGTGAGGAACTCGACCGCCAGCAACGTGAGTACTTCCTCCAGCAACAAATCAAGAACATTCAGGATGAGCTGGGCAACGGACAGGATGACGAGATTGACGAACTGCGCAAGAAGGGAGAAAAGAAACGCTGGAAACCGGAAGTAAAAGAGACTTTCGAGCGTGAGCTGTCCAAACTGGAACGTATCAACCCGCAATCGCCCGACTATAACGTGCAACTGACTTATCTTCAGACATTGCTCTCACTTCCGTGGGGCGTGTATACACAGGATGTCATCGACATTCCGAATGCCAAGAAGATACTCGACAAGGAACACTACGGACTGGAGAAGGTGAAAGAACGTATTCTGGAGCACCTAGCCGTGCTGAAGCTGAAAGGTGACCTGAAGTCGCCGATTATCTGCCTCTACGGTCCTCCGGGAGTAGGAAAGACTTCTCTGGGACGTTCCATCGCCACGGCCCTGAAACGGAAATACGTGCGTATGTCACTGGGTGGCGTGCACGATGAAGCTGAAATCCGCGGTCACCGCAAGACGTACATCGGTGCCATGCCGGGACGTATCATCAAGAGCCTGATCAAAGCGGAAACATCGAATCCGGTCATCATTCTGGATGAGATTGATAAGTTGAGCAGCGATAGCCACGGCGACCCGAGCTCGGCCATGCTGGAAGTGCTCGACCCGGAACAGAACAACACGTTCCACGACAATTACGTTGACATTGACTACGACTTGTCGAACATCATGTTCATCGCTACGGCCAACAACCTGGGCACTATCCCATCTCCGTTGCTCGACCGTATGGAGCTGATTGAAGTAAGCGGTTACATTACCGAAGAGAAGATTGAAATCGCCCGCCGTCACCTCATTCCGAAAGAGATGGAGAAGAACGGCCTGAAGAAGGAACACGTGAAGTTCAGCAAGGCGGCCATTGAATACATCATCGAGAACTATACCCGTGAAAGCGGTGTGCGTGAGCTGGAAAAGAAAATCAGCAAGGTGATGCGTAAAATCGCACTGGAAATTGCCAGCGATGAGTTTACCGGTACCCATGAGCTGAAGCCGAAAGACATCGAGAAGTTCCTCGGCGCACAGGAATATTCCCGCGACAAATACCAGGGCAACGAATATGCCGGCGTAGTGACGGGACTGGCCTGGACGGCCGTAGGCGGTGAGATTCTGTTCGTAGAAACCAGTCTGAGCCGTGGAAAGGGACAACTGACCCTGACCGGTAACCTGGGCTCGGTAATGAAGGAATCGGCCATGCTGGCACTGGAGTACCTGAAAGCACATAGCCACCTGCTCGATTTGCCTGAAGGTATCTTCGACAACTGGAACATCCATATCCACGTACCGGAAGGAGCTATTCCGAAAGACGGACCTTCTGCCGGTATCACCATGGTCACCTCACTGGCTTCTGCACTTACCCAGCGCAAGGTGAAAGCCAACCTGGCCATGACAGGTGAAATCACCCTTCGTGGAAAGGTGCTTCCCGTAGGCGGTATCCGGGAGAAAATCCTGGCGGCCAAACGTGCCGGCATCAAGGACATCATCCTGTGCGAGGAAAACCGCAAGGACATCAATGAAATCCAGCCGATGTACCTCACCGGAATGACTTTCCACTACGTGAAGGACATCAAGGAAGTACTCCGCCTGGCACTGACCGACGAGAAGGTGGCCGATGCCATCGACTTTACCATCAAAGAAGATAAAAACAAAGAAAACCCTGCACAATGAAATTTGAATTACAATATACGGACCCCAAATCGAACGCCCGCGCTGGTCTGATTACAACAGACCACGGGCAGATTGAGACCCCTATCTTCATGCCGGTGGGCACACTGGGTACGGTGAAAGGCGTGCATCTTCACGAACTGAAGAATGACATCAAGGCTCAGATTATCCTGGGAAACACGTACCACCTCTACCTGCGCCCCGGACTGGACATCATCGAGGGGGCTGGCGGACTCCATAAGTTCAACGGATTCGACCGTCCGATGCTGACCGATAGCGGCGGCTTCCAGGTATTCTCTCTTTCCGGCATCCGTAAGTTGCGCGAAGAGGGCGTGGAGTTCCGCTCGCACATTGACGGCTCAAAGCATTTGTTCACTCCCGAACGGGTGATGGACATCGAGCGTACCATCGGTGCCGACATCATGATGGCTTTCGACGAGTGCGCCCCCGGTACTTCCGACTACAACTATGCCAAGAAGTCCATGGAGCTGACTCACCGCTGGCTGGACAGATGTTGTGCCCGCTTCAACGAAACGGAGCCCAAGTACGGCTACAACCAGTCACTCTTCCCCATCGTGCAGGGATGCGTATATCCTGACTTGCGCCGCCAATCGGCCGAATACATCGCCTCGAAGAATGCCGACGGTAATGCCATCGGTGGACTGGCCGTGGGTGAACCTACCGAGAAGATGTACGAGATGATTGAGGTGGTCAACGAGATTCTGCCTAAGGACAAACCCCGCTACCTGATGGGTGTAGGTACTCCGGTCAACATCCTGGAAGGCATCGAACGCGGTGTGGACATGTTCGACTGCGTGATGCCGACCCGTAACGGACGAAACGGCATGCTCTTTACCAAAGACGGTATCATGAACATGCGCAACAAGAAATGGGAGAACGACTATTCGCCCATCGAAGCTGACGGAGCATCTTACGTAGACACGATGTACAGCCGTGCCTACCTGCGCCACCTGTTCCACGCACAGGAGCTGCTGGCCATGCAGATTGCCTCCATCCACAACCTGGCCTTCTACCTCTGGCTCGTAGGCGAAGCCCGCAAGCACATCATCGCCGGCGATTTCTCTACTTGGAAACCGGCCATGGTGAAACGTTTTATCTACCCGATTGTAATTGTAGTTTACGACGATAAATATGAAACACAATGTGTTCCAGTTGTTCCGTTCCTACCTGCAAGCCGGAAAGGAACAACTGAAAAATTTAAAAGGAAACCCGTTCAAGAAAGAAATGGTTGAAACGGCTGGACAGGTACATCATCGTGAAGTTCCTGGGCACCTACTTTTTGCCATCGCCCTGATTATCTCCATCGCCGTGGTGTTCGACATCAATGAAAACATTGACGACTTCATCAACAACAAGGCGCCTATCAGTGCCATCATCTTCGACTATTACCTGAACTTCATTCCTTATTACACGAACCTCTTCAGTCCGTTGTTCGTATTCATTGCCGTGATTTTCTTCACGTCGAAGCTGGCAGAGAACTCCGAGATTATCGCCATGTTCTCCACCGGAATGAGCTTCAAGCGCCTGATGGTGCCCTACATGATTTCGGCCGCCATCATCGCACTGGTCACCTACGTGCTGAGTACCGAGGTGATTCCTACCGGTAGTGTCACCCGACTGAAGTTTGAGCAAGTGTACAAGAACAAGAAGCGGGCAGACTATGTGCGCAACATCCAGCTGGAGGTAGATACGGGTGTCATTGCCTACATGGAGCGCTACGAGGACTACAACAAGACGGCTTACCGCTTCTCGCTCGACAAGTTTGAAGACCACAAGCTGGTATCGCACCTCACGGCCCGCCGCATTACGTACGACACCACCACCGTGCACCGCTGGATTATCAAGGACTACATGATTCGTGAGATGAAGGGCATGCGTGAGACTATTACCCGAGGAGAGCGTATGGACTCCATCATCAACATGGAGCCGCAGGACTTCCTCATCACGCGCGGCCAGCAGGAAACGATGACCAGTCCCCAGCTACGGGAGTACATCGACAAGCAGAAGCAACGAGGCTTCGCCAACATCAAGGTGTTCGAAGTGGAATACTACCGGCGCATCGCCACCTCGTTTGCAGCCTTCATCCTGACGGTCATCGGGCTCTCGCTTTCGTCACAAAAACGGAAAGGAGGTATGGGACTTCACTTGGGAATCGGTATCGGACTGAGTTTCTCCTACATCCTGTTCCAGACCATCTCGTCCACCTTCGCCATCAACGGAAACGCGCATCCGAATCTGGCCGTGTGGATTCCGAACATTCTATATCTGTTTATCGCGATTTATCTCTACCGCAAGGCACCGAAATAAAAAGAAAATCTCCTCACAAATCACCATGATGCATGGATTTGTGAGGAGATTCTACTTTCGCACACCGCCTTTTTACTTATCAATCTGACTCTCGGTAAACGGGTCGGCACGATGCCCCATAAGGTCTATTTGTGAATACTCCCTGTCAAATTCCTCCATCTCGTAAGCCGTAAGCCGCACATGAGCTGCTCCCAAGAAATCATCGAGGTGATTCGGATTCGTTGTGCCTGGGATGGGAGCAATCCATGACTTACGCGAAAGCATCCACACCAAGGCAAACTGGGCAGGAGTAATGTTCTTTCGCTCTGCCCATTTACGCACAAGTGACACAAGCGGCATATTATGTTTCAAGGCTTCAGGAGTGAATTGTGGCAATGTGGCCCGCCGGTCGGGTTTCTCAAAACGGCTTTTCTCATGAATCACTCCCGTAAGAAAGGCCCGCCCCAACGGACAATAAGGTACAAAACCGATTCCTAGTTTTTCCAGCGTAGGGAATATTTTGGTCTCCGGTTCGCGCCACCAGATAGCATACTCGCTCTGTACGGCCGAAAGCGGACAAACGGCATGTGCCCGACGAATAGAACGTGCACTGGCTTCCGATAATCCCCAGTGCAAGACTTTTCCTTCCTGCATCAGCTTCTTTACCGTCTCTGCTACCTCCTCCATCGGCACCTTCGGGTCTACACGGTGCTGATAAAGCAAGTCTATGTGATCCGTACGCAAGCGTCGCAATGAACCTTCCACTGCCCGGCGAATATGGTCAGACCGGCTATTCAAGGCTGTGGGTTGCTTCTCTTCCACCCCAAAACCAAACTTCGTACCGATTTTTACTTTGTCACGAAAGGGAGCAAGTGCCTCGCCTACCCACTCTTCACTGGTATAAGGGCCGTACACCTCTGCCGTATCGAAAAAAGTAACTCCCTGATCATAAGCCCGACGAATCAAGGCAATCATATCCTTCTTTTCATACCGTCCGCCATAGTAGCCTACCATAGGAAGGCATCCCAGCCCGATAGCCGATACATCCAGTCCGCCCAAATTGCGATGTTCCATATCTCCACGTACAGACTGATCCTTACTATTCGATGACTGGAAGAAAACCTTCGATACACCGGTCCATGCACATACCGCAGAAAAGGCGGCTACAGACGACATCTTCAAAAAATCTCTTCTATCCATAATCTGAATCTTTTTTACGAGCCGCTACGGCTCAACAACCCTCGTAATATTTCCATTTCGTTATCCGTGAGGCGGAAAGGGAAGCTTTCCTTTTCAGGCGCGGGAACCTCGGCTTCCTGCACTAAAAAGCATTGCATCACTCTTTCCGTAGTCGTGCGATAACGGTCGGCCATGAAGCAGACCACTTCATCCTCGTATAAATTGGCGGGAATGTCTATTGGTTTATCCATCTTTCTTGTTTTCTTGATACGGCAAAATTACCCCTGCACGGGCAGAAGGCCGTAACAATACCACGGAGGTCGTACCGTTTTTACGGATTTTGCCTGCTCACGTGCGGCCAATTGGCTGAGATAATGTATTTTTTGTGAAGGGACATCCCGACGAAAACAAAAGAATGGTTATGAGCAAGATTTTGAAAATAAGGAACGTAGGCGACTATAGCCAGTGGGTGGGACACACGGACACGCATCCGCTGGTCAGCGTCATCGACTATGCAGAAGTGTCTCCCGTGCGCCATTGCCTGAACAACTATAGCGTGTATGGCATCTTCTTTCACGACGAGGCGAACATCGACCTGGCCTACGGTTGCGGAAAATACGACTACAAGGAAGGAACCGTCATTTGTGTGGCTCCCGGACAGATAGGAGGAAAGGAAGACAACGGCGAGCTGGTCAAGCTGACGGGATGGGCCTTGCTCTTCCACCCCGATTTGTTGCAGGGCACGGCACTGGAGAAGCACATCAGGGAGTATTCATTTTTCGACTACCGCGTGAATGAAGCCCTGCACATGACCGACGAGGAGCACGACATCCTCGTGTCGCTGATGCGCCAGATAAAAGATGAGCTACAGAAAAAGCACGACGCGCTTCAGGATGCCATCCTCGTGGGCTACATCGAACTGATGCTGAACTTCTGCCAGCGTTTCTACAACCGCCAGTTCATCACCCGGAAGCTGGTTAACTCGGACATGCTCATGAAGTTCGACCAGCTTCTGCGCGATTACTACGAAGAAAAAATCCAGCTTACCTCGGGCATGCCACCGTGCAATACTGTGCCGCCAAGCTATGCATGTCGGCCAACTATTTCGGCGACCTTATCAAGAAGATGACCGGAGACACGGCCAGCAACTACATCCGCCAAGACCTCATCCAGCGAGTGAAAAACGAACTCGCCAGCGGGGCAAACATCTCACAAGTGGCCTACGAATTAGGCTTCGAATACCCCCAGCACCTGAGCCGCATGTTCAAGAAGTTCTGCGGATATACCCCGACCGACTACCTCAGACAGATACAGAAAAAGCCCGGTTGCTGAACCCGTCAGCCACCAGGCTATTTCTCCTTCAGGTGTCAGTCACCGGCTATTTCACCACTATCCACACACCCTCTCCGCGTGCCTTCGCTTCCACGATTTTCCGTTTCAGGCGATACACCCAGAGACGGGAATCAAGCAACAAGCCGGGTTTCCGGCGGCATCCCACGAGGATGCATCCTGCGGTGTCGTGCACCGAGTTGCCTGCATGAATGCGGATGCCTTCGAACAAGGGAACGTGAAGGAGCAGCGGAAGCCACTCGCCAAACCTGGGCGAACGGGTGATGACCACCGGATAGCGGCCTTCGGGAATGGCCGTACGTCCTTCCACCTTGCGCCCCCGGTGTCCCCACCCTACGTCGCGCCAGGTAGGTTCCAGTGTATCACAGAACGGAGTTCCGTCTATCTCTATCCGCCCTTCCGTATAATCTTTGTTTTTACATACACGAGTCAGTATCAGTTCCATAAGCTATAATCTCTTTTTAAGCGTTTGATTTATCGGGCTTAACCACCTTCCCATCCTTGCGGTATTTAAGCTTTGAGTAATTGTCATTTGTCACAATTGTCACGTAACGCCGGTGCACCCACTGGCGGAGCATGCCGTGTACCCCTTCCGCATCCATGCCCTCCGACTGGCGCACACGTATGGCGTCGGCCAGCGAGAACTCGTCGGGGAGCAGCTCCAGCAAGTTGCGCCGCCCCGGTGTGCGGGCGTCCGCACCCCCTCCCTGCGCTTCCTCGATAGCAGCTCCGAAAAACTCCATCTTGCACCACATATCATACTGAAGGCTCCAGCGCACAAAATCCTCTATGGTCTTGTCCCAGCGGTAGCCCGAAGCCACGAAAAGCACGCAGGCCTTGAGCCAGGCAATGACGTTGGCACGGAACGACAGATTTTCGTACACCCGGCTTTGCGAAAGGCGGGCAAACTCGGCATTCTCCTCGCGAAGCTTCGCGGCCAGACGATAGGCCTGCGGACAATCTACCCTGCCGTGTGCCTTCGTCAGGTTCTCGATGAAGGGACGGAGCTGCTCGTCGAACGAAGCGTCGTACGTGCCATACACGGGCATGTCTGCCCCGATTTCCCGCTCGGGGATAGTGCAGAAGTTGATGCGCGACACAGGTCCGTCGGTCAGCACCCGCGAGAAATAACGCTTGCCCTTCTGAATGGTGGTGGCCGCATTCCAGTTAAAGCGGATGGTCACCTTCTCGGTCACACTCTGCGTGCCCACACGCGTCTGCCCGTAACGGTTGCCCGGATCGAACGCCAGACACATAATCTGGAACTGCTGGCCTCCCCGTCCGCTTCCACGAAGCGCGTCGAACTGGTCAATCTCGTTCAGTTTCGTATAGAGGAAATGCCCCTCCGCCTCGGCGGTACGCATCACGAAGGCCGGATTCGTCATGTCCGCATCGATTTCCTGAATCACCAGTCCCTCGGGACGCTGGCGCTTGTCCTTGTTGGCTCCCTTCGAGTTCACCTCCTTCTTCCATTCCCGCTCACGGCGCAGGTTCTCCTCGTCGCGCAGGCGGATGTCGGCCATGATACGGTTGATAGGTTCCGAGATACAATCTTTTCCGGCACCCGTTCCGGCCATGAGCACGTTCATCAGCGTAGCCTCGTGCTCCACATTGTCGATGTAGCGGAACCTCACCTTCCAGAGGTGGGCGGCCAGCGAGGGAAACACGGCATGCGCCACGGCCGGACGGTAGATTTCGGGCGTGCGGCTTACGAGCAGACGGATGAGCGGCGGAAGCTTGCGGGGCATGGGCGGCGGAACGGACTTGCCGGAGTGGACCTCCGTTTCGGTGTGCATCCTTTCCTGTTCCTCCTGACGGAGCACGTCTTTCATCAGGCGAGGCATGGAGCAGAACTTCGACGTGCAGGCCGAATGGATGAGTGCCCGCATTTCCTCCTCGTCGAGCCCGTAGCGGGGCATGATGCGCAGAAGGAGCGATTCGTCGTTGTCGGTAATGTAACGCAGGTGAGAAGCCAGGCGGTGAAGGCGGTCGTTGCGCTCACCCGCCACGGGCTCCCCTCCCGTCAGGCGGAACCAGCGGGCGATGAGGTCGGCATAAGGGATGCCCTTGAACGAGAGCTCATCTACGGAATTGCCCGCCGGATTACGGGCGGAAGATATGCTTCCAATGTCCGCTTCTTCGTGGGATTTCGCTTTCTGCACTTCCCGCTCACGAAACAATTCCGCTTCGTCCAGGTAAAGGATGTAGTCGGCAGGCACGGCAAACGAGCTCCGCGCATAGTCCTTCACGCACTGGTCGTAGGTGCCGTCGTCCAGCTGATGCGACATCCAGCGCTGGGCTTCCTCCAGCCCCATGCCCGGTGGGATGACAAAAAACAGGCGGAGTCCTTCGGTAGAAGGTGTGACGTGGCCAGCACAATGCCCAGCTCGCGAACCCGTGCGGCCACGTGCTCGCGGAAAAAATTCGCGCGGGGCAGGGATATGGTCCACATCGTACATCGACAGACCGCTGGGCACGGCATCGGAGTTCAGGCGACGTCCGCCAGGAAACGTGGCATGAGGGGTAAAGATGGGAAGCTGCTTCTTGCGTTCACTTTTCAGGGTATCGAAATCTTCCGGTGCCATTTCGCCGCGCCGCATCGCCTCAAGTGCATCGGCTATCTCGGCACATATCCTGCCCACCAGCGGCGAGTGGACTACCTGGTGGAAGAGCTCGGGGGTACATACGCGCACCACCCGGCTTCTGACATTGTTGCTTATTCCAAACATATAATGATTTGAGTTTATGAATTAAAAATAATGTAGCTTACCATCCGAAGTATCATTGAACGTATCGAGCGCACTATCCACAAAATCGCTTGCTTGGCGGCTTTCATCGGTAATAGCATCAGAGGGCACAACGCCCGCTTCGTCAAGACCAATACTAAGAGTAAGCCGGACCCGTTCGCCTCCCACCGAAGCCCTTCCGTGGCGCAACTTAATGTACTTCGTACCCGGCACAGGAGCCTGGCGTACATGTTCATTGAAATTACCTTCTGTAGGGCTTACCAGTCCGATAGTGCCCTGAATACGGCCGTGTCCGGCCAAAAGACGCCGATAAACGGTATCTGAAATCTGTAAATTAATCGTCATAAAATTCCTGGTTTATGGGTGAAGAGAGAAAGAAGGCGGCCGCCAGTCTCATGAGTTTCTCCCGTCTCCGCAACCCGGTTTATAAAATAAAAAAAATTCCGCAACCACCTGTGTGTCGGTGATTACGGAAGCAAAAGTAAGTAACGGGCCCTGGCCTATCACTTTACCTAAAGTTTACCTAAAGTCATTTACATCATATTTCTTTGCTTTTTCCATCATTTTCTCGAATATCTCTATATAGTTATCATTTTGTTTAGACGCATTAAGTAGTTGTGAAAGATTCTTGTAATCTGCATCAAAAAAACTCCAAGTTCCTCTATCAACTTCTGCTTATTTGAAGCGATTTGCCCATTTTCATCTTCAAACATACGTAACTCAAACATGGCACTGAGAATCTTGGCAAAGTTCGTTTTATGTTTCTTCGCAATCCGGAAGTGACTTTTTCCTGGTTTTATTTCCTGCTGCTCCAATCCATCCTTGTGTAATACTTCATAAATGGCATCTGAGAGAAACATATCACTCTGCCAATACTGTTCCATCCGTTTTTTTTTAACCGATGCTCCCCCATTCCGCCAACGAACTTATTCATTTGCCTCTGTATCTGTTCAAGGTCTTGCATGGAAGTATGTTCCTGAATCACACATATCAAATCCAATGCTAATGTACGATGTCTTACGTTATCGACTAATAACAAACATACCACCAGTAATGCCATAGTAACAATTATAGCATACGAGACCTCTTCTTCTGATGCCCTCTCATCCATTGAGCTTATATCATACCAAAGTTTATTCCAGAAAGTCTGACATAAATAGCGAGATTCTTCCGGATTTTCCTTTATTTCATCAAGCATTCCAGCTATTGCTACTGCCATTTCTTCTGGAGAAAGCCGAAGCACAGGCATCTTAAATGAAAAATGCAAAGCGACATCACAAACGAACCGATAAAGCAAACCATTTTCAAACTGCTCTTCGATATTTTCTCTTTCTTCCTTCTTTAACCGGCGTAATATTTTCATACTCTTTTGTTTGTTCGCGTATATAATCTAATTTGTTTATTAATCCAAAACAAGTACCCTCTCTATCTCCAAGCACACTTTGTCCGTTAATAAAATCATCCAGCAAACCTTTATCTATATTGTAAAGTGCACGTATGACGTCACCATTACGATATACCCCAAATTGTTCAAAATGTACGCTGATATGATATCCATTATTACAACAAAGTGCAACCATTTGTGCTAAATCTTCTTTCGTGCGGTCTAAAGTCAGTGTACCTTCTTTATCAGCATCAACCTTAAATGAACTTCGTGCAGCTCCTGTAGCTGAAGCCAATGATGCTAAAAAAACGTAAACGATCAGTCATAACAGGAGAAGCATCTACAGGTCCAACCTTATCCGGATTAGGAAATTCAAATACGACTTTCTGTATCCGCTCGTTTTTCTGGGTCATCTGCTCCTCTATCGCTTCCCAGAAATCACGTGTACGAACTTTTGCCCGTATTTCTATTGAGAACCCCAAAGGTGCAAGCACAGCATGAAATGATTCCTGAAGAATATCACGCACCTTATCCGTGTTACTATCAAATGCTCCAGAACGTTCTATAGCTATTTGTCCGATACCAAAACGATTATCTATAATCACAAAACAATAAGGATTCGACTCTTCCTTATTTTCATGATAATCTTGCCAGAGTGTTACATGTTTTACATTACACACACGCATCAGCGTTACTCCATTACGTGTCTTAAGAATTGAATTAGGAAAGCATTGAGGCAATCCATCCTTATTAGAGACTTGATATAAATTAAGCTGATTAGCATTAAATAAATTTCCAAAATAAACCTGAGCGTTGTCATATACACTCTTATTTTCCTGGAAAAGTTCTTTTGTGTTTGTTTTTACCAGTTCGTATTTGTAGATTGCAAATTTCATAATCTGTCGTTTTAAATAGTTTATTTTTTCATCTTTCCATTTGCATGTAGTTTGTTTAAAAAGACAGCCTATCAGATTTTTCTTTAAGGCTCGTATATAAGTTTCCATCAACGTATAATCAAACGTAGAGGAAGAAGTCACAGGTAACAATACGGTATCAGTTTGTATCTTTTTATTCGAAATGGAGTTTCCCCATGAATATTTATGCGAAAGACTTTTATATAAAGCCGCAACAAAAACAATTGGATATTCTCTGTTCTTCCATTTTCATCATTAAAGCGAAGAACAAGATTATGACTATCGTTCGAAAAAAAAGTCTTTGGGCTGATAAGTTATGACCAATGTTTTTCCGCCAATCATAATCGAATTTCCTTCTTCTTTCATTTCATCATCATATGAGACATATGAAACAATAGAATTATTACCTTCACTTGCCGTAACATAAGGGATATTTCCACTGCCTAACATAATATCAGATTTCAATATATTATGAGAGTTTCTGACATCAAAAAAAGTCTACTATACTTACCTCTTTCATCTTTACTTTACCCTCATTTATACGCCTTAAGGCTTCAGCTTCATCATCAGTAAGTGTACAATCTTCATAATTAGTGTCCAAACTTTCCTCATGCACATTGTCATTTCTAATGATTTCCCCAATTTGCCATGCCAAGTAATCTTTTACAACTCGCTGAAAATCTTCTGCTACTGGACGAACATCTACATTCCTATGCTGGGCATATGTCCAGTCATTACCATCTAAAGTGATATAATCTTCCACATAGCAATCCTGATAGTATTGTAGATTTTCATCGTGTGCTCCCCGTCCATAACGTATTAGACGCACAACCTCATCATAACGTTCCGTCGCATGGTCTGTATTACGTAAATTCACACTTTGACTTGATTTTTTCGGTTCTGACGCGTATACCCATCATTGGAGAAATCTATAAACTTCACAACCTGATGTATATCATGAGGGACTCCAACCTTAAATACATAAATAGCTGTTTGCACACTAGCTTTTCCACAAAAAATATCACTCATGTGGATAGAAGCCACCAATGTATTGTTTTTTAGAATTTCACGCGTGTAAGGCAAGCCATTCCCGCTTCCTGCATTCTCCATAATCAACACGGCTGCCATACCACCGTGATGCATCATACTTAATGCACGGTGTACAAAAACAAAGCCTTTCCCGGATGCAGAATAAGGCGGGTTTAATAAAAATACATTTGCAGGAAAAGGTTCACCATTATGCTCACCTTGCTCATAATTTCCTACAAAACTGGTCAATGAGTCTCCATGAATAATATTCGAACTTCCATCCTTCATCAGAATCATGTTGAGTACAGCCAACATGTAAATCTGGGCAAGTTTCTCTATTCCTAAAAGCTGATTCATCTTGATATGTGTAATCTTACGGTTTAACTCTTCAGGACTACTAATCTTTTGTTTGGCATCAGCTATCATTTGATGCATAGACGAAATAAGGAAACCTGCCGAACCAGTAGCAAAATCCCACACATAACTGTCCATATTGACTCCACATAAACGAGCCATAAGCTCAGTAACATAACGAGGCGTAAGAACGACATCATTCTTGTCACCATCGGGCACATCTACCCATTCATTTAGAACATTGAACAAACGACCTGTGAAGTCTATATTATGAAGTTCTCCCGTCAAAAACGGAATGATATTCTGCCGTACATCTGCATAAATTGTATGAAGAGCACTTTCGCCATCTTTTGGTTCTTGTAACCTAGAATGAATAAAAACGACGCGTAAAACCTCTTCAATCATTTCTATCTTTGACGAGGGAGTTGCTTTTCACTAAGATAGTCGGAAATTTTATTCATAATAACCTGCCCATCATTATTCTTTTCTCCTTGGTCACCACGCAAATCACTTACACTCAAAGGACTGACTTTTCCTGGCACACCTAAACCAGCCATTACCAAACCTGTAATTAACTGAACACGTTGACCTACATCTATTTTTGTCCGTAATCTTCATCGTGCATTTTCTGGTTAATCACTTTAGTCGACGTTCAATATCATCCTCCAGTTCTATTTTCTTTAATTCAATCTCAGAATCAGTAAGAAAAAGTTTATCAATATCTTTGATAAATCCATTTACGTATTCTGGTAAAAGAAAAGAAAGATCTGTATATTCACCAACTTTCTTCGGAACAAATAAATTTTCTTTTGATACATAGTACACTCCCATTTCATAAATCCGACCTATGGAAGTATCATATCCATTCACGCCTATGGCCACAACTTTCTTTTATATGATTCCGTATTGTTCAAAATGGCATGGGCATAATGAACGGCTCCATTGACGGCATACTTAGCAATATTACCATAATGAGGTTCTTTATCTTTATTCAGGTTACAAATATCTCCATTCTTATCGCACTTTATAAGATCTCCCTTTCTCCCTTTTACTTCAATCATTACAGGAATGCGACGCATATCGGAAGTTTCCAAAAAGCATTTTTATATCCGGATAGTTTGCTCCTTCACCTCCACTTTTACTGGGAGCTTGCGCAAGGCCTCTTCAATTTCAGAATTGATACTTCGGTTTTGTATAATATTTAATACTACGTAACTGCGCCTTACACCAGTCCTCCACTTGTTCTTCAATGCTTCTTACATTTTTCGTTGCCATTGCGCTATATATTTATTATCGTTTTTTATATCTCTCATGAATACCTCATGAGTTTTTATCTTTCCACAAAGATAAATATTTCCATAAATAAAAACATATTGCTACAAATGCTCAAAAAGTTTTTTATAATGAAGCCATAATGTTTCTCGATGTCTTCTCTGATAATAAATGTGACAATTGTGACAAATGACAAAGGATATAT
>ENA-OQAL01000072-OQAL01000072.1-human-gut-metagenome-genome-assembly--contig:-NODE-72-length-24726-cov-5.822960_pt1 | contig 24726 bp, 26 predicted proteins | sample MGYA00242491_ERZ504519 | MGnify/ENA primary metagenome ERZ504519 (study PRJEB26092, sample SAMD00036260) | human gut metagenome | host: Homo sapiens | study: EMG produced TPA metagenomics assembly of... | reverse complement strand
ACCCGTTGGCTGGTTGCCATTCTTGAGAACCATCAGCAGAAGGACGGCTCCATCGTCATCCCGCAGGCCATGCGTGCCTACATGGGTGGCAAGGAAGTCATCGAGCCGACCAAGTGGGAAGCCTGATTTTCCAAGACGTTCGCGTCTGATATGAATCCGTGAAAGCGGCGTTGGCATTTGTGCCGGCGCCGCTTTTCGTATGTTGGACGGTCCCAGTGCCGTTTGTGTCGTTCTGGGCAGATGCGTGTGCGGTTTCTGTTGGAAGCGACGGGGATGGAGGCTGTGCCAGGTGTCGCACTTCCGCGCACTGTGGTATATTGACGTTTCGTGCGTAGCAGCGATGTTAGGCGCAAAGGGTAGATGTCTGAGCGGTCTAAAGAGACGGTCTTGAAAACCGTTGAGGTGCAAGCCTCCGCGAGTTCGAATCTCGCTCTGCCCGCATCAATCAAGGGCTTACCGAAGGATTTTTCGGTAAGCCCTTTTCCATGCCGTTTATGGCGATTGTCGTTGTCGTGGCGGCAACGTCACACAATCCGTCGATCCGCGGCCCAACGGGTGAGCTCGGAACGGTTCGACAGCTGCAGTTTGCGCAGCACCGAGCTCATATGGGTCTCCACGGTCTTGATGGAGATGAACAGTTCCGAAGCCACCTCCTTGTACGTGTAGCCGCGCGCGATCAGCCGCATGACCTCCTGCTCGCGGTTGGACAGCCGGTCCAGCTCGTCATCGTGGATCGGGCCGCCGAACGCGCCGTTCGCGCTCGGGCCGTTCTGGAAGGCGGACAGCACGAATCCCGCCAATTTCGGCGAGAACACGGCGTAGCCCTCATGCACCTGCTTGATGGAGGACACCAGGTCGTCGCCGGAAATAGTCTTCGTCACATATCCCTGCGCACCGGCGCGGATCACGGAACCGACATCCTGCGGAGAATCCGACACGGACAGCGCGAGGAAGACGGTATCGGGGGAGTATGCGCGCGATTTCGTGAGGATTTCGGCGCCACCGCCGTTCTCGCCGCCCGGCACATGCACGTCCAGCAGCACCACGTCCGGTTTGGTCTGCGCGATCATCGCCACTGACCCCTCCACGTCGGCCGCCTGTCCGACCACGTCGAAATACGGCTGCAACGTGGCGATCACGCCCGCGCGGAACATCTCATGGTCGTCCACGACGGCGATTCTGATGCGCTGTTCCCGCTCGCTCATTCCTGCTCCTTGGTTCGATTGATTCATTGCCGCACCTGCTGCATGTGCCGTGTTCATTGCGCCGATTGCACGCCCGTATCGCCGTCCGCTGTGGTGGTCGTAGCGCTGTCCGCATCCTCCGCCGCTCCTGAAATCGGCATGTGCATGCGCACCTCCGTGCCCCAGCCGGGCCTCGACACAATCTCCACTGTACCGCCGCGGCGCTTGATACGTCCGATGATGGACTCGCGGATGCCCAGGCGATTCGCTGGAATGGCGTCGACGTCGAAGCCGTCGCCATGGTCGCGTACGAACACCTCCACCAGCTTGTCGCCGGCCTCGCAGTAGACGGACACCGGTTCGCCGCCATGCGTCACGGCGTTGACGAGCGCCTGCTGCGTGGCATCCAACAACGCGTCGGTCTGCGCGCTCGGCCGCGCGTCGCCCACCGTCACCACCTCGATCGGCTTGCCGTGCGTGTCCTCCACATGCGCTGCGATCTGCTTCAAACCGGCGTTGACGGAACGGTCCGACGTGGTGCGCTCCTGATATAGCCATTCGCGCAACTCGCGTTCCTGCTGCCTCGCCAGTGAAAACACGGTCTGCTGGTCGCCGGCATGCAACTGGATCAGCGCCAGCGTCTGCAGCACGCCGTCGTGCAGGTGGGCGGTCATATCGGCGCGCTCCTCCTCGCGTTCCTTCAGCGCGCGTTCCGTGCCCAAATCACGCACCAGCGTCATAATCCACGGCACAATCGCCAGCAACACGCCGACAAGCAGCGCCAAACCGGCGACGAGCATGGTGAACGTGGCGTGCCGTGCGGACTGCATAATGCGCACGTGGTGGCGATGTAGATCGCGTACGCGACGAAAATGACCGCGATGCCGCCGAGCATCGTCCATAATTGGCCGTCCTTCGCGTTGAACCGCAGCCAGGAGACGCCGACGCCGACCACGCCGAGCAGCAACGGCACAATCAGCGTGCCTTCAATGCCTTTCGCCGCCATCGCCACGCATAGGCCCAGCATAAGCAGTCCCGCCATGGCCAGCAGCGCGGGTCTCGGCGCGTTGGCGAACATCTGTTCCAGGCTTTCGGACGATTGTGCTCCGCTGCCGGATTGCATGCCGTCCGCGTTGCCGTCGCTGTCTTGCGATTGCGCGCCGCCGTTTCCGACGTTCCTTAGGTTTCTTACGTTCCTCACGTTGCCGTGGGACAGCGGCGCGTTCTCGACGGGCTGGCTGCCGGCGATGACGTACGCCTGCTGGACCGGGTCTCCGACGGGTACGGTGATCCACAGAAAATATAGGCGATCGCGCCCGCACCGAAGAAAAACGTGGTGACCACGAAAATGAAACGGATGAGATGAACGGACACGCCCAGATGCATGCTGACGGCCTTGGCCACGCCAGCGACCTCGCGGCCGTACGTCGGGCGCAGCAACGGCAGTCGCGCCGGCTTGGACGGCACGGGACGGCCTTCGCGCAGGGCCTGCACGTAGCACCAGCGCATGTAGACCGCGCTGGCCTGGTCGTACTGTTCCTGCGTGTATCGCGGTTTGGCTAAGGACTTCATGCTTCCATTGTGCCCTGTCGGGGATGCCGATTCAGGGCTTTCAGCTGGTGTTCAGGGCAGATTCAGGGTGTTCCCCGATACGTATGACGGCTGCGGATTGCTGTAATGGAGATATGAGCAACGCAAACAACAATCCGCAAGGCGGCAGTGCCGCTGGTTCTGCCGAACCGCAATCGCAGCCACGGCCGCCGATGTATCAGCCGCAGCCGAATCGCGGCAATCGATTCTTCGCATGGATCCGCTCCAGCCGGATCACGCGCGGCCGCAACCGGTGGATCGCAGGCGTGTGCGACGGCGTGGCGCGCCGTTTGGGATGGAACGCCACCCTGGTCCGCGCGCTGGTGATTCTCACCTCGCTACTGTTCGGCGCCGGAGCGGCGTTCTACGCATTGGCCTGGTTCCTGCTACCGGACGAGACGGATGGCCGGATCCTGTGCGAGGAGCTGGTCAACGGCCATTGGGATTGGAACTGCGCGGGCGCGCTGGTATGCGCCGCGGTGGCGCTGTGCCTGCCCGGCGCCGGATGGCTGGCGTTCGGCATGGCCGTGCTGGTGTTCTGGCTGCTGGTGAACCGCCAGTCGTATGCGGCGAGCTGGCAGCCGCCGCAGCAGGGCGGATCGTGGCCTGGGCAGCCTGCTCAGCCCGTTCAGCCGGGACAGCCGGTGCAGCCTGCGCAATCGCTATATATGCCGCAGCCGATGTCCACGAACACGGCCACCACTGCAAACATGCCCGGCACGCCAGGCCAGCCGATGCCGCAGCCGACGTGTCCCGCGCCTTCCGGCTACCAGCAGTACGCGCGTCCCGTCCAATCGCCATACCAGACGTTTCAGCAGCCGGTGAACCCGCCTGCAGCGTTTGCCGCGGCCAATGTGCCGCCGACCTTCACCGCTCCGCCGACGGTGGCGGCGCCGCAGTCGAAACGCGCCCGCCGCAAGCCGGCCGGACCGCTGCTGGTACTGGTGACGCTTGGCTTGGCATTGCTGGCGATCGCCGGATCTGGCTGGTACGCCATTACGATGCCGGTTGATTGGGATTACGCCTTGCGCGTGCTGCGTCTCGCCACACTGTGCTGCGGCGGCATCTGCCTGGGAATCGGCGTGGTGATCGTCGTGCTCGGTTGCATGGGCCGTCGCACCGGCGGCCTGCATCCGCTGGCATGGTGCGCGGCGTTCATGGCCGTGGTGATGACGTTCTGCACGAGTGCGGTGGCATGGGAAAGCCGCGATTGGATGATGTCGAATGACTACCACCGCACGACGGTCTCCGGATCGTGACATGGAGCGACACCAGCGACGCCAGATGAAACGATACGAACAGGGACTGGTGGTGGTCGGCAAGAACTACGCCAACGATGTGCTCGACATCGATTTGAGCGGATATCCGGCAGCGCATGGCAAGCACAAGGTCAAGCTCAACGACGGCACGTACGGCGAAAGCTCATGTCCGACAGGGAAGCTGAATCTGGTGGTGGTGAACGCCCAGGTGGTGGTCACGCTGCCGGACGGATGCCAGTGGTCGGTCAGCGATCCGGACGACGGCTACACCAACGTCACGGATTACATAGGAGGGCCGGACGGGATTACGTTCTTCAACGGCACGGGCTTCATGGGCCTGTCCCTCGACGAGAACGATGATTCGGGACTCGGCCATCATGGCGTGAACAAGGGCGTTCCGGCGCTCAACGGCACCACCGATTTCGACGATTCCGGCGATGATGATGCGGGCGATGCCGGTTCGGATACGGAGAACGATTCGCAGGATTCGGTATACGCCGGCACGGATCTCGACAAGGCATTCAAAACGATCTACGAGAACAAGTGGTATTGGCCGTCGATCGATTCGGACAAGGCTCCGGAGGAACCGGATCTGTATGTCAACGTCGATGGAACGGTCGGCGGCAGTGTCACCATGCAGTACACGTCCGACAGCAAGCTGCCAGTGGGAACGACGGGCGGCCAATCGCATGGCAGCGTCGATGGAAAGAACGTCGGGAAAAGCGCCAGCGGAAAGGAAACGAAATGAGTGACGAGAAAACCCGTGAAGTGCCGTTGACCGACGTCATGGGAATCGCGGAGGTCTCGGACGAGCCCACGGAAACCCTTCCGGCCGTCGACGATCCGGGCGAGGCGAAGACCGAATCGTTCCAGAAGCCGTTCGACGGCGGTCCGGAAGCGCAGAGGAAGTTCGAATCGCAGGACGAGGCCGAATCGCTGGAAACCTCCGGACAAGACATGCGCGGAAGCTTTGCGGGCCGTTCGGCACGTCCGACCGGTTCCGTCAAATCGGCTGATCCAGCCAAATCAGCCGAGCCGGTCGACCCCTCCAAGCAAGTGCGCATCGGCAAAACGGACGGCGAGCTGGTAATCTGCCCGTCCGGACCAAGCACCGGAACCATCGTGCTGGGCGTGTTCTTCTGCCTGATCGGCCTGATGTCCATGCTGTGCCTGCTGCCCATCGGCGCATGGCGGTGGATGCCGAATCCCTCGACGCTGTTCTTCTACGTGGTCGGCGGTCTCGGCGCGCTGCTGCTCATCATTTCCGTGGTCTGGGCCGTCGTCGCCGCGGTGCGTCTGCGCCGACGGGAACGCCAGTCAGCAGAACAGTCCCCAGAAAGCCAGCAGCGCCAACGATAGCGCCCGCCGACACCACCACACACGTGGCCACGATGACATGGCCGGATCCGATGCATGCTTTTCCATCTTTTCCTATATCGCATCGCTTCCGGCTGCGGCATCGTGGCCATTATTCATATCCGCATCGTCATCTATGCTTGCAATCGCGCGATTCCTAGCATGACGACGGCACGCGTCCACGATGATTTCCGCCAACAGCCAGGCGAACGCGACAAGGCTCAGCCATGTGAGCATGACGATGGCATGCCAGTTCTTGGCAAGCACAGCCGAATTGTCGGTCAACGAGATCGCATCAATGATGACGGTGACCAGATACGCCAGGAACACGCCGGTCGTGCCGACGGCAAGGAGGGTGTTGAGCGCCAGTGCGACGCGCATGCCGACCGGGAATCGATGGTCGGTTATTGCGATTGGACGTGCCGCATTCGGTTGTGTGGATGGACCTGTCGGTGTGGTCGCATCCGTTGAAAACATTGAAGTCGAATCCGTTGGCTCCGCCGGTTCCGTCGAAGCCGAATCGTGCGATACCCGCCGTGACGCACGGCGCTCGCGCACCCAGCCGGCGATGAGCAGAATTGGTGCGCCGCACATCGCCAGCAGCGCGCAGAGCAGGCAAACCGCGATTGCGCCGATAATCACACCCATCGACTTCACCAGCGCGGGCGGGGTCTTCAGCGGTGCCGTGACCGTCTGATTCGGCTGCGTTCCGGCGATCATCGGCGTTGCCCAGCCGTTCGCACCCGTGCCGCTCGTCACCGCGTTGATCCAATCCTCCAGATCGTGCGTGTAATGCGGTTCCAACGGCAGTCCCGGAACCGTCTGATTCGAACCGGTTCGAAGCTGATGGTTCGCGTCATAATACCGCAGCGTCACATTCGTATTGCCAGCCTGGTTTGCGGCTTTGATCAGCAGCCGCGCGCCCTGTTCGACCGGCATGGCTGTGTCCTTGACGCCATAGTTGATGAGTAGCGGCATGGTGAGCGATCTGCGGTATTTGGCCGCGTCGAAATCCGCAATAGGCGAGTCCCATGCGTTGTGTGCCAAGGCTGGTGATGCGCGGAATAAGCTGCTTGACGGCATCGGGTGCGCCCGCGGCGGTCAGATAATTGGTGGCTGCGAGCGTCATCTGCTGACGGCCCGAAACGACCGGGGGAGAGGTGAGGATGGCGAAGGCAAGATCCGGATGCTGTTGCGTCAGCACGGTGGCGATCCATGTGCCTTCCGATTCGGCGTAGATGCCGGTTTCCGATCTGCTCACGCCCGGCCATTTTCTCAGGATTTCCAGCGATTTCGCATAGTCGTGCGCGCTGGACACGTAGTCGCGGTGCAGCATGGTGTAGTTGTCGAGCCGCTTGTCCGGCACGAGAGTGGTGATGCCGGCCGACGCCATCGCGTTCGCCACGTCGCCGAACGCCTCCGACGATTTGCCGGTGCCCGAACCGTGCAGGAACAGGCATGCGGGACGATCTGCCGGCGCGTCGAGCGGCTCGCGAACGATGGCATTCACGGTTTTGCCGCCGTCCAACGCGACCGTGATATGCGTTTCCTTGGTGCGGTACGCGCCCTCCTGCGGGGTTTTGAGCACGGCACCTGTGGCCGGGTCAACGGCCTGGATAGCGGTATTGGTCGTGGTGAGCGTGATATGGTCCGTGAACGGCTCGACCTGCCATTTCGGCGCCATCGCATTGCCGAGCGCGCATAGGACCATGGTCAGAAGAAGCGCCAGCGCGGTAGTCGCCGCGCAGGTGACGAGAATTCGTTTCACAATGCTTCGCACGGTACGCCACTCTAGTCGTATTCGGCGTGCGTGGCGCGGAAAACACGGAATCATGGGGAATCCGCGGAACGATCGCAATTCCTGCGCCGCGAGCCAATGCTCCCGTGCCGTAAAACAATACGAAATCAGGGGAAAATCGCAATAATCCCCTCCACAATCCACCTGTGGATATGTGGAAACCCGTCGGTTTCGCCGCACCTTTCCGCCAAACCGACGCTTAGGCCCTCCTCAGCGTCGGTTTCGCGGATTGGGGGCGATGGGATCGACGCTGAGATGGGATTGGGGGAGAAGGATGGGAAGGTTGGGATGGGGCTAGGCGCGGGCTTCGTAGCGACGGGTGTAGAGCACCAGCAGGATGACGGCGAGCAGGCTGATCGGCGCGCCTGCGATGCCGGTGGAATGGTAATTCATCGCCGTCGCGGTCAGTGCCGCTCCGCCGACGATGGAACCGATCGCATTGCCGAAATTGAAGGCGATTTGTACGGCGGCACCGGCAATCAGCTCGCCGCCGCCTTCGCCCGCCTGCACCATCAGCAGTTGCTGTGGCGATGAATTGAAGAACAGCGCGAAACCGATGATGAACGTCAGCAACGCGGTGGTCGCATGATTACCGGGCAACAGGAAGACCAGCAACAGTCCGCACAAGGCGATGCCGTGCGATAGCGCCGCGGTCGCGCCCGCCTTCCACAGGTCGGTCAGCCTGCCGCCCACGATGCCGCCGACCACCATGCCGAGGCCGGCGAGCACCATCAGTATCGGCACCATCGTCGCCGACCATCCGCCGGTTTTCTGCAACCACGGCGACACGTAGCTCCACCAGCAGAAGATGCCCGAATTGCCGAAGAACACGGCCAGCAGAATCAGCCACGGGCCGGGATGGGTGAGGAAGCGGAACTGCCCCTTGATGCCGGCGTCCTTGATCGGATCGATGGACGGCACCCACAAAATCACCACGACGATCGTCATAAGCGCCCAGGCGGCCAGAATCGCAAACGCCAGCCGCCAGGACATCGCCTCGGCGAGCAACGTTCCCGCGGGCACGCCCAGCATGTTGGCCACCGTCTGGCCCATCACCATCATGGACACGGATTGCGCCTCCTTGCCCTTGTCGGCAAGCGTTTTGGCGATCAGCGTGGCCGTGCCGAAGAACGCGCCATGCGGCAGGCCGGAAATGAAGCGCGCCACCAGCAGCATCGGCGAGCAGAAGGAGACGGCGCTGAGCGTGTTGCCGACCAACGCGATGGCCATGAACAGGATGATGAGATGCTTCGGCGGCACCTTGCGGCCGAACACCAGGATCAGTGTGCCGACACACACGCCGATGGCGTATGCGGAGATGTAATGGCCGGCCGCGGGAATGCTGACATGCATGGCGGTGGCCGTCTGGGGCAGGATGCCCATCATCACGAATTCGGCGGCGCCGAGGATGAAGGCGCCGGAGGCCAGCGCCAGAATGCTTCTCTTCATGGGGATTCCTTATTTTGGATTGTCCGCCGAACCAGCACTTGGATGGTGCCAAGCGTCGGTTCGATATTGCGATTCCCGCGAAACCGACGGTGAGACGGTGCCAAGCGTCGGTTTGATGGAAAGGCAAAGAAAAAGGCGGAACCGAAGTTCCGCCTTAGTTGTCGGGCTGGCGGGATTTGAACCCGCGGCCTCTTCGTCCCGAACGAAGCGCGCTACCAAGCTGCGCTACAGCCCGTTTGGCAACAGTTGGATATATTACACGATTGGGCGCTGTATGCAAGGTCGGCGTGTCGCGTGTTGTGTAGTGGCTTCTCGGTACACTTGGGGCTTATGACTGAGACCAACGAATCCCAAGAGAATCAGAACGAAGAAGAGGCCGCAGTTCCCACCATGACCACGGTGGAACGCGCCGAAATGCTGCTGCAGCAGGATGCTGCGATTCGCGCCAAGATCAACGGCGGCGCCGCGCTGGACGAGGCCGTGGACCCGTCCAATAAGGAATTCGGCCCGCTGGCCCACCCGGAGCAGGTGCAGATGCGTGTGGCCAAGCGCGCCATGATGCTTAAGGAAGGCATCCAGCCGTACCCGGTGACCCTTGACGTCACCGCCACCATCGAAGAGGTCCGCGCCAAGTATGAAGGCAAGCTCGAAGCGGGCGACGAGACCGAGGACGTGGTCGGCATCGCCGGCCGTGTGCTGTTCCTGCGCAACGCGGGCGGCCTGTGCTTCGTGCAGCTGTCCGCCGGCGATGGCACCAAGATCCAGGGCATGATCTCCAAGAAGGAGATTGGCGCCGACTCTCTGAAGCAGTTCAAGCAGCTGGTCGATTTGGGCGACCACCTGTTCATCAAGGGCCGCGTGATCGCCTCCAAGACCGGCGAACTGTCCGTGTTCGCCACCGAATGGGCCATCGCCGCCAAGGCGCTGCAGCCGCTGCCGGCCCTGCACAAGGAGCTGAACGAAGACACTCGTACCCGCAAGCCGTACATCGGCATGATCGCGGACGAGAAGATCCGCAACATGGTGCGCAACCGTTCCAAGGCCGTCGCCTCGCTGCGCAAAACCTTCGCCGACCATGACTTCCTCGAGGTCGAAACTCCGATGCTGCAGACCGTGCACGGCGGTGCCGCGGCACGTCCGTTCACCACGCACATGAACGCCTTCGACCTGGACCTCTACCTGCGCATCGCGCCGGAACTGTTCCTGAAGCGCTGCCTCGTCGGCGGCATCGATCGCGTGTTCGAAATCAACCGCGACTTCCGCAACGAGGGCGTCGACGCCACCCACGCACCGGAATTCACCATGGTCGAGGCCTACCAGGCCTACGGCAACTACGACACCATCGGTGCGCTCGTCAAGCAGCTCGTGCAGGACACCGCCATGGACGTGTTCGGCAGCCACAAGGTGACCCTGCTGGACGGCACCGAATACGACTTCGGCGGCGAATGGAAGACCATCAGCATGTACGACTCTCTCTCCGAGGCCCTGGGCGAGGAAATTGTGCCGAACGGCGGCCTGGACAACCCCGGAACCTCCGTGGAGCACTTGGGCGAGATCGCCGACAAGCTCGGCGTGGAACGCGACGACGTGGAGAATCACGGCAAGCTCGTCGAACACCTGTGGGAGCACTTCTACGAGGACAAGCTGTACGAGCCGACCTTCGTGCGCGACTTCCCGGTCGAGACCTCCCCGCTGGTCAAGGGCCACCGTTCCAAGGCCGGCGTGGTCGAGAAGTGGGATCTGTACGTGCGCGGCTTCGAACTGGCCACCGGCTACTCCGAGCTCAACGACCCGGTCGTGCAGCGCGAACGCTTCGTGGCCCAGGCCAAGGACGCGCTCGCCGGCGACGAGGAGGCCTGCGACATCGACGAGGACTTCCTGGAGGCCCTCGGCGTGGGCATGCCTCCGGCAGGCGGCATGGGCATGGGCATCGACCGACTGCTCATCGCGCTGACCGGTGCCACCATCCGCGAGACCATCACCTTCCCGCTGGTGAAGCCGCTGAACTGAGGCTCCGCCTCAGTTCAGCGGCTTCACGCGAGGCGGCCGAAGAGGAAGCCCTGTGGGCTTCCGTGCCGCCGGAGCCATCCTTAAAAAAATAAAAGAGCAATTACTAAAGGGCGTTCCCAATACGGGAGCGCCCTTTTGCATACCCTCGCACACTCTCGCACGCCCAACATCTAACATGAGATTCATGGAAATATCGACTTGGATTCGCGGCGCTCGCCTGAAAACCCTGCCGCTGGCGATCGCCCCAGTGGTTATCGGGGCCGCGCTGTCGTGGCGGGGTGTGTTTCTCTACTCGCAGGGTGGCGATATATGGCATGAGCCGTGTCCGTTCTTCGGCGGGCAGCATGACTTGAGCGAATTGAAATTCGGCTCGCTGGTCGGCGAATGCCAGCGTTCCGCAGGCTGGTTCATCTTGGTGGCGGTACTGTGCGGTTGCGTGGCGTTGTTCCTGCAGGTCGCCGCGAATTTCGCGAACGACTATTCCGACGGCATACGTGGCACCGACGAGGGGCGTGCCGTCGATTCCGCACGGTCATTTGCAAAAACACCATCCGCGGAATCGACTTCGACTCCGGAAATGCTTCCGGCATCGCAGCCCCAGCATGGCCCCGCCCGTCTCGTCGCGTCCGGCGTGAGTCCAAAGAAAGTACTTGCCGCGGCCGGAATCAACGCGCTGATCGCCTGCCTGTGCGGTCTGGCTGTCGTTACATTGACCGGCTACTGGTGGTTCATCCTGGTCGGTATCGCCTGTCTCGTGGCCGGCTGGTGCTACGTCGGCGGCAAACACCCCTATGGCTACCACTATTTGGGTGAGATATTCGTTTTCATCTTTTTCGGGCTCGTCGCCGCCTGCGGCACGATGTTCGCCCTGGCCGGCACAATCTCGACCGAAGGCATGCTCGGCGGCGCCAACGTCGGCCTCAGCGCCGCCGCGGTCCTGTGCGTCAACAACCTACGCGACGTCGAAACCGACCGCACGCACGGCAAGCACACATGGATGACCGCTTTGGGCCGGCGCAACGGCACGGTTTTGCGATTGCGCTGCTGTCCGTCGCCGTGCTGTTGCTCGCCGCTTATATACTGCTGCTGTCGACGCCTGCGATGCCGACAATCGCAATACTGGCGGTCACGTGCGCGATGTGCGCTGCCGCCGCCGTCGCGATCGCAGAAAAAATACGGCGAGGCGCTGCCGCTGTGCACGTTCTCCTCACTGGCGCTCGCCGCAACGTACGTGTGTTGCGTGGTGTTTGCCTAGCGCTGCAACGACAGTGCAACGAAATGAAAATTGTTGCAAAAACGTGGGGCGTCAATCGTCGGAAACGGCTTGTTTTGGGTGTGCCAAGCGGTAGACTTGCAAGCATGACTTACAAACTAGTACTGCTCCGTCACGGACAGAGCGCATGGAATAAAACCAATCAGTTCACCGGCTGGGTCGACGTCCCGCTGACCGAGCAGGGTGTCGAGGAAGCCAAGAACGGCGGCCGCCTGCTCAAGGAGAAGAACGTCCTGCCTGACATCGTCTTCACCTCGATGCTGCGTCGCGCCATCAACACCGCCAACGTGGCGCTGGACGAGGCCGATCGCCTGTGGATTCCGGTCAAGCGCAGCTGGCGTCTGAACGAGCGTCACTACGGCGCCCTGCAGGGCAAGAACAAGACCGAGATCCGTCAGGAGTACGGTGACGAGAAGTTCATGCTGTGGCGTCGTTCCTACGCCACACCGCCGCCGGAGATCGATCCGAACGACGAGTACGCGCAGAACAACGATCCGCGCTACACCGGCGATCCGGTTCCGGAAGCCGAGTGCCTGGCCGACGTGGTCAAGCGCGTTGAGCCGTACTTTAAGTCCGACATCGAGCCGGAGCTGAAGGCTGGCAAGACCGTTCTGATCGCCGCTCACGGCAACTCCCTGCGCGCCATCGTGAAGATGCTGGACAACCTCTCCGAAGAGGAGATCGCCAAGGTCAACATCCCGACCGCAATGCCGCTGCTGTACGAGCTGGACGAGAACTTCAAGCCGATCAAGCCGCGTGGCGAGTACCTGGATCCGGAAGCCGCCGCTGCCGGCGCTGCCGCCGTCGCCGCTCAGGGCCAGAAGTGAGTTTGTTGCGATTGGGCGCGTGAATAGTCGCGGCTGATCGCATGAAACACATACGAAAAGGTGGGAACCTGCATACCGTAGGTTCCCACCTTTCGTTATTGCCGGCGCCTTTGTCGGTAAGTCTTTTTTCACGTTGTATCTGCGTTTTGCTGATGTCTCCTTGCCTGCGCGGCTCGGCGGGTGCCGTGCGGCGCAGCAAGGCGGACAAAACGGAATCGCAAGAACGTCAGATCACGCCGTATTCCTTGAGCAATGTCGGAATATCAGTGGAATCCAGCTTCTTCACGATCTGTTTCAACACGCCCCTTTCGATGGGGTTGAGCTTCATATCGGTGATCGGTTTGCCGTCTCGCAGCATCACCGTGGCGTTGAGCAGGTTGCGCACGTCGTAGACCGAACCCCACACCTCCGGCACGCCGCGGTCCACGTCGCACAGCGTGTACACGGCCTCCATGCCGGTGCGCATCGAATATTCGGTGGTGAAAATCGTGTCGCGTGGCGTCTCCGCGAATTGGCCGAGGAACGCGAAATTCACCGCGCCATCCGGCACCACATCGGGGCGGTCGCCGGCGGAACGCGGCATGAAGAACGCATCGATGTACGGCATCATCACCGGAACCGTGTTGGCGTGGTTCTTCGCCAAGTCGGCGATCTTGTCGGTCGGCACGCCCATGTGGTACAGCCATTCCTCGCAGATCTCCTCGCCGGTGCAATCCTGCATCGGCTTCTTCACATAGTTGCCGGGCTTGTCGGGGAACAGACCATACACCCATACGCACAGCTGGTCCTTCGGCTGGTCTCGGAACTGCTGCTGGCGATTCAGCGTCCAGCTCATCAGCCAATTGGAATCCTCAACGGTGACGATGCCGCCGGTCACCACACGTCCGGAGAACGGGTCGCGCTTGCAGATCTTCTGGATGTACGGCGGAATCTCGTCGTCCAACGTGGTGACGGTGGCGCTCATCCACTTCGAATGCTCCGGGTCGGAGCAGAACACGTCCGGATGTCCGAAGCTCGGATCCTGCGCCGCGATGCGACGCCACATATCCCAACCGCCGCCGGGCTTGATCTCCGGAGCCCACGCGGCCGGCTCGGTCTGCGAACCCATCGACGAGTTCTCCACGCAGCCGCCATTGGTGATGAACACCAGATCGTTTTCACCCAAGTCGATACTGCGGGTCGTGCCATCCGCCTCCATCAGATCGATGCGCGTGGCCAACTTCTTGGTCGGCGAGCTGAACGGATTGCGCGGATACGCGCCGTATTCGGCCTGCTTCCTCAAAATCGTATCCTGCCCAGTGCCGGTGCGCTGGCGTACGGGACCCATGCCGCCGCCAATCGCGAAATCGACGTTCTCCACCTTCACGTTGTAGTGGAACTGCACGCCGAAGCCTTCCAGATACTTGATCATCGGCAGAATCATCGACTCGTACTGGTTGTAGCGGGTGAACCGCAACGCGCTGAAGTCCGGCAGGCCGCCGATATGGTGGATGTAGCGGCGGATGTACAGCTTCATCTCCAACGCGCTATGCCAGTTCTCGAAGGCGAACATGGTGCGCCAGTACATCCAGAAGTTCGAATCGAACACCTCATCGTCGAAGAAGTCGGAGATCTTCTTGCCGTATAGTTCCTCGTTCGGTGTGAAGAACAGCTTCATGATCTCCATCGACGCCTTGTCGGACAGCGCGAACTTGCCGTTCGTGCCGCCGTCCACGCCACGCGCCTTAGTGGAGCGGCATAGCGAATAGTTCGGATCCTCCTTGTTGAGCCAGTAGTATTCGTCCAATACGGACACGCCATCCGTTTCGATGGACGGAATGGAACGGAACAGATCCCACATCACCTCGAAATGGTTGTCCATCTCGCGTCCGCCACGCATCACATAGCCGACGCCAGGAATGTTCGCGCCATCGCAGGCGCGCCCGGAACCGGGTCCTTCTCGAACACGTGGATGTGGTCGCCGGGCATCTGCGCGTCACGTACCAGATAGCAGGCGGCGGACAGCGCTGCAAGACCCGTGCCGATGATGTAGGCGTTCTTGCTATCGATCCCCTCGGGCTTCTTTGGCCGGGCGAATGCTTCGTAATTGCCGTTGGAATAGTACATGACTTCCTCCTTTGGATGCCGCTGGGCACTATTGTGCCGCGTCGTGGGACACAAGTATACGGGCATGAACTGGACGCGATGTCTAGTTTTTACGACTATCGGAGGAATTTCGCTTATAGGTGGCGGATTGCGCCTGCATGCGAAAGTGATTTTGCCTATATGTGGCAGATTTCTTTTGGAAAAGGATGTTCGGGGGCGGGATTTTTACCCCCTTATGATGTTTTGGCCGAGGTCATCTGCCACATATAAAGCGAGATGGGGTGGCTTCCAAAACGGAAACCACCCATCTCGTCAAGGAAAATGCAAGAAGAGGTGAGGAACCCTCAGTCGATGTCGGTGCCTTCGTCGCGGGTCGGCTCCTTGGACGGGTCGAAACCGGAGACGATGAACACCACGCGGCGGGCCGCGGAAACGGCGTGATCGCCGAGACGCTCCATGAAGCGGCCGGTCAGGACCACGTCGATGAGCTGCTGGTTGGTGCCCTTCCAATCCTCGGACTGGGCCAGTTCGAAGGTCTTCTTGTGCAGGGCGTCGAGCTTGTCGTCGTTGAGAATGATCTGCTCGGCGGTCTTGGTGTCGCGGTCGGTAAGCATGGAAACCACCTGGTCGGCCACATTGTCAAGGAACGCCTGCATTTCGGCGAACAGCGGCTGGGCATCGGCCGGCAGCGGGGAAGCAGGATAGGTGCGGCGGGCCGCTTCGGCGATGTGACGGGCCAGATCGCCCATGCGCTCGAACGTCGCGGCCAGACGCAGGGTGGAGACGACCACGCGCAGATCGGTGGCCACCGGGTTCTGCTTGGCCAGCAGCTTCACGCACTGGTCGATGACGCTGGATTCGAGGGCATCGATTTCGATGTCGCCGTCGATGACGGCCTGGGCGGCTTCAAGATTCTGGTTCAGCAACGCGTCGCCGGCACCATTGATTGCCTTGCGAACGTCTTGCGCCATGCGGTCGAGGTCATCGGCGACTGCCTTGAGCTCTTCATTGAAGATAACGCGCATATGCTTGCCTTTCAAATGCTTCACGTATGTCAATATCGGGTTCGGATATAACCTCTCCCAAGTGTATTAGGGAAGTGGCGGATTCGCACGTGACGGACGTGTTGTTCCGCCAATGTTCACCGGCACGTTCACCCTGCGTTCACGAAAATCGCGCCACGACCATTCATCGGGGAACGTCAGGGTGTGCGAGAATGAAGACATGTTTGAATCCGTAGGCACGTGGTGGCGCAATCTGACACATCGCCATGGTGACGATCGCAACAATGATGATACTTTGGACGACGCGACGAACACGTTGCTGTCCATACTGCCGCTGGCCTCCATCGTGGTCGACGAGCATGACGAGGTGATACGCGCGCATCCGGACGCCTACGCCCTTGGCGTGGTGCGGGACGACGCCATCGCCGATGACACCGTGGCAAGCGCGGTGCACGAGGTCCGTGCCCACGGCGGCAAGAAGCAGTTCAGCCTGACCACGACCACGTTGCATGAGCCGAAGAAGGCTCCGAAAGCAGGGAAGCCAACCATGCGGGAGGTTGCCAAACAGGCGTTGATCGGCCAATCGCCGGACAAGCCGGTGACCACGGTGTCCCGCCCGAACTGGCTGAAGGTGATTGTAGGCAGGCTCAACGAACGCTTTGTGGTGGTGCTGGTTTCCGACGTGAGCGAAACCGTCCGTTTCTCCCAGATCCGTGATTCCTTCATCACCAACGTTTCGGAGCAGCTCCTCAAGCCGACGCAGTCGCTGGAGGAGCTTGCGGACGCGTTGGAACATGACTCGGACAATAAGGCCGCGATTGAGGGGAACACCGTAAAACTGCGCCAATCCTGCGCTCGCATGGAACATATGGTGTCCGACCTGCTGCTGCTTATCAAGGCGCAGGAACCGATTCTGCCGACGGCGAGCAACCGTATCAACGTCATGGAACAGGTGAAAACCGTCGTCGGCGCGCATCGCGACATGGCGCAACGGCGCGGCATCGACATTGAAATCGATGGCGACGAATCGCTGGACATCAACGGGGAAGGCGAGCAGATTCAGGCCGCGGTCGCAAAGCTGCTCGAAAACGCCATCGCCTATTCACCGGACGGCAAGGGCATAACCGTATCCGTCAAGCCGAACGAGGACGGCACCAAAGTGCTGCTCAGCGTGCTTGACCGTGGTTGCGGCATTGCACAGAAGGAGCAAAGCCGTATTTTCGAACGGTTCTACCGTGGCGGCAACCAGAATGGGTATTCCGAGGAAGGCATCGGTTTGGGCCTTGCCATCGTCAAGCATGTGGCGTTGACCCACCATGGCTCCGCTTCGGTGTGGAGCGCTCCGGGACAGGGCAGCACGTTTACGTTGGAGCTGCCGGTCGCCAGAAATTAGCGGCGATTACAGAGCGTTGGGACACGCCATATACGGCAAGGGCCGCTTCCGCAGTTGGTGCGGAAGTGGCCCAATGTGTTACCGGTTATTTCGCGATTGGCTGAACCGCCGGTCGGGTTATTCGCCAAGACGGCGGTAGTCCCACCGGTCGAAATGCTCCCAAACCAGCATGAGCACGCCGATCACCGTGCCGGCGGCGCACATGGTCTGCAATCGTTCGACATTGATGCCGAAGGCAGCAGAATCATGCAGATCACCAAGGCGATGGCCCATAATGCGGTGCCGAACGTGAACACCTTCCGCAGGTCGACGCGCACCGGTTTGGGGGAGGGTTTGCGCACGCTTGGTCGATAATCGGAGCAAATTTCATACCGTTACCTTACCTCGGTGCGCGCGTCACAGGTGCTCGGCCACGTAATCGACGCACTTCGTAAGCGCCTCGACGTCGCTCGGCTCCACGGACGGAAACACGCCGATGCGCAGCTGGTTGCGGCCGAGCTTGCGGTAGCCGTTGGTGTCCATAATGCCGTTCTCGCGCAACGCGGCGACCACTTGGGAAGCGTTGATGCTCTCGTCAAGGTCGATGGTGACCACGGCGTGGAACGTGCGTTTTCGTCGGAAACGAACGGCTGCGCGTAATCGGACCTCTCCGCCCACTGGTACAGCAGCGACGCGGAACGTGCGCAACGCGCCGTGGCCCAGGCGAGGCCGCCATTGTCGTTAAGCCAGCGCACCTGGTTCTCCAGCATGACCAGCGTGGCCACGGCGGGCGTGTTCAGCGTCTGGTCCTTACGGGAGTTCTCGATGGCGGAGGTCAGGGACAGGAACGGAGGAATCCAGCGTCGCGCGCCCGGCAGGCTGACGCTTTTAGCGATGCCGTAGGCGCGGTCGATCGCAGCCGGGGAAAGCACGGCGATCCACAGGCCGCCGTCGGAGCCGAACGCCTTCTGCGGGGAGAAGTAGTAGGCGTCGGTCTGGCTGATATCCACGTTCAGCGCGCCGGCGCCGCTCGTGGCATCGATCAGAGTCAGCGCGCCCTGCTCCTTGGAACCTTCGACACGCTTGACCGGGGCCGCCACGCCAGTGGACGTTTTCGTTGTGCGCCCAGCAGTAAGCGTCCACATATTCGGTGAGCTCCGGCAGGCGATACGTGCCCGGTTTGCCCGCGAAGATCTCCGGATCCTCAAGGAACGGCGCGGATTGCGCGGACTTGGCGAATTTCGCGCTGAAGGAGCCGTACGTGCCGAACGCCGCCTTGCGGGTGATAAGCGACGCGCAGGCGATGTCCCAGAACGCGCTGGCGCCGCCGTTGCCCAGCACGACCTCATAGCCGTCGGGAATCTGGAAGAAATTCGACAGGCCTTCGCGGATGGAGCCGACCACCTGCTTGACCGGGGTCTGGCGGTGCGAGGTGCCCAGAAGATTGCGCGCGCCCGCGTCGAGCGCCTGGACCTGCTCCGGACGGATTTTGCTCGGCCCCGAGCCGAAACGTCCATCCTCCGGAAGCATGTTGGTAGGAATGTTCACAGTGTTCGTCATGTCATCCAAGGGTAGTCAGAAGGTCGGATTGCGCGTTGATATGGCCGTTTTCCGGACGTTCCTCCACCCGTGGCGAATTATTTGCGCAAGGACGGGGTCTTGATGATAATCCCTATGTCGGTGTACCCTTACCCTTGTGACGGTTCTGTAACCGTGCGCGGTCATAAGCTGCGACGGTTTCGCAATCCGCAAGGAGTGATTGATATATGAGGCATGCGGCGCATAAAGCTGCCAAGGTTTCGCACGCGCAATTCAGCCTATCCAAGGCGTTGTTCACGGCGAACCGGGGCTCCCATACCGCTAAGGCCGTGCGAATGGCACAGCTGGCGGAAGGCGGCGCCGTAGTCGGACTCGCTCCGGAAGTCGTGGATAAACTGAATGAAGTGGCTCCAATGAGCCGCCGTGCCATGCGTGAGGCCGCCAAAGCCGCTTCCCGCAAATCCGCGTTGGTGACCTCCGCTTCGTTGGCGGCGCTTGTCGGCACCGCGGCGACCGCGTTGGCGTTCAGCCAGCAGAACGCATCCCGACTGGTGCTTGCGGACGACGGTACCGAAACGTCCCAGATCAAACGTGTGTCCGATGGAGCGGCATCCCGTTCCGAAGGACGTACCGCCCTTAAGGAACTGGCTTCCACCAGCAACAACGGCGGTTGGCAGCTGGGAGACACCAGCGCCTCCATGGACGCCAGCCTGATGTCCAAGTCCATCGCCGACAATCCGAACGTCGCCGTCCTGATGGACCAAGACAGCAGCGCCTTACCGGCTAACTTCAATCCGAACCATGCCACCGGAGACGTCGGCAACGCCTACGAGTTCAGCCAGTGCACGTGGTGGGTGTATGTGCGCCGCCATCAGCTCGGTCTGCCTGCAGGCTCCCACATGGGCAACGGTTGCCAGTGGGCCGATTCGGCCCGCGCCTTGGGCTATTGGGTTGATAACACGCCGCGCCATGTCGGCGATATCATCGTGTTCGCCGCAGGCCAGGAAGGTTCCGACTCGTATTACGGCCACGTCGCCATCGTTGAGAAAATCAACGACGACGGCTCGATCGTGACCTCTGAATCCGGCGCCTCCCTCAATGGCGGCACGTATTCCCGCACGCTCACGAACGTGGGCGATTTCCAGTATATTCACTACTGAGTTTCCCTACCGACGACCGTGCCCCTTTTCTTGTAAGAGGGATGCTGTAAGCTAAGGATTCGATGAAGCATATTAAGCATTGTTCCGTGATTGCTGCGCTCGCCGCGGCCGCTCTTACTTTCGCCGGGGTGGCACCTGCCGCGCTGGCAGCCAATGATGGCGCCACGCAAGATGCTGTCGTTGCTACCCGTTCGTTCCCGAAGACCAACGCCGTGAAGAAGAACATCCTCGCGGAGGCATCGTCCACCCAGGTCGAATCCGATTCCGACTGGGGCGGTGTGGAAAGCCTGAACGTTCCCCAAACCAAATCTCAAGCCGAAAAAAGACGTCGAAGCCGCCGCAGCGGCAGCGGAACAGCAGCGTCAGCAGCAGGCCCAGGCTCAAGCACAGGCCCAAGCCGCTTCTCGTTCCGCCGCTCGAAGCGACCTCAGCAGCAGCGGTTCCTTCACCGTGACGCCGCCTGATGGGGCCAGCGTGTCCAGCCTGCTGACGTTCGCGAACCAGTTCGTCGGCAAGGTTCCGTATGTGTCCGGCGGCAATACCCCGTCCGGTTGGGATTGCTCCGGTTTCGTGCAGTATGTCTACGGCCAGATGGGCGTTTCCCTGCCGCATTACTCCGGTGCTCAGGCGACTGTGGGTCGCGCGGTTGGCAGCCTCGCCGACGCGCAGCCGGGAGACATCATCGCCAATGCGCAGCATGCCGCGATCTATGTCGGCAACGGCATGGTCATCAACTCCCAGCTGAACGGCACCCGCTACGATCCCATCGCATGGGTGTTCCCCAGCAGCTACAGCATTCGTCGAATCTTCTGAAGCTTTGACATTGAGCTAAGGGCGTATTTCCGTGAGGAATACGCCCTTTTGCTTTGTTATTTTCCGCGTCGTTACTTGAAAACCGCATGTCGCGCGGTATGGTGGAAGTCAGGTGCAACGCATAGTCGCGTTGCCGCAACCTGATTCAAGGGAGGTCGCTCATGATCAATGACAAGGCAATCCTCGTAGGTGTCGATGGATCCCACGCCAGCTACAAGGCGACATGGTGGGCAGCGAATTACGCGAAGCATGCGGGACTGACCCTGCAGATCGTCTGCGCATATTCGCTGCCAAGCTATGCGGCAGTGTCGTTCGATGCCACGTATACGGCCATGGGCGATGATAATGCCGCGCACAACGATGCGCAGGAGATTCTGTCGAAGGCCAAGGCCATCGCCGACGAGCAGGGCGTCGAGGCATCGACGTTGATCGTCACCGGAGATCCCGCATCCGTGTTCGTCGAACTGTCGCGCAACTACAACCTCATCGTCATTGGCAACCGTGGCAAGGGTGGTCTGGCCGAACGACTGCTCGGCACCACCAGCTCCAGCCTGCCGGCATACGCGTACTGCCCGATCGTCGTGGTGCCGTACACCGACGACGAAGGCAACCTGATGCACTTGAACAACACCATCACCAAGGTGGCAGTCGGCTCCGACGAATCCAAGTGGGGTCTGAAGGCGTTGGAGATCGCGGCCGCGTTCGCCGATTCGTGGGGTGCCGAGCTGGACGTCATCTCCGCCGTGCCGAACATGAAGGGCTCCGAGGATGAAGGCGTCATGGCGTCCTTCCAGGAGGATCTGGATGTGCGCATCAAGCCGCTTGAAGAGGCGTACCCGAACCTCAAGATCAACAAGCAGATCGTGCCCGGCCCCGCAGCCGGCGCACTGACCAAGGCCAGCTACGATCATGACGTCGTCGTGGTCGGCTCCCGTGGTCGTGGCGGCTTCACCGGTCTGCTGCTTGGCTCCACCAGCCAGGGTCTGCTGCAGCATGCGGTCGGACCGGTCTACGTGGTGCCGCGCAAGTATGTGGAAGCCGCGGAGACCCGTCTCGACACCGTGCCGAGCTCGCCTGCCGACGCACGCCGAAGGCGATCGACGACATCAAGGGCGTCGAGGAAGTGCCGGTCGACAAGGCCAAGCCGGAAGTGGTCGAAGCCATCGAAACGAAGATCGATCCGGACCGTCAGTGACGGTACGGCAAATCGACTGAAATCGATATAAAACCGCATAGAAGAGGGTGGCTGCGATTCCAACGAATCGCAGCCACCCTCTAACTATGTGCGGTACGTGCGCTCAGTGCTTGACGGTGACGTTCATACGCACTGGCGTCGGCTCGACGTACGTATGCTTGACCGTGCAGCCCTTCTCGATATGACGGCTGACGCGATCGGCGAGCTTTTCGGCGTCCTCGTCGCTCAAACCGGCGTCGGTGGCGTCGATGACCACCTGCTCGTCGAAACCGATGTAGGCGTCGGTATCGGCATCATACGTGCCGTCCACCACGATCTTCGCGCCCTTGCCATCGCCCAGCGTATGCTCGACGGCGAACTGGCTGGACAGCGCGGCGCAACCGGCCAGCGCGACCTTCATCAGATCGCCCGGCGTGAACTGGCCACGGCCCTTGCCGAACTTGATGTGCGCGCCATCCTCGCTGAACGCGTCCCAGGAACCGTCCTTGTTGCGCTCTACCCACAGCCTCTTGCCCATGGAAACTCCTCATGTCCTGTGGCGCGCCGTTCGCGCCAATCCGTGATACCAATCTAGCGCATCGAAACGGACGTGGGGGAGTGCGTTCCGCAAGATGAAGCGATACGGTTTTGTGATTCGTTGCGATTGCGCTGGAGGCCGGCGGACGGCCGGGATGCGCGTTGGCGGCACACTCAAGGCCGTTCGGCCAAGCTTACGGCCTTACAACGCGCATCCCGGCCGTCCGCCTCCACGCCACCGGCTAAACTTGCCTATTATGGCTTTGACTTCCGAACAACTCGCAGACATTCGTACTCGTATTCCCGCACGTCCGGAAACGGACATTCCCATGCCTTACGAGGATCTGGTACGCAAAATCCTTACGGAAGGCACACTGAATCCGACCGCACGGGCACGGGCACTATTTCCCTGTTCGGCCAGCAGATGCGTTTCAATCTCAAAGACAGCTTCCCACTGCTCACCACGAAGACGGTGTTCTTCAAAGGACTCGCCTACGAGCTGCTGTGGTTCCTCAAAGGCTCCACGAACGTACGTTGGCTGCAGGAGCACAACGTGCACATTTGGGACGAATGGGCCGACGAGAACGGCGATTTGGGGCCGGTCTACGGCGCGCAGTGGCGTAGCTGGCCGGCGCCGACGCCGGACGATCCGAACCGCACCATCGACCAGATCTCCAACGTGCTCGACCTGATCCGTAACCACCCCGATTCGCGCCGCATGGTGGTTTCCGCATGGAACCCGGCGGAAGTGGAGAACATGGCCTTGCCGCCATGCCACGCCCTATTCCAGTTCTACGTGGCCGACGGCCGCCTGAGCTGCCAGCTGTACCAGCGTTCCTGCGACATGTTCCTCGGCGTGCCGTTCAACATCGCCTCCTATTCGCTGCTCACCCTCATGATGGCCCAGCAGACGGGACTCGAGCCCGGCGAATTCGTTTGGACCGGCGGCGACTGCCACGTCTACGACAACCACATCGACCAGGTGTTGGAACAGCTGAGCCGTACGCCGTACCCGTATCCGCAGATCCGCATCAGGAGGCCGATTCGCTGTTCGACTACGATTACAGCGATTTCGAATCGTGAATTACCAGCATCATCCGACCATCAAGGCACCGGTGGCGGTCTGAGGTTGTTGCCGCCGTCTGGCGCGTCTGCGCCAGACGGTAGACTACTGACCCTAGTTCCGACTTCAAGGAGTGAGTGAAATGGAGCACGATAGTAGCCGCAGTGGCTATCACGAACCCGAGCCCGGACTTGCCGGGCGTGAAGACGAGGAGGATTGGGGCGACGATTTCCCCAAAACCTTCTCTGTGAATCTGATTTGGGCGCAGGCCTGTGACAAGGAAGGTCACGACGGTGCCATTGGATTCGAAGGCGGCATGCCATGGCATCTGCCTGAGGATATGAGGCATTTCACGGAGCTGACCGTCTCCCATCCGGTTATCATGGGCCGCAAGACGTGGGAGTCGCTAAGCCCGAAGTTCCGTCCGCTGCCCAACCGCGACAACATCGTCATCTCGCATGACCCGTCCTATTTCGCGCCGGGCGCACCGTGGTGGATTCGCTGGATGACGCGTTGGATCTGGCCCGTCAGGAGGCCATTCCGGATGACGGCTTGGACCGCAGTGAAATCTGGGTCATCGGCGGAGCAAAGTATTCGAGGAAGCGATGCCATTCGCCGACAAGGCGTATGTGACGCAGATCAGCATGCACGTGAACGCCGACACCTACGCGCCCGATATCCACGCATTGGTGGAATCCGGAGCATGGCGCGTGGCCGAGGAAGGCACGTGGCAGAAGGCGCGGAAAGGAAACGACCAAGTCGAAGGCTTCCGTTTCGTGACGTACGAAAGAAACCACGAGGAGTAACTTTTCATGTATACCGTGATGACCGTGTGCACGGGCAACATCTGCCGTTCACCCATGGCTGAAATCATTCTGCGCGCCGAATTCGAGCGCCGCGGCTTGGCTGACAAGGTCAACGTCGAATCCAGCGGCGTCAGCGACGAGGAATACGGCAATCCGATCGACCGCCGTGCCGTCAAGGTACTTAAGGAACGCGGCTACGAGCTACCGGCGCACCATTCGCGCACCGCATCACGCGCGACGAAATCGAACGCACCGACCTGTTCCTGCCGATGACCGCCTCGCACATGCGCGCGCTGCTCCGTCAGCTGCCGCAAGCCAAGCGCAGCGAAGTGCACATGTACCGCAGCTTCGATCCGAATCTGCCGAAGCCGGCCGCGGGACGTGAGGATAGCATCGACCTGGTGGACCCGTGGTACGGGTCGGTGCC
>ENA-OQAL01000071-OQAL01000071.1-human-gut-metagenome-genome-assembly--contig:-NODE-71-length-24868-cov-2.604341_pt1 | contig 24868 bp, 27 predicted proteins | sample MGYA00242491_ERZ504519 | MGnify/ENA primary metagenome ERZ504519 (study PRJEB26092, sample SAMD00036260) | human gut metagenome | host: Homo sapiens | study: EMG produced TPA metagenomics assembly of... | reverse complement strand
CATCGCACGAAAACCTCACCGTCCTTCAAGGCCTCCCGGCCACTCGCGAACGAGCGGACGATGAACTGGCAATCATTGACTATAAAGAAGTAGTACAAATACGCTCTTGAGTTCTCAAACCACCACCACACCAGCAGACCGTCCCGAACCTCAGGAGCGGAACCGCCGTGCTGAGCAGCGAGATGTAAACTTACACGTCCTTGCCGATCTACGCAAATCGACCTTCCGCAAACATCGTGTAAACCGTTGAAAAATAACGTATCTCTCGGCGTGTCGAAATCGCAGGAAAATCGAGTGATGAGCACCATTCACAGCACAATCCCGCTGGAAAAACCTCAACATACCTCGCGACAGGTCAACATCCGGGCGTGTCGCACACGAGACGAACGAATGACAGAAAGGTACAAGACAAACAGCGGGCAAAACATCCAGCGGGAACAGACACAACACGACTACGCCTGACACACATCCAGCAACGTCAATTCGTCCGACCAACTTACGCCTTGCCACACAACCTGCGAGCGACTCCGTCTACCAGCGCTTGCCGCAGCGCTTGCCACCATTGCCGGGCCTGCCACCGGCGCCCCACGGCCCGCGCCCCTCGGCATGCAGCACACCCAGATGATGCTTCATGGCGACCAGCATGATGTGCGTATCTTCCAAGCCAAGATGTCGTTCGCTTTGGATGCATCCAACGCGCCCTGACGTTGGCATACGCATCCAACGTATTGTTGCCGTGCGGATGCTCATCATCGGGAATCGACCCCTCATCCCAACGACGGCTCATCGGCAATGTGTCGATGATCGTGATATTGCCGGCACGATAGCTTTCCGCATATCCGGCGACGTTCAGCATGAAAAAGCTATGCTCGAACCGGGCGTTATGCGCAACATATGGCTGCTGTTCGAGTCGTTGCAGCAATCCGATCTGAGCTTCGGGCATTCGTCGAACAGACGAAAGTCCGCGCTGGCGCGATCGCGCACGTCAATACCGGTAAGGTCGAGAATCAGAGGATTGCCAAGCAGCGCATTCTGCGCGGGAACGCCGAAGGAAAGACGTGCCTGGCCATATGCATCGCCGGTCTCGTAATAATCCTGTTCGTAGCGGTAGCCCGCGGGCTCGCCGGCAGGACGAGGCGAGATCATGTTCATGAATTCGAATCCGGCATCGATGATGTACACGCGAGCCGGATCCGTACCCGTAGTTTCGATATCAATGCCCATCACCGTGTCGACGTCACGGCCGGGAAGGTAGGCGTCACGCCAATCCGACTTTTTGTAATCCGCCAAACGTCGGTCCTGCGCGGCTTCCGCCGAGTCAGCGGAACCGCCAGCGGATCCGAGGGAGCCATAGTCGAACACCTTCGAGCCTCCCGGACTCGTCACCCCGCTCAAATTCGCGCGTGACATGGCGTAATCGCTGGCACGCTTCTGCTCACGTTCCGCGGCACGACGTTCGGCACGGCCATTGACGATCTGCGCGGTACGATCCTGAATATCGTTAAGATTCACGAGGCTTTCCGCTCCGGCAACAGACTGCAGCACGGGCACTATCACCCGCTCCCGCCGCTCTTCGGCAATCGTCCACAATCCCATCGCAACACCAATGCGCCGCAACACGGCAATTTCGTCGCACAACCTACGGTTCGCATAGGCGAGCGCGCGAGGCAAACGGTATGAAGCGATCAGACGGTCGAAATCCGTCATGAAGGTGGTATTGCATTGCGCGATGATGGATTCGAGCCGGTCACGGACCGCTAAATCCTTTTTCAGCAGATTATGCAACTGTTGGACGGATGGTACCGAATCCTGCATGGGATCCGTTTTCTCCGAGGTCGACGAAAAACGTGGTATCCGCGGCATTCAGAACGGCGATCAGGTCGATGCCTTGGCTTTTGGCGGCTCCGATGCCGTGTTCCAAGTCGAGAGACATGACCCAATGCCAGTCGATGCGCTCATTGTCGGCGTTTTTCGGCATCGATGCGACCATTGGCTGATGTCTTGTTTGGCTTCGGTAAGCCAGGAACGGCCCGTCTTTGCTTCGTTCATACTTTGCATGGTAGCCGAGAGGGGGCGCAGTACACGTCGGCGCGTACAAAAACCATGATGCTTCTCGGATAGCGCAATCTTAAGTTTTTTGAGATTCGAAAGGTTATCTTGGGTTCGTTTTATTTCGTTGATTTTCGGTAAGAGAAAGAACAATGCTACGAAAAACGATTATGTTCACCAAGCATTCGTCGTCAGGATACGATCATGCTCGTTGCAGACGGAGCACGACGTCGCGTACGAAATCATTCCATCGCAACGCGAACGCCGATATTGTCGATAATGCCGCGAAATGCAAACATGGTTACGCTCATACGTGCGTCTGCCGTGGGGAGTGTGATGCGTGCGCGCGTTGCACTGGTTATGCGCATGGTGGTATGACGAAAAAAATGAGGTATGACAAAAAAGGGAGAGGCCTGTGGGCCTCTCCCCCTGCAGGATATTCCGCGGATTCCACAACGATAGGATTCCGTGACAATCGGATTCCGCAGCGTTTTTCGCCGCGCATGTATGCGATTTGCGGCGTGCGCTCCTGGTTTACAGTTCGAATCCGAGTTCGGCGGCGGCTTCGGTGGGAACCGGATCGTCGCACCAGAAATCCTCAAGATTCTCGTTGGTGGCGAGGCTGCGGATTTCCGCCTTGTCGATATACAGTTCGCCGCTCAGATGGTCGGTTTCGTGCTGGAAGATGCGGGCCGGCCAGCCGTGCAGATGTTCCTCATGCTGTTTGCCATCTTCATCCTGCCAGCGGGCGGTGATGTCGAGCCAGCGCTTGCGTACCGCCTGATAGCCGTCGAAGCTCAGCAGCCTTCGTAGAAGCTGCGGGTTTCGGTGCGATCGGCTCATAGCTGGGGTTGATGATGACGTGGAATGGGAATTCGGCCGCTTCGCGCGGGTCATCGTCATCGTCGTCGCGCACATGGTCTTCCACCACGGCAAGCGCCAGTCCGAGGCCGATCTGGGTTGCGGCGAGACCTACGCCCGGCGCTTCGATCATGGTGACGCGCATGGTTTCGATGAGCTTGTCAAGTGTCTTGCGGCTCAGTTGGCCTTCGTAGGCTGCGGTCTGCTGGCGCAGTACCGGTTCACCTGCCTGCACGATGGGAAGCAGCTGTTCCCTTGCCGCCGGTTTTGATGAGTTTTTCGACCTCGCGGTTGAGCTCGAGGTTGACTTTCGAGTTACATCCAAACATGAGGTTCCTTCGCGGATTGGTTCGGGATTTTGGATTGCCAAATACTGTGTATCGGCGGTGTGATTACAAGGCGAGTTCTTCGGCCACGACTTTGGCGAGACGGTCGCAGACCTCGTCGGCCTGCTGCTGGGTTTCCGCTTCAGCCATGACGCGCACGAGCGGTTCGGTGCCGGAGGGACGCAAGAGCACGCGGCCGGTGTCGCCGAGCATTTTCTCTTCGCGTTCGACGGCCGCCTGCACTTTGGCGTTGGTTTGGCTGCGAGCTTGTCGACGTTGGCACGTTGATGAGGGTTTGCGGCAGTTGCGGGAAGTCGGATGCGAGTTCTTGAGACTCTTGCCGGAGTTGACCACTTCGTTGCACAAGGTCAGTGCGGTGAGTGTACCGTCGCCGGTGGTGGCGAATTCGCGGTTGATCACGTGGCCGGACTGTTCGCCGCCGAGCGAATAGTCGCCGCGCAGCATTTCCTCAAGCACGTAACGATCGCCCACGCCGGTTTGCACGGTTTTGATGCCCATGGAACGCAGGGCGAGCTTCAGACCGAGGTTGCTCATCACGGTTACCACGAGGGTGTCGTGGTTGAGTTTGCCCGCGTTTTTCTTGGCACGTGCAAGAATGCCCATGATCTGATCGCCGTTGACCATATTGCCTTCGCCGTCTACGGCAAGGCAACGGTCGGCGTCACCGTCGAATGCCACGCCCAAGTCGGCTCCGGATGCCTTGACCATGGCCTGCAGCTGTTCGGGGTGTGTGGATCCGGCGTTCTTGTTGATGTTGTAGCCGTCTGGCGAAGCGTTGATCACGCTCACGTCGGCTCCTGCGCGGCGCAACGCTTCCGGCGCGACCACGGAGGTGGCGCCGTTGGCGCAGTCAGCCACGACTTTCAAGCCTTTCAACGGTGTCGGCTGGGACTTGTCAGGCCCGATGGGGGCGATTGTGGATACCAGATGGTCGATGTACAGGTTGGTTGCGGTTGCCGTGTCGTGGCTGATACGTCCCACGCCTGCACCGGTCGGGCGTTCCCAATCCTGACCGAGCACGTTTTCGATTTCGTCTTCTTTGGTGTCAGGCAGTTTGAATCCGCCGCGTGCGAAGAATTTGATGCCGTTGTCGGGCATGGGATTGTGGGATGCGGAGATCACGGCACCCATTTCCACGTTCAGCACGGAGGTCAGGTATGGCGACGCAGGGGTTGGAATAATGCCCGCGTCGATCACATCGAAACCGCCTGCGGACATGCCTGCAGACAGTGCTGCGGCGAGAAATCGCCGGAAACGCGGGTATCACGGCCGACCAGTGCGCGACGACGACCGTCGAATTCGCTTTTGTCTCCATCATCGCCAAGCACGCGCACCGCAGCATCGCCCAAATCCAATGCAAGCTGTGCGGTCAAAGCCCTATTCGCCAATCCTCGAACACCGTCTGTTCCGAACATACGTGGCATGAGTCTCAAGTCCTCGCTATCTCAAGTTATATTGCCGTGCACCATCGTACTCAACGGGTTCACCATTCAACAAAATAGTCAACAGCATGTTGCGATACCTGCATACTGCAGTATGCGATGTCAGGCAAACCGCAGTATGCAACGTCGTGAGATTTCCGCAATCTCAAGTTTCTTGCGATCTCACTTCCATCCTCCGATTCCGACCGGCTGGGTCATTATGGGTCCGAAAGACCCATTGTCCATAACCGTTATGGGACTTTGTTTGGGATGGCTTGTCTGAAAGCAAACAAGCCCGGACTGGCAGCGGGATAAGTCACGCCGTCAGTCCGGGCTTATGATGCAATATCACAAGTGATATCAGAAGTAGCTGCCAAAAACAGCTACTGTAGTGGTGCCAGGAACGGCATCAGAGGGACGCGTTGAAATCACGCACCTTGAGCGTGCGATGCGACGATTCGACATTGCCACGCACAATGCGCTGCAACGCGTTGTCGCGTCGGCATGCGAAGCCAGCCAAGCATCACCGAGATCCACCAGTGTGGCCGGATCGGCATAGCTCGGGTACAGGCCTTCCAGCAGAGCCTCAGCCATGTGGAAGGTCTTGTTCTTCCAAATCCAGTCGGCAACCTCGAAATACTTGGCCGCGTACGGTTCAGCCAAGTCGGCACGTGGAGTTGATGCGAAACCACGGGCCACGGATTCCAACTGCATGTTGGTCAGCTCGTCGTTGTGCAAAGCCTCGTTCCAAGCCCATTCCTTGGCTTCCGCAATGCCTGCGACCGCACGCGCACCCAATGCGAACTCACGGTTCTCAGTGGTTTCACGCTTGGCGAGTTCCGCGTCGATGTCACTCTGGCCGATGGCGTTGATTGCGCTCAGCGCGTTGATGATGGTCCAACGGAAATTATTGTCGATCTCCAAGCCATCAAGCTTCACGGAACCATCGAGCAGACCCTTCGCATTCGCTTCGAACGCAGCATCGCCCGGCTCGCCATAACCCAAGTAGGCGGTGATCAGCTGGAACTGCTCGTCGGAACCGGCTTCGGCAGCCTGAGCCAGCTTGAACAGTTCGGCAGCCACATGCTCCACCACTTCGGCACGGTCGGCCGGAGCGGTGTAATGCCATGCGGTGGTGCTGACCTGCGCCAAAGCGTAACGGAACGTGGTGGACTCATGTTCCGTGGCAAGCGCAGCCAAAGAGGTTTCGATGAACTGCTTTGCCGGCAATTCGCCGTCGCGGGTCATATCCCAGAATGCAAGCCAAATCACGGAACGAGCCAACGCATCGTCGAAACGATACAGGTTCTCCGCAGCGAACTTGAGGCTCTTCTCGTCGAAGCGCAGCTTCGTGTATGTCAAATCGTCGTCATTCACCAAATCAGCGCCGGACGTGCCTTGCCGGCAGCCGCTTCGACAATCGTCAGTTCGCCGTCAACATCAAGTTCGAACTGGTCGGTACGCACGATCTTGCCGGTTTCCGGATCCTCATTGTAGAAGCCGACAGCCAGACGATGCGCGCGCAGCACCGGATGCTCAGCCGAAGCGGACTGGCGCAACGCAAGCTGGCGAATCGTGCCATCCTCGTTTTCCTCAACTTCGGTGGCGATGGTGTTGATGCCGGACTGTTCAAGCCACTGGGCGCTCCACGCCTTGAGATCGCGGCCGGACGTCAACTCGAGTTCAGCCAGCAGATCGGCGAGCGTAGCGTTGGAGTACGCATGCTTGTTCAGATAATTGTTGATGCCCTTGAAGAACTTCTCACGACCCACATAGAACACGAGCTGCTTCAACACGGAAGCGCCCTTGGCATAGGTGATGCCGTCGAAGTTGACGTACGTGTCGTTCAGATCGTTGATCGGCGCGACGATCGGGTGGGTGGTGCTCAGCTGGTCCTGGCGCAGTGCCCAGCTCTTCTCGCCGGAGCTGAATGTGGCCCAAGCGTCCTTCCATTCCGTGGCTTCGGCAGTGGCGAGAGTGGACGTGAACTCGGCGAAGGATTCGTTGAGCCACAGGTCGTTCCACCACTTCATGGCACGTAGTCGCCGAACCACATGTGTGCAAGCTCGTGCAGCACGGTGACCACGCGGCGCTCGGCATACGCGTCGGTGACCTTCGATTCGAACACGTACTGGTCGCGGATGGTGACCATGCCGATGTTCTCCATAGCGCCGGCGTTGTATTCCGGCACGTAAATCTGGTCGTACTTGGCGTACGGATACGGCACGCCCCAAGTCTTCGCATAGAAGGCGAAACCCTTCTTGGTGATGTCGAACAGGTAGTCGACATCCTTGGCGAACGCTTCGGCGAGCGCTGACGGCAGTACATGGCCATCGGCACGGTGCGACCGTCTTCGTTGGCGTATTCGGTGTGCCATTCGGCGTACGGTCCTGCGCAGATGGCGGTGAGGTAGGAGCTCATGGTCGGCGTGGATTCGAACACCCACAGCTTGGTGGTTTCGGCTTCGTGCGTGCCGAGCGTGCCCTCTTCGGTAACGGTTTCATTGTCGGTCACGGATGCGGCAGGCATGTTGGAGGTGACGATCCACGACTTGGCTGCAAGCACGGAGAAATCGAACACGGCCTTGATGTCGGGCTGGTCGAACACGGCATACACGCGGCGGCATCCGGCACTTCGAACTGAGAGTACAGGTAGATGTTGCCGTCGGACGGGTCGACGCTACGATGCAGGCCTTCACCGGTGTTGGAATACTGGCACAGTGCCTTGACGGTCACTTCGTTGTGCGCTTCGAGGTTCTTCAGTTCGATACGGCTGTCGGCGAACGCTTCGGCCGGATCGAGAGTTTCGCCGTTGAGTACGATTTCGCTCACTTCGGTGGCGATCAGGTCAAGGAGCTGGTAGCTCCCGGCTCGGCGTCGAACGTGATGGTGGTTTCGGAACCGAAATTCTTGGCTCCACGGGTCAGATCAAGTTTGACCGTGTAATGAACCGGTGCTGCGATAACGCTTTTGCGTTCTTCCGCTTCGATTCGGGTGAGGTTTGCTCCTGGCATGTCACTCCTTATTTGTGTTGAGATTCCTATTTATTGAATAGGAGACGCGCAACCGGTTGTGCCGGTTACGCCGTCCTTCTTTTGATTATGTAATCAACAATTATTGACGATCTGTCGATATTTCAATATTATTCCAATATTGATTTCGCTGGAATCGGCGATATTGCGAAAAATATTGACTATCTGTCGATTCATCATTGCGCTGCGTTCAATCCCATCGCTTCGTCAACATCCTGTGCGATATCGGCAACGACCGGAACGATCATCGGCTTGCGATGCAGCTGACGTGCGACCCAGCTACCCAACGTACGACGCATGATCTGCTGCAACTTGTATGTATCGTGCGTGCCAGCCATCATCGCATCCTGCAATTGCTCGACGATCTGATGACGAACCTTGTCGAATTCGCTTTCGTCTTCGGCCACCGCGTTGAGATAGATCTTCGGACCTGCGACAACGTCAGCCGTTTCCGTATCGACGACGACGAAGCTCGACACGAAACCTTCCGTGCCAAGAATACGACGCTTCTCAAGCTCGTCCTCGGTAAGTTCGCCAACGGAATCGCCATCGACGTACACGTAGCCGCATGGCACGGAACCGACAACAGCAGCTTGGCCGTGGTACAAATCGACCACATCGCCGTCTTCGGCAAGCACCACATTCTGCGGATCGACGCCCGTCTTGACCGCGATCATGCCGTTGGCCACCAAGTGACGGTTCTCGCCGTGGATCGGCATGGCGCACTTCGGCTTGACGATGTTGTACATGTACAGCAGTTCGCCCTCATTGCAGTGGCCGGACACATGCACGGCGGCATTGTCTCGATTGACCACACGAGCGCCAAGCTGCACCAGCTTGTTGATGATCTTGTACACGCCATGCTCGTTGCCCGGAATCAGGGAGCTCGCAAGAATGACAGTGTCGAATTCGTTGATGGTGATGTCGCGATGATTGCCGTCGGCGATACGGCCAAGCGCGGCCATCGGCTCGCCTTGGGAACCGGTGCACATGTAGACGAGCTTGTCGTCCTGCACATCATGGGCCTTCTTCAGGTCGATGACCGTGTCTTCCGGAAGTCTCAAGTAGCCCAAATCCGCAGCGATGGACATGTTGCGAACCATGGAACGGCCCACGAACACCACCTTGCGACCGTACTTGTGGGCGGCGTCGACAACCTGCTGCACACGGTGCACATGGCTGGAGAAGCTGGCCACGATGATCTTGCGCGTGGCCTGGGCGAACGCCTGATCCAGCGCCGGGCCAATGGTGGTTTCCGGCTTGACGAAGCCTGGAACCTCAGCGTTGGTGGAATCCATCATCAGCAGATCCACGCCCTTTTCTCCGAGCTTGCCGAACTCCACCAAATCAGTGATGCGATGGTCAAGCGGCAGCTGGTCAAGCTTGATATCGCCGGTATCGATGAGGCTTCCGGCCGGAGTCTGCACGAACACAGCCAGAGCGTCCGGAATGGAATGCGTGACGTTCACGAACTCAAGATTGAACGGACCGACCTTCAGCTTGTCACGACCCTTGACCTCAACCAGTCGCGGATTGATACGATGCTCCTTGCACTTGGCTTCAACGAAAGCAACGTGAGCTTGGAACCAATCAGCGGAATGTCGGGGCGGAGCTTCAGCAGATACGGCACGCCGCCGATATGATCCTCGTGACCGTGGGTAAGCACCAGAGCCTCGACCTTGTCGAGACGATCCTTGATGTAGTGGAAGTCAGGCAGAATCAGATCGACACCCGGCTGCTCCTCTTCGGGGAAAAGCACACCGCAGTCGATGAGCAGCAGGTGGCCGTTGTATTCGATCACGTTCATGTTACGGCCGATTTCGCCCAGGCCACCAAGCGGCACGATGCGCATGGAGCCCTTACGGTACTTCGGCGGAGCGATCAACACGTCATCCTGCTGGGGCGCGGTGGTCTGCGGAGCAAGACGGGAATTGCGACGGCTTCCAGCAGAAGAGCTTGCCGCGCTGGAGTTCTTGGAACCTCTGGAGTTCTTCGTGTTCTTTGCGGCCTTCACGTTTTTTCGTGCTCTTCGAGCCCTTGGAGGAGCCGCTGCCGTTGCCGCGAGAACCGCCACGAACGGAACCGGACGCATCGCCCGCACGATTGCCACGGCCAGAAGACTTCGCCTTCTTGGAAGTCGTTTCAGCCTTGCTGACCTTCTCAGAGCTCACAGACTTCACGGATTGCACATCCGCGGTCTGCGTGTTTTCAGTGCGCTTGGCAGCTTTGCTGCCGCGCTTGTGCGTAGTTACTGTTTTGGTTTCTTCTATAGCCATTTCCTAGTTGGATTTCTATTACTAATTGTCTCCGCCTGTGCGGAAACGAGGAATTCAGTAGGTTTGCCGCATTACGGCAAACGTATTACGGCAAACCGGTAGTCGCAATGCTTGCCGTAATCGTCGAGATTGATCGCCATGATTGCTGTAATCGCCATTGCACATCAGTGCCATGGACATAGCTACTGCAGGTACGGCAATCATCGCAATCACAGCAATCTTCATCGCAAACCGATGGTCGCAATCACAGCAAGCCGGAAGCGCGCATGCCATCCTCCGCGCGCTTGATCTCAGCTTCACCCGGACCGACGTTCGGCAAACGCATCGTCGTGGAATCGAGAATGCCACGCACCTTCAGCGACGACTTCGCCATAACAGCCTGGAAACCGTTGCCGTTCATTGCTTCGACCAGTGGAGCAAGCTGCACGGCAATGCGCTGAGCCCCATGAATGTCACCGCGGTCGAATGCGGCAGCCAAATCGCGCATCGGACCGGAAGCAGCATGTGCGATCACGGAAATAATGCCGACTGCACCAACCGAAAGGAACGGCAGGAACAGACCGTCATCGCCCGAATACCAAGTCAAACCGGTTTCCATACGCTTACGCACGGCACCCGCGATATCTCCGGTGGCGTCCTTGACTGCCTTGACGTGACCGAGCTCAGCCAAACGACGGTAGGTTTCCAACTGAATGTGCAGACCGGTGCGGCCAGGCACATCGTAAACGATAATCGGCTTGTCCGCGGAATCATTGACCGCCTTGTAGTGACGGAACACGCCTTCCTGCGACGGGCGCGAATAGTACGGAGCGACCACGAGCACCGCATCGGCGCCTGCTTCCTGGGTCTGCTCCACCATGCGCACGGTGTGGGCGGTATCGTTGGAACCCGCACCGGAGATAACGGGCACGCTCACCACATCCTTGACGGCTTGAACCAGCTCGACCTTCTCCTCCATGTGGGTGGTGGGAGACTCGCCCGTGGTGCCATTGACCACAAGGCCATCGGCGCCATCGGCGACAAGCTGCTTCGCAAGCTTCTGCGCGGCCTCGAAATCAACGGAACCGTCGGCCTTCATGGGGGTGACCATAGCCGGAAGAATACGTCCGAAAGGAGCAGGATCAAGAAGATGCATAGTACCGTCAGTCATAGTGCCAACGGTACTTCCCGCCACGGACGCCGAAGCGCCCGAGTTCGCGACCATATCGCAATATGAACTGCCTTCCAGAGACCAAAATCCCCCACCCGCTGGAACAATCCTCCCCGTTGCCGAGCCTCCCAGAGTCCCGAAACCTCCAGTCACTGGAACAAATCGGTACGCTAAACAACCCCTCACATTCCCAAACCTCCACCCGCTGGAACAATCCTCCCGTCAACCAGCCTCCCAGAGACCCAAACCTCCAGTTAATGGAACAATCCTCCCGCTGCCAAGCCTCCCACAGTCCAAAATCCCCCAGCAAGTGGAAGAATCGGTACGCTTAGCCGCATACTCAGGGGGATTCAAGCCAAATGACTTCACGATTTTGATCTGGTGACCGCACGATTTCGGAATATCGCACGATTTTGCTTTCCTGACCGCACAACACTCCAAAACAGTGCGATCACCAAGAGGGAAAAGTGCGCCCACCAAAACAAACTCAGGCAAGGTATTGGGTGGGGTTCTGCTCGAACTTGGCGGCGCAGCCCGGGTTGCAGAAGTAGTAGGTGGTGCCATTGTATTCTCGGGTGGCTGCAGCGGTGGCCGGATCCACGCTCATGCCGCAGACCGGATCTTTGGCGGGCGCGCTCTGATTGCCGTTGGCAGTGTGGCCGCCACAGCAGGAGTGCGCGCCGCCCATGCCTTCCATACCCTCGTGCATACCTTCCTTCTTGGCCTTGTGATCACTGAACAGTCCCATGATGAATCCTTTCTGACTATGGTTGTTGTGATTATTATCGTTCGGGTTCGGCTGGCGAACCTGATACGTCTTATTTGCGGCACGCACCGCCTTGTCTGGATCGAACAGGCGCAGTCGGCTCGCGTTCGTCACCACGCATAGCGACGAGAACGCCATGGCCGCGCCCGCGATCATCGGATTGAGCATCATGCCGGTGAACGGGTACAGTACGCCCGCCGCAATGGAAATGCCGACGCTGTTATAGCCGAGCGCAAATCCAAGATTCTGCGCGATATTGCGCATGGTGGCGCGGGTCAAGTCGAGCGCATGCGCCAAACCCATCAGCGAGCCATTCATCAATGTCACGTCTGCGGATTGGATCGCCACATCCGTACCGGTACCGATGGCGAATCCCACATTCGCGCGGGCAAGCGCCGGAGCATCGTTGATACCATCGCCGACCATCGCCACCGTATAGCCTTGCGCCTGCAGTTTCGCGATTTCGTCCGCCTTGTTTTCCGGGCGCACTCCCGCGATCACATTGCCAACGCCAACTTGATCGGCCACGGCACGCGCCGTCGTTTCGTTGTCTCCAGTGAGCATCACCACGTTGACGCCACGCGATTTCAAAGCTGCGATGGCCTGCTGCGAATCGGCTTTCACCGTATCCGCAACGGCCACGATTCCCGCAAGCTCGCCGTCGATTGCTGCGAGCATCGGCGTTTTCCCTTCCGCCGATAGCCGTTCCATGGTTGCGATAATGTCGTCAAGATCCTCGTTGCCGACACTCGGCATGGCCACGTCAAGATCGTCGATCAGATCGGTATTGCCGACCGCAACGTTGTACATTGCGGTTTCGGGAGAAGATATGGATGATTCGAAGGTCACGGAAGATGCAGAGGATTCGTCGGCTGCAACAGTCGGATTATTTGCAGATATTAACGGCAACGCGACGTGCGCAGTGACGCCCCGACCGGAAATCGCACGGAATTGCGTGGTCTCGCCTAACGTAAGATGCCTCTCTTGCGCGCCCGCAACAATCGCGGCGGCAAGAGGATGTTCGGAATCCCGTTCGGCACTGGCGGTAATTGCCAGCAGATCATCCGGCATTTTGCGCCATTTTCCAAGCGGAAACACGTCGGTCAACGATGGCTTTCCAGCGGTGATCGTGCCTGTTTTGTCAAGCACGACGGCATTGATTTTGCCGCAGGTTTCCAATGCTTCGGCGGAACGGATCAGCACGCCCATCTGCGCGGCACGACCAGTCGAAACCGTTACGGAAAGCGGCGTGGCAAGACCCAACGCGCACGGGCATGCGATCAGCAGCACCGAAACCGCAGCCACCAACGCATGCACCACGCGTGGTTCCGGCCCAAACGCAAACCACAACGCGCACGACCACACGGCAATCAGCACCACAATCGGCACGAAAATGCCTGAAATCTTATCCGCCATGCGCTGCACCGGCGCTTTTGAACTTTGCGCGGATTGCACCAATCCGATAATCTGCGCGAGCACCGTGTCTTTGCCGACTTTCGTGGCACGATACCGCAGCGATCCAGTGCCATTGATGGTGGCGCCGGTCACGGAACTGCCGGCCTGCTTCACCACAGGCATGGATTCGCCGGTAATCATGGATTCGTCAACAGCCGACGAACCAGCAATAACCACACCGTCAACAGGAAGTTGTTCGCCGGGGCGAATCGCAATAATATCTCCGACCGCCACCTGCTCGACCGGAATTTCCTCTTCAATTTCACCTCGTACCACGCGAGCGTTTTTTCGGCTGCAATCCCGCCAACGCGCGCATGGCCTCTCCAGTACCGACACGAGCGCGCGCTTCAAGCAATTGGCCGACCAGCATCAGCGTAATAACCACACCAACCGCTTCAAAATACGGTTCGCGAGCATTCTCAGGCAGAATCTGCGGAATAAACGTGACCACGCACGAGTAGGCAAACGCACATACGGTACCCAGACTGACCAGCGCATTCATTTCCGGCGAACGGTGAATAATCGCCGCGAAACCACTGCGGAAAATCGGTAATGCGGCATAGCACATCACCGGCAGCATCAGCACAAATTGCATCCAATTCGGCATCGGATACAGCATCAACATCGTCGAACCGAATACTGGAATCGTAACGATGGCTGACACAATAAGACGCGCAATCAGCGTTCGCATCTCACGAGATTCGGAAGAATCGTTTGACGAATCAGAAGAATCTGAAGAAATATTGGAAGATTCAGCGGATTCATACGATTTTTCATCAACAACAGTTTGTTGCGATTGCATATGAACGTGAGATTCAGCAGTATTCGTGCTCTCTTCCGATTCCGAATGTTCTTTCGGCATTGCGGCATGATGTTTTCCCGGCACCACCCGTAATGTGCCATGCAGCATGTTCATGCCACATGCGAAACCGTACTCCCCCGGTTCGTTAGGGTGAAGCGTCAATGTCGTTGTGCGGAAAGCGGGCAATGTCAGGTCGACACCGAAATCGGAGAACACCACGTGCGACGAGCATTCACCGTCTTCTTTGCGATCGAATATCAATCGCAATGGCAAGCCGGCCTCAGCTTCGATGATTGCCGGACTATACCCACCTTTGACTTCGACAACCGCCTCTTGCACGCCGTTATCGACACGAGCGCGAAATGCTTTGCGCGGCGCGAAGAAGAACCATAACACGGCTGCCGTCACAATGAACGCGACAATGACGGCAATCAAAGCCTGCATATTCTCACCAACCTCAACACTAATAGGGTTTTATTCACGTTCACGTCTCAATGACTATCATCACAATATACCCCTATAGGGTATATTTGCAAGAGAAAAGCGGTATCTTCAGCGGTAAGATCAAGATTTCAGCGTTACGAGGAGGAGCATCATGAACGCAACCCATCACGGATACGCGGACGACCAGAAGAAAATCATCGCACGCCTCAACCGCATTGAAGGGCAAGTGCGAGGCATTTGCCAAATGACGGAAAACGGCGAATACTGCATCGACATCCTGACGCAGATATCAGCCGTGAACAGTGCGTTGAAATCGGTAGCGCTGCTGCTCGTCGACGATCATCTCAACCACTGTGTCAAAGAAGCCATCGAAGAGGGCGGGGAAGTTTCCGAAGCGAAAATCGCCGAGGCAAGCGCGGCCATAGCACGCCTCGTGAAATCGTAGACCGCAAAACATGTCAATCCCCGATCCAGCAAGCGAAAACTCACCATCGCCGCCAAATCGGGGATTGTATGATCAGACCGGAAAAGTTCCAGACCCCATAGATTTACGAGGTAGATTTACAGGTCGAGGAAGTTGTCGAGGCCGACGGTCACGCCTGGGTATGCGCCGGTGGAGACCTTGCGCACGGCCAGCAGCACGCCCGGCATGAAGGAGATGCGGTCGAAGCTGTCGGCACGAATGGTCAGCTGCTCGCCGTCATTACCGAACAGGGCCTCCTCATGGGCGTAAGACCGCGCAGACGTACGGCGTGCACGTGAATGCCGTCAACCACCTGGCCACGGGAGCCGCCATCGGTTTCGGTGGCATCCGGCACAGGGCCAAGACCTGCGGCCTTGCGGGCTGCGGCGATGCCCTGCGCGGTGTGGAATGCGGTGCCGGACGGAGCATCCACCTTGTTCGGGTGATGCAGCTCGATCACTTCAGCGGATTCGAAGTACGGAGCCGCAACCTTGGCGAAATAGTCGGCGAGCACGGCGGAAATGGCGAAATTCGGCGCAATGAACACACTCTGGCCCTCGCGAGGCGCGGCAGCGAGCGCGGCACGCACCTGATCGAGCTTCTCGTCGGTCCAGCCGGTGGTACCCACCACCACGTCGACACCTTGCGCCACGAGTGCGAGCACATTGTCAAGAGACACGCTCGGCACGGTGAACTCCACCACCACGTCAGTGTTGCCGGGGGTGATTTGGGTGAGGTCGTCGCCGGCGTCAAGCGCGAGCGCCAATTCGGTGTCGGCCGCGTTGTTCACGGCATCGACCACATGGGAACCCATACGTCCTTGCGCCAACTACAGAAACCTTGATCATTGCAGCTCCTTCAAGCATGTCGCACGTACGAGCGTACGAACAGCATTTCAAATCAGTCTCACTCATTCTACTGAGGAATGTTCCATTTACGAATGTAAAGAGACGCTTCGACGCGTCACCGCCCAGCCGATCAAGGCGAACGGAATCGAAGCGAGCACGAAAATCCATGGCAGCATCAGGCTTATGTCTGGGCTGAAATGGTCGAGCATGATTCCCGTGGTCATCGAACCGAATGACGCGCCGATGGTTCCCGCGGTGCTCACCCACGCGAGGCCTTCGGTCAGCGATTCTTCCGGCACGGTCTCCTTCATAACGAGATTGCCCGAAGCGAACACCGACGAAACGGTAAGACCCGTAAGGATTTCAAACACTCCCATCATAATCAGATTGCCTTGGCACATGTGAATGATGAAGAAGCCTACCGTTATGATCGCGAGGAACGTGATCATATGGCGCCAGCGGGAGCCCTTCAGCTCGCGCGTGCCGAAAACCAGCGCGCCTATGCACGAGCCGACCGCCAACATCGCAAGCTGCACACCAAGCAGGGAATCAAGATGCAACGCTTTCATAACGGCCGTCATCGACGTATCGAATGCGGTGAAACTCATGTTGAACACGATGAATACCATCAAAAGCGGAATCACGCCCGCATAGGTGAGCACATTGCGTTTCTTGCGATTGTCATTCGACTTCAACTGCGCGACGGTCAGTTTGTCTTGTTGTTTGTCTTGTTGCACGGAATTTGCGCCGCCATTATTTCCAGTATTGCCGTCAACCGCCAATCGCACGTCCGCATCGTCGGAAGATGCCGAAACAACAGTGATTTCACGTACTACCGGCGGTTGCGTGTCACGCAATGCGAAGAACACCGTGCCGCCGATCGCGCACGCAATCGTCGGCACAAACAACTGCGAAACGGGATGCACGGAAGCCGCCAGGAACGCGGCCAGAATCGGTCCGAAAATGAATACGATCTCATCGATGGCGGATTCCAATGCATACGCAGTGTTCAGCAATGAGCCGTTGCCGGTACGGTCAAGCACATACGTCCAACGGGTACGCACAAGCGCGCCGAACGAGAATTGCGTGAGCCCCATCACCACAGCAAGGCGAACAGCAGTGGAATCGCACGCGCACCAATGCCGCAAACGCAAAGCCAAGCATGGCGATGATTTGCACGACAAGCACCACCGATCCGACCTTGCGCTGGCCGAATCGGTCGAACAGTCGTGCGTACAGTGGCGTGACCGCCGCCGTGGAAAGCACATATGCCGCGCTCATCACGCCTGCGATCGTCCAATTGTCATACAAATGGTTGAGTGCGAGGATAATGCCAAGGCTCATCATCGACATCGGCAGTCGCGCAAGGCTCCGAAAGCACAGAACGCTTTGGTTCCTGGAATGGAGAACAGTACGGAATATGGCGACTTCGGGATTTCGGTTGCGCTGGTGGCAGCCATGATTATCGCTCCTTAACTTTCGTTGCGTCCGGCACGTGTGCCCGCCCACACATGCTGCACGAGGGTAGCGGCGCTCCTCCACAACGCTGCCCATAGTGCGTTACCCTACGGGCAGGCTGGAAAGCGCCGCACGTTCGGCGCACCAGCACTAGTCGTTGTCGGATTGTTCCGGAATTCCGTAGCTCAACTCGGCAAGGATCTCTTCTTCTGTTTTGTCGGCGGCATTGAGCTGTCGATCGCCCTCAATGGGTTCACTCAGATAGTAGAGGCAGGCGTCGATAGCGGTGAGCGGTACGCCATCCATTGCCGACAGCAAGATACGATACATATCCAACTGTGCTAATTTTTCTGAATTTCCTCTTTTTTGCGAGGTTTTTTCCAGTCTTCCAATCGACAATAGTATATTGTTTCGACCGATCCGCCCCATCGAGACCCCCGAAGAACACCGCGTCGAGCTTGCCGTTGACGATGGTGCCCAATTGCGGCACGTTGACGACGATTTGCCGTTCCGCCCACGCGGCTTGCGCCGTGCCCATGTCGACGTTGCGAGACGCTGTTGCCAATCGAATATCCCGTTATTGTCTGCCCCATTATCGTCTTGATTGTCTTGCGATTGCGCCGCATTGTTGCGTCGCAGCTCGGCAAGCATCGCCAATCGCGATTCAGCTACGCGAGTACCGCCATTGCCGCTCGCGCCAACGCCAATGCCGGCATCATTCGCATCGGCCATGATGAACCGTTCCGCCCAAGCATGGAACTGCGTGCCCAGTTGCGCGGCCGGAGACGCTACGTTCGGTATCGGACGCACCAGCCCACGCCAGTAAGTGCGGGCGCCACGCTCGTCCATCATGCCTGCGCGCGCCTGCAGCGAGGTGACGTTCTGACGACCGGACGCAAGAATCCTCTCGCCCTTCGCACGCACCGCGCTGTCGAACGCATCCTGCGACGCCTCTCCAAGCATGTCAGGCATGAGATTGCTGTCGGCCACCAGCAATTGCGCGCATCGCAGCAGCGAAGCACCCGTATTTTCGCAACGCCCAGCACCTTCGCCACCGACAGGCTCGCCAACTTGCCCGCCGGCCCGTTCGCCAGCCCGCCCATCAGTCTGCCCGCCAGCATTGTTCATCGCCGAATCCACCTGCAACGCAGACAAACGCAACGTCTGCAGGGTCTCATCGCTCAACTCGCACGGCCATGGCAGGAACTGGTTGCCTTCCGACGGCTCGAGCGGCGCATTCCAAGCGTCGCCGACCACCGCATCTTCAAAATCGCGGGCATGCTCGCCCACAAAAAAAATCCATCCGGCAACGGCGCATCGATCGAATGCAGACTGGTCATGCCGTTTCGGAGGAATCGACATCCTCAACTTCCGCAATATCGGCCAGGTTGCTCGGCTCAGCCGCTCTGGAAACGATATTGAGCATGGAATCGCGCACTTCCACTAGGAAATTCGACGGTTTGGACACACGTTTGCGATCGCCCACGGCACGCGGATCACGGCTTTCCGCATTCGTTGCGCTGCAGGTGAGCAGCGCCTCATGACGGGCGCGAGTCAACGCCACATACGCGAGGCGACGCTCGTCGGCATGCAACCGACGGCCATACTCCTCGATTTGCGTCAAATACAGTCCGTCCGGATCAATACCTTCCATGTCATCGACGCTCATATTCCGCAAGGTGCCGAACACTTCGTCGTCAATGATTTCCGCATCCTCCAGCATTTCCAACGCTTCCAACGGATTCCACCCACAAGCGCGTCATGGGGGAATCGCGGCAGAATATCGGCGTCCACACGCACCGGAACCGGCACCGCAGCAGGATCGGTCAGCCACGTTTTGGCGGTCTCATGATATTCGGGCGGCGTCCACACGCCATCCTGGAAACCGTTGAGATGCTCTTCATCAACGACCACACGCAGATCGCTGCCCTTGTTGGTGGGGAATCCGCCATCGGTCATGCCGACCACGGCCACGGCATCCCATTCAAGGCCCTTCGACTGGTGTACGGTCATCAGCACCACATCGACAGGCACATCGGGAGCCACCGCGTTCTCCTCGCGTGCGTCGCGCAGCGAATCCGCCCATGAGATGAACGCGCGCAGGCTCGGCGTTCCCTGCGACGCGATCTCCTGCATATACGTGTCGACGAGCTTCAGCAACGCATCGATCGGCGATTTGGCGAGCGCCACCCGGGATGCGGCGAGCGTGGCATCGGCCTGACCGCCGCGCATATGCTCGGCCAGCTGCATGTCGATATCGAGATTCAATGCGACGATGGCCTCACGAACCACTTCCGGCAACGGGTGGCCAAGCATGCGCTGCACCTGACGGATCGCATCCGCGGCGCGAAGCACTTCCTTCGTCCCTTCACGACTCACCCTGCCGTCAATGAGTTCCGCGAGATCGTCACGCAACATGAGGTCCACAAGGAAAACCGCATTCGGCACTTGATCTCGATATTCACGTACGATGGCACGGATTTCAGCATCGGAAGGACCCGACTTGGGAGTTACTCCATAAATTCCCAGATTTTCCGGTTTTTCTTCCTTGTTGGATTGCTCCTGCACGATTCCAGCTGAAACAAGCGCACGATACCGGCACATCGTGTTCACCTGTTCCGCGGTATCGGCGAGCGCCTGCAGATCGTTGGCGCTGATGGAGAATCGCGGCGTGGCCAGCAATCGCATAAGCGCCGCACTGTCGGTATGATCGCTGACGACGCGTAGCAAAGCGAACACGTCCTGCACCGCCGGGCGTCCAGCAACGCCGACCGCCCCACTACCAGCGTGGTCAGGCCTGCGCGTTCGAGCGCTTCCGCGAATTGCGACATGACTCCTTTGGAACGGAACAGCACCGCCACGTGCGGACGATTGTCTTTCATGCCATTGTCGAGGTCGCGCGAGGAAGGCGTGTGCAGGGCGATCGCATGTTTGGCGAAGCGCACGACCGCGTCGACCTCCTGCCCGAACGTGTCGAACGCAAGCACGCCCACCGTCCTTCGGGGCTTCGTCGGTATTGACGAGCGCCGGAACGTCGACTTCGCGCATCAGCGAGCTGCTGAGGCGTCTGGCAGGCAAGCGGAGCGGTTTGGTGAGATTGTTCGCCGCTTCGAGCACCATGCGTGAGTTGCGCCGTGTCACGGTCAATGCGAATGGCCTGCTGGTGGCGTCCATGCCGAAATCGTGTTGCAGCATGCGGAATGCGCCAGGCTCGCCCTCGCCCTGCCTAGATCATTGGAAGGGGGTCGCCGACCGCGTTGACCCGCGCTGCGATGCGTATCGTCAGCGTGGAACAGCGCGCTCAGCAGTGCCGCCTGCGTGGTGGACGTGTCTTGGTATTCGTCGAGGAGCACATGCGAATAGCGTTTGCGGTAGGCCGCTCCGATGGACGGGAATCGGGAGACAAGCTGGAATGCCGCGATGGTGAAATCGCTGAATTCCGCCATATTGCAGGCGCGTTTTTTCGGCATGACAGTCAAGCACAAGATCGAGCAGCAGGTCGCGTTGCTTGGCGACGAATGCGAGTTGCGCGCTGTTGAACACGCACATGTCGTGCCCGAGTTCGCGGTATTTCTCCAGTTTCTTTTCGTAGTCCGCGTCGGAATCCTTTTTCAGTCGTTTCGGCAGCTTTGGCGATTTCGGCTCTTCCGTTGGCACGGTTTCGCCGTCAAGCGCTTGGCGATCTGTTCGACGAACGCCTCATCCCAGTCGCGCACGCGTTGCACGGCTTCGTCGAAGCTGGTGCAGTCGCCGCCGATCATGGCGCCGGAAATGGCGTTGGACAGGGCGAACACGTTGCCCGCTATGGTGTTGAACGATTTCAGATCGCCGTCGAACGCCATAAGATCATCCATATGCCTGTCAAGCACGGTGTGGATGAGCTGCATGGCACCTGCTTCGCTCAATGGCTGCGTGTTCTGGTCAAAGCCGACAAGCAGTCCATATTGGCGCACGATGGATTGGAAGAAAGCGTCGTACGTGGAGACTTCCGGTTTGAGGAACGTCATGTTCGCTGATTTCAGGCCGCGTTCGCGCTGGTCGCGAGTCACGGCCGCAGACACTCGAGACAATAGTTCCGAGGCCGCTTTGCGCGTGAAGGTCAGTCCGAGGATCTTTTCGGGGCTTACCCCCTGTTCGATCAGCGTGATGATGCGTCTGGTCATCGTGTAGGTTTTGCCGGATCCAGCGCCGGCCACCACCACCACATCCGCATACGGAGGGCGCTTGGACGACGGCAGCCTGCTCAGGACTGTCGGTGAACTTCATGGTTCCGCTCATGCCGTTCTCCTTTCGAATACGGTGTTCTGTTCGCCCGCACAGGCCGGGCAGATCGTAGTGTTTCTGCAGTATTTCACATGTTCCGTCGTCGGTCTTGCGGTGATTTCGTTCGCCCTGCTGGCCGCGGCCGCATAGAAGACCCTCGCGATCATGGTGAGGGACCATACCGCCATCGTGCCGCGTAAGCCAAGGAACTCATTCCAATGCTCGTCGCTCACTTCCAACGGAGGAAGCATGTCATCGAGTCCGTCGTGGAAATCCTTGTCGAGTTTTTTGACGTAATAGCGCGGTATGAATTCGCCGGTATTGAGACTTCCATTGGCGAACAGCGCCTGCTGCATATGCGATTCGGCGGCGGTGTCGCCATACGGCGCAGGGTATGCGTGCTTGGCTACATGGAATAGCGCGCTTTGCGTGATGTTCGGCGCGTTCGCCACCGCCTGCGCCCCGCGCATGCCGCTTTCCTCGGGGAATACGAGTCCCAGCTGATAGCAGACGAGCTGCAGATCGTTGAACAGGCCTTCGCCGGTCGGACTGACACCGGTTTTGTAGTCGATCAGACGCACCTGCTGCGTGCCATCCGCCATTTCACGCCGTTCCAAACGGTCGATCCTGCCGGTCAAACGCACGGTGAGATACTCGCTCATGCCGGTTTCCGGCCATCCTCCGACCAACGCTCCCATAATGGCGATCAATTCGTTCCGTGAAATCGCGTGAACGCCGTCCATCGCATTGTAGGCGTCGAGAATATCGTCGAAATCGAATTTTGCGGTAAATTTCAGCTCAGGTTCGGCTTTCGTAAGTTTTCCAACGCTGAATGCATCATTATTTTTAATCGGATAATCACCATGATTCGATTGCACGAAATACGTGGCGATGTTACGCAACGCCTCCTGCGCCTGCTCATCTTTCTTCAACGCCTGATACCGTTGCGCGGGATCGGCAATGGCGTTGAAATCACCGCATAGACGCTTGTATTCGGCATACATCCATTCGGTGATCGCATTGATATTGTCCACGTCGCTGATGGCGGTATGGTGTTCCGGCATATCAAGTCCGGCTTCGGTGGCCTGTTGCGCCACCTTGTGGATCAGCGAGCCGAAACTCGTGGCGACGCTGCCCATGCGCGGGCCGGAGAAGCGGTTTTCCAACATCCAACACACCGGGCACGCCCACAGATTGTCTACCGCAGAAGGAGACAAAGTCACCACGTCGGATCGCCGCGATTTACCGTTTCGGCCCGACGTCGAGCTTTCCGACGTGTCGCTCATGCCTGTCCGCATGACGGCCGCGATCTTCCGCATGGTGGCCTCGACCGTCTCCCCCATAAACGGCCAACGGTCAGGGTCGGCCGCCGTAACACCATGCGAAGCCAGCAATGCCAACGCTTCCGCGGCATCACGCGCCTTCGGGCTGTCCTCAGGTTCCGACGCAAGCACGCTTCGGGCGGCCGCGACCAGACCACGGGGAGTCGGTTTCCAGCCCCGCGTAACTCGCCTTGGCCGCCGACCGACGCATATTCTCGCCGTTCCATATCGCGTCGCGATCGCGGTCGAAGCACTCCGGCATATATCCGTATAGAAAATCCGAGGCACATTGTCGTCATTCAGCACGGCGCTCACCACCACACGCTCGCTGGCACGGGTCAACGCCACCAACAGGCTCTTCTGCTCGGAGGCGAGCACCGACGCCAGTTGCGCGTCCTGCCTGCCCGCCGGAGTGACGATCGTGTCGGACAATACGCCGTGCAGCATCACATCGGCCAGTTCCTCACCGCCGAACAACGTGTTGCGTGGTGTGAGATTCGGCCACTGCCCCTGCTGCAAAGCCGGCAGAAAAACCAGATTCCAGCGCTTTCCCCGCCGCTCCTGCGGGAGTCGTCAGGGTCACCGCCTGATCAATGGGCGCGGTATGCGCCAGCGAATCCGCCTCAATGGTCAGCAAATGCACCTGTTCGATGAACGCCTCGATGGTGTGTACCGCGAATTCCCCGCTTGACTCGCCGCCTGAAGCATAGTTGAACAAACGCATCGCCGTGTCAAGCCGATCATTCGCGGCACGGCCGGCAGCCGAATGCTCCAGCGCCACACGCTGCCAGACTTCCGCCTTGCCGCAGGCCCTCCATGCGCAGTCCAACACATATTGCGGTTCACGCGAAACCAGTTTGGCTTCCGACTCGCATGTTTTGTCAAGAACCTTCCACAATGATGCGAACGCCTTGATCTGCGGATCCGCGCCCAGCACGGAGGCGATCGCATCGACCACGCGATCGGTATTGCCCTCCATAAGAAGCACGTACAGCGCTTCCATACTCAGCGCGAAATCGCCTTCATGCTCGTCTTCATGCTCACTATCATGCTCGCCATCGGCGCGAATCGCATGATAGTCCGTCATATAATCGCGCCAATCTTCCATCAAACGAGGGAGCAACGCCTGTTGTTTCGACGGCAGCGTCCGCCGCATCCTCATCATCTTCGAAATCATCTTCGTCGTATTCTTCGGCAGCATCCTCATCATGGTTCGCAGCCTTGCTTTCCACAATCGAAGCGAGCGAAACCAACGCGTTCATCGCGGATTCGATGGATGCGAGACGGGCCGGACGCCCCTCATGCCGTTGATCACCACCGACCGTAATCAGCGGAGATCCCATAATCAACGCCACGCGCGAACGAATATAGGATCCGGCGGTCTGCAGGTCCATGGTCGAAGCCGCGATCGTCTGGTTTTTCAATTCGGCCAACTCGATCAACGCGAACAGACCCTGCACGAACGGCTCATCCTTCAACGGCCGGGTCACGCTGGAATAGCGCACGGGAACGCCGTCAGCGCGCAACCGCTCGCCGAATGCGCGCACGGTGGCATTGTCGTGCGCGATCACGGCCATGTCGTTCCATACACGGGAACGTTGCAAATGCTCAGTTTGATCTTCCACACCACGTCGTCGAGCTCTTCGGAAGAGGAACGGTACAAGGCCGTTTCCACACTGCCGTCGGCCGGCGTGACACGAGCGCCCGTATCGTCGGCCGGCAACGTTTCGATGGGCATCGCGCCTGGCATATCGCTCATTTTGCCGGGACGATCGGGCAGAGGCACGTCCGTCGACTCCGTGCTTGCGATCGACAGGCTCACTCGCGTCGCGACAAGCGTGCGATAGTCGCCATGCATGCCTTGCTGGTTCGACACGGTTTGCGCGGTATCGCCTTCGTGCGCCGTTTGCAG
>ENA-OQAL01000070-OQAL01000070.1-human-gut-metagenome-genome-assembly--contig:-NODE-70-length-24873-cov-4.281096_pt1 | contig 24873 bp, 25 predicted proteins | sample MGYA00242491_ERZ504519 | MGnify/ENA primary metagenome ERZ504519 (study PRJEB26092, sample SAMD00036260) | human gut metagenome | host: Homo sapiens | study: EMG produced TPA metagenomics assembly of... | reverse complement strand
TTATTTATCAATGGAGAAAATATTACGGTCGATGGAGGTATAAGCGTCTGATGGTATATCATAATGACTGTGGATGGACTTACGAACCTTCAGCATCGGGAAAAGGATAATTCTTTTTGTCTCTTTCTCGCTGTGTGCGAATTTCATGGGAGAAAGCCCTGTCTTCTTTACGAAAAATTTGCCAAAGACAGACTGGTCAGAGAATCCTAACTTTTCTGCAATTTCTTTAATATCCAGGTTTGTACATTCCAACAACTTACGTGCGTCGGCACAGAGCAGTTCGCTGATGTGAAAGCGGACCGTATGTCCGGTGATGTGTTTTACGATGCGCGAAAGGTAGGTGGTTGAGATGTGCAGACTTTCTGCATAAAACCCTATGTCATGGTGCTGGCGATAATTTTCCATCAACGTTTTTTTGAATAGCCTGAAAATATCTGTGGAGCGTCGTGCATAATCCGGAACTTCATGGCGGGTTTGAGTCAATATATCAGCTATCTGTAGAAGACAGAAACTGCATAAGTGGTTCAGAATACTGTCGTAATAGTTGACTGCATTTTTTTCTGCATGGTGCAAATAGAGCGAAGATTTTTTGCAGGTAAGTAGCTTGTTCGTTTTCCAATAAGAATACCGGTAGCTGATAGTGTCCCAAGTAGTGTGCCAGTTGTTCATATAGTGGCTGTCCGTCGGGTAAGCTATCAAAGAAAGTTGGTTTCAGATAGAGGAGCATGGACTGGAAGTGAGAACTCGTAGCCTGAATCATGCATTTTGTGCTGGGGGTAAGTGTAACTAAATGTGCAGGTTGAAGTTCGTAAGTCTGATATTCATCTGCCAGTTGGGCTGTTCCGTTTGTGACGAGAAGAAAGAAAAATCCTTCTTTCAATTCGGCTTTTCCGGTAGGACCGATGAGGAGGTAAGTTCGCAGTAGCATGTGCTTTCAGTTCCGTTGCCATGTGTTTGTATGATTTCAAGTAGAGTCGGATTCATCGTATTTATTTTTGTGGATAAAATTAAGAGTTGTTTCGTTTTTGACCAAAATTAGTCTTCCTTTTATGAATAAGGAATGAAAAAATAAGGGAACTTTGCGGCACTTTTGATAAAGAGAACAAGTATGAATAAATTTATGTGCCGGCGCTACCTGCTGTTTGCGTATCTTTGTTTGTTAATGCACTGGGAATTGCCTTCATTACCAAAGCTGCATTAGGTACTTCGCCTATTACGAGTGTGACTTACGTATTGAGTATGTTCACTCCCTTTACCATTGGTCAGTGGACCATCCTGTTGAATCTTCTTTTTGTGATACTGGAATTGTTCTTAATGACACGTGAAGATTTGAAATCTGATTTGCGCATGTATCTTCTGCAGATTCCTATCTCTTTCAGCTTTGGTATGTTTATTGACCTTTGTATGCATTATATTCTTTTCTGGCTCAATCCCGTAGAATATGTGTATATGATTGTGGCCTTATTGATTGGATGTGTGATTTTAGCTGTAGGAATTGCACTTGAGGTAAAGGCCAATGCCGCGATGATGGCCGGAGAATATTTTGTAAAGGTCATTACCCGTCGGTTTCGCGGAGAGTTCGGTTATATAAAACTCGGATTTGACGTGACATTGGTAGCTATTGCTTGCTTGTTATCACTTGCTTTTATGTCGGGGGTGTACGGAGTGCGTGAAGGAACTGTGATTTCTGCCTTGGTAGTCGGTCCGATTGTGCATTTTGTAAGTCCGTATTACCGTTTCCTAGATAAATGGATTACAGATGCTTCTGTGCGGAACGTACCGGATTTTTCACAAGGGCAACATGTGGTTATTACTATAGCGCGTGAATATGGCAGTGGAGGGCATCTGCTGGGTGAAATGCTTTCCAAAGAATTGGGCATCAAACTTTATGATAAAGAATTCATACGTATGGCAGCCCAGCGGAGCGGGATGGATGAACAGTATATTGTGAAAAACGAGCAGTCCATTCCTTCCTTCTGGTTGAAGTGCATTCTTTCAAAAAATAGTGAGCAGCCATTGGAATCCAGCCTTTCTTCAGACGATGTATTATTTGTGTCGGAAAGTAAGATTATTCAGGAACTGGCCGCAAAGGAATCTTGTATCATTGTGGGACGCTGTGCCGACTTTGTATTGAAAGACTATCCGAAGGTGCTGAAACTGTTCTGTTATTCCGATTTGTCTCATTCTGTGACCCGTTGCGTGAGCGAATACGGTATTGCGAAAGAAAGTGCTGAAACGGAAATCAAGCGGGTGAATCGCAACCGCATTCATCACTATGAATACTATACGGGAGAGAAATGGGGAGAACCTCATCGGTATGATTTGATGCTGAATACCGGGGCTCTTGACTTGAAAACGGCTTGTCAGCTGGTGAGAGGAGTTTATCAGGGGTTAGAGAAGGCCTGATAAACCATTTCAGAAATTTGTGCGATAATGGCTTCCGTATCCTCCATGCTTTCCTGTGAGTCTTTGACAAAAACAACGAGGGTATAACGGTGACCATTAGGGAACTGTACAAATCCGGCATCGTTAATGGCAATGAGTTGTCCCGATGCGTTGCGGTCGCCAGTACCGGTTTTATGCCCTACGGTGACCTGCTTGTCTTGTAGAGGGTGGACTATTCTGCTTGTTCCAGTCTGACAGGTGACAAGGGCTTCTTTGATGAATTCCTGATGAGGTTTGTCGAATAAAGTCCGGGTAAGTAGAGCCTCGATGACTTCTGCGGTAGCCAGCGGAGTGCTCCAGTTTTCATAGCCAAGGTTCAGGTCCTGGTGCATGTCGTCTTCTGTGTATTGGATAGAAAAATCGTTGATTCCCAAACTACGGATATAACGGTCGGTCACCGCAGGACCTCCGGTAAATTTGAACAGGATGTCGCATGCATTATTGTCGCTTAAGTGGAGGGTGTATTCCATTAATTGCTTAAGTGAAAACTTTCCTCCGTGAGGGTACCGGTCTCTTAGCGGACTGTAAGTATTGGGCTGCAGGTCTGTGCTGTCTACGGTAAGCAAGGTATCAAAGGAGAGCTGATGTCTTTTACAGTAATCTCCCACAGCCAGTGCCTGATGTAATTTGAATACGCTCATCAACGGGTAGCGTCGGTTGTTCTCTATGGTGACAGTATCTTTTCCGTCTGCAATGATGGCTACTCCCACTTCAGCTTTTTGCTGTGAGATAAACTGATGGATATTGGTGTATAGTTCTTGAAAGCGATTGCCGGCCAATACATAGGCTGGAAATAGGATGAATAATAAGAGAATCAGACGGTTTGTTTTCATATTCGTACGGGGAAATTTATGATATTTCTATGTCTTCTTCGTGAAGAGAGGGGATGGAAAACAAAAAGAGACCATCTCGTGGAGATAGTCTCTTTTCAAAATTCGTTTTCAGTAGATTATGCTTCAGCGCAAGGAATTACAGAAACATAGCTTCTGTCTTCGCGACCTTTCTTGAAACATACAGTACCATCTACCAATGCGTAAAGAGTGTGGTCACTACCCATACCTACGTTTTCACCCGGGTTGTGAACTGTTCCTCTTTGACGAACAATGATGTTACCAGCTTTGCAAGCTGAACCACCGAATATCTTTACGCCTAATCTCTTACTAGCTGATTCACGGCCGTTCTTAGAACTACCTACACCTTTCTTATGTGCCATTTTCTTCTACGTTTTTAATGATTAAGCAATAACTTGTTTGATTGTCAATTCAGTAAACTGCTGGCGATGACCGTTCAGTTTCTTGTAACCTTTTCTTCTCTTCTTGTGGAATACCAATACCTTGTCACCTTTTACCAAGTGAGAAGCTACTTCGCAAACCACTTTTGCACCGTCTACAGTAGGAGCACCTACAGTTACAGTACCGTTGTTGTCAACCAACAAGACTTTGTCAAATTCAACAGTTGCACCGTTTTCAGCATTCTGAATGTGGTGAACGAACAGTTTCTTGCCTTCTTCTGCTTTGAACTGCTGACCGTTAATTTCTACGATTACGTACATTTTTAAATAAATATTAAACGGGTTTCCTCCGTAAGGTGAGCTGTTCTCTGTAGCTACTTTTTTACCTACACGGACTAAAATCGGCTGCAAATTTACGGCTTTATATTTACATAACCAACTATTTATCTGAAAAAAACGGATATATTTCCTATTTTTTATCAGTGGAAGTAAATCGGGGAAAATGGCTGTGTGCGGATAGGCTGCCAGCTCTTCGCGAGTGGTCATTCCGTGAAGGATACCGGCAAAGTCAACTCCTGCATTTTGGGCGGTTTCCGCATCGACGGTGCTGTCGCCGAGGTAGAGAATCTGCTCTTTCGGGCAGTTCAGGCGGGAAGCGGCCTGCAGCAGACCTTCAGGTGAGGGTTTGGCTTCTTTCACGTCTTCTCCTCCCACGATGATGTCAATGAATTCTTCGGGGAATATTTTCCCCATCAGCTCCATGATGCGGTAGCGGTACTTGGTGGAGATGATGCCGATACGGGCTCCATTGGCTTTCAGGGCGCGTAACACTTCTTCCGTTTCCGGGAAAAGTACGGTATTGGCCGTCATGTGCTGGTCGGCTTCCTTGACATATTCTTTTCGGAATGTCTCCAGCGTGTCTGCATCGGTTATTCCGGTCATGATGGAAAAGGAATCAACCAGTGTCTTTCCGATGGTACGTTTGATAGAAAGGTCGTCCACCTGATGGAATCCATGGCGTTCGAGTACATTTCTGTAGCACATCACAATTCCCTTGGAAGAATTGGCCAAGGTATAGTCAAAGTCAAATAAGTAGGCTTGGTAAGATTTCATACGATTTTACTTTATATAATAAGGTATATGTTCTATATCTAAAAGTGACTGCTTGCGCGAGATGCCGCCGGCGTATCCGGTCAGGCTTCCATTACTTCCTACTATGCGGTGGCAGGGAATCAGGATGCTGATGGGATTGTGTCCGATGGCATTGCCTACAGCTTGTGCTGCCATGTGAGGCCGTCCTAAACGGCGGGCGGTTTCCATGGCTATATCTTTGTAGGTACGGGTTTCTCCGTAAGGAATGGTGGATAAGATTTGCCAGACGGTCTGCTGAAAATGAGTGCCGGAAGGTTGCAGGGGAGGGCAGAAATCGGGTTGTTGGCCGGGAGAAATAAACATCGAGCCATTGCCGTGTTTGAAGCAGCAACGGAGTTTCCTTCGTCATGGCCTCTTCTTTCAGTCCGTGACCGAAATATTTTTGTCCGTCGAACCAGAGGCCGCAAAGTCCGCTTTCCGTGGCAGCCAGTGTGATTCCTCCCAACGGAGAATCATAGTGACAGGTGAAAGTCATTTTCAACAGTATTTTTGAGGTGAAAGAGTAGAAAAATGATACGGTTTACCGTCCCGAAAAAACGCCTTTGCGTTTAGCTAAAAACGTAAGTGCGTTTTAAGTAAAACGACTTACGTTTTGGTTGTAAACGCAAGGGCGTTTTAAGATAAAACGTAAAGGACGTTTTTTGAGAAGGCGTCCTTACGTTTCTTTTACCCTCTTATTCCATGGGCTGATAATTCTTGGCAAGTCCTCCTTCACTCGTTTCCTTGTACAAGATGGGAGGTCGTGTCCGGTCTGCTTCATTACCTCTACCACCTTGTCGAATGATACCCGGTGATGCCCGTCGGTAAAGGCTGAATAGATATTCGCATCGAGTGCACGTGCGGCAGCTACGCATTACGTTCTATACAAGGAATTTGTACCAGTCCGCATACCGGGTCGCATGTCATACCCAAGTGATGTTCCAGTCCCATTTCGGCTGCATATTCTATCTGGGCCGGACTGCCTCCGAACAACTGGCTGGCCGCTGCAGATGCCATGGAACAAGCTACTCCCACTTCGGCCTGGCATCCGGCTTCAGCTCCCGAAATAGAAGCATTGTGCTTGACGATGTTTCCCACCAGTCCGGCAGTCGCTAATGCCCGCAAGATACGTGCGTCGCTGAAGTCGCGGCTTTTCTGCAGGTGATACAAGACAGCCGGAACCACTCCGCAGGCTCCACAGGTCGGTGCGGTGACGATCTTTCCTCCGGAAGCATTTTCCTCACTGACAGCCAGTGCGTATGCGAATACCAGTCCGCGTGAGCGAAGAGAGTCTTTATAGCCTTTCGAACGAATGTAATAAGCCGATGCCTTGCGGCGTAGATTTAACGGGCCGGGCAATACACCTTCGGCATCCAGTCCGCGATGGATGGCGGCTTTCATGGTCTCCCATACCTCTGCCAGAAAATCCCATATCTCCGGACCTTCGCATTGCTCCACGTATTCCCAGTAGCTGCGTCCGGTGTGTTCGCACCAGTACAAAATCTGACTCATGGTATTCATGTTGTAAATATCGTTGGTGGCTGTGCGGTCATGTCCTTCTTCGGCCAATGCACCACCTCCTACACTGAATACGGTCCATTCGTCCAGCTTTTTCTTCTGTGCATCGAAAGCCTTGAAAGTCATTCCGTTCGGGTGGAAAGGAAAGAAAATATGTGGTTTCCAGAGAATTTCTACGGGAGCGTGAGGTTGCAGGGTATCCAAAATAGCTACATCGGTCATGTGACCACGTCCTGTGGCAGCCAGACTGCCATACAGAGTTACTTCGAATGAGGCAGCCTCCGGATTACGGGCAAGAAATTGTTCGGCAGCTTTGCGGGGCCCATGGTATGGCTGCTGGACGGCCCCGTGCCGATGCGATATAATTCTCTGATTGATTTCATACTAAAAAATAGGTATAAGTTTTCTGCAAAGATACGCAATAATCGCATATATGTGCAGAAATCCCGTAGGGTTTATTTTAAATCCACCACGGTGATGCCTGCGCCGCCAAACTGTACGTGTTCATCCTGGAAATGGGCTACTCCCGGTACGGTAGCCAGGTATTGCCGGATGAGGGTGCGCAGAATACCTGTACCCGTACCGTGCAGGATGCGTACGCGGCTGACTCCTACCAAGATAGCATCATCGATGAAATAGGTGACTGCCTGTATGGCTTCGTCTCCGCGCATACCTCTGACATCGATGTCCTGCTTGAAATTCAGTTTCTTTTCGTACATCCGGTCTTGGGTTTCGCTGCTAACAAAAGTTGCTTTGTTAGATAACGGGGCAGCCTTCGGTGCATCCGTCCGTTCCAGTCGGTCGGCTTTCACGTTTGTTTTCATCAGTCCGAACATGACCACGGCATTCTTTCCGCTGATTTCCATGACTTGTCCCACACTGGTCTGTCCCTTGATGCGCACATAGTCTCCCGCTTCAATGGGGCGTACCTTAGGAGCAACCGGAGTTTCAGGAGCATTGGCTTGTTGCGCTTTCTTGTCTTTTTTGCGCTCCTGCTTTTCGCGGAGTTTTTCCATCTTGCGCGCGATTTTCTCTTCCAAAGCCGCCTTTTCCAGGTTTTCTACCTGCTGCTTGAAGTCGGTCAGTTCCTGACGTGCCGTGCGGGTACGTTCCTTTTCAGCCTGCGCTTCCTTGATGGTACGAATGGTATTTTCGATTTTGGCATTCGATTCTTGCAACAACCGTTCTGCCTCTTCTTTGGCTTTCTTCAGGATTTCCTTGCGGCTGCGTTCCAGCTCCTGTATTTCCTGTTCGTAACGGGCGATGGTATCTTCCATCTGTTTTTCCCGCTTGCGTATGTTCTGACGCTTGGTTTCCCAGTAACGCTTGTCGCGTACAATATCCTGCAGGTATTTGTCGCTCTGGATGTATTCACTTCCCACAATTTCCGATGCGTCAGCAATAACCTCTTCCGGCAAACCGATTTTACGGGCAATCTCTACGGCAAACGAACTTCCCGGATTACCAATCTGCAACTGGAACAGCGCCCGCATCTCGTGGCGGTCGTACAACATGGCTCCGTTTACCACTCCTTCGTGATCTTCGGCAAAATGCTTCAGGTTCTGGTAGTGAGTGGTAATCACGCCGAACGTACCTTTCAGGTTGAAGCGTTTCAGTACGGCTTCGGCAATGGCACCGCCAATCTGTGGCTCCGTACCTCCTCCGAACTCATCGATAAGGATGAGACTTTCGCCGTTGCATGATTTCAGCATCATCTTCATGTTGGTCAGATGCGAAGATAGGTACTCAGGTCGTCTTCAATACTCTGCTCATCACCAATATCAATAAATATGTGGCTGAATATACCGGCATGGCTCCGTTCGTGCATGGACACTAACATACCGCATTGCAGCATGTATTGCAGCAGTCCCACGGTTTCAGGCAGACAGATTTACCACCAGCGTTCGGTCCGGAAATAAGCAGGATGCGCTTGTCGCGTGTCAGAATAATGTCCAGCGGCACTACTTTCTTGTCATGCTTGGCCAGCGACATTTGCAGAAGCGGGTGCACAGCCTGAAACCAGTCGACAATCTGCTTGTTCTCAAACGACGGTTTCAATCCTTTTATATCTATACCGAACAAAGCTTTGGCACGGATGAAATCGATTTCTGCCAAAAATTCGTACGAGGAGAGTAAGGCCGGAACTTGCGGGCGTACCGTAGCCGAGAATTCCGTCAGGATGCGGATGATTTCACGGCGCTCTTCTCCTTCCAGCTCCCGGATGCGGTTATTGGCTTCCACCACTTCTGCCGGTTCAATAAATACAGTCTTTCCAGTGGCTGATTCATCGTGTACAATACCTCTGATTTTGCGCTTCATGCCGGGAGCAACCGGGATGACCAGGCGTCCGTCGCGCATGGTAGGAGTAACATCCTTGTCTACATACCCTTCCGATTGTGCAGCACGAAGAATACTGTTCAGGCTGCGTGATATGCTTCCCGTAGTAGCCGAGAGTTCCCGGCGGATGCGCAGAAGTTCCGCAGAAGCATTGTCCTTTATCTTTCCGAACTTGTCCAGGATGCTGTCGATACGTGCGATAAGTTGGGGGAATACTAAAAATATCTCCCGCCAGTTCGCGCAAGGCAGGATAAGGAGAATTTTCCGTTTCCTCTTCTTCGTCAGATTGCTGAAGGAATCGTACAATGTCGCGAATGGTTTCCAGTGAACGGCGAAGGTCGAACAGCTCTTGTTCGTCCATATACATACCTTCCACACGGATACGTTTCAAAGAAGGACGTACATCAAAGAAATATTGTGCCGGAAAATCTTCCTCTTCCTGCGTAATCCGCACAAATTCAACCACCTGCTCCAGGCGTTGGTTGATTTCATCGTAATTGTCCGAAAAAGTCATTTCGTCCACTCGTTCTTCGCCTAATGTACTCAGGCACTTGCCTTTCAGCAGTTGTCGTATCTGGTCGAATCCAATCTTCTGTTCGAAATTATGAGGGTATATCATGGCTTGTTAGTTTCGTTTTTTCTGCCTGCAAAGGTACGACAATGAAAAAAATAATCAAAAAAGGCGGTAAATATTTGCAGATTTCAAAATAATGCGTACCTTTGCATCGCCTTTGAAAAAACAAGGCAACTCTCACGAAGAGTTCTGGAGAGGTGGCAGAGTGGTCGATTGCGGCGGTCTTGAAAACCGTTGTACCGCGAGGTACCCGGGGTTCGAATCCCTGTCTCTCCGCAAGGAAATAGTAATTCTCGTAAAATCAAGGTTTTACGAGAATTTTTTTTGTTCTTTCTCAAAAAATGAAAAACAGAAAAGTTGGCACTGATTTGTTTTTTAGGAGAGAAATGGTTAACTTTAAAAATGCATGAAAGAAATTCATATTAAAATAATTGATAAGATGAAATCCTTGTTATTCCTTTTATTTCTGTGTGGCAATGGCTTTTTTCTGCCATGGCTTCTTCGGTATCTGACACGTATGTGATTCCTAATCCTCAGCAGATGGTGTGTGGGGACGGTCATTTTTGTGCTTCGTACACAGGCTTCTTTCTCATGTAATCTGACAGGAACTGATAAAGACGATTTTGTATCTTATGTGAGTAACTCTCCTTTGTCGCTGACTTATAAGAAGAAAGGAAAGGCTGACATTACTTTTAAACTTGTCAGTCCGGAAAATGCGAAGATGAAAGAAGAAGCTTATCGTTTGAAAGTGACAAAAAAAGGTATTCAGGCTGAGGCTACTTCAGCTTCGGGGCTGTTTTATGCTTTTCAGTCTATTGTGCAGCTGGCGCGTGAGAGTGGAAATGCTACGTACCAGCTTCCTGAAGTGACGATAGAAGATGCTCCCCGCTTTTCGTATCGAGGCATGCACCTGGATGTGTCACGTCATTTCTATACAAAAGAATTTGTCAAGAAACAGATTGATGCACTGGCACGGTATAAACTGAACCGCTTCCATTGGCACTTGACGGATGGAGCCGGATGGAGAATTGAAATCAAGAAATATCCGGAACTGACGCGTGAAACGGCCTATCGTCCTTTCCCAGACTGGAAAAGTTGGTGGAACGGCGGACGTACGTATTGCAGACAAGATGCTCCCGGAGCTTCCGGAGGATATTATACGCAGGAAGATGTGAAAGAATCGTAGAATATGCCCGTCAGCGCCATATCACGGTGATTCCGGAAATTGAAATGCCGGCTCACTCGGAAGAAGTATTGGCAGCTCTTCCGCAACTGGCTTGTGGAGGTGATTTGAAACCTGGTGGAGAGTTTTTGTCCGGGAAAAGAACTTACTTATGAGTTCCTGACCAATGTATTGAAAGAAGTGATGGAGTTGTTCCCTTCAGAATACATTCATATTGGTGGAGATGAGGCAAGTACCAACCATTGGAAACAATGTCCCGACTGTCAGGCACTCATGAAAGCAGAGGGAATGAAGGAAGAAGGTGAATTGCAGGAATATCTTGTATCCAGAATTGAGAAGTTTTTGAAAGAGAACGGCCGCAAGATGATTGGCTGGGATGAGATTCTGACAGGCGAACTGGATGAAACTTCTGCTGTAACGGTGTGGCGTGGAGAAGATAAAGGTGCGGAATCGGTAAAAAGAGGATTGCGTACCATCTTGTCACCGGGAGCATATTGCTATTTTGACAGCTACCAGGATGCACCGCGTACGCAGCCGGAAGCCATCGGAGGATACCTCCCGCTGGAAAAGGTTTATTCATACGAACCGGTGACGGAGGCTTTCCCTGCTGATAAACTGGATTGCGTGTGGGGCGTACAGGGAAATGTGTGGACGGAATATATACCGACACCCGAGCATGCTGAATATATGATTTATCCTCGTTTGCTGGCTTTGGCTGAAGTTGCCTGGACAAATCCGCAGCAGAAAGACTGGAAAAGTTTCCATGCAGAGGCTTTACAGGAAGTAAAGGTGCTGAACTCAATGGGTTATATACTTTTGACTTGCAAAATGAGGTGGGTAACGTCCGGTAGCATTGAGCGTGGATAATCATTTGGCAAAGGGGAAGAAGGTGGAATATGTACGTCCTTATTCGGATTCTTATCCGGCAGGAGGAGAATCGGCATTGACTAACGGCATACACGGCGGTTGGGTATATACCGACCAGCGCTGGCAGGGATTCCTTGGAAAAGGGGCCGATGTGATTGTGGATTTGGAAAAATCACAACCTATTCAGCAGCTTTCCATTGATTTCATGCAGTTGAGAGGTCCGGGTGTGTTCCTCCCGCAGAAAGTCAGCTTCCTGATTTCAAACGATGGAAAAGAATATACACTTTTGAAAACCATCACTACTACACTGCCCATTACGGACGAACAGTTGACCATTCAGACGTATGACTGGACAGGTAGCTGTGAGGCTCGTTACGTACGCGTGCAGGCTGATATCAATCCTGAGGCCGGCGGTTTCTTGTTTACTGATGAATTTGTCGTAAAATAATAAATGTCAGGTAGTCGGGAGCACATAGCTGAAGCGCAATAAGCCAATCAGATAGCGTGCTCCTGCTTGCTGAATGAAATGTAAGGTGGGTTGTATAAATCCGTTGCCTGAACAGGGGATTTTCCATGTAAATTCACTGGCCCATTCGTATGAAGGGGAAAATCGGGCGTAGTCGGTGAACAGTCCGCCTTCTGTTTTTCCACATTGCCAGGTGAGACCTGCGCCGGCATAACTTTTGCATCCTCTGGAGGCACCAGACTGGAATGAACCTTGCAGGAGTGCATGCAGACCGGGAGCAAGACGTTGCTCTGCATATCCCCAAATTATTTTTCTCCTTTCTTTTTCTGTCTTTTCTGGAGTTCCCTCTTCATAGTCCATATACATGCTGCTATGTAGAGCAAAGCCCACATGATAATTGCTGTCATGGTGCTGATAGTTTAGTGAAGTGACACTGAGTATTCCGTCTTGCTGCGGGCAGAACCGGAATACGTTTTTCTTTTTCGGCAAACCGGTAGTAACCTTTTCCGTTGTATACCGATGCTTGTAAGGACCATCGTATGAATTGCAATTCATAATGCAGTCCGACGGAAGCTACCGGATAATTGGCTATTTGGTAATCGGCGGACAAGGTGGGGGAAGATACCACATGAACTGTTGGTGAATAACGAGGTAGCAGGGGAAGTGAAATAGTCTTCATTCAAGTTCCGGATACCGAAAAAGAGCGAGGAATGACCGAACTGTTGCTGGACGCCCAATGTAGCGAGGGCAAGCGGATGGTTTTTTTTTTCTTCAATGTTGGAAAAGGTCTGAAAATCATCAGCCAGTGATTCGATGCGGGTTCTGGCTGTACTGATGGTGGAGGCTTGTAATGTCGTGTGTTTGCCTAATGAATGAGTGAAATCCAGTCTTAGCAGATTAACCCAGTTACTTCCTTGTTTGAAATCGCTTTGTAGTTCTGTGGTGTAGCTTACTTGAAGTTCCTGAGCCAGGCCGCAGTGACAGGACACTGCGGCGAGGGACAGGAACAGTTTCATGAATCTTGTCATAACCATTTGGTAAAACGATGAATATACCAGTTCTTAATTAATTGAGTCAGTATGCAGTAGGACAACAGGATACCGAAGAGCCAGGGGAAATAGCTTAATGGCAGCGCTTCCAGTCCGATAGAGCTTCCAAACGGGGTGAAAGGCAGCAGGATACCGATGGCCATAATCAGCAGGGTAAGTCCGGTTACTTGCCAGGAGGCACAGCTTTGTATGAAGGGGACTTTCCGGGTACGTATCATGTGCACAATCAGGGTCTGCGACAGCAAGCCTTCGATAAACCATCCGGATTGGAACAGCGTTTGATGTTCCATGCTTTGGCATCCGAACGCATACCACATCACCAGATAGGTAACGATGTCGAAAATGGAACTGATGGGGCCGATGAATATCATGAAGCGGCTCAAATCGGAGGCATCCCATTTACGTGGTTTCCGGAGGTATTCTGCATCCATCCGGTCGAACGGAATCGTGGTCTGCGAAATATCGTATAGCAGATTCTGAATCAGCAGGTGGATGGGGAGCATGGGCAGGAAGGGAAGGAACGCACTGGCTGCCATTACACTGAACATGTTTCCGAAGTTGGAACTGGCTGTCATCTTGATGTATTTGGTGATGTTGCCAAATGTTTTTCGTCCTTCCAGTACACCGTCTTCCAGTACCATCAGACTTTTCTCCAGCAGGATAATGTCGGCACTTTCTTTGGCAATGTCCACTGCAGAATCTACCGAGATACCGATGTCTGACTGACGCAACGCTGCGGCATCATTGATTCCGTCGCCTAAGAAGCCTACCGTGTGCTGTTGCGCCTGAAGCAGGGTGATGATTTCCGTTTTCTGTATCGGAGTAAGTTTGGAAAATACGGTCGTCTGGTTGACTGCTTTCATTTTTCCTCTTCACTCATCGTTTCGAAAATGGGGCCTGTCAGGGCATTGTCGGTGCGGATACCCACTTGGCGGGCGATGGTGCGAACCACTGCATCATTGTCGCCAGACAGAATCTTGATTTCAATGCCATGTTCATGCAATTGCTTGATGGCGCTGGCTGCCGATTGCTTAGGAGGATCCAGGAAAGCCAGATACCCAATCAGTACCATATCTTTCTCGTCCTCGATACGGAAATCGCAAGTTTTGTCCAGGTAGCTTTTGTGGGCTACGGCAATGACACGCATACCTTGCTTGTTCATCTGCTCAATGATGTCGCGTGCCTTGTTTTTCAGTTCGATGGTCATGGGGTGTACCTCTCCATCAAATTCAGCATGTGAGCAGATGTCCAGCATTTCTTCTACGGCTCCTTTGGTGATAATCTGTCGTTTTCCTTGACGGTCTTCTACCACTACCGACATTCTTCGCCGGGTAAAATCAAACGGGATTTCATCTACTTTTGTATAATTATCCTTCAGGTATTCCAAAGACAAGTCTTTTACGTGCGACAGAATGGCTTTGTCCATCAGGTTCTTTAATCCGGTCTGGAAGAAACTGTTGAAATAAGCGTGGCGTAGGATACGTCGGCTTTCGTCATTGCTTCCATCGGCGTTGATGTACTTTTCCAATACAATCTGGTCGCAGGTAAGGGTACCGGTTTTGTCCGTGCAGAGAATGTTCATCGCCCCGAAGTTTTGAATGGCATTCAGGTCTTTTACAATGGTTTTCTTCTTTGACATGGCTACGGCACCTTTGGCCAGATTGGCAGTAACAATCATCGGGAGCATTTCAGGAGTAAGTCCTACAGCTACTGATACGGCAAAGATAAATGCTTCCAGCCAGTCGCCTTTAGTCACACCGTTTACCAGGAAAACGAACGGAATCATGATGAGCATGAATCGTATCAGCAGGAAACTGACTTTGCTGATTCCCTTGTCGAAAGCTGTAGCGGCACGGTGTCCGGCAATGCTGCGGGCAATGGTGCCCAAATACGTACTGTTGCCGGTTGCAAACACGATACCGGTAGCAGATCCGCTGACTACATTAGACCCCATGAAGCAGATGTTTTCCAACTCAATTACACTTCCTTTGCTGTGCTTGTTTCCTTTGGCCTCCGGACGTTTCTCTATCGGGTCTGATTCTCCCGTCAGGGAAGACTGGCTTACAAACAAGTCTTTTGCTTCAATGATACGCATGTCGGCAGGAATCATGTCTCCTGCAGCAATCATGACAATATCTCCAGGAACGAGGTCGGTTATGTTGATTTCTTCGTCCTGGTTACCGGCTCGTTTTACGTAACAGGTATTGGTCACCATTTTCAGTAAAGCTTCACTGGAGGCATTGGCTTTCCACTCTTGCCAGAAACGCAGTATGCTGCTGGTGATAACCATGGTCAGGATGATTATAATGGCTGTCCAGTCCTGTTCTCCTGGGTTGGCCAACAGTACGTCGAGTACAAAAGAAATGATGACCAGCGCCGTGAGTACGCCGATAAACGGATTGATAAAAGCTTTGATGAAAGTCGATATGGGGTTCTTTTTCTGCTCATGTTCCACTTCATTCTTCCCATAGAGAAACTGTCTGGCCTCCACTTCTTCTTGTGTAAGTCCGATACGGCTTGTCTGGAAATAGCTGAAAACTGTGCCCAGTGTCTGACTTGCTGCTAAAAATACCTTTTCGCCATTGAAGGTGAATGTGGTGCTACTTTTTCTTTTCTTCCACATGATCATTAAAATTCATAGGGTGATTACTATGTTTTCTTTTCACGTGGCAAAAGTAGGCAATGCCCCCGACAGAGGCTGTTAGAGAAATATTAGAGTGGTATTAGAAAACTATTAGAATTTGTGAGACTAATTTCCTGATACCACTCTGATGGAGTTTATTTTTCTTTGAATGGATGTGCCAAAAGATTAAATGTGAGGAAGTTCAATGATGAAGGTCGTTCCTTCTCCTTGTTTTGAATGTACGGCTATACTGCCTGATGCAGGGCGATGATTTTCTGTGCAAGCGCCATCCCGATGCCGTGTCCTTCCGCATGCTGTTCCTGCTCTCCGCGGTAGAACAAGGTGAAAATCTTTTCTTTTTCTGCATCCGACATACCAATTCCGTCATCCGACAGGCGGATAATGGTCCATTTATCCCAGTAGGAAATCTGAATGAAAGAAGATTTGTCGTCCGAATACTTGCAGTTATTCTCAATCAAGTTAGCAAAGGCAATGGTTAGCAGGTAATCATTGCCCATGACGGTAATCATCCGGTCGTCTTCCGCATCTTCCTGTTCAAAAATCAGTTCGATGTGGTATTCCGGATGGGCACGAAGAATGATTTCCCGTGTATCGAGCAACAATTCGTCCAACCGGATTTCATGCATCTTGATCTGTTCTTTCTGGTAATCAGCTTTAGCCAAATTAAGCAGCCCGTCAATCAGTTTTGTCATTCGTCGTGCATCCTGTAGCACGTTCTGTATGGCTTGACGATATTGTGTTTCTGTACGGTCTTTCTGCAGACACAAATCCAGTTCCGCAATGAGGGCAGCCAGCGGGGTTCTCATTTCGTGAGACACGTTGCTGACAAACATTTTCTGGGAGTTGAATGATATTTCAAGTCGCTCCAGTAGTTCATTGAAAGCCTGGCTTAATTCTCCTAATTCGTCTTTCTCGTTTCTTACGGGCAGACGCTGGTCAATACGCGAAGCGGTAATCGTTTCTGCTTCTTTTACGATTTCCCGGATAGGTTTTAAGGATGCCCGAACCAGGAAATAGCAGGTAATAAATAAAAGCAGGAGACCGATAAAGAACAGGATGACCAAGGTTTTCTGAAGTTCCAGCAGGTTGGTGTGTCCGTAACCGTCGTAAGCTGCGGCCGTCACAATATAAGTCTGTCCGTTGAAAGGATAAACCATCCCGACGGCCTGGTATTTCCCGATATAAAATTCAATTTCCTTTTGTTGGAGAATTTGGGCAATCATTTCCGGATTCTCTTTGACAATATCATTGTCGATGGCGTCGTGGTAGAGCATGTGAAAGTCTGTGGTATATACAGCCACTTCCACCTCATTGATAAACTCCTTATTATTCAGGTAGATGGATTGCATGATGTCGGCATCTACCTGGTTTTGCAGGAACAGATGCACTTTAGTGACAGCTTCACTCTTCAGGTTATGGAAGAAGGTATTGCTTCGGATATGCTCGCTGACCAGATAGATTAAGGTCATGCAAAGCAGAAATACCACAGCTATGACTCCGGTATTTTTGAGCGTAAGTGCGGTTTTAATTTTCATGGCTTTTCGTCAGTAAGAATAAATCCGATTCCAGGTTTGGTGTGAATCAGTTTGGTTTCAAAGTCTTTGTCTATTTTTTACGCAGGTAAGTTAGATGTACACATCGATAAAGTTGGTACCGGTATCAAAGTGGGTATTCCAGACTTTTTCGGCAATTTCTATCCGGCTGATGACTCGTTCTGCATTCTGCACCATGTAGGTAAGCAGGTTGTATTCTTTTGGAGATAAGCGGATGAGGCTACCTTGGCGCATCACTTCCCTGCGGTTGGTATCAATCTGCAAGTCTTTGTAGGTAAGTTTCTCGGGAGCAACAACAGATACAGTTGCTTCTGCTTTTCTTTTCAGAAGCACTTTAATGCGTGCGTTCAGTTCCCGGAAGTCGAAAGGTTTTACCATGTAGTCATCTGCACCTGCATCAAATCCATCGAGTTTATCATCGGTTGACCCCAAGGCTGTCAGCATAAGTACAGGGATATGCGGATTTGCTTTGCGTATTTCTTTGCAGAGTTCAAAGCCATCCATTTTGGGAAGAATAATATCCGAAATAACCAGCTGAAAAGAGTGAGATTGGAACAGACGAAGCCCCATGGCTCCATCGTATGCCACCATGGTGTGATAGCCATTTTCTTCCAGTCCGGTTTTAAGCAAATCGGCTACTCGTTTATCGTCTTCTATGATTAAAATACTGTACATAATAATAAATTGAATAAGTCAGACAAGGTCTGTTTTTATATTTAATCAGGGAAAAGTCAAGTGGAGTAGAAAAGAAAAAGTGGAGCATACAGGACTCGAACCTGCCACCTTTTGACTGCCAGTCAAACGCTCTAGCCAGATGAGCTAATGCCCCATTTGTTTTTGAAGTTGTCACAAAGGTACAACATTATTTCAAAAAAACAAGAAACCTGCTCTATAAAACAGAAGAAAACCATTAGTTTTGCGTCGGTTTATCAAAATAGAAAAGACTTATGAATTTACAGATACGCAAGGCTACATTGGATGATTTGGACCGTTTGATGGAGATATTTGAAGAAGCCCGTCGTTTCATGTGTCGCACGGGAAACCCTAATCAGTGGATTAACGGATATCCCCAGCGGGAACTGATACAGGAGGAAATAGAAGCTTCTCACTGTTATGTGTGTGTAACGGAGGATGGAAGAGCAGTGGCCACTTTCTGTTTCATTCAGGGACCCGATCCGACCTATGCACGCATTGAAAACGGGGAATGGCGAGACGACTCTCCTTATTATGTGATTCATCGGCTGGCATCCGACGGCTTCTGCAAGGGGATAGGAAAACTATGTGTGGACTGGTGTTTCCGTCAGTGGCCGTGCCTGCGTGCCGATACCCATGCAGACAACAAGGTGATGCAACATCTGCTGCTTTCTACAGGCTTTGTGTATTGTGGAATTATCTATGTGCGTAATGGAACTCCGCGACTGGCTTACCAGAAATTAGCTTAGAAAGAGACGCTTTCCCTTAATAATGCTTAATTGGTGAATATTTTCCATTGGAAATTTATTCTTTATGTAATTATTTATTTTCTTTGCAAAAAGTTTCCATTAGAAAATAATAACAAAGAAAATAAATAGTTATGAAGTGTGTAATTGTTGGTGGGGTAGCAGGTGGAGCCACTGCGGCTGCCCGTATTCGGAGAAACACGGAAAAGGCTGAAATCATTTTGTTTGAGCGTGGAGAATATATCTCTTATGCCAATTGCGGTTTACCTTATTATATAGGCGGGGTAATTCAGGAGCGCGACCGCTTGTTTGTACAGACTCCGGAAGCATTCTCCACTCGTTTCCGCATCGATGTGCGGGTACGTTCGGAGGTTATGGCAATTGATACTGCCCGTAAAGAAGTGAAGGTTCGTACTTCGGACGGAAAAGAATATACTGAAACATACGATAAATTGCTGCTTTCACCGGGGGCATCGCCAGTGCGTCCTCCTTTGCCGGGAATCGATAATGAAGGAATCTTTACCCTGAGAAATGTGGCAGATACAGACCGCATCAAGGCTTATATGCAGAGTCATGAAATAAAGAAAGCGGTGATTGTTGGAGGTGGTTTTATCGGGTTGGAAATGGCCGAGAACCTTCATCATGCCGGTATTGAGGTGGCTGTAGTAGAGATGGCAGATCAGGTGATGGGACCGATCGATTTCTCTATGGCAGCGCTGGTGCACGGCCATTTGCAACAGAAGGGGGTCAAACTGTATCTGAAACAGGCAGTGGAAGCCTTTGAAAAGACCGATTCCGGACTGAGAGTCAAATTCCAGTCGGGGTTACAGGCGGAAGCTCAGCTGGTTATTCTTTCTATCGGTGTACGGGCAGAAACTCGTCTGGCTGTAGAAGCCGGACTGAAGTTAGGAGAAATGAAGGGTATTTATGTAAATGAATACCTGCAGACTTCCGATGAGTCGGTGTATGCCGTAGGTGATGCCATTGAATATCCGCATCCGATTACCGGTAAGCCGTGGTTGAACTTCCTGGCCGGACCGGCCAATCGTCAGGCACGTATCGTAGCCGACAACATGACATTTGGCAACCGGGGTGAAATATGAAGGCTCTATCGGGACTGCCATAGCGAAAGTATTTGACTTGACTGTGGCTTCTACGGGACTTCCGGCCAAGCGTCTGAAAGCTTTTGGTATGCCTTATCTGTCGGCAACCATTCACTCTGGTTCGCATGCCGGCTACTATCCCGGTTCCCTGCAGATGGACATCAAGATTACTTTCTCTCCTGAAGGCGGTCGTTTGTATGGGGCACAGATTGTGGGATACAATGGAGTGGATAAGCGCATTGATGAATATGCACTGGTCATCAAGCAGAAAGGAACCGTATATGATTTGATGCAACTGGAACATGCCTACGCACCTCCTTTCTCTTCAGCTAAAGATCCGGTAGCAGTGTCGGGTTATGTGGCTGGAAATATCTTGAACGGCAAGATGACTCCTCTTTATTGGAGAGAGTTGCAGCAGGCCGATTTGACTAAAGTGACCTTGGTGGATGTGCGGACAAAAGACGAATATGAACTGGGGCACATTTCTGGAGCGGTGAACGTGCCTTTGGATGAGATGCGTTCACGGATGAAGGAAATTCCATCGGACAAACCAGTCTTCTTGTACTGCGGAGTCGGCTTGCGCGGTTATCTGGCCTCTAACATTCTGAAAGAAAACGGTTATAAGGATGTGCGTAACCTGATAGGTGGTATCAAGACCTACAATGCAGCGGTTACTCCGGTTTGCCAGCCGGAAGAAACATGTGCCGTAGCCTGCTCGTGTGAAACGGCTGAAGGAAGTTCGGACTGCAAAAAGGTACATGTAGTAGATGCCTGTGGCATACAGTGTCCTGGCCCTATCTTGCGTTTGAAAAAAGGGATGGAGGAACTGAAAGCCGGTGAGCAGATGGAAATTCATGCTACGGATGCCGGATTTCCGAGAGACGCAGAAGCATGGTGCCGTACTACCGGAAACCGCTTCCTTTCCTCAAAGTCGGAAGGAGGAATCTATAAGGTAGTGGTAGAGAAAGCGACTCCTTGTGCCATAGAGGCTTCCCGTCAGGACGTGGGAGAGAAGGGAAAAACTTTCATCCTTTTCAGTGATGACCTTGACAAAACTTTGGCTACCTTTGTGCTGGCTAACGGTGCGGCGGCTACGGGCAAGAAAGTGACCATCTTCTTTACCTTCTGGGGACTGAATGCCATCAAGAAGGAACGGAAACCGTCGGTACAGAAGGATATTTTTGGAAAAATGTTCGGCATGATGTTGCCTTCCAGCTCTCGGAAACTCAAGCTTTCAAAGATGAACATGGGAGGTATGGGTACGAAGATGATGCGTTACATTATGAACCGTAAGGGAATCGATTCGTTGGAATCACTTCGCCAGCAGGCCATTGATAATGGAGTAGAATTCATTGCCTGCCAGATGTCGATGGACGTAATGGGCGTGAAAAAGGAAGAGCTGCTGGACAACGTCACCATCGGTGGGGTAGCTACCTATATGGATCGTGCTGAGGAAGCCAATGTAAATCTGTTTATTTAAGTATGGAAAAAATAAAAATGTATCTGTGTGATGAGAGAGCTCTTTCGAGCTCTCTCTGAACTTGAATCCCGTTTGATGCAGTCGCATGGAGTGTCGCTGAACGAAGCTATGGTGTTATGTGCCATCGGTAAGGAACGGGTAGCGGCCAGCACGATTGTAGAGCGTACGGGGCTGACTCCTTCGCATGCCTCCAAGGTGATTCGTGCGGTGGAAGAGCGGAATCTGTTGGTGCGTGCCTTGGGCGAGAAAGACAAGCGGCAAATGTATTTCTCTCTGACAAAAGAAGCGCATGGCTGCCTGAAGGGAATACGCGAGCAGGGGATAGATATACCGGAGTTGTTGCAACCCTTGTTTGCTTCTTATGCGGAGGGAGTGTCTGATTCGTGTGAATAAAGGTGAGTGAAAGGATGAAAAAGAAGAAATTTGAATTGGAAGTACCGGGTGGAGCCGACAAAGTCTTGTTGCACACCTGTTGCGCACCGTGTTCATCGGCCATTATCGAATGTCTGTTGAATCATGGCATACGCCCTACTATCTATTATTGTAATCCGAATATCTATCCGTTGGAGGAATACAATATCCGTAAGGACGAGTGTACCCGCTATGCCCAGTCGTTGGGCTTGGATATTGTGGATGCAGATTATGACCATGCATTCTGGCGTTGTACGGTGGCCGGACTTGAAAACGAACCGGAGCGCGGAGGGCGTTGCCTGAAATGCTTTAAAATGCGTCTGGCCGATACGGCCCGTTATGCACATGAACACGGTTTCTCAGTCATCACGACCACGTTAGCTTCCTCTCGCTGGAAAAGCCTGGAGCAGATTAATGAAGCAGGACATTGGGCTGTAGCTGCTTATCCCGACGTAACCTGGTGGGAACAGAACTGGCGCAGGGGGGGCTTGAGTGAGCGTCGTATAGCCATTATCAAGGAATATAATTTCTATAACCAGCAGTATTGCGGCTGTGAATTCAGTATGCGGAAGCACGACGAAGAACCTACTCTTTCTTCTCTTCCTCTTTCTTCGCCTCAATAGGCATGGTGTTGTCCTTATAGGCGGAAAAACCTTTTACTTTTACGCGTCTTTTTTTTCTCTTCCTCGTTGATGGCTGCCTGGCCTAACTGGTTCATGTTGTCCTTTATCACATTGTGCATGTCAAAGAAATAGTCCAGCAGCATTTTCATGTGTTCTTCCAGCTCTCCTTCTCTGGGAGAGAAGAACGTGTGGCAACGGGAGTGTAGTCCGATGGTCTTCTCATCCTCGTCCGCCATATAGACGGTAGTGACCAGTGAGTTTACATTGGCCAAATTGATAATCTCTTTCAGATAAGGAAGCGCTTCGTTGTCGGCATTGATGGAGCCCCACCACGGATTCCAGATCATGATAAATCGGTTCTCTTCTTCTGCCGCAATATAGAAATCGTCTCCCTGATATTTAAAGGTGATGTGATTTTCTTCATTCACCTTAGGCTGGCAGCCTATTTTCTTCAGTACGCTGATGACGAGGTCTTTTGTGGTGACTTCGTCCTGTTCGTCTTTTGTCATTCTTTCAATGTATTCCAACCGTTTCTGACGCTCGCGCAAGAAGCGCAGGGCAAACAATACGACCGGCCAGAGGGCCAGTGCAATGACGGCAATCAATAAGGTTATTTCGCTGATGTGTGTCATGGTACGGTTTTTAAAGGTTATGAATAGATTTTTTCTTTATATATTCTAAAGATAACAATTTTATTTGAAAACGGGGAAATACATTATACTTTTTTAAACAGGAATTATGCAGCAAAACACTGAATCCGTTGTTTATAGTATGTAATCAATTAAAGACATAGATTTATGAAAAAGATGGTATCAATTCTGATATGCACACTGGCCTTGATGGTCGGACATATTCAGGCTCAAGAAGTTGAGTTGACCAAAGAAGAAAAGAAAGCTCTTCAAGAGAAAATAGACAGTATCCAGCATGCAGAAGCAGTGGAAGCTATCAATGCAAAGAAATTTACCCTTGAAGCAGACCAGGTGGTGTTCAAGTATGGGCAGACGGCTTACGTCACATCGAATACCAACTTTGTGTCTGTAGACGGAGAAGATGCAGTGGTGCAGGTGGCTTTCAATATTCCGGCGGCAGGTCCTAACGGACTGGGAGGTGTAACGGTAGATGGAAAGGTCTCTTCTTATGAGATGAGGACTGACAAGAAGGGTACACTCTATTTATCCATGAATGTAATGGGTGTCGGTATTTCGGCCCGTCTGGACATCAGCATGCCGAAGGGAACGAATAATGCCACGGTTACCATTACTCCGAATTTTAATTCCAATCGTCTGACCCTGAATGGAGTGATACTTCCGGCTTTCAAGAGCTCAGTATTTAAAGGACGTTCAATTTAATAAAAACAAGATGAATTATGAGAAAGATGTTGTTTTTTGCGTGTCTGTTGTTGGGGTTGTCGGCTTGTGAGAAAGACCCTGACATGAATCAGCTGGACGCGGATCTGGTGGTCTACACCGATTATGACAAGGATGCCGACTTTGGTGGTTATAAAACGTATTTCTTGCCTGACAGTATTTTGGAGGCCGGTGGTCATCGGGCTACCTACTGGAAGGATGAAAATGCAAAGGCAATTATTAATAAGGTTGCCGCAGAAATGGATGCACGCGGATACACCCGTATCCTTGATCCGGAAAAGAAGGAAGAAGCCAATGTGGGCTTGCAGCTTTCCTACGTGGCTCAGACAACTCAGGTCATTACCGGTGGCTACTGGGGCGGCTGGTGGGATTATGGTTTCTGGGGTCCCTGGTCCGGATGGTATTATCCGTATCCCGTATCCTATTCCTATAATACCAATACCTTGGTGATGGAGATGGTCGACCTGACTGCCGATGAGGATGGCACACAGAAAAATCTTTCGGTGGTGTGGTATGCCAGCGCATCAGGATTCCAGTACAGCGGACAGTTTAATCAGATGATGTTGCAGAATTCGGTGGTACAGGCTTTTGAGCAGTCACCTTATATCAAATCGGTTAATTAATTAGAGGAGGAATTTGAAATGAAGATAAATGTATTGAAAAAGATGGTACTGCTGGCCTTTATGTGTCTGGGAGTGGCTGTAAAAGGATTTTCGCAATTTGATATCAGCAAGACTACTTTGAAGGTGGACTGGCAGATGAATGCGCCTTTTTCCACTGATTTTGCAGATAAGTTGAGCGGATGGGGAATGAATTTTGAGTTGGGCTATCAGTTTACGCCTCGTTGGGAAGCTGGAGTCTTTGCTTCTTTCCATACCAATCACAAGTATGTGGGACGTCAGACGTTGTCATTGTCACCTACGGAGTCACTCACTACCGACCAGCAGCGTTCGGCGTTTCAAGTGCCGTTTGGTGTGATGGGGTCATATAATCTCTCTACCAACCGTTATGTAAAGCCTTACATCGGAGTGAAGGCAGGTGCTATGTTTGCCCGTAATACCACTTATTTTGGTAGCGGAGGTGTGTACGATAAATCGTGGGGATTCTACGTTTCTCCGGAAATCGGTCTGAAAATTTATCCGACAGGAAGAAATGGGGATTCCATGTAGCCCGGCTACTATAGTTATGCTACGAACAAGACGCAGACATTGACTTGCGACATTGAGGGGCAGAACCATGCCGGTTTCCGTCTGGGTGTAATCTTCTGATAGAATCAGGATAGAGTATAAAAGAAAAGGTCTGAACAAAAGTTCAGACCTTTTTTCGTAGCCCCGCTGGGGGAATCGAACCCCCTTTCAAGAATGAAAATCTTGCGTCCTAACCGATAGACGAACGGGCCATCCTCTTGCACCGGATACCGTGTGCGTATTATTTTTTTTCGTAGCCCGTGGG
>ENA-OQAL01000069-OQAL01000069.1-human-gut-metagenome-genome-assembly--contig:-NODE-69-length-24903-cov-4.256337_pt1 | contig 24903 bp, 30 predicted proteins | sample MGYA00242491_ERZ504519 | MGnify/ENA primary metagenome ERZ504519 (study PRJEB26092, sample SAMD00036260) | human gut metagenome | host: Homo sapiens | study: EMG produced TPA metagenomics assembly of... | reverse complement strand
CATACACAATTTTTGCCACGTATGCCCATCCTGTTTCATCGTCCAGCTCCTCACCTATCTGACCACGTATATAAGGCGCTTCAATTCCCTTCACGCAATAGTGCACAATATCCGCCACGATATTCACATTGTCTATATCAAAGATTCCCTTTTCCTTTCCTTCCGTCAACACCTGCCTGAACAGCTTTGTTTCCGTTCGGTCAAAATTCTTCCGCACTGCCTCCACTCTCCATATATCACGGAAAAAACCGCACGCAAAGTTCCGTTCCTGAACACCACCATCTTGATAGAGTCCAGATGTGTTTCTATCAGCCGCAGTATTTTCGTATCAGGAGCGATATCCTGTTCAGCACTTTCTCCATAGCGCCCGACAGCATCTCTAACTCCGACTCCACCACTGCCATATAAATGTCTTCTTTGCTCTTGAAATACGTATAGAGCGTGCGTCTTCCTTTCTTGGAAGCCACCGCTATATCATTCATTGTCGTATCATCCACCCCATTCTTCGCAAAAAGCTGACGGGCGACGTCTACCAATTTTAGCCCTAGTCTTTGATACTGCCATATAAGTTCAATTGCACATTACATATATATGTGAGCAAAATTACATTTTTTTCTTTGTACCACACAAACAAAATAAAAGTATAATCTTAAAGTAAATGTTAATTAACATATTACATACACTCTATATATCAACACATTTAGATAAAAAAGATTATTTTATTTGAGAAAAAGATGCAGAAAATAATTTGGAGATTAGAAAAAAAGCCGTACCTTTGCACCCGTAATCAAAACACAACATCGCGGAGTGGAGCAGTTGGTAGCTCGTTGGGCTCATAACCCAAAGGTCGTCTGTTCGAGTCAGGCCTCCGCAACTAGGAGAGAAACTTCAGGTTTCTCTTTTTTATGCCATAATATACCCTAAAAAGGGTATTGCCTCCACTCTCTTTTCCTCCTACCTTTGCCCAAAAGAAAAAAATAAAGCAATTATGGCACAGGTAAAAAAACAACTTACAGAACTTATCGGACATACTCCCCTACTGGAACTTGAACGTTTTAGAAAAGGCCCATAATACCCAAGCACGTATTATCGCCAAGTTAGAATACTTCAATCCCGGCGGCAGCGTAAAAGACCGCATTGCATTGGCTATGATTGAAGATGCGGAAAAAAGAGGCCTTTTGAAAGAAGGAGCCACCATCATTGAGCCCACCAGTGGAAATACCGGTGTAGGTCTGGCATGGGTAGCCAGCGTAAAAGGCTACAAAACCATACTCACCATGCCGGAAACCATGAGTATAGAACGGCAAAACCTGCTGAAGGCGTTGGGAGCTCAACTTGTCCTCACCCCAGGAAGCAAAGGAATGAGCGGAGCCATTGAAAAAGCCAACGAGCTGCGAGACAATACTCCTGGAGCAGTCATCCTGCAACAGTTTGAGAATCCCGCAAATCCTCGCGCACATATACATACCACCGCACAGGAAATATGGGAAGACATGGACGGCAAAGTAGATGTATTCATCGCCGGAGTAGGCACAGGAGGAACATTAAGCGGAGTAGGCGAAGGCTTGAAACAGCATAATCCACAAATTGAGATTATCGGTGTAGAACCGGATTCATCTGCCGTTCTTTCAGGCGAGAAGCCCGGTATGCACAAGATACAGGGTATCGGTGCCGGATTTATCCCCAAAACATTCAACCGCAATGTAGTAGACAGAATCATCCGCGTAACCGATGATGACGCCATCCGTACAGGAAGAGAACTTTCTCTCAAAGAAGGACTGTTAACGGGTATTTCCGCGGGAGCAGCCACCTATGCTGCCCTGCAAGTAGCCTCACAACCGGAGTATGCCGGAAAGAATATCGTAGTACTACTTCCTGATACCGGTGAACGATATTTATCTACAGCACTATTCGCATTTGAAGAATATCCTCTTTAACAAATCAAATACAATATTCTACCGTATTGACAATTCCCGCACGGAGCGCATAACGAATTGCTTCGTGCGCATTGTTTACTTCCAGTTTCCGGAAAATATTCTTACGATGGGTCGCCACCGTATATACACTCAGAAAACGCTCTGCTGCAATCTCTTTTGTACTCTTCCCCAAGGCCATAGCACGTAGAATCTCTTTCTCCGTTTGCGTCAGTGGGACTATCCTATTTTGCTCCTTTTCTTCTTCACGAAGCAAATCCTTCGCCTTACCACAAACAAACTGACATCCTCCGTTCACATCACACAGACATTGATTTACTTCCGCCAACGGCGCATCCTTCATCAACACATGAAATGACGAGCCCGCAAGCAGCATTCTACGCACAAAATCACGCCCCAACTGGTCACTAAACAATACAAAGTCAGCCTTCGGAAAACGCTCATGCAATACCAGCAACTGTTCCACCGAACAATCAAGCAAGGTATAATCCAGCACCACACATGCTTCAGGATACTCAGCCAACGATTCCGCCAAGGACTTCCAATCCAAAGCTTCCACATAAGCACATACCGGATACAATCCGGCAGCAATAGCCTTCATACCATAACGAGTCACATCTTGGTTATCTGCCAGAATTAATGTTTGCATATAAGTTAAAAAAAGAAAGCTCCGCAAAATTGCGAAGCTTGAAGTGGGCGTTGACGGATTCGAACCGCCGACCCTCTGCTTGTAAGGCAGATGCTCTGAACCAGCTGAGCTAAACGCCCGATAGTCTCGTTCTCAATTGCGGTTGCAAAGGTACAACTAAATTTGTAATCTGCAAACTTTTTGAGTTGTTTTTTTGCCAAAAAGTGAAAAAAGAGCACATTGAAGGGGGTAAAAAGTCATATCCAACAAGGAAAATTCGCAAAGAAAGAACCCACACAAATCAAATTAATTGTACGTAACTTTGCAAGGCTAAAATGAAGGAAAAACAAATGGAAGAAACGTTTTGCAAAATACATCAATGTCAACGGAGAACTGATGGACTTATCCCATCCTCAGGTGATGGGCATCCTCAATGTAACCCCCGATTCTTTTTATGCTGACAGCCGTAAACAAGCGGAAGAAGATATTATCAATCGGGTACATCAGATTATAGAGGAGGGAGGCCGCATTATTGACATTGGCGCCTATTCTTCACGCTCAGGTGCCGAAGATGTATCTCCAGAAGAAGAAATGCAACGACTAAAACACGGTTTACAAGTTATCCGAAGAGAGTTCCCTGATGCCATTGTTTCTGTCGACACCTTCCGTGCCGACGTAGCCCGAATGTGCGTAGAAGAATACGGTACGGCAATCATCAATGACATTTCTGCCGGCGACTTGGATGCAAACATGTTTTCCATTGTAGCAAAATTGAAAGTGCCCTACATCATGATGCACATGCAGGGAAATCCACAAAACATGCAAAAGAATCCGCATTACCAGCATCCGGTTAAAGAAATCATCCTTTATTTTGCTGAAAAAATCGAGAAACTCCGGGCAGCAGGCGTAAAAGACCTTATTATAGATCCGGGATTTGGTTTCGGAAAAACCCTGGAGCATAATTATGACATACTGAATAAACTGGAAGAGTTCTCCATATTCCAACTTCCGATACTTGTAGGAGTATCACGCAAATCGATGATTTATAAATTATTGGGAGGGGGACCTAAAAATGCCCTAAACGGAACAACTGCCGTACACGCCATTGCCTTGATGAAAGGTGCCAACCTGCTCAGGGTACATGATGTAAAAGCAGCCGTAGAAACCGTCCGGATTTTCAATGCCCTGCAAAACCAATGATTTAAAACACGAACTTCAACATACTTTTAATTATGCCTTTCGACATCTACATACTCAGTTTCAAAGATATACTCGACATTCTGCTGGTAGCCTTTCTGTTATACAAGTCCTACAAGCTGATGAAGTCGTCGGGCTCCATTAATATCTTCATCGGCATCCTGGTATTCATTATCATCTGGGTAATCGTGTCACAGGTACTCCAGATGAGACTATTAGGTTCCATTTTCGACAAACTGGTGAGTGTAGGAGTTATCGCACTTATTGTCTTGTTCCAGGACGAGATACGTCATTTCCTATTGTCGTTGGGTTCCAGACACCGCAGCAACAGCCTGTTCCGTTTCCTGAAAGGCAACAAAACGGACACAGAAAAGAAGACATCATGCCCATCGTGATGGCCTGCCTGAATATGAGTAAAGGAAAGGTAGGAGCACTGATTGTGATAGAAAAGGATTTCCCGTTGGATGACATTGTCCGTACAGGCGACCTGATTGATGCCAATATCAACCAGCGTCTCATTGAAAATATCTTCTTCAAGAACAGCCCGTTGCACGATGGAGCCATGATTATCAGTCACAAACGGATAAAAGCAGCCGGATGCATCCTTCCGGTTTCACACAACCTGGAAATCCCTAAAGAATTAGGACTTCGCCATCGCGCTGCCTTAGGTGTATCACAGGAAACCGATGCCATGGCCATTATTGTATCCGAAGAAACTGGCGGCATTTCCATTGCCTACCACGGACAGTTCCATTTGAAGCTAACGGCAGAAGAACTGGAACGTATGCTGACAGCCGACAACCGGATGTAACTTCAATCCAACATCAGATTCATGTAGGGGAATTTCCCATCAAACAGTTGTCGGGTAAGTTCATTGATAGAAACCACTTGATAAGTCTGCCCTTTCAATTCACCTCTGGAATACATGCCTCCTTCCAAGTTATGCCAACCATTATTTTGCGGAAGAGCCTCATCCCCTTCTACTTTAAAATAATGGTTTCCAGTCCATATTCCTGCCAATAATCTGAACAAAGCCTCTACATGAATGATTCTTGCCATCCCTAGCTCATAAGGCTGACCATCAGAAAAAGAATAGCATTCCAATTCCATCAAGCCGTAATGAGAAGACAATCCACGCAGCATAGCTTGTTCAACGGTCTTATCCCTGCATACCACTTCCTTGATTATCAGTTTTTCCTCTTCCGGCAAACAGAAGCAAAGTCCCTGCAGTTCATCTTCCTCTACAGCACCCCACAACTGACCTCCCGACAAAGTAAATCCGCCAATATGATGTGGAAATCTTCCCAATTATGCTGTATGCAGTTTTCACAATCAGACTGAAAAAGGTCATAAAAACGGAAAGCATCCCCGCATAAGGCACTTCCTGGAGGGATTTCAACCAGTTTCCACCGATTTGAAAAGTTTTCAACAGGTAAACAAGAAGCTGTTAATAACTTTTTCTACGTTGAAAACAAAGGGTATATCCCGAACGGGCATAGTAACCTTTCAGCCAATCCTCTGCAGGTATCAAAGTAGAAAACAGCACCCCTTCCCGAAACATGCTCTGATGAGCCTGGGCCAGCAATTTTCGCATCACTCCCCGCTCCCGATATGCCGGATGTGTACAAGCTCCTGAAATATAGGCAACCGGCACATTCATGCCTTCATACGTCAACCGATACGGAATACGTTGCAAAGCAGCTATTACCTGCCCGTCCGATTCCATATACTCATTCAGGGAATCAGCATAGCGGCAACCGAAATAAAGATCCATGAACGCTTCCGAGTCATGAAAGCAAGTTGCCCATAACATTCTGACCTGCTCTTTCACACTCATTTCAACTCCGCCATGTATTTTTCAAGAATCACTTCCGGCTGATAAGAAAGCTTGGCTTTCCGGAGCCTTCCAATCCCAAGTCTTCCTCCCGGTTGATATAGATGTACTGCGAAGGAATATGATTGGCAAACTCATAATTAATCATGGCGTACGCTCCTTCCACAGCCGTATTTGCTTTTCCACACAGGTATCGAAAGTCGTTTGGTTAATGGGTGCCCCAAAAGTAAAGGCCACAATCTCATCCTCCACATAAAGCACTCCTCCAATCACGTCCAATTGCTCCAAATGCTGCAAGGCAGCTGTCATGGAGCAACGTTCGTTCTCCAAGGCCTGATTCTCCGCGCAATTGTTCGCCCGGCACCACTGAGTCTCCAGCTCCAGACATGCAGGAATTAAGTCGGAAGTCAAAGGTTTATATGTATAATTCGGATAATTGTTCCTGAACTTATTCAGATGATTTCGTTTAGGCTGAAACTTTTTCCCTTTCAATGTGGACAAGTCGGAACGCAGATAAATGTAATCAGCATAATCCCGGTCGGATACAAAATTAAACCGATCCGGGAAAGCTTTTCCAGCTCTGCACGCATATTGGCACATACCCCCAACAAACGGAAAGGAGCTCCTTGACTTTTTGCATCTTCCATCAACGCCTCAATCACCGGACGAATATCACTTCCTTCACCTACAGGCATCATATAGGCCAGCTGTCCGTCTGCATAAAAACGAAACAGTAAAAAGCCATCCGTTTCCGCAATCTCCGTCTGATACAGGAAACGCCAGCTGTACAAGTTCACAAACGACAAATCACAATTACGCCGTGGACTGCACAACGTATATTTCTGCACAGTTTCCTTATCACTCAGGTCTATCGGTTTAAATGCTATCATATAGGTGTTTCTTTTTTGTTTCGAACAAATACTTACATCTGAAGAAAATAACAAATCAGCCGGTCATTCAGTTCATTCCGAACAAGAGCAAAATCTTAATACAATCCTAAGATATGCAAAATTGTAGGCGAAAGCAAAGCGGTAAGAATTCCGTTCAAGGTCAATCCCAGACTTGCGTACGCACCATACTTGCCACTCACTTCCATGGCACGTGAAGTACCAACCGCATGGCTGGCTGTTCCCATGGACAATCCCTGCGCAATCGGGCTGGCCACACGCCCTACCTGAAGCAACTTAAACCCACAGATTGCTCCAAACAATCCGACTACAATGACCACAGCGGCCGTCAATGAAGGAATCCCTCCTACCGCATTCGATACTTCCATAGCAATCGGAGTGGTTACAGACTTTGGAGCCAGCGACATAATCACTTCGGGAGAAGCTCCCATTAACTTGGCAATAATCGTCACCGAAACCAGTCCAACCACACAACCGGCCAACTGCGAAATCAGAATCGGCATCAGCTGTTTCTTTATCATGCGCAACTGCAGGTACAAAGGCACCCCCAATGCCACAACAGCCGGCTTTAACCAAAATTCCACCAACGAACCAGCCTCAGAGTAAGTCTCATAAGAAACTCCCGTGAACTGAAGAAAACAGATCAACATGCTATTGCCACAAGGATAGGGTTCAACAGCACCCATCCAGTTTTTTCTGCAACAATTTTGACAAAAAGAAAAAGCCAAAACGTAATGGCCAGCAGAAAAAATTTATTTCGAAAAAATCCATACTTACGAACCAATTGATGTACCCAACCTGTTACTACTAAAACCAAAATCGTGCTGACCAGCGTTGCAATTACAATCGGCCAGAACTGCGCCGTAATCACATCGAAATAGAGCATCAACGCCACTCCTGACGGCACAAAGAAAAATCCTAAATTTGCTACCAGAAAATTTGTAAGCCCCTGCACCCACTCCAGTTTTATCCAGCCCAGCTGAAGAAACAAAGTCAGCAACAGCATACCAATGATGCTCGAAGGAAGCTTAATACCCGTCAAATAAACAATCAGTTCACCTAACGCCAGACATCCAAAAAGAATAGAACACTGTCGAATCATAATACCTTTTATTTTATCTTGAAAACCGGTGCAAAAATACATAATCAGAAAAACAATCTCCTTCTAAGCCGCTTTTTATTCAAATCTACAAGGGATGGAAAGGTTTTTGCATACTTTAAAGCAAAAAAAACGCTTTTTGCAAACTAGATATTACAAAATACCTATTTTTGCAAGTGGAAAACAAAAAGCTCGTTACCGCACACAACAAGCATTTACAATTTAACATATAAATCATGGATTTAATCAGTGAAATCGTTAAACGCGCTAAAGCAAACAAACAGCGCATCGTGCTTCCGGAAGGAACAGAAGAACGTACTTTGAAAGCTGCCAATCAGATATTGACAGACGGTGTAGCAGACCTTATTTTGTTGGGTAACCCCGATGAAATCATGAACCTGGCCAAAGAATGGGGATTGGGTAATATCCACAAAGCTACCATCATTGACCCAGAAAACAATCCTAAACAAGAAGAATATGCACAGCTGCTGTGCGAACTTCGTAAGAAAAAAGGAATGACCATCGAAGAAGCTCGCAAACTTGTGCTGAATCCTTTGTACTTGGGCTGTCTGATTATCAAGGCTGGCGACGCAGACGGACAATTGGCAGGTGCACGCAATACAACTGGTGATGTACTTCGTCCTGCATTGCAGATTATCAAGACTGCTCCGGGCATCACTTGCGTTTCAGGTGCTATGCTGATGCTGACACACGCTCCTGAATGCGGAGACAACGGTGTATTGGTAATGGGCGACGTAGCTGTAACTCCTGTACCTGATGCCAACCAGCTGGCACAAATCGCTATCTGTACTGCTCAGACTGCAAAAGCAGTGGCAGGCATCGACCCGCGTGTAGCTATGCTGAGCTTCTCTACCAAAGGTTCTGCAAAACACGAAGTAGTAGATAAAGTGGTAGAAGCATTGAAAATTGCAAAAGAATTAGACCCGGCATTGAAAATTGACGGTGAACTGCAGGCTGATGCTGCCTTGGTTCCAAGAGTAGGTGCAAGCAAAGCTCCGGGTTCTGAAATTGCCGGAAAAGCTAATGTATTGGTTGTTCCTTGTCTGGAAGTAGGAAACATCTCTTACAAACTGGTTGAACGTCTGGGCCACGCTACTGCTGTAGGACCTATCCTGCAGGGTATCGCTCGTCCGGTAAACGACTTGTCACGCGGATGTAGCATCGACGACGTATACAAGATGATTGCCATCACTGCCAACCAGGCTATTGCTGCCAAGGCACAGTAATCATCCGATTCCGATAATTTATTTCCATAATGCCACTCACTTTTCTTGCAGAGTGGCATTATAGTTTTCATCATTACAAAAATATTTAATTAAGATATGAAAGTATTAGTACTCAACTGCGGTAGTTCTTCAATCAAATACAAATTGTTTGAAATGACTACAAAAGAAGTCCTCGCTCAAGGAGGTATTGAAAAATCGGTCTTCCGGGTTCTTTCCTGAAACTGACTTTGCCTAACGGTGAAAAGAAAGTGATTGAAAAAAGACGTGCCAGAACATACCACTGGTGTACAGTTCATTTTCGACACTTTGACTAATGCAGAATATGGAGCAGTAAGCAACCTGCACGAAATCAAAGCAGTAGGCCACCGTGTACTGCACGGAGGAACCAAGTTCAGCGGTTCTGTACTGATTGACGACGCCGTAATTGCAGCTGTAGAAGAATGCTGCGACCTGGGCCCGCTCCACAATCCGGCCAACCTGAAAGGTATCTACGCCGTACAGAAACTTCTGCCGGAAGTACCGCAGGTAGCTGTATTCGATACTGCATTCCACCAGACTATGCCGGACTACGCTTACCTGTACCCGATACCTTACAAGTATTTCGAAAAATACGGTATCCGTCGTTATGGTTTCCACGGAACTTCTCACCGCTACGTTTCAAAGCGTGTATGTGAATTCTTGAACATCCCGCAGGAAGGCAGCCGTATCATTACTTGCCATATCGGTAACGGTGGTTCAATCGCAGCCGTAAAAGACGGAAAATGTATCGATACAACCATGGGACTTACTCCGCTGGAAGGCTTGATGATGGGAACTCGCTGCGGTGACATCGACGGTGGCGCCATCACTTACATCATGAAGAAAGAAGGTCTGACTCCAGACGAAATGTCTACCTTGCTGAACAAGAAGAGCGGTGTACTAGGTATGTTCGAAAAATCAAGCGACATGCGCGAACTGGAAGATGCAGTAGCTAGAGGTGAAGAACGCGCTATCCTGACAGAAAATATGTATTTCTACCGCATTACTAAATACATCGGTGCCTACGCAGCTGCCATGGGAGGTGTTGACGTAATCTTGTTCACCGGTGGTGTAGGCGAAAATCAGGCTACAGCCCGTGCAGGTGTCTGCAAGACATTGGGCTTCCTGGGCGTAGAAATTGATCCGGAAAGAAACAAAGTACGTAGCAAAGAAGCTATCATTTCTACAGACAGCTCTAAAGTAAAAGTAGTGGTTATTCCTACTGACGAAGAGCTGATGATTGCTACAGATACCATGAACATCCTGAACAACAAATAATCACAGGAATCCTAAAAGAGTTAAAAGAGGATACCTCCTGCAAAGGAATTCACTATCTTTGCGCCAGAAACAAAGGCAAAGAGAGATTCCCTCAGGAAGTATCCTCTTTCTTTTTGCCCACGTTCTAACTAATAAACGAAAAACCTTCTATTATGAGCAAAAAGATTGTAACATTTGGAGAAATCATGCTCCGTCTTACCACTCCCGATAACTTGCGCATCCAGCAAAGCCGTGACTTTCTGGTTAACTATGGAGGAAGCGAAGCTAACGTAGCCATCTCCATTGCCAACTTTGGCGGAGAGGTAGAATATATTACCCGATTGCCGGACAATGCACTGGGAGAGACTTGTATCGCAGAGCTCCGTTCTCACAATATCGGAACTAAACACATTCTTTTCGGCGGACATCGCTTAGGTACCTATTACATGGAGAAAGCCGCTGCCATGCGTAACTCCAACGTTATCTACGACCGTGAGAACTCCTCATTCTCTGAACTGAAGCCTGGAATGATTAACTGGCGCGAGATTTTCAAAGACGCAGCCATCTTCCACTGGTCGGGAATTGATGCCGCACTGACTCCCGGATTGGCAGAGGTGTGCAAGGAAGCCATCGACATAGCCAAGGAAATGGGACTGACCATCTCATACGACATCAACTACCGGAAGAACTTATGGAACTACGGAAAAACAGCCCAGGAAGTATTACGCCCGCTCATGACCAGCAGTGACATCATGTTCGGAAGTGAAGGTGAATATGCTCTCTCACCGGAATTCCGGCTCCCGGCTTCAAGGCCACCCGAAGCGGTGAAAAATACGATACCGCAGCGTATGAGAAGTTCTGCAAGGAAATTAGCCAGCAGATTCCAAACTGCAAATATATCTATATTGCCCTGCGCAATGTGATGAGTTCAGAACACCACACTTTTGCCGGAGTACTTTACGCACAGGGAGAAATGAAATACACCCGCGTGTTCGATATTGACAACGTAATTTGACTGTGTGGGAGTAGGCGATGCATTCTGTGGTGCCATGCTTTATGCACAGAATGCATACGAAGACAACCAGAAACGTGTGGACTTCTCTACGGCTGCTTCCGTACTGAAGAATACGATTGCCGGCGACTATAACATGGTGAAAGTATCCGAAGTAGAAGGTCTGCTTGCCCGCCATGAAAGCGGAGAAGTTGCTCGATAACTTACAATACAAACTCTATAAAAATTCAGGCGCTGAAGAGAATGTACGTTCTTCCTCAGCGCCTGAATTATTTCTTATCCTTTTCACACAGTATCACACCGAAGTCTCCCCTTCAATATACTGCTCCAGGAACATATTTTCTCCATCGAAAACCGCATACGAAAATTCGGTAATCCAGTCGCCCAGAATCATCATACGCGACGTACGGCTCAGCATCAAATCCAGCATAATGTGACGATGCCCGTAAATAAAGTAATTAATGTCCGGATGACTCTTTAAATAGTCTTTAGAGAATAGTACCAGCGGTTCCTTATCCTCTCCCATATAATCAGGCTCACGCCCACCTTCCCTCTTCAGGCGACTGTGTTTGGCCCATTCCAGTCCAAATTCCACGCTCCATCGCGGATGAAGCATCGAGAACAATCGCTGCAAGGTCTTGCTGTGAAACATCGTGCGCAGCAACTTGAACTTACGGTCATTGTCGCCCAGTCCGTCACCGTGTCCTAAGAAAAACTCTTTCCCGTAAATCTCACAGGTCAGCGGCTCACGGTGCAGGATGACGCCGCACTCCTTTTCCAGATAGTCTCCACACCAGATATCATGGTTACCGATAAAAAAATGTACTTCCACTCCCAAATCAGTCAGCTCCGAGATTTTTCCCAGAAAGCGGGTATAGCCTTTGGGAACCACCAGCTTGAACTCATACCAGAAATCGAACATGTCGCCCAGCAAGTAGACGGCCGCTGCCCGATGCTTGATACTGTCCAAAAAGTTCACCAGCCTGCGCTCCTGCGTACGCCCGTGTGCAATGGCCCTCGAACCCAAGTGCGCATCCGAAAGAAAATATACATTCTTCATCGCATCCATAAGCCTTTTCTTACAAAAATCCTAATTCCAGTTTTGCCTCCTCGGTCATCATATCCTTGTCCCATTCCGGTTCAAAGACCAGATTGACCGTAGCGGCAGTCACTCCTTCCACCGATTCTACTTTCTGACGCACATCTTCCATAATAAAATCTGCTGCCGGGCAGTTCGGGGCGGTCAAAGTCATGTCGATAGTCAATTCTCCGTTTTCCTGAAGGTCTATCTTATAAATCAAGCCCAGATCGTACACATTTTACCGGTATTTCCGGGTCGTATACGGTCTTCAACATATCTATGATTTTTTCCTCAATCTTCAACTTCGTTTCGTTGTCCATAATCTTTAATCTTTCAATCTTTATTCTTTCCGCAAACTTAGGGAAAAATCTCCATTTTTCATCTTCGACCGACAAAAAAAGACACTAAAGGCGGCCTTCATCTCCATAACTGTAATAATCGCCGTCCGAAACCACCACATGGTCGAGCAAGCGGATGTTCATGGTACGTGCAGCTTCCAGCAGCGCATGGGTCAGGCGGTCGTCATCCTGACTCGGACGAATATTTCCCGAAGGATGGTTGTGACAAAGAATCATGGAAGTGGCCCGTTTCAAGAGTGCCTCACGCAAAATACAACGCACATCGACCTGCGTGGAGGCCAGTCCTCCCCGACTAATTTTAACCGTATCAATCACCTTGGCTGCCTGATTCAGCAACATCACCCAGCATTCTTCCACCGGCAAGTCGCACATCAGGGGATAAAAAAAGGCATACACATCTTGTGAGCTGGTAATTTTCTTCCGCTCAGAAGGTTCTTCCTCTCTTCTGCGCCTCCCCAATTCAGAGGCTGCCAGAATGCTCACGGCCTTTGCCGGACCAATTCCTTTATAACGGCAAAGATCGTCCACCGTATATTTTCCCAACTCACTCAAACGGTTATGGCAGTCATCCAACACCTTCCGCATCAGTTCTACCGCTGTTTCTTCTGTATTGCCGGAACCTATCAGGATGGCCAGCAGCTCGGCATTGCTTAAAGCAGCCGGACCATGCAGCAGCATTTTTTCCCGCGGACGGTCTTCTTCCGCCCACTGGGTAATGTTCAGTTTCTCGTTCATGCATCAATTTCTTAATAAAAACACCGACGAGCTACCGAACATTTTATTGGGGACAATGTCTTATTTATAGAATGTTTTTTCGAAAGCCGAGAAGGACTTTCCGCCACATATACAACGTTTCCACCACGCCCGCAAAAAGCCCGGAACCGTAGCCCGTCAATTGTATAAACGCAGCAATGACAGATAGTGCACCAATTTTTTATACTTTTTATTGCGAATAGAAGCTCGATAAAAATAACCACGGCAAACAAAGCCAACAAGAGCAAGCTCCACGGACAGATAAACGCAACCAGCAATACCATCACGACTCCAACCGTAAATACAGCCGGAAGCAGATGCACGAGCTTCAATGATTCAGGATATTTCTTATACAAATCAATGCGAGCGATACCGGAATTGTGTACCTGCTTGAAAAACTTTTTCAAGTCCGTACGACGCTTATGCCATACCCAGGCTTCCGGAAACAGACGGCAACGGTAACCTCCTTTAAAAATACGGATACTGAAATCTATGTCTTCGCCAAAACGCATCGCAGAGAATCCACCCAATGCCTTGTACACCTCGGCACGGACTCCCATGTTAAAACTGCGAGGATAGAATTTGTCCATTTTTTTCTTGCCGCCCCGGATGCCTCCCGTGGTAAAGAAAGAAGTCATGGCATAATTAATAGCTTTCTGTACATCCGAAAAAGAATCGTGTGCCCGGTCGGGACCTCCAAACGCATCTGCCGGTTCCCGCTGGAGTTCCGCTTCCACCGCAGCCAGGTACGTTTCAGGCAGGATACAGTCTGAATCCAGAATCAGCAGATACTCTCCGCGACTGCGCTCTGCCGCATAGTTGCGCGTCTGTCCGGGTCCTGAATTCGGTTTCTCAAAATAGTGCACATCCAGCATTTCCGTATACTTCTTGACCACCTGCTTGCAAGGAATGGCAGAACCGTCTTCTACGACCACCACTTCAAAGTTTTGATATGTCTGACCGCACAGACTCTGCAACAACTCATCCACTTCATCCGGACGGTTGTACACCGGAATCACCACAGAATACTTCGGATTCATCTTTTATCCTCCTTTAATCTTTTTCAATTAATACCGTAGCATAGGCTGAAATACCTTCCTCACGTCCGGTAAATCCTAATTTTTCTGTAGTGGTGGCCTTGATGGACACGTCGTCCACATCCACCTCCATCACCCGTGCCAGCACTTCCTGCATCTCCGGAATAAATTTTTTCAACTTCGGACGTTCGGCGCACACCGTGCATCCACATTACCTACCCGATACCCTTTTCCGGCAATCAATTTTACGGTCTTTGCCAGCAGAATCTTGCTGTCAATGTTCTTGAAGTCGGCCGAATTATCCGGGAAATGATAACCAATGTCACGCATGTTGGCAGCTCCCAACAAAGCATCGCAAATGGCATGAATCAACACATCAGCATCCGAGTGTCCCAGCAAACCCATTTCGTGTTCCAGGCGAATACCACCCAGCCAAAGTTCACGCCCTGTCACTAACTTGTGCACGTCGAATCCAAATCCTACTCTTATCTTCATCGTATGTAAAAATCAAGAAGTTTTTCATTTTCCAAAAATCCCTCCAGGTGGTTCCCGATTTGCACGGGGCCTACTCCCACCGGTGTACCGGTAAACAACAGGTCACCGATTTTCAACGTACAGAAACGGCTCACATAAGCAATAATCTGGTCTACAGAAAACAGCATATCAGCTGTATTGCCCTGCTGCACCGTCTTTCCGTCAATATTCAGATGGAAATTCACTTTCTGTATGTCATTCAGCTTTTCCACTGGCACCCAGTCGCCAATGGCAGCCGAACTGTCAAAACCCTTGCACAGTTCCCAAGGCTTTCCTTCAGCACGGAACTTACGCTGTAAGTCACGGGCGGTAAAGTCGATACCTACCGTCACGGCATCGTAATAGCGATGAGCAAAAACGTTCGGAAATATTTTTTCCCAAACGGCAAATGCGCACCACCATTTCCGTCTCGTAGTCCACCTGTTCACAAAAATCGGGAATAAAAAAAGGCTTGCTGTCTTTCAGCAAGGCAGAATCCGGCTTCATAAAAATAACCGGTTCCTGGGGCAAGGCTTCTCCTGCATGCAACTCATGGCAATGCAGGCTATAGTTCATGCCTATAGCAATAATTTTCATGGAGTTATTTCTTTATAATTTCATTCAAACGGTTGAACATCACTGCCAGATGTGCATACAGTGACGTGTTTTGTACGACAATCGTTTCCGGTACACGGATACGGAAGGGAGTAAAGTTCCACACAGCCTGAATACCACCAGCCACCATCTTGTCCGTAATATCCTGAGCAATGTTAATGGGCACGGTCAGCACACCTATTTTCACTCCGTCCTTTGCCCGCCGTTCTTCAAACTCGTCGGGTATGGTAAATAGGAATTCCCTCTACGGTTGTACCCACCAGATTCGGGTTAATATCGAATGCTCCTACAATCTGCAGCCCGAAATGTGACAGACCGGAGTCTCTGAGCAATGCGCCTCCCAGACTTCCCACACCAAAACAGATACGCCTTATGCAGATTCGTGAAACCTAAAAAAATCCTCCAGCACCTGAATCAGCAAATCCACTTCATAGCCCACCCTTGTACGTCCGGAAATATCCACATACGACAAGTCTTTGGCTATCTGCGAAGCATCAATATTTATCTGTCTGGAAATCTGTGTAGAAGATACATACTTCTCCCTTCTCTTTCATCAGCTTAGCATTCGAAAGATACCACGGGGGGAGTCTGCGTAAAGTAGGCTCAGGAATCTTGTCCGTCATTTTACGACTTCGTACCGCCATTCGGAGTGTGTTCAATTAATCAATAATGCAAAATTAAACTATTTCTTGTAAACCCTGAACACGATTCCTGAAAAATGTCATACCTTTGAAGCAGATTAAATTAAATTCACATGAAAAAGAACGACTGGAAAGACCGTCTGAACATTGTATATTCCACTAACCCAGACTTCAACTATCAGCTTGACGAAGAGGAAGAGCCGGCAACTGTCGACCCGAAGCAACAAAAACTGAGGGTCAGTATCGAGAAAAAAAGGACGAGGCGGAAAAACCGTTACCGTCATTTCCGGATTTATTGGTCCGGAAGATGATTTAAAAGAACTGGGAAGACTGCTTAAAACCAAATGTGGTGTGGGAGGTGCCGTGAAAGACGGTGAAATTCTCATTCAGGGAGAGTTCAAACAACGCATAATCGACCTGCTGAAAGCAGAGGGATTCAGCCAGACAAATAGGCACATAAAAACGCCTTTACGTTTAAGACAAAACGTCAAAGCGTTTTAGTCAAAACGCACTTGCGTTTGAAAGAAAACGTCCTTGCGTTTTCTTCAAACGCAAGGACGTTTTTTTCAGGCAGTCTTAAACTTCTTATTTTGAAGCAATTACTTTATCCAGCAAAGTAGCAAGTTCTTTCACTTTTTCCGGATTCTGCGATGCTACATTTTCTTTTCCGTAGGATCTTTACGAAGATTATACAACTGAGGTTCAGGCGCGTTACCCAGTTCAGTCTTGGTCCAGAATTCCAATGCAGGCTTATCACTGGGCTGAAGATATTTCCATTCACCCTGAATAATGGCCAGCGTATTGTTCAGATTCTGTTCTACCACATATTCACGGTCAGACTGATCCTTTCCAATCAAAGCCTGCGAACGTGCATGACTGTCGGGGGCCACTCCTTTAGCCAACGGCATTTCCATGATTTCTGCCAGCGACGCAAATACGTCAATCTGAGAGAACAATCCCTGTTGCTTGCAAGGCTGCTGAATAGCTGCCGGCCAGCGTACAATAAACGGTACACGAGTTCCTGCCTCATACAAACTGTATTTTCCTCCACGGTAAATACCCATCGGCGTATGTCCGTTCAACATTTCGCAAGCCTGGTCCTGATAACCGTCATCAATCACCGGACCGTTGTCGCTGGTGAAAATAAACAAGGTGTTATCGGCAATGCCCAGACTATCCAGTGTATTCATAATCTCACCAATGGTCCAATCCAACTGAAGGATTACGTCACCACGGGTACCGAGACCACTCTTTCCGGCAAAACGCGGATGAGGAATACGCGGCACGTGTACATCCTGTGTACCCATGTACAAGAAGAACGGTTTATCAGTAGACGAACAGATAAAGTTCTTCGCTTTTTCAGTGATGACATCGGCAATTTCCTCGTCATTCCACAAAGCAGACTTACCTCCAGTCATCCATCCGATACGAGGAATGCCGTTGATAATGGTATTGTTATGTCCCTGACTCGGTTTCAGTTTCACCAGTTCCGGATTCTCTTCACCCGTAGGCCAGTCGCCTACCTTATGGTCATAGCTGACAGTAATCGGATCGGAAGGATCCAGTCCAGCTACTCTTCCGTTTTCCACAAACACACAAGGCACACGGTCTACCGTAGCCGGAATGATAAATTCATAATCAAATCCGATACTCTGGGTATTCGGCTTGATGAGCCCGTTAAAATTAGTTCCTCCAACAGGTCCCAGTCCCAAATGCCATTTTCCGACCGCACCGGTATGATAGCCCGCTTCATGGAACACATCAGCCAGTGTAACACATGTGGTATCAATAATCAGCTCAGAATTACCCGGAGCGATACCTGTATTTTCCTTTCTCCACGGATAACATCCGGTCAGCATACCGTAACGCGACGGAGTACTCGTAGCCGAAGTGGCATAGGCATTGGTAAACTGTACTCCCTGAGCCGCCAGTTTATCAATGTTCGGCGTAGAAATCTTCGTAGCCCCGTAACAACTCAAATCACCGATGCCTAAGTCGTCCGAATAAATAAAAATCACATTCGGACGCTTCAGGTTAGGAGCTTCCTGCTTCTGCGCCTGACCACATCCGGTCAATCCTGCCAATCCGGAAAGGGCAGAAATACAAACTAAAAGGTCTTGTTTCATCTTTCTATATTTAGGTTAGTAAAATACACGTCATTCTTCTCCCTGCCGGTAAGCCATCGGTGTCAGTTGATATGCCTTCTTGAAAAGCTTACTGAAATAGCGGGGTGAACTGAATCCTGTCTGATCGGAAATCTGGGTTACATTCAGCTCCGGATTGTTCCGCAAAAGGAAGGCCGCTTTTTTCAATCGTAAGGTAATAAAGAAGTCATTAGGCGTCTGGCCAGTAATCGCCTTAATCTTTGCATACATTCTCGTACGCGAAACCAGCATTTGCTGGGCCAGCATATCAATGGTAAAGTCAGAATCATCCAAATGTTGTTCAAATACAGCAATCACCTCATCAAGGAATTCCTTATCCAGCGGATTCGTAGCCAACACCGGAGTCTCCACAGTAGGCTGCTTGGTGAAATACTCCTGCAACTTACGGCGGTTATTCACCAGATTGTTACAACGGAATACCAGCAAACGAGAATCAAAAGGTTTCGTGATGTAATCATCTGCTCCGATTTTCAATCCTTCCAGATTCTGTTCTATTTCAGTACGGGCCGTCAGCAACACCACCGGAATGTGACAAGTGTCCAGGTTCCCTTTCAATTGCTTCACCAATTCAATACCCGACATGCGCGGCATCAGCACGTCACTCAATATAATATGCGGAGAAGCCTCCTCTACCTTTTCCAGCGCATCCTGCCCGTCGACTGCAGTCGTCACCTCATACATACCCTCGAACAACTCAGCCAGCATACGACGAATAGAATCGTTATCTTCTACAATCAAGATATGAGGACGGAAGCCTTCTTTTTCTCCTACAAAAGTTTCTTCTGTCTCAAGGATTTTCTCAGATAACTCCGTATCTAATTCTTTTTTCTGGGCATCAAGCGTCAACTGGCTAACCACAGCATTTTCACCTTCTTCAATAATTTCATCCGCTGTATAAAGCTCCTTGCCCAATGGTATACGAACAATAAACTTAGCCCCCTTGCCTTGGGCGCTTTCCACAGAAATCTTTCCATGGTGAAGTTCCACGATACCTTTTGTCAAAGCCAGTCCAATCCCCGTTCCTGCATTAATCTCTGTATCCACTGAACTTTGATAAAAACGGTCGAAAATCTTATCAATGTCCGCCGGCTGAATGCCACTGCCATTATCTTCCACTGAGAACCATGCTTCTTCATCGGTCTTGCCAACCTCCATGACAATTTTACCTTGGGAAGGTACATGCTTCACGGCATTCGACAACAGGTTATTTATCACCTTACGCATCTGTTTCCAGTCAAACCACAATTCTATTTCATCCTGCGACTTGTGAAACTCCAAATGTATCTGCTTGCTTTCGGCATAAGGCTGGAAAAGCAAATAAGTCTCATTCAGGAAATTGACCAGGTTCATTCGACACACCTTCAATTTCATCTTTCCCTGTTCCTGTTTCCGGAAGTCCAGCAACTCACCTATCAGTTCCTTTAACTGCACTCCGCTCTTATAAGCCAACAATACATTTGAATAAACAGAAGGAGAAAGCTGAGAGGTCTGCATCAGTTTTCCAACTGCCCGATGATAAGGGTAAGCGGAGTACGAAACTCATGCGAAATACTGGTAAAGAAACGCAACTTATTCTGATTCAGGCGCTCTATATCTTGCAAATGGCGCTGTTCATAGGTCAGTGACGCCTGCAGTTTTACACGGCTCTGATACATCCGCATCAAATAATACACGATTCCTCCTACTATCAGGGCATAAAGCAGAAAAGCCCAGTTTGAAGCATAAAAATGGAGATTTCACCACAATTTCCATGCTGATGGGACTGCTTAAACTCTTCGGATTGGACGAACGTACCCACAATGTATACGTTCCCGGATTTAAGTTCGTATAGGTAATAACAGGACGATCTCTCACCATGGTCCATTCCTTGGAGAAACCTTCCAACAGATATTCCATTGGTTCCTTATTCTCCGGGATATAGTTATTGGTAGCAAAATAAATGCTGAACATATTCTGGTCGGCACGCAAAGTAATTTGTGACGTATGGTTCAAAGCACGCTTTAAAATACCAGAAGCATCATTGACTTTTATTTCCTTGCCATTTACTACCAGACGGCTCCACATAATAGAATAAGGCTTCGAACGATAATTTAAACTATCAAGAGCAAACATCACCATTCCGGAAGTACCACCTAAGAACACCTCTTTCTTCTTTGACATGAATAAGGCATTCTCATTTAAAGAATACATCGGGAAACCATTCTCCGACAAATAGTTGCGTATAACTCCTTTATGGTAATCAAAGCAAGAGAATCCCTGATTGGTTATCATCAGCAGCTCCCCACGCTCTCCTTCACAAACTTTATATACACAGTCGCCAGGAAGGCCGTTACTTGCCATATCATAGTTACGGAAGGTATTCGTCTTCTGGTCCAGACAATCCAATCCACTACCTGAAGTGCAAACCAGATTTTATTCTCGTTGTCACAGAAAATACTGTTCACATTGTTATTGCTGATACCTGACTCTCCGTTACGATATACATAGTGAAGCAATTCATCCGTCTTCAAATTATACGAGAAAACACCTTCACCGGTTACAGCCATCCACAGAACTCCATTCCGATCAAACTCCAGATCAGCTACCATGCGAATCAGTTTTCCCTCCTTATGGTTCAGGAACAGCTGGCGACATTTTCCGGTAGTCCGGGAAAACAAGCAGACACCAGCCTGTGTAGCTACCACCAGACTATCTTTATAAGGTACAATATCGCGTACAATATCCGATGGAATGGTTTCCTTATCTCCTTCTCTCTTTCGATACACTGTAAATCGTCCGGTCTTTATATCCAATTTATTGATACCTCCCAAGTGCAGTCCCAACCATATACAGTCTTCCGCCTCATCATACCAGATGGATTTCACATTATTATGCGAAATGCTATTGGCAGCCGGACGATGAACAAACCACTGGAAAGTACCTTTTTCCGGATCAAACCGATTCAATCCTCCTCCCTCTGTACAAATCCAAATATGCCCTCTCTTATCTTCAAGCATATTTCCTACAATCGGACTGCTCAGTCCTTCAGAAGGATTGTCTTCCTTCTGGAAGAAACGATATATGGCATATTCCGGATTAAAATAGTTCACCCCACCAAAATAAGTTCCAGCCCAAATTGTCCCCTGACCATCCTTCTGGAGACACCATACAGAAGAATGGGTCAGTCCATACGAATCAACCCCTTCGCTGTAGTGTTCCACACGGCCTGTACGGGTATCCAGGCAATCCAGTCCGGTTTCAGTCCCTATCCAAAGACAACCCTTGTTATCTTCTTCGAAACAGCGTACAAAATCAGAAGAAAGGGACGATTTACCTGATAGCAACGCACGTATGTTACGCACTGTCCCTTTATTGTCAAAAAGGAAAATACCTCCGCTCCAGGTACCAATCCAGATATTATGAGAAGAATCTTCAAATATAGACGACACATGCTGTCCGTTTACAAGATGTACAGGCTGCACGCCTTCCGCCCAACGATAAAGGCCATCGTGCTCTGTCCCAATCCACAGACGTTTTGACGAATCGAAGAATAAGGAAGAAATGTTTCCGTTATCAGAAGGAAGCCGAAAAAAGCTGTCAAAATTACCACTCTCTTTGTTGTAACGAAAGACCTCATTTCCACACGCTATGTAAAGCCCTTCATGATAGGTAATGGCATCCACTTTTCCACTGAGTAGTGTAGCAAATCTGCGGGTATCCATATCAAAACTGGCCACCCCTTCCATACACAATAAATAAAGATGTCCTTCCCCATCGCCCGTAATGCGTAGCAAATGATTTGAGAACAAACTATACGGATTGTCCTTTTCCAGCCGGTAGATTGCAATGTCATTTCCATCATAACAATTCAATCCTTCACGCGTACCAATCCATATCAGGTTATTTTCATCTACATAAATATCATTTACTGATATTTGCGACAAGCCGTTATCAGTAGAAAGATGCTTGAAAGTTATATTTTGAGCCGCCAGACGAGGAAATAGTCCGACTAACGCCACCAATAAAAGACAATTTAAAAGTATTTTCTTCATTTCCCTTAGATTCGTAGAAGCTATTACTTGCAATATTCGATAAAAATCCTGAAATATACAAGTCCATAAAAACAAAATATACAATATACATACACCATTTGTACAATTTAGGGACATCAATCCCCCTAAAAATTCTTTTATTTGTTTCTTAGTAAATTTCAATTCAGAAACCATTTTAAATATAATGCTATGAAATATATTATTTCAATCTTGCTTATAGCTACATCACTAATTGGGAAGGCTGAAAAATACAGCTTTGAAAAAGGAATTCCTACACAATTTCAAGTATCAGAAAACTCCCAAATAGAACTCAGCCCGCTTTATTACAAGGATGGGACAAAAAGTTTACAGTGGGACTATCAGTCACATTCCTTCCTGACACTAGACGCCCCACTTACATTAACGCCAAAAACAGAAAAGAAATTACGGTATCACATTATGGATTTATAATGAAAAGATACAAAACGACTCACTTGTCTTTGAATTCTTAAATGAGAAACAGCAAGTACAGTATAAGTTCAGTTTCCATCTGACAGCTATTGGGTGGAGAGCTTGCTGGATTGGATTTGAACAGATGAAAGGAAAAAAGGAAGACAAGAACCTAACAACTTGTCGAATCACAGCACCTGCACAGAAAGGCAGAATTTTTCTGGACAGACTTACGTTTCCTGTAAAAAAATGAATGCCCGTACAACTCCTGATATGCAAATGCCAGAAAATAACTCGTTAGCAAACAGAGACCTATGGCACTGGTGCAGACTTTGGGAATGGGAACAATATGAACGTCCCACTACGAATAATATTTCGCTCACAAGCTCAGATAAGAAGGACTTACAAAAGATAGCACAAAGATTAACCGAATACTGCCAGGAAAATCTGTCAAAGAAATTCATCAAAAAGGCAAGCTCATTATATGAGGAATGTCACATCGAAAAATCAGGTAATGGCTACACTGGAAAACCGCTTGTTGCCCCTGATGAAAAAACATCACAAGATATTACGTGGCAATACATTGAAAACATGCTGAGCGGATTTGCAGCAGACTATCTGAAAAATGGGAACGACCAGGCAAAAGAGCTTTATTTCAACACATTCCGTTATGCAATCAACCAGGGATTTGCCTATGGTAGTGGAATGGGTACAAATCATCATTACGGTTATCAGACCCGACAGATTTATATCTCAGCCTGGCTGATGAGAAATGAGATCTATCAACAGCCTGACAAAAAAGAGATTTTAGACATGCTTACTTACTGGTCTGGTATTCAAGAAACAAGGAAACCTTACAAAGAAGGTAGAGATGAATTACTGGACACTTGGCATACATTACTCATTCCCAAAGTAGTAGCTGCTCTTCTTCCTGAGAAAGAAACAGAGCAAATGTGTCAGATGAAGCAGCTATCGGAATGGCTTTCTACCTCATTATGTTTCACTCCTGGAACATTAGGAGGAATAAAAGTTGACGGAACCGCATTCCATCATGGAGGATTCTATCCGGGATATACAACCGGAGCACTTGGAGCTGTAGGCAGTTATATTGGCTTTACCCTTGATACCCTTTACCAAATCAGCCCGACAGGACGAAAAGTATTCCGTACGGCATTGGAAGGCATGCGTAATTATTGCAACCTACAAGAGTGGAGTCCTGCACTGGGGGGACGCCATCCGTTCAGTGGAAGAATGGAGAAATCAGACATCGAAGCATTTGCCAAACTTGCATTGGCAGAAAAGCCTGAAGGAAAAGAATTTGACCCACAACTGGCTTCAGATTATCTTCGCCTGCAAACAACTTCTACTCCATCAGGAGAGTTCTTTCGTTCAAAAGGATGTCAACCAGCGTCGAATCCGGAAGGTTTCTTTGTTTTCAATTATGGTTCAGCCGGAATCTATCGTTACCAACAATACATGATTACCCTGAAAGGATATAACACCGATGTGTGGGGAGCCGAAATCTACCAGAAAGACAACCGCTACGGACGTTATCAAAGTTATGGAGCTGTACTGATTATGGGAAATGGACACCCTGTATCCAGAAAAGGAAGTGGCTTCAAGGAAGAAGGATGGGACTGGAATCGCATGCCTGGCACAACCACCATCCATCTTCCATTTGAATTGTTAGATAGCCCCTCAAAGGTACTAACATGGCACGGTCTAAAGAGAATTTCTCAGGAAGTACATCCCTGGAAGGGAAATATGGCATTTTTGCTATGAAACTTATGGAACGTGAATTGAAAAACTTCACTTCTGATTTCGTAGCACGCAAGTCGGTAGCTTGCTTTGGCAACCGAATTATCTGTCTGGGAAGTGGTATCTCGAACAGTAACGTAAACTACCCCACAGAAACGACCTTGTTCCAATGTGCATTACCGGCAAAATACCAACCTGCAGTTTTAGAAGATTCTTGTACACTGAGAGATCCTTTCGGTAATTATTTTTACATACAAAAAGGAAAGCCTCACCAGACAGAAGGCTTGCAACATTCATTTCATAATAAAAGCCGGAAAGCAACTGAAGGGAAGTTCCTTACAGCTTGGATAGACCATGGAAAGGCTCCTCAAATGCAGAATACGAATA
>ENA-OQAL01000067-OQAL01000067.1-human-gut-metagenome-genome-assembly--contig:-NODE-67-length-25130-cov-1.630004_pt1 | contig 25130 bp, 36 predicted proteins | sample MGYA00242491_ERZ504519 | MGnify/ENA primary metagenome ERZ504519 (study PRJEB26092, sample SAMD00036260) | human gut metagenome | host: Homo sapiens | study: EMG produced TPA metagenomics assembly of... | reverse complement strand
ATCGCGTCTCCTTATCTATACTACTTCTTTTCATGATGGTCTCCTCTTTTGTAGCGGGTCTGTTTGCGGTGGCAGCCTGGCAATTTTCCTTTTTTCGTTCGCAACCGCATTTTCACCTACACCATCATGTTTTTGGTGGTACAGGGTATTGCGTACTTACTGATTTTACGCCGGATTGGCGCTGCATATCAACGAGTATCTGCTGGGCTATTACCCCGGCGGCCAATCCTATGTCGGCATGGCGCTCTGTATAATCTTTTACCTGGCACTGGCGCTGCTGCCGGCACTGATCGTACCGAAAAGTTAAAAAACTGCCTATGACAGACCGGCAGGCGACCAATACACGCCGGCATAAAAGGTAATTCTATAGAACAAGAACAGGCAAAGCAACTGCTGCACGGTTGCCGTCAGAAAGGACGGATCGTATGAAAAAATGCTTGCGCTATCAAATACGGCTGCTAATGCGGTCGCCGGGATTTTGGGTCGCTATGGCCTTTGGGGTGTTGTATGCCGTGGGCTACTTTGTGGCCATGTGCCTACGCAACATTCACCTGGATGCCATTGCCCAGCCCACGCCGTACAGCGCCTATGCAAATCAAGGGCTTAGTCTTACGGCACATATTTTTAATGCTATTGCCGTTGCTTTCTTGTATCTCTTTTTCTGACAGTTCCCTGTATGAACGCAACAATCACCTACTGGCGCCGCTGCTGGGCAAAATGGGCATTGACCGTTACTATCGCTCCAAACTGGTTGCCGTCTTTTGCGGCGGCTTTTTACCTATATTTGCCACCCAGGCGCTGAATATGGGGCTGTGCCTGATCGCCTTTCCCTTAAACGGCACCCAGCGCTACGGCTGGGATCTGTTTCAAGATTATACATACTGGTATCATGTCAGTGACCCGCACTTCTTTTTCCAGCATCTGTATCTGTACTCGCCTTATCTGTACTATCTGCTTTATATGCTGCTGTCCGCCCTGGTCGCCGGGTTGTTTGCGGTGGCAGCCTGGCAATTTTCCTTTTTCATTCGCAACCGCATTTTTACCTATACCATCATGTTTTTGGTGGTACAGGGCATTGAATATCTGCTGATCTTAACGCCGGATTGGCCGCTGAATATTCTCAGCTATCTATACGGGATGAACCCCACCGTCCCCGACCCCTGCCGGTTTTGCCATCTGTATGGCCTTTTACCTGGCGCTGGCATTCCTACCGGCGCTGATCGTACCAAAGAAATTGAGGAACTGCTTATGAAGCGCACCCTTGCCTACAACCGATACCCGCTGGTCATCTGCACACTGGGGCTGCTGCTGGGCGGACTGCACAGTCTGTTCCAACTGCACCAGACCCCTGCGGATACCTGGACTGCGGCCTATCTGACCGCCCGAGAGGGAACGGAGCTGATGCTGACGGAGAACAGCACCGATCCCCAAGTGCTGCGCAGTCTGCTGCATCTGCTCATCGGCGTGCCCCTGCTGGGCGGCTGTTCAGCCGGGAATACCAAGTAAAAGGGGTATTCATCGCCACCCGCCGCGGGCGTATCTGCGCTTTACCGGGCAGAATGGGGCGGCTTTTTGGGGTAACGCTGCTGTACAACCTGCTGTATTGCGGTGCCCAGGCGCTGTGTGCCACGGTGGCCGTCCACGCCCTGCCTGCCGGTGCCGCAGTTGGACTAATAGGGATCAGCCTGTTTAGCGACACGCTGGTGCTCTTTGGCTTTGCGGTGCTGTGCGCCGGTCTGTGCGTGACCCGGGGCGAAAAAGCAGGCGTACTGTTGGGCGCCGCCGCCTTTTTGCTGGCGGTAATGGCGCTGTTTTTGCTGCCGGTACCGCTGCGCCAATACAATCCGGTGCTTTGGTGCCTGTGCAGTGCATTTCCCACGGACGAAAACGCTCTTTGCCTATCCCCTGTGGGGCTACTACGCCGCAGGCAGCGCACTGCTGGCGGTGTGGGTGCTGCTATGGGGCCGGGTGCTAAAGACAAAAGATATTTTGTGAGGTGGACTATGCCAAAAATCATATTGCAAGACTATACCAAGACTCTGCGGGGCAAAACCGTGCTGGACCACATAGACCTGACGCTGGAAAGCGGCGGTATTTACGCCTGGCCGGGCAAAACGGCTGCGGCAAGACCATGCTGCTGCGGGCCATTGTCGGGCTGATGACCCCCACCACCGGCACAGCCACCGTAGGCGGCACTCGGGTGGGCAACGGGGTCTATGCGCCCCATGTAGGGCTGGTGATCGAGAATGTATTTCTCTACGAATACCTAAGCGGCCGCCAAAACCTGCAAATGCTCAACGACCTGTCCGATCACAAGATCAGTGACGGCGAACTGGACGGCTGGCTCACCCGCTTTGGGCTGGACCCGGCGGACCGGCGCCCCATGAAAAAATACTCCCTGGGTATGTGCCAAAAGGTCAGCCTGATCCAGGCGCTGATGAATCGGCCGGAGCTGGTGCTGCTGGACGAACCCACCAACGCGCTGGACGACGCCAGCGTACAGGTGCTGGAGGCAGAGATTCTCCGTATGAACCGGGAGGCAGGCACCACCTTTGTGATCGCCAGCCACGACCGAGCCACTTTAGAGCACCTGTGCACCAAAATTCTGCGAATGGAGGCGGGGCACCTTGCGTAAAAAACAACTGACCATGCAGCAGGGACTGGCGCTGGGCTGCCTGATCCTGGTGGTGTGCGCCGTACTGTTCGGCATTGTGCTGCGGGCCACCCGCGCCCACGACTTAGAGGACCCGGAAAAAGTGGCGGCTGCCATCTGCGATCTGCCGACCGATTTCCGGGAGGATGCCGATGCAAAGGTCGAAATGTTAGACATAAGCACAGCGGTGGAGCAGCTGCAAGACCGGATTCCCTGCAAGTGGAGATCACCGGTATGCAGCCCACCTACAACAACCTGCGCTACACCGCCAAGGTGCTAAAGACCACCGATCGGGAGCAGGCAGGCAACACGGTGGTGCTGTATCTGCTCATGTCCATGGAAAAAATGAGCGACGGCAAGCTGCACTGCGACACCGGCACCGGTTTGCCCCTGGCAGTAGGTCACAAATACCTGCTGTTTGTCCGTCCTATGGAATACATGGACCTGTACCAGCGTACCCTACCCTGCCGAGAATACCAGGCCACCACCAACGCCACGGACGCCACGCTGTACAGCTTTTGCCTGGATCGCACACAAACCCGCCCACTGCCAACCACGCCGCTGACCTTTCAGCAGGTTACAGAATACGATTACCTGGTCTATTCTCAAAAGGCGCTGGACCACGCCAAAAATTCACCGCCGACATACGGAAGCACTACGGCGTAACTGCAAAATAACATAAAAGCCCCATTGCCAAGGGTTGGCAATGGGGTTTATTCATTCCCTTTACAGGTGGAAGATCAGCTTGTCACTACACTTATTAAAGACGAACAGCCCGATAGCCAGGGTGACCAGCGACACCACCGAGGCATACAGCAGCAAATTCCAGGTCATCATTTGGCCGTACAAAATACACTGGCGGAACAGCTCGATCATCGAATATAGTGGGTTGATCTTAATAAGTACCACGATCCAGTCGGAGGTAATGCGGTACAGAGGATAAATGATAGGCACCATATAAAACAGCAGGTGACACAGCACATCCCAAATATACTCCACATCCCGGAAATAAACGGACATCACGGACAGGATCATACCCACGCCGTGCAGAACACCAACAGAATGAACATGGGCACAAAGAACAGCACTGCGTAGCCGTTTAGGTGCAGGGCGTGGCCGTTGCTGATTCCGGTAAGCTTAAAGAAAATCCACACGCTCACCAGGCAAAGCAGCGAGATGGCGAAGGTTACATAGCAAGAGAGAATGGAGCTAAGCGGGTACATATACTTGGGCACATAGACCTTCTTGATGATCCCCGCATTGCGGCGGAAGGAGGTCATAGCCTGTTTGGTGGAAGATGTAAAGAAATCAAACATCAACCGGCCGGTAAACAGGAATACCGGGTAGCAGATCACACCCTTGTTGCTGCGGCCAAAGATTCCGCTGAACACCACAGAAAGCACGATCATGTTCAGCAGCGGCTGCAAAAAGCTCCACAAAATACCGATCCAAGAGTCCCGGTACTTTAACTTAATATTCTTACGGGTCAGCTCCATCAGCAGGTTTGATACTTTGGAACACCCGCGTATCGTGCGCAAGCGCGTGCTTTAATTTTTTTACCTTTCGGCATAGATACACCTCGATCCGCTCAGGGCGGCAATGATTTTGCGCTGCTTAACGCAGCCAAACACCGGATATAACTAAGGCATTATAACACACGTCGCCGCATTTTTCAACTTAAAGTGCGAATTTGGTACAAAATGTACCCTTTAGCGAAACAGATCGGCAATGGTCAGCGCTGTTTTGCGGGCAGAGGCGTTGCCGTCCACCACATAATCTGCCGCTGCACGATACTTGGCCTGGCGAGCGTCATACAGCGCCTTGGCCTGCACCGGATCCCGAAATAAAGGGCGGTTGGCGCCGTTGCCCACCCGCTGACAGATCACATCAAAGGACGCGTCCAGCAGCACGATCTTGCCGGTGGTGCGCAGGGTCCGTACATTCTCGTCAAAGGTCAGAGCCCCGCCGCCGGTGGAGATCACGCAGTTGGGAATCTCTGCCGCCTCTGCGCAGGCCGCACGCTCCAGCTCTCGAAAATAGTCTTCCCCGTGCACCTGAAAAATAGCCGGAATAGACACGCCGCTGCGCGCCTCCACCAGCTGATCCGTATCCACAAACCGGCGACCCATAATTTTGGCCAGCTCTTTGCCCACCACAGTCTTGCCGCTGCCCATAAAGCCGCAAAGCACAATATTCATTACAGCAGTTCCTCCATTTGCTCGATCACCCGCTGCACCTGGGCAGGGGTGTAGGTCACATCATTCCAAATCTCCTGGGCTACCGCTGCCTGCCACACCAGCATGGGCAGACCGTTCACCACCTTGGCGCCGTTTTGCCGAGCCAGGCGCAGCAGCCGGGTTCCATTGGATTATAAATGGCGTCAAATACCGCAGCCGTGTGGGCCAGCACACCCGGCTCCAGCGGGCAAGCGTCCACCTTGGGGAACATACCCACCGGGGTGCCGTTGACGATCAGATCCCAGTCACCGGTAACGCTATTAAAATCCGTCACCGTCACCGCGCGGCCGCATTTTTCGGCAATTTCTGCCGCCAAGGCACAACCTTTCGACGGTGTGCGGGCAGCCAGGGTCACCGCCGCACCTGCCAGCACCGCCTCAAAGGCAAACATACGAGCCACGCCGCCGGTTCCCAGTACCAGCACGCGTCCGGCCAACGGGATACCCGCTGCGGACAAGGAGCGCAAAACCGTAGCAGTCCGTATTGTAGCCGTAGAATTTGCCGTCCCGCACCGCCACCGTGTTCACCGCCCCAAAAAGCGCCGCCTTTTCGTCCAGTTCTGCCATAGCCGACAGCACCGCTTGCTTGTGGGGAATGGTAACATTTAAATCCACACAGCGTTTTGCAGTTCCGGCAGCCGGTTCGCCAGATCCTCCGGTGCAATATCCAACAACCGGTAGTCCCCCTCCAGGTGCGCGGCAGCCAGTAGCGCCCGGTGAATTTGGGGAGAGAGAGAATGACCCAGCGGGTGACCGATCAGTGCATAGTGCGTCATGATTTTGCCCTTTCCGCTCCCGGCCCAAAAAATATTGCCGAAAGCATTGACTTTTTTATAGGAATTATATAATATGATAGCATATAAGACTTGTATTAACAACAGTTTTTTGGAGATGAGCAGTTATGGTACTGGATAAAATGAAGGACATTTTGGTGGAGCAGCTGGAGTGCAACCCGGAGGACATCACCATGGAGAGCCTGCTGGTAGACGACCTGGGGGCCGACAGTCTGGACGCCATCGACATCGTGATGAGTGTGGAAGATACGTTCAAGGTTGAAGTACCGGACGAGATCATCGAGAAGATCGAGACTGTGGGCGACATTGTCAACTACATTGAGGATCACATCTGATTTGCATTTTTCACCATTTGTCAATTCCTGTCAAAAATTGCGGCAAAAGTGTGGATTTTTTATCAAAGTTGCCCTGTTTGAATTGACAATTCACTTAAATTCAAGTAAAATAGAAAGGCAGATGATCGTGCATCTGCCTTTCCGCTTTTTTTAGGGGAAAAAGCGCCGGCGATGCACGGTCTTACCGACATGGAGAGGGGAATCTTTATGGCAAAGAAGTATATCTTGGCCCTGGACCAGGGAACCACAAGTTCCAGAGCCATCATTTTCAACAAAAAGGGTGAGATCGTCGCCAAGGCGCAAAACGAATTCACCCAGCACTATCCGGAGAACGGCTGGGTAGAGCACGACCCGATGGAAATTCTGTTTAGCCAGATCAGCGCCATACTGACCGTGCTGCGCAAGGAAGCGGTGGATCCCAAGGAGATCGCCGCCATCGGCATTACCAACCAACGAGAGACCACCGTGGTGTGGGAGAAGGAGACCGGTCGTCCCATTTATAACGCCATCGTGTGGCAGTGCCGCCGCACGGCGGACCTGTGCGAGGAATTGAAAGCGCAGGGACTGAACGATTATGTCAAGAGCACCACCGGTCTGCTGATCGACGCCTACTTCAGCGGCACCAAGATCAAATGGATCCTGGACCATGTGGAGGCGCCCGGGAGCAGGCGGAGCGGGGCGAGCTGCTGTTCGGCACCATCGACAGCTGGCTGATCTGGAATCTGACCAACGGCAAGGTGCATGTGACCGATTACTCCAATGCCTGCCGCACCATGCTCTTTGACATTGACAAGCTGTGTTGGGACCCGTTTTTATGTGAAAAGCTGGGCATTCCCATGTCCATGCTGCCGGAGGTAAAACCATCCAGCTGCATTTACGGCGAAGTGGCTAAGATCACCGGCATTGAGGACATTGCCGGTGTGCCCATTGCAGGCGCCATCGGCGACCAGCCGGGTGCACTCTTCGGCCAGGGCTGCTTTGAGTCCGGCCAGGCCAAGAATACATACGGCACCGGCTGCTTTTTGCTGATGAACACCGGCGAAAAGCGGGTAGACTCTCGCTCCAACCTGCTCTCCGGCATTGCTTGGGGACTGGACGGCAAGATCACCTATGCGCTGGAAGGCTCCGCCTTTAACGCCGGCAGTGTGATCAAGTGGCTGCGCGATGAGCTGGGACTGATTGAGAACGCGCCCCAGTGCGACAAATTCGCCGCCACGGTGCCGGATTCCGGCGGGCTGTACTTTGTGCCGGCCTTTACCGGGCTGGGCGCTCCCTACTGGGATATGTATGCCCGCGGGGTCATGATCGGCCTGTCTCGTGGGATCAACAAATTCCATGTATGCCGCGCGGTACTGGAAAGCATTACCTACCAAATGACCGACCTGCTGGAAGCCATGATGAAGGATTCCGACATTATCCTCAAGGACCTTCGGGTGGACGGCGGCGCTTCCGTCAGCGATATTATGATGCAGATGCAGGCGGATATGACCGGCGTAAATGTGAATCGACCCAAGAATGTGGAGACCACAGCCCTAGGCGCTGCCTACTGTGCCGGGCTGGCTACCGGCGTGTGGAAAGACACGGCGGAGATCGAGGCCAACCGCCAAGTAGACAAGATTTTTGTACCCTCCATGGAAGAGGGGCTACGCAACCGGAAGTACACCGACTGGAAGCGGGCGGTAGAGCGCTCCAGAAACTGGGAACGCTAAACATACCGATTTATACATAAGTTAATCAGGGGGGACAAAGCGCGCGGCAACGGGTGCTTTGTTCCTCTTTTATTTGCGGCAAAGCCGCACCCAAATTCTATTCACAACAAGGAGAACCCATTATGTCAAAAGTCATTGTACCCTGGGATCTGATCACCAATTTTGTGACAGACGCTTTCATCGGCTACGGCATTCCCGCAGAGGACGCTAAGATCTGCACGGATGTTTTGCTGGAGTCCGACCGCCGCGGCATTGAAAGCCACGGCTGCAACCGGTTTAAGCCCATTTACCTGGATCGGATCAAAGCCGGGATCCAAAATCCGGTAACCCGGTTTGAGATCTTAAAAGAAACCCCCACCACCGCCGTGGTAGACCGGCCACAACGGCATGGGTCAGGTGATCGGCCATCGGGCCATGCAGATGGCCATTGATAAGGCCAAGGCATACGGTATGGGCATGGTGGCCGTGCGCAACAGCTGCCACTACGGCATTGCCGGTTATTACGCCACCATGGCCACCAAGGCCGGCTGCATCGGCATCACCGGCACCAACGCCCGCCCCTCCGTGGCGCCCACCTTTGGTGTGGAGGGTATGTTCGGCACCAATCCGCTGACCGTAGGCATTCCAACCGATGAGGACTTTGACTTTCTCATCGACTGCGCCACCTCCATCACCCAGAACGGCAAAATCGAATATTACGCCCGCATTGGCGAGGACGTGCATCCGGGCACGGTAATCGGTCGGGACGGCCAGCCCATCTCCGGCGACAGCGGCGAGGCGCTGAAGAAGATTCGCAGCGGCGATGCGGCGCTGACCACCCTGGGCGGCATTGGCGAAGCCCTGGGCGGCTACAAAGGCTACGGCTACGCCATGGTGATCGAGCTGCTCTCCGCCGTGCTGCAAGACGGTGCCTACGGCAAAGATCTGGACGGCAAGGACGAGAACGGCAACATTCGCCCCTATCACCTGGGCCACTTCTTCATTGCCATTGACACCGATCACTTCCTGGGCCAGGAGCTGACCCGCAAAAAAGCCGGCGAAATCCTCCGCAGTGTGCGTGCCTCTCAAAAAGCGCCCGGCGCCGACCGCATTTTCACCGCCGGCGAAAAAGAGTGGAGATCTGGCAGCAGCGCAAGGACAGCGGCGTGCCCATCAACGACTCTGTGCAGAAAGAAATTTTGGAAGTTCGGGACGAACTGGGTCTGACCCAGTACAAGTTCCCCTGGGAATAAGCGAGGTAACTATGGATTACAGAAAAGAATCATTAAGACTCCACGGTGAGTGGAAAGGCAAAGTTGAAGTGGTGGCACGGGCCAAGGTGGACAACAAGGACGCCCTGTCCCTGGCCTACACCCCCGGTGTGGCCGAGCCCTGTCTGGCGATTCAGGCAGATTACAACAAAAGCTGGGAGCTGACCCGCCGCTGGAATATGGTGGCGGTGATCACCGACGGCTCTGCGGTACTGGGTCTGGGCGACATTGGCCCGGAGGCCGGTATGCCCGTTATGGAGGGCAAATGCGTGCTGTTTAAGGAATTCGGCGGCGTAGACGCCTTCCCCCTGTGTGTGCGCACCAAGGACGTGGACGAATTTGTAGAGACGGTGTATAATATCAGCGGTTCCTTTGGCGGTATCAACCTGGAGGATATTGCCGCGCCCCGCTGCTTTGAGATCGAGCAGAAGCTGAAAGAACGCTGCGACATTCCGATTTTCCACGACGACCAGCACGGCACCGCCGTTGTGGTCTCTGCCGCATTGATCAATGCCACAAAAATCACCGGCAAGCCCCTTGACCAGTGCAAGGCCGTGATCAACGGCAGCGGCGCTGCGGGCATTGCCATTGCCAAGCTGCTGCTGACCCTGGGCCTGGGCGATGTGATCCTGTGTGACCGCACCGGCGCCATCTACGAAGGCCGCGATAAGTTAAACGCCAGCAAGGCAGAGATCGCCGCCGTGTCCAATAAAGGCAAGGTACAGGGCACCCTGGCAGAAGCGGTAAAGGGCACGGACATCTTCATCGGCGTGTCTGCACCCGGTGTGCTGACCCAGGAGATGATCCGCACCATGAACCCGGATCCCATTGTGCTGGCCATGGCCAACCCCACGCCGGAGATTCTGCCGGATGAGGCAGCCGCTGCCGGTGCCAAAATTGTAGGCACCGGGCGCTCTGACTTCCCCAACCAGATCAACAACGTGGTCGCATTCCCCGGTATCTTCCGCGGGGCGCTGGATGTGCGCGCCGCTGCCATTACGGAGAATATGAAGATTGCCGCCGCGTATGCCATCGCCTCCCTGGTCAGCGATGCAGAGTTAAAACCGGAGTATATTCTGCCCCACGCCTTTGATTCCCGGATCAAGGACACCGTGGCTGCCGCTGTGGCAGAAGCTGCACGGAAGGACGGCGTAGCCCGCATTTAACGGCCATGCCTATTATAAATGTTATAAGTTATATATTATAATAAAACAAAGTGAACGCACAGGCGCTCTCCCCTGCCGCTCCCCGGCGGCAGAACGGAGGGCGCCGGTTTTTTGCCCACTTTTATGCAACTTAAGAACAGTATTAGACAAGTGTTGCGATACTAAGGTGGTTTTGTCAAGGGAAAAGGGGCAAGTTTGTGAAAGTTGCTTAATTATTACAGAATGGTTACAAATTCGTTGTATATATTTACCATAGATTAAAAAGTTACAAATGTGTTACAATCCTCACCGTTGTTGCGGCATAAGCCCAACAAGGGAGGTTTTTGATGAAAAGGCAATCATAGCTCCTTTATTTCTCTTGCTTATTTTTTGCATCGTATTCCCGTCTACCGTGTCGGCAGAGTCCGCAAGGAGCCATTACAAGCCCCGGCTGACCGCCCCCACCTCAGACAACGCCTATTATAACAGCAAGCTGAACCGTTATAGCCAGACCGGCTACGGTATGCCCAACTGCGTGGCCTACGCCTACGGCCGGGGTGTACGAGATGAACGGCAAGGCCCCCCAAGATCACCCACGGCAACGCCGGCGAGTGGTGGAGCATTAACAAGCAGGGCGGCTATTACAAGTACGGCAGCAAGCCCAAGGTGGGCGCAGTGGTGGTTTGGAGCAACCATGTGGCCGTGGTGGAGCAGATCCACAAGAACGGCAGCATTACCATTTCCGAGTCCCACTACGGCGGCACCTATTTTGACACCAAGACCGTCACCGACTACACCTACCATTACGGCCAGACTTTTTACGGCTTCATCTACACCTATCAGGGCAGTGCCAAGAAAAAGAGCAAGCCCAAGCAGTACACCGCCGCCAAAACCGCAGTAACCGCACCGGAAGAGCAGGAACAGGTATTCCGTATACTGGAGATCGACGACAGCAAGGCAGCCACGCAGGAAATCGTGCAAAACGATAAGCTGCTGCAAGCTTCCGCCGCCAGCCACTCCACCAAGAAGGCAGATACGGAAAAACGCGCCGCTGCGCAAAAAGCAGCCATGCAAACTGCGGAAAAGTCCGCGGCTGCATAACACTTAAAGAGAATCCGCACAAGGAGCACCCTATGGGTGCTCCTTTTTTATACCAATAAGAATAAAAAGACGGCAGGCGGATCTTACCTATAAACAAAAAATGAAAAAGCCGTGAATTTTTTGAGATTTTGCAAAAAAGGTGTTGACAAAACGGCAAAATGGATATAATATAAAAGACAGTTAGCACTCAGACACATAGAGTGCTAACACAGTAAAGGACGGTGGAAGGAATGCTTGGTGAACGCAGAGCTGCCATACTCCGCCTGATTATTGAGTATTACATCAAGACAGGCGAGCCTATCGGTTCCAAGACCTTGTGCAACCTTTTGCCTTACGCTGTGTCCAGCGCCACCATTCGCAACGAAATGGCGCACCTGAGCAACCTGGGCTACCTGGAGCAGCGCCATACCAGCGGCGGCCGTGTGCCGGGCAAGAATGCCTACCGCTTTTATGTGGATCACCTAATGGAGCCTAAGGCGCTGTCCCCTTATCGTAGACAGCCAAGATCGACGAACGCCTGTCCGTCAACGCAGGGGATGCCCAGCGCCTATTGGCCGACGCGGCGGATCTGCTGGCAGACGCCACCCACTGCGCCGCCTTTAGCTGCGCACTGGCAGACGCGGCGATGTGATTTCAGGGCGTGCAGTTGATCCCTGCCGGAGGCGGTCGCGCCATGTTGGTCATGCTTACCGCCGGTGGGCGTATCAAATCTTCGATTTGCCGGCTCAGTTGCCCGGCGGACGACGGATTTATGGCCGCCTTTTACGATGTGATGCACAGCACATTCATCGGCACTCGGCTCAGCGATGTAAGCATCGCCACGGTACAAAGCACAGCCGTCGACCCTGGGCAGCCGCATTTTTGATATGCTGCCGGTGCTCAGCAGCCTGTGCGCCCTGTGCGCGGAAACGCGGCAGGACAGCCTGCTCTTTGCCGGCGAGACCAATTTGCTCTCTCACGAGGAACTGGGCAACGAAGTATATAAGCTGCTGACCTTTCTCACCAATCGGCCACGCTTTTTGACCCTGGCGAAGCAATTTGCCCGACGCCCCGGCTCGCAGTGCTCTGTTTATCGGTGAGGAGAACCCGTACTTTGAGCTGAAAACACAGCCACCATGCTGTGCAGTCTGCACTACAACAGCCAACAGCGCGCGGTCCTGGGCGTGATCGGCTCCACCCGCATGGACTACGCCACCATTGTGCCCCGGGGCACAATATATTATGAATAAAAACCACAGATCTTCTTGCTGAAGGAGGTATAACCAATGGCTAAAAAGAAGCAGGCAGAGGAAAAGCCAAACACCCAGGCTGCCGCTGCCGAAACAGAAACCGAAACCACACCGCCACAGGCGGAAGAAAACAACCAGACCCAAACAGACGACCCTACGGCGGCGCTGGAAAAGGAACTGGCAGACACAAAAGATCAGCTGCTGCGGCTGACGGCGGAATACGCCAACTTCCGCAAGCGCAGCGATAAAGAAAAGGGCGACACTTACGCCTACGCCACCGGCAAGACCGTGGAGGCATTTCTCCCGGTGTTTGACAATCTGGAGCGGGCGCTGGGCGCCACCCAGCAGGACTTTGAGGGCCTGCAAAAGGGCGTGCAAATGACCTTTGACGGTCTGACAGCCACCCTGGAGAAGCTGGGCGTCACCGCTTACGGCGCCCCGGGCGAAACCTTTGACCCCAACCTGCACCATGCAGTGATGCATGTGGAGGATGAGAACCTGGATGAAAATGTCATTACCGACGTTTTCAACGGGGATATAAATGGATGATCGGATCATCGACCGGCAATGGTCAAAACAGCAAATTAACAATAAGCAGGAGGTATTCCATTATGTCTAAGATTATTGGTATTGATTTAGGTACAACAAACAGCTGCGTCAGTGTGATCGGAGGGCGGCAGAGCGTAGTGATCCCCAACGCAGAGGGTGCCCGCACCACCCCGTCCGTGGTGGCATTCAGCAAGGACGGCGAGCGCATGGTGGGCAATGTGGCAAAGCGCCAGGCCATCACCAATCCGGAGCGTACCATCGCTTCCATCAAGCGCCACATGGGCTCCGACTACAAAGTCAACATTGACGGCAAGGCCTACACCCCCCAGGAGATCAGCGCTATCATTCTGCAAAAGCTGAAGAGCGACGCAGAGAGCTACCTGGGCGACAAGGTAACGGAAGCGGTCATCACCGTGCCCGCTTACTTTACGGATGCGCAGCGCAGGCCACCAAGGATGCCGGTAAGATCGCCGGTATGGAAGTAAAGCGAATCATCAACGAGCCCACTGCTGCGGCGCTGGCCTTTGGTATCGACCAGGAAAAACGACCAGAAAGTGATGGTCTACGACCTGGGCGGCGGTACATTCGATGTATCCATCATTGAGATGGGCGACGGCGTACAGGAAGTACTGGCAACAGCCGGTAACAACCACCTGGGCGGCGATGACTTTGATAAGAAGATCATGGACTGGCTGGTTGCCGAGTTTAAGAAAGAACAGGGCATTGACCTGTCCGGCGACAAAATGGCTATGCAGCGCATTAAGGAAGCCGCAGAGAAAGCCAAGATCGACCTGTCCGGTATGACCACGGCGCAGATTTCTCTGCCCTTCATCACCGCAGACGCTACCGGCCCCAAGCACATGGAGACCACCCTGTCCAGAGCCAAGTTTAACGAAATGACCGCAGACCTGGTAGAGGCTACCATGGGCCCGGTTCGTCAGGCCATGAGCGACTCCGGCCTGACCATGAACGACATTGACAAGATCCTGCTGGTAGGCGGTTCCACCCGTATTCCCGCCGTACAGGAAGCCATTAAGAAGTTCAGCGGCAAAGAGCCGTTTAAGGGCATTAACCCGGATGAGTGCGTAGCTATGGGCGCTGCCCTGCAAGGCGGCGTACTGGGCGGCGATGTAAAGGGTCTGCTGTTGCTGGATGTAACGCCCCTGTCCCTGGGCATTGAAACCATGGGCGGCGTGAACACCGTGATCATTGAGCGCAACACCACCATCCCCACCAAGAAGAGCCAGATCTTCTCCACCGCAGCCGACAACCAGACCTCCGTGGAGGTGCATGTGCTGCAAGGTGAGCGTGAGTTTGCCAAGGACAACAAGACCCTGGGTATGTTCCACCTGGACGGCATTATGCCGCCCGCCGCGGTGTGCCCCAGATTGAAGTGACCTTTGATATTGACTCCAACGGCATTGTGCATGTAAGCGCCAAGGACCTGGGCACCGGCAAGGAGCAGCACATCAGCATTACCGCCTCCTCCAACATGAGCAAGGACGACATCGACAAGGCAGTGAAGGAAGCAGAGCAGTTCGCCGCCGAGGATAAGAAGAAGAGAGAGGCCGTAGACCTGCGCAACAACGCAGACCAGATGGTTTACCAGACCGAGAAGCTGCTCAGCGAGAACGGCGACAAGTTCAGTGATGACGACAAGAGCGCACTGAACACCAAGCTGGACGCGCTGAAGGAAGCACTGAAGGGCGACAACACAGACGCCATAAAGAGTGCCGAAGAGGACCTGACCAACAAGTTCTACGAGGTGTCTCAAAAGATCTATGAAGCCACCCAGGGTGCGCAGGGCCCTCAGCCCGGCGCAGCACCCGGTGCAGATACAGCACAGGGCGGCAATGACGCCGGTTACACCGACGCAGACTACACCGAGGTGGACGATAACTAATCCCCTCTCAGGAACGGCGGCAGGCGGTAATACTGGTGTATTACCGCCTGCCTATGCCGTTATCTATACTGAAATCTAAACGACGGAGGCTACTATGCCTGAAGAAAAACGAGATTACTACGAGGTGCTGGGCATAAGCAAAGGCGCCTCGGAGGATGAGATCAAAAAGCATACCGCAAAACCGCCAAGAAGTACCACCCGGACCTGCACCCGGACGACCCGGTGGCCGAGGCCAAGTTCAAGGAATGTAACGAGGCCTACGAGGTGCTGGGCGATCCCCAAAAGAAAGCCCGATACGACCAATTCGGCTTCGCCGGGGTTGACCCCAACTACGGCGCCGGACAGGGCGGCTACGGCGGCGGTGGCTTTGGCTTTGACGGCGGCGACATTGACCTGGGCGATATCTTCTCCTCCATCTTTGGCGGTGGAGGCGGCGGCTTCGGCTTTGGCGGGCGCAACCCCAATGCGCCGGTGCGCGGTCGGGATGTGCGGGCGTCTGTGACCCTGACCTTTGAAGAAGCAGCCAAGGGCTGCAAAAAGACCGTCAGCACCCAGCGGGTCGAGGATTGCTCTGCGTGCGGCGGCACCGGTGCGGCGAAAGGCACCAGTCCCAAGACCTGCCCGGACTGCCAAGACGCGGCGTAGTCAATGTGCAGCAGCGCACCGCCTTCGGTGTAATGAACAGCCAGCACACCTGCTCCCGCTGCGGCGGCCGTGGCAAAATCGTAGACGACCCCTGCAAAAAAGTGCGGCGGCAAGGGCAAAGTGCGTGCCGCGCGGCAAATTGAAATCAACATTCCCGCCGGGATTGATAACGGCCAGGTTGTGACCGTGCGCGGTAACGGCGACGCCGGTATGAACGGCGGTCCTGCCGGCGATCTGCACATTGAAGTGCGGATCAAGAAGCACAAGGACTTTACCCGAGACGGCTATAATGTATGGTACAACAAGCATGTGAGTATTACCGAGGCCACCCTGGGCGCAGAATTACAGGTACCCACCCTGGACGGCAATGTGAAGTACAATATGCCTGCCGGTACACAGCCGGGCGCCGTGTTTAAGCTGAAGGGTAAAGGTATTCAGCGGCTGAACAGTGTGGGCAAAGGCGACGAATATGTACAGATCATTGTAGATATTCCCACCGGTCTGACTCACGAGCAAAAGGAACTGCTGCGTACCTTGATAAAGCTACACGCCCCCCAAGAACCCGCCTAAAGAAGGCTTTTTGACAAATTCAAGAAGAAATAAGTACAAAGAGAAAGCGCATTGCAAGGCTTGCAATGCGCTTTTTGCACTTTACAGATCGTCCGCATCCTGTACCGGCTCTGCGGGAATGTCCTCATAATAAGTTTCCCGAGGCACACCGGTGTAGCTGCCGTCCACATCTGCCTGCAACATCTCCGGGCTGATATAGGAGGTCAGGTCAATGACTTCCTTGCCCTTTCTCTGCCGTTTTTCCTTTTTGTTCTTTCTTCGCCATAAAAATCACCCTGTCGCAATCGGTGCCGCGGCACCGGTAATAGTTTGCACAGGGGCGCTGTATTTACTCACAGCTTGGCCACATCCACGGCGGCAATTTTTTCCATAAAATCCTTCGGTGAAATCACCGTTCCCATATCCAAGAACTCGTCCATATTCATATTAAAATTATTCACATACACCGGCACTTGCTTGTACTCAATATCAATATGCAATCGGGCAGCGTCCGCCTTCACCACAGCCGGGTCATAGCCGTTTGCATCATAATACCGGCTGACGATTACCTCGTTGTTCTTCACATACAGCAGCACCAGATTGCGCCCGGATTTGGAGATGCTCACATAGCTTTCGTCTGTCTTGGAGAGAGCTTGTCCCATTTTCATCTGTGCCACTGCCTTACAGGCGTCGGAATTCAGAAACAGCTCGTTGATAAAAATAGATTCCAGCGCGGTGGTATCGTCCGGCACCAGGATTGCCAAAATGTTTTTGGACAGCTTTTTGCCGTACATACTCTTGATGAATTCCTTAAATAATGCTGGGTCTCGCTGATCTTGGCGGCATAATGATGATAAAAAGGAATATTGGCCACCACCGGCGTGCCCGGCAGGGAGAAGGTCTTAAAATCGTCCGTGTCCCGATCCTTCACCAAAATGTCCGAATTCGTAATGATCATAGGGATTGTTTTTGCCATAAAAAGGTCCCTCCGTGGCTCCTATTTTACTATAATGCCCGTGCCAAATCAATAAAAATCAAAAAATAATAGTAGAAATCCGAACGGCAGTTATGGTAGGAATAAGGTGACAACATTGTTGTGAGAGGAGGAGTTTTATGCATGATTCCGATGAGCTGGATGATATTCTGAACGAAATTCGGAACCGCCAAAACCCGCACACAGAGGATACGCCCCCGGAGCCGGAGCCACCTCAGACCGTAGATATGCCGCTGTTTGACCACGCAGACGCCCCCACGCCTGCGCCGAAGGATTTGCCGGAGAATCCCACTCTGCCCACAGAGGCAGCAGAGGAAACACCGACCGCCCCCGCTATGCCGGAGGCACACCCACCGCACGACGGCAGAGAAGATGTATATACCAATGTATTTTCCGGCACGGAGGAGACCCGGGCAGAGGCAACCTACACGCCCCCGACCCGACCCCTTGGTGACGATGAATATCCGGAGGAGAAATGAAGAAGAACGATAAGCAAAAGAAATCATTATTGCCGTTGTGGCCGTTGTGGTTGTGATTGCCGTGGCCCTGGGCATTTACTTTGGCGTGGTGCGCGGCAAAACGAGGAGCCAACCTCCGGCGTGACCAATGCCGCTACCGAAGCCGCCACTCAGGCACCGGTGGCCGTGGTGAACCCCTTTACCGGTGAGAACGACTACAATGAGGACGCGGTAGGCAAGCGCCCGGTGGCCCTGGTGGTAGAGAACGCCCAGGCTGCCCGTCCCCAGTGGGGGATCAATTCCCCGGACATTATCGTAGAGGGCGAAGTGGAAGGCGGCGAGACCCGTATGCTGTGGCTCTTTGCCGACTATACCTCTGTGCCGGACAAGATCGGTCCTATGCGCAGCGCCCGCCCGCCGTACATTCGCTTTTCCGAGATGTTTGACGCCGTCTTTATCCACTGGGGTCAGAGCAAGAGCAAAGGCAGCTATGTAGGCGCCAACACCGTGTTTGACCAGGACAATGTGGACCACATTAACCAGATGACTTACAGCGGCAAGGTGGATCTGTTTACCAGAGACCAAACCCGCAATGTAGCCAGCGAGCACACCGGGTGTGCTGCGAGGCAAAAAATTGCCTCTGCCCTGAAAGAGCAGAAGATCCGCACCAAGGTCAACGAGGCCAAGTTTACCACCTTCGACTTTAACAAAAAGGCAACTGCCGTGGGCGATGATCCCTGCAACGCACTGGCGCTGACCTTCTCTAATCGCACCCGCACCCGCGACTGGACCTATAAAAGCGATGACAAAATGTACCACAGCACCGATTATGAAACAGATGTAAAGATGAAGAACCTGATCGTGCTGTTTGACAACACCTCTTACACCACTAAGGCCAATTACAAAGGCAGCGGTAAGGGCGAAACCTACTGCAACTACGATCTGGCCGGCGGCAAGGGTGTGTTGGCTTCTCAGGGCACCTATACCGAAATCAAGTGGAGCAAAAAGGACGGCAAGCTGTCCCTGACCACCACCGACGGTCAGCCCTTAAAACTGAACCCCGGTCGCAGCTGGATCGGCTACGCCTCTGCCAACAACGGCGGTAAAGTCGTGGAAAAGTAAAATCGGAATCCATAAAAGACCGTCTCGGATCATCCGGGGCGGTCTTTTGTATGTTGATCTGCATAAATACCGGCGGGAGCCAAGTCCCCACCCTACAAGGAATTTTTATAACCGATGTAATATTATAAAAAAAAAACGCCGCAAGCACATAAAAAAGGACCGATACACCGTGTATCGGTCCTTTGATTTACCAAACGATTACAGCAGGCCGGCCACCAAGTCGCCCATTTGGGCGGTGGTCACCGGACGGAAGCCCTCCTCGTAAATATCCGGGGTGCGAGCCTGGGTCAGTGCCTGATCCACTGCGTCCTCAATGGCCTGGGCAGCCTCCATCTCGCCAAAGGTGTAGCGCAGCATCATGGCGCCGGACAAAATGGTTGCCAGCGGATTGGCCTTGCCCTGACCGGCAATATCCGGTGCGGAACCGTGGATAGGCTCATACAAGCCAAAGGTGCCCTCTGCCAGAGAAGCAGACGCCAGCATACCGATGGAGCCGGAGATCATAGACGCCTCGTCAGACAGAATATCGCCAAAGATATTGGAAGTGACAATCACATCAAACTGATTGGGATTGCGCACCAGCTGCATAGCGCAGTTGTCCACATACATATAGGACACCTCCACCTGGGGGTAATCCGCCTTGGTCTCTTCTACGATCTTACGCCACAGGCGGGAGCTGTCCAGTACATTGGCTTTGTCCACGCAGGTCAGCCGCTTGTCCCGCTTCATCGCGTACTCAAAACCGGCCTTGACAATGCGCTTGATCTCCGGGTAAGTGTAGCGCTCCGTATCATACGCGCCCACCACGCCGTTCTCCTCATAAGTGCCGCGGTCGCCGAAGTAAATGCCGCCGGTCAGCTCGCGTACAATAAGAATGTCCAACCCGTCGCCGATGATCTCCTCCTTAATGGGAGAAGCACTCTTCAGCGGGGCAAAGATCTTGGCCGGGCGCAGATTGGCAAACAGACCCAGGTCCTCACGAATGGCCAACAGACCCTTTTCCGGTCGATTGTTGCCCGGCTGGTCGTCCCACTTAGGACCGCCCACAGCGCCCAGCAGCACCGCGTCAGATGCCTTGCAGGCTGCCGCCGTCTCTGCCGGATAAGGCACGCCGGTGGCGTCAATGGCGCAGCCACCCAGCAACTGGTCATTGTAGTCAAAAGAGAAGCCAAACTTCTCCCCTGCCTTGTCCAGCACCTTGATACATTCGTTCACGATCTCCGGCCCAATGCCGTCACCGCGCAACACGGTGATTTTGTAATTTTCATGTTCTTGCCCTTTCTGTCTTAGCAACCTCAAAAATGCCGGGCATGGTATCGTCCCGCATGGTGTCTGCCTGGTCCCGGTTGATGGCGCAGATAATGCCCTTCATGGACGCATAACCGATGTTGTGGCTGACGCCGATACCGAAAATGTCCTTCCCCTGTGGGTTCTTTAAGTGAATATAGCTGATGGCCTTGGAGTCGGAGCCCACGGAGATGGCGTGCTCGCTGTAATCCACAAACTGGTAGCTGGCCACCTCGGTTTGGTTCATAGCATCGCAGAACGCAGCCACCGGGCCGTTGCCGTTGCCCTCAATCTGCACCGGCGCATTGTCCTTGTATTTCAGCTCGCCGGAGAAATGCACATGAGTCAGATCGTCCTGCTCGTTCTTCTCCTCGCTGATCTTGTAATTCACCAGGCGGTAGGGGCCGCACACATTGCGATACTCCTGCTGGAACAGGTCAAAGACCTCCTCCGCTTTCAGTTCCTTACCCTTCTCGTCGCAGGCTTTTTGTACCACGGCGCTAAACTCCGGGTGCATGGACTTGGGCATCTTGATGCCATAGTTGTTGGCCAAAATAAAGGCAGTGCCGCCCTTGCCGGACTGAGAATTGATCCGGATGATGGGCTCATACTCTCGGCCCACATCTGCCGGGTCGATAGGCAGGTACGGGATCTCCCAATAAGGAGTGCCGCTTTCTTCCATATAGATCTTGCCCTTGTTGATGGCATCCTGATGAGAGCCGGAGAATGCGGTAAACACCAACTCGCCGGCATAAGGCTGGCGGGGCGGCACCTGCATCTTGGTGCAGCGCTCATACACTTCCTTGATTGCATTGATGTTGTGGAAATCCAGCTTGGGGTCCACGCCCTGGGTCCACATATTCAGCGCCAAGGTCACCACGTCCACATTGCCGGTACGCTCACCGTTGCCAAACAGGGTGCCTTCCACACGATCGGCACCGGCCATCAGCGCCAGCTCCGTAGCAGCCACGCCCTCGCCCCGGTCATTGTGGGGGTGCAGGGAGATAATGGCCGCGTCCCGGTTGGGCAGGTGACGGCAGAAATACTCGATCTGGTCTGCATAACCGTTGGGAGAGGAGCCCTCCACAGTGGAGGGCAGGTTCAGGATAATGGGGTTCTCCTTGGTAATATGCAGCTCCTCCATCACCCGGCGGCAGATCTCTACCGCATTGTCCATCTCCGTACCGGTAAAGGACTCCGGCGAATACTCAAAGCGAATGTTCATCTCCGGGTGACGCTTTTTCTCCTCCTCGGTGAGTTCATAGATCAAGCGGGCGCCGTCCACAGCGATCTGAATCACGCCGTCCATATCCGTCTTAAATACCACCTTGCGCTGCAAAGTGGAAGTGGAATTGTAAAAATGCACGATCACATTCTTGGCGCCGTCAATGGCCTCAAAGGTCTTTTTGATCAGGTGAGGGCGCGCCTGCACCAGCACCTGAATGGTCACATCGTCCGGGATATAAGGCCGTCGATCAGGGTACGCAGGATCTCATACTCCGTCTCGCTGGCAGAGGGAAAGCCCACCTCGATCTCCTTAAACCCAACTTCAATCAGGGTCTTAAAATATTCCAGCTTTTCCTCCAAATTCATCGGGTCCACCAGTGCCTGGTTGCCGTCACGCAGATCTACCGAGCACCAAATGGGCGCGTGGTCGATCACGCGGTTGGGCCACTGGCGGTCCGGCAAATCAATGGGGGTAAAGGGCTTATACTTCTTGTAGCCTTGGTTCATCATCACAGTTTCTCCTTTCTCTGTTGGGGAGGCACAAACAAAAACTGCGCCCCCAATGGATAGGGACGCAGTATCTATGCGTGGTACCACCCTACTTCAGCAGAAAAAATCTGCCCTTTGGCATCAAGCAATGCCTCAACCGATAACGAGGTTAAACGGCTCTTCCTATTGATTTCTATTCAGAAGAGCAACTCCGCAGAGAGCTATGCACCTATGTTCCCTGTGCGGCTTGCACCGTCCGCCGCCTCTCTGTGCAGGAAAACGCAGGTCTTTTTTCTGCTTCACAGTCTTTTGTGGGTACTGTATATTCAGTAAGATTATTATAACACGCGCGCCGATTTTGTCAACCCAAATTTACAGTTGGAGTAGCCGTAGCCGTTCATAATGGCGTCTACCGGCTGACCGGCCTTGCACATGGGGCAGTCCTTGGCGGCTGTATAAGAATAATTGGGCAGATCCTCCGGGGTAAACAGGGTGTTGACCTCCAGCCCGCACAGTTCCTTGGCTGCGCTGAACACGGAAGAAACGCCAATCACATTGCCGCCGTAATACCGGGCGCTCTGTACCGCCCGCTCCACCGTGCGGCCGCTGGTGATACAGGAGATGAGCACCACCACATTCTTGCCCTGATCATCCGGCGCAAATTGTCCCGAAAGATCATATTGCCCTGGGTGTCATACTCCGGACCCAGCACATAAACCTGTAAGTCCGGGTTGGGCGCAGCATACTGGGGCTTGCCAGTTCCTGGGCCATATAAGCGCCCAGCGCCTGGGTCTCATACAGGCACAGCACCGTGTCCACATCCATATTCCGCACGCTGTAATACTCGGCCAGCAGCTTGGCAGCCTCCACAGACACCACTCGATTATGCTTAATGTCCGAGGTGCCCACATAGTAATTCAAGTGGGCGGAAGCGGTTACATAATGGCCGGGAATCGCGTGGATAAACACATCTTCATTTCTGTTACAAGGTATTGTATAAATCTGGCTCATTGGCACACATCCTTTCTATCCTTATTGTATCTGATTTTGCCCCGCCTTGCAATAAAAAATCAAAATCAGGGGAAGATTACACTACAAAAGGTCAAATTGGCCGACATTTTTATTTTTTCGTCAATTCAGTCAGCGCCGCATAATGAGTCACGGTAAACTGTGGCGGTGCGATCCGCTCCAGCAGCGCCCGGTGCTCTTGCTCCCAGGACTGTAAATCACCCGGAGTCAGGGAAGCCCCTACGCCGCGGCAGGCCCGCATACGGCCGTGCCAGCTCTCCCGAGTAAAAGGCACTTGTAGCCGCCAAGTACGCTGACAGGTACAAGTGAAATCCGTATTGTATGCTGGATTCGGCACAATGGGCTGCTCTTGCTCCCCGGCGCACTCCAAGAAGGGTTGTACCGCAGCACCAGTTGCTCACTGGCATTGGCGATGGAGTCCTCAAAGGGCAGCCAGTTCATCACCAACAGCAACACCTTGCCCCCCGTAGGAAGAAACCGGGCAAACTGCCGAGCCGCCCGAGGCGGATCCAAATACCAATAGCATTGGCAGGCGGTGATCGCGTTAAAGCTGCCGTCCGGCGCGTCCACCGTCTCTGCGGCACATACCCGGTAGTCTATATTCATACCGGTTGACAGTCGCCGTGCCTCTGCAATCTGCTGCGGGGACGGATCCACACCCAGCCAATGAGCGCCGTGCTTATACAAATGGCGGGGCAGGACCCCGGTGCCGGTGCCAATATCCAGCACCTGCTGCCCGGCCAATCCTACGCCGCGATCCAAGATCGCACGGTAAAATTCCGGGGGATAAATATCTCGATACCGGGCGTAATCCGCTGCCGTGCGCCCCCAGTCAAAGGGTTTGCCGCCGTCTATACGGGCGTCCTTGATCTCCATCGTATCACCTCTTGCCTAAAGTATAACATAAACGCGGTGGCGGTGGCAAGGGTGCGGAGATTTTGCAACCGATTTGGCTCCCTTACAAAGAGCAACTCTAATCTGTAGGATTCGATACCTACATCAGGCCGACATTTTTACAAATAAAACAAACGGCAAGGACTCCCCTGCGTTTTGTTGTGATATTGATAAATTGGATCTTACCAAACCTGCCGGGCGACGGTGCGCACCAGGTCCAGCTTGGCCCACTGCTCATCATCCGTCAGCTTGTTGCCGATCTCGCAAAGAGGCAAAGCCGCACTGGGGGCTTAGGCACAGGTTTTCCAGGGGCACCAGCTCCGCTGCCTGGGCGATCCGCGCTTTTACCGCTTCCGGATCCTCCAGCACCGGGGACTTGGTGGTCACCAGGCCCAGCACCACTTTTTTGCCCGGGGCAACAAACTGCAGCGGTGCAAAATCGCCGGAGCGGGCGCATCGAATTCCAGATAAAAGCCGTCCACATGTTCCTTAGCAAACAGAATGGGTGCAATAGGCGCATAGCCGCCGGAGCTGGCCCAGGTGGAGTGATAATTCGCCCCGGCACACATGGGTGGTCACCACCAGGTCCGCCGGCTTGCCCTCCAGGGCAGCGTTGTTGAGTTGCAGGTACTTCTCTGCCTGGTCCTCCAGTTTTGCGCCGGTACTTGCCAGGAACTGCTGATACCCGGCGTCACAGAACATACCCCAGGTGCAGTCGTCCAACTGCACATTGCGCAACCGGCGGCATACAGATCGGCGATCACCTGGCGATAAGCGGCGGCAATATCGGAAAGCAGCGCGTCATCGTCCGGATAAACCGCGCGGGTGGCCTTGCCGTTATCCTCCCGGAACAACTCTGCATACAACTGCGCCGGTGCGGGAATGGTCTGGCGGGCAACGGTGTTGTCATCTTCAAACTGCTTTACAAATTTAAAATGCTCCACAAAGGGGTGATTCTCGCCGCTGATCTTGCCCACCACCTGCACAGAGCCGGGGGTGGTCTCCTCCCCGTGGAAAATATAGCCGTGGTCCAGGGTGATCTCCTGCAGTCCCTGCAATCCCCACATAAAGTCCAGGTGCCAATAGCTGCGACGGAACTCGCCGTCGGTAATGGTGTGATACCCGGCGGCTTTTTGGCGAGAGATCAGCTTGCGGATTTCCCGGTCCTCCACTTCTTTCAGCCCGGCAGCGTCCAGCTCACCGGCGGCGAAAGCGGCGCGGGCGGCCTTAATGGGTGCCGGGCGCAAAAAGCTGCCTACAAAATCATAGCGAAAAGGTGCGTTCTTGCTGTACATATTTTTGTCCTCCGTTTGGTTGTTGTTGCTTATAGTATAACGGAGGTTATCGCTATTGTAAAATACGGATATCCAGCTGTTTGTAATAGTTTTATTCTATGGGCACATACTGTTTCAATTTTCAATATACGCCCGGCAACAGGCTGCCCGGCTGCACGCCGGCCGGCAAAATATAGCCGATCTCCATGGGCGCCACGCCGTGAGGGGCAGGGCTACAATATTCTCGCCGTTAAGCTT
>ENA-OQAL01000066-OQAL01000066.1-human-gut-metagenome-genome-assembly--contig:-NODE-66-length-25146-cov-4.859587_pt1 | contig 25146 bp, 25 predicted proteins | sample MGYA00242491_ERZ504519 | MGnify/ENA primary metagenome ERZ504519 (study PRJEB26092, sample SAMD00036260) | human gut metagenome | host: Homo sapiens | study: EMG produced TPA metagenomics assembly of... | reverse complement strand
AGTCGAACAGCATGCGGCTGCGGCTGGAAAGCACAGGCATAGGCGCATCGTTACCCATGGATCCGAGCGGCTCCTTGCCGGTGTTGGCCATCGGGGCGAGCAGCAGCTTCAGATCCTCTTCGGTGTAGCCGAAGGCGCGCTGACGGCGCTGGACGGACTGGCCGGAGTGGCTGACGTGCTCGCGGCGGGGCAGGTCGCTCATTTCAACGGAGTTGCCTTCCACCCACTTGCGGTACGGGTGCTGGGCAGCGAGGTTCCTCTTGACCTCTTCATCGGGAATGATGCGGCCTTCGGCGGTGTCGACCAAGAACATCTCGCCGGGCTCAAGACGACCCTTGGACACGATGTGTTCCTGCGCGATCTCCGGCAGAACGCCGGCCTCGGAGGCCAGAACGATGTAGCCGTCATCGGTGAGCTGCCAGCGGCCGGGACGGAAGCCGTTGCGGTCGAGCAGGGCGCCGACCTGGGTGCCGTCGGTGAAGACGATGTCGGCCGGGCCATCCCACGGCTCGATAAGCGTGTTGTTGTACTCGTAGAAGGCGCGCACGTCCGGATCGAGATCCGGGTTCTTCTCCCAAGCCGGCGGCAGCATCATGCAGATGGCGTGCGGCAGGGAGCGGCCGGCGAGGTGCAGCAGTTCGAGGCACTCGTCGAAGGTGCCGGAATCGGAGTAGCCCGGGGTGGTGATCGGCAGCAGCGGCTCGAATTCACCGAGCAGTTCGCTGCTCAGGCGGCCTTCACGGGCGGAGAGCCAGTTGCGGTTGCCTGGATGGTGTTGATCTCGCCATTGTGGGCCAGCAGACGGAACGGCTGGGCCAGCGGCCAGCTCGGGAAGGTGTTGGTGGAGAAGCGGGAGTGGACGATGGCGATGGTGGCCTTCATGCGCTCGTCGTTCAGATCCTCGAAGAAGTGGGTGAGCTGCATGGTGGTGAGCATGCCCTTGTACGTGATGGTACGGGCGGACAGGGATGCGAAGTAGACGCCCACCTCATGCTCGACGCGCTTGCGGATGCGGAAGGTCTTGCGATCCAAGTCCACGCCGGCCAGAGCACCGTCCGGAGAGGCGACCACGAGAGTCTTGAATCCTGGCATGGCGGCAAGGGCCTGCAGGCCAAGGCCGTCCGGGTTGGTGGGCACCACGCGCCATGCGAGGACTTCGAGTCCCTCCTCGCGCACGATCTTGGCAATGGCCTGTTCCTGCTGACCGGAGGTTTCGATGTCGCGGTCAAGGAAGGCGATGCCTGCCGCATAGTGACCGGCTTCCGGCAGTTCGGCGGGCACGGTGGCACGCATGAACTCATCCGGCATGCTCATCAGAATGCCGGCGCGTCACCTGTGTTCTCCTCGGCACCCACGGCACCACGGTGATCAAGGTTGACCAGCACCTCAATGGCGTCGTGACGATCTTGCGCTCAGGACGCTTGTTCAAAGTGGTGACCATACCCACACCACAGGCGTCATGCTCGTTGGCGGGATCATACATACCGTCCGGAGCGTGGACCGTGAGATCGAGCGGGGCTTTGAATGTCACCGAAATCACCTCAATTGGTTGTGGGCACGTAAGAAAATCATGCCTCTTCGTTCATTGCTGTTGACACAGTACCGTCGCTCCATGTCATTTACGTTTCATGTGTCCATATACCGAGTCGCCATAAAAGTCAATAGTGATTCTCAAGATATTTTTATGGCCAGTTATGGGGGTATTTTCGAACTTTTTTCGCTCGAAAATGTCTATTGACCACAACGAAAATACGATACGGAACGTCCGTATCGTGAAATGCTGCGTTGGGTGATGTTACGGACTGGCGGCTGTGGACCACCCTCAGTCATGCTTCGCATGACAGCTCCCGCCAGCGGGGAGCATGAGAACTGCGCATGTCTGACACCATAGCGATCGGCGCGCTCCGCGAACTCACCGAACATGGCATCCACGTGCCCGACGACGTACGGCTCATGGGATTCGACGGCATCCCCTTCTCCGCCTGCACCAACCCACCCATCAGCACTGTGGCGATGGACGTCCCCGCAATGGCTCGTACGGTTATCGATCGTATGGTGACGCTGAACGAGTCAAACCTACGGCATGAACGGCCCGATGACATCACCCATGACCATATCCAGTTCCAGGTGATGCCACGCACGTCGACTCTGGCCGCCTGATACCGGCCGGCACCCTTATGAGTGCCGGCCTTCATCCTTGAAAAGTGTAGGATAATCTTCCTCCATATTCTGATGGATAAAAGCCAATACGGTCTCGCGAAGCCAACGTGCCTTGTTGGTTATCTGGTATTTCTCCAGATAACGGTCTACAATTCGCACCTCTTCTTCGCTCATCAGACAAAACCATCCGCTGGGCGGGCGGGGAGGATCACTGCTGGTTACTTTTTCTTTTTCCGCTATTTACCATCTTCGGTGCAAAATTAGCGTATTCTGTTAAAATGGAAGCATAAAAAATGCGTATTTTGCGAAAAAGCGGAAAAATGGCATCACATAATGAACTGGGAAAAGAAGGAGAAAATGCGGCCGTGAAGTACCTGCTGGAAAAAGGATATGAAATCAGGCACCGAAACTGGCACTCCGGACACCGCGACCTGGACATCGTGGCACAGAAAGACGGTGAACTGGTCATTGTGGAGGTAAAGACGCGAAGCGATGCCTGTTTCGGACAGCCGGAGGATGCGGTGGACAGGCGTAAGATAAGAAGCATCGTAGCCTCTACGGATGCGTACGTCCGAAAGTTTGCCATTGACCTTCCGGTTCGCTTTGATATTATCACGGTAGTAGGAAACCGCCCTCCCTTCCACATAGCACACATTGAGGACGCCTTTTTCCCGCCCGTGTGGAACTAACTTTGAAACAGAAAAGAACAATGACATATCCTGAACCTATTGTATTGGCAGAAACGACTTCTACCAACACGTATCTGGCGGCACTCTGCCAGAAAGAAGCGTGTGCGGAACTGACCACCGTGTATTCATCTTTTCAGTCGGCTGGGCGCGGCCAGCGCGGCAACAGCTGGGAGTCGGAAGCCGGAAAGAACCTGCTCTTCAGTTTTGTAGTTTATCCGGAGTTTCTGGAGGCACACCGCCAGTTCTATCTTTCACAGGTGACTGCCTTGGCACTACATGATGTATTGTCCTCTTACACGGAGGGCATTTCCATCAAATGGCCTAACGATATTTACTGGAAAGACAAAAAGATTTGTGGCACACTGATTGAGAATGACCTGACAGGCATCCATATCAGCCGTTCCATTTCGGGTACGGGCGTAAACCTGAACCAGGAACGTTTCCTCAGCGATGCTCCCAATCCGGTCTCATTATGCCAGATTACGGGCAACCAATATAACCCGAGGGAGATACTGGAACAGATTATGGAAAAAGTGACGGAGTACTATCAACTTCTGAAAGAGAACCGGACAGAGGTACAGGAAACACGCTACAAGGAGGCGCTTTACCGAAAAGAAGGACTGCATCTGTTCCGCGATAAAGACGGTGACTTCCGGGCACGCATTGCCGACATTGAACCGAACGGACGACTGATACTGGAAGACGAGGACGGACAGACAAGGGGGTATTTATTTAAGGAAGTGGAATACATCTTATGACACGTACTGACCGACAGATTCTTCACATCGCCCTTCCTTCCATTGTTTCTAATATTACGGTTCCCTTGTTAGGCCTGATTGATGTCAGCATTGTAGGGCACTTGGGAGCCGCATCTTACATCGGTGCCATTGCAGTGGGAGGCATGCTGTTCAATATGATTTACTGGTTGTTCGGTTTCCTCCGCATGGAACCGGGGGATTGACCGCACAGGCCTACGGCAGACATGACCTGCAGGAAGTGACGCGTATCCTGCTTCGTTCACTGAGCATCAGCCTGCTGCTGGCGCTTGCCTTGCTGTTACTGCAATATCCGATACGAAATATCGCATTTATGTGCATGGACACCAGTAAGGAAGTCCGGCAATTAGCTACATTGTATTTCCACATCTGTATCTGGGGGGCACCGGCCACTTTAGGCCTCTATGGCTTCACAGGGTGGTACATTGGCATGCAGAATTCCCGCTTTCCGATGTTCATCGCCATCACCCAGAACATTGTTAATATTGCGGCCAGCCTGTTCTTTGTATTCGTACTGAAGATGAAGGTAGAAGGCGTGGCCTTAGGCACGCTCGTGGCACAATATGCCGGACTGGGCATGGCCTGTCTGCTCTGGCTGGCTTATTACCGTCCACTCCGGAAATACCTTCGCCAGAAAGCCTTGTTCGACCGTATGGAAATGAAGCGTTTCTTCCAGGTAAACCGGGATATTTTTTTCCGCACGCTCTGCCTGATTGCAGTTACCGTCTTCTTCACTTCCACAGGTGCGGCTTACGGGGATGTGGTATTGGCCGTGAATGCCCTGCTGATGCAGCTATTTACACTCTATTCTTATTTCATGGATGGATTTGCCTACGCAGGAGAGGCACTGACCGGGAAATACATCGGGGCCAAAGACAACCAGTCGCTAAGACTGACCATACGGCATCTTTTCAAGTGCGGAATCGCCTTGTCACTGCTGTTCACGTTACTCTACGGAGCAGGAGGAAAAAGCTTTCTCGGCTTGCTCACCAACGACACTTCTGTCATTTCGGCTTCTGAAGAATATATCTATTGGGTACTGGCCATTCCGCTGGCAGGATTCTCAGCCTTTCTGCTCGATGGAATCTGTATCGGTGCCACAGCTACTCGCGTAATGCTCCGCTCCATGTTAGTGGCTTCGGCCAGCTTCTTCCTACTCTATTATGGATTCCATACCACGTTAGGAAATCATGCATTGTGGATGGCTTTTATTGTGTACCTGGCATTACGAGGCATTGTGCAGGGAGGAATACTCTACCGGATGCCACACACCAACCTCCACCGACAGGTATAGTTTTAACGACAAGCCTCGGGATATATGCAAATTATTACTAACTTTGTAGCAATCTAAAAACAAATACGATTATGGCAAAATTCAAACGCATCCTGTTAAAACTCAGCGGCGAAAGCTTGATGGGAGAAAAGAAATACGGTATTGACGAAAAACGTCTGGGCGAATATGCACAGCAAATCAAGGAAATCCACGACATGGGGGTACAGATTGGTATCGTGATTGGTGGCGGTAACATCTTCCGCGGACTGTCTGGAGCTGGAAAAGGATTCGACCGTGTGAAAGGTGACCAGATGGGTATGCTGGCTACGGTTATCAACAGCCTGGGATTAAGTTCTGCCTTGGTAGCAGCCGGTGTAAAGGCCCGCGTACTGACAGCCATCCGCATGGAACCCATCGGCGAGTTTTACACCAAATGGAAAGCCATTGAAGCCATGGAAAACGGAGAAGTAGTAATCATGTCGGCCGGAACAGGTAATCCGTTCTTTACTACAGACACTGGTTCTTCTTTGAGAGGTATTGAAATTGAAGCTGACGTGATGCTGAAGGGTACGCGCGTGGACGGTATCTATACTGCCGACCCGGAAAAAGATCCGACTGCCACCAAGTTCGATGACATCACTTACGATGAAGTACTGGCAAGAGGACTGAAAGTAATGGACCTGACCGCTACTTGTATGTGTAAGGAAAACAACCTGCCGATTATTGTATTCGACATGGATACAGTGGGCAACCTGAAAAAGGTAATGTCTGGCGAAAACATCGGTACACTGGTACACAACTGATTATTCATTTGAATCAAAAATATACGGCAAGACTGGAAACGCATTCTGGTCTTGCCGTTTTTGTTTATTCACGTGTCAGTTCGTAACGGTGAAGTTCTGCATTTTTCATCAGTGAAACCGTACGCAGTTCCTCCAGCGGGACGCCTGTAATACGGGCTTCCAGGCAACGGTTGATTTGTCCGTGTGCCACTACCAACACACGCTTCCCGTCATAATGCTGCCACAGATAGTCCAAGAAAGCACCGGCCCGGTCGTACATCATCTGGCGAGTTTCCACTCCAGCGGGAGGATTACTTAAATCGACACTCCCCACGGACAGCCCGGTCCAAGGTCCCCAGTCTATTTCCCTCAACAACGTAGTCTGCTGCCAAGGCAGCTGCCGGCTCCCAACAGCCAGTTGCACAGTATCCACCACCCGTTGCAGATCACTGCTGACCACTGCATCCAGTGCAATATCCCGCAGGGACTCTCCTAATTCCATCGCCTGTTTTTTTCCTTCTTCTGTCAATGTACCGGGCAAGTGCCCTTGAAAAATACGGCTCAGGTTTTCCACCGTCTGCCCGTGCGCGCCAAATAAAGTGTAATCATACAACCGTGCTGTTTTATAGTGATAAAACAAAGATAAGAAGTTTTTCAGGATATTTCCGAAACCGGAAGACACAAACTTATTTTCAGAAGTATTGCAAGGAAATAAAAAAATAGCTTATTTTTGTTCACATAAATACTTATCAACGAATATAAAACCTATAAATGCAAGAAATATATGGCAGATTCTAAAACAATTATCAGCGAAGCTGAAGAAAAAATGGATATGGCAGTCATGTACCTGGATGAGTCACTGGCTCACATCCGTGCAGGAAAGGCTGACGTACGTTTGTTGGACGGTATCCGCGTAGATTCTTACGGAAGCATGGTGCCCATCAACAATGTAGCGGCAGTAACTACTCCTGATGCGCGCAGCATCGCCATCAAGCCGTGGGACAAGAGCATGTTTCGCGTAATTGAAAAGGCTATCATCGACTCTGAACTGGGTATCATGCCGGAAAGCAACGGTGAAATCATCCGTATCGGTATCCCGCCGTTGACAGAGGAACGCCGTAAACAGTTGAGCAAGCAGTGCAAGGGTGAAGGTGAAACTGCAAAAGTAAGTGTGCGCAACGCACGCCGCGACGCCATTGACGCTCTGAAAAAGGCTGTGAAAGATGGTATGCCGGAAGATGAACAGAAAAACTCGGAAGCCAAACTGCAGAAAGTACACGACAAGTACATCAAGCAGATTGACGACATGCTGGCTGCCAAGGACAAAGAAATCATGACAGTATAATCTTATTCACCATACACGAGGAGAGAGGAGTCCTTATGGTCTCTTCCCTCCTCTTTTTAATTTTGCACATATTCATTTTGGAAAAGGTCTGGTCATTAAAAATACGGGAAGCTGGTACCTGGTCAAGACGGACGAGGGAAAGCTGATTGAATGTAAGATAAAAGGAAATTTCCGCCTGAAAGGAATACGCAGCACGAACCCCATTGCGGTGGGCGACCGTGTACAAATCAATGTCAATGCGGAGGGAACCGCATTCATTACTGAAATTGAAGACCGGAAAAATTACATCATCCGCCGTTCTTCCAATCTTTCCAAACAGTCACACATCATTGCAGCCAATCTGGACCAGTGCATGCTGGTGGTTACGGTGAACTATCCGGAGACTTCGACAGTCTTCATCGACCGCTTTCTGGCCTCTGCAGAAGCCTATCGTGTACCAGTATGCCTGGTTTTCAACAAGGTAGACCGCTATACGGAAGAAGAACTGCATTACCTGGATGGCTTGACAAACTTATACACGCACATCGGCTACCCGTGTTACCGGATTTCTGCCTTGGACGGTACGGGAGTAGACGAAATCAAACAGGCATTAGAAGGAAAAGTAACCTTATTTTCCGGCCATTCTGGTGTGGGAAAATCCACCCTTATCAATGCCATCCTGCCCGAACAGAATGTCAAGACAGGAGAAATCTCCACCGCACATAACAAAGGTATGCACACCACCACATTCTCAGAAATGTTTCCGGTGGCAAGCGACGGTTACATCATTGATACACCGGGTATCAAGGGGTTTGGTACGTTCGACATGAAAGACGAAGAAGTGGGACACTATTTCAAGGAAATCTTTGAATTCTCTGCCCAATGCAAATATGGCAACTGTACCCACCGCCATGAACCGGGATGTGCCGTACGGGAAGCCGTAGAAAATCACTACATCAGTGAATCAAGGTATGCTTCTTACCTGAATATCTTAGAAGATAAAGAAGAAGGAAAATACCGTTCCGCATACTAATATGCCACTAAAATACACAGCCCCGCTCTGACGCCAACGACTGTCAAAGCGGGGCTATTTTTTTATAATAAAGAATGGTATCAGAAACGTCCTCCTCCCAAAGAACGGTAAAGAAGAGTATGAAGCTGACAATAAGCTACATTCAAGTCGATACGTTCCAGCTCGCAATCCAGATAACGTTCATCGGCAGACAACACATCCAGATAGCCCACAAAACCGGTACGGAACAATTCGTTCGCATTCTCAATGGAACGGCGATGCACGCGACTTTCCTTGGCTTTCAACAATTTACGTTCGTCCATCCGTTCAGATGCCTCCAGCAAATCGGCTACTTCCTGATAAGACTTCAACGCCACCCGGTGATATTCCAGCAATGCCATACGCTGACGTGCTTTCGATTCATTCCACAAAGCCCTGATTTCATGCCGCTTGAATAAAGGAGCACTGATACCAGCTGCTAAGTCGTAGACCAAAGAGGCCGGTGAGACAAACCATTTGCTCAAATCAAAGGCATTGAATCCGCCTCCTCCCCCGATAAGCAAGGAAGGGAAGAAAGTCTTACGGGCTGCAGAAGCATCGGCCTTACAAGCCAACAGTTCCAGTTCGGCCGCTTTCACATCCGGACGGTTACACAGCAACTGGGCCGGTATACCGGAAGCAGCAGGGAACTGCGATGCAGAAATTTCCTCAAAAGTGGAACGTTTGATTTCAAAAGGCAGCTTTCCCAGCAACAATGCCAGTGCGCGTTCTGCTTCTGCAATCTGCTGACGCGTGTCGAGAAGCATCTCTTCCAGCTTCAGTCCACGCGACTGGAACTGGTCGACTGACAAACGGAAAACTTCGCCTTCCTTCATCAGCTCATTGGTCAGTTCATAAGCTTCCTGTGCCTTCTGGATTTCTTCTTTCAGAATGACACATTTCTTATCCAGTCCTACCAAGCGATAATACTGTACGGCCACTTCGGAAACCAACATGGCTTGTGCCAAGCGTGCAGCCTCCACCGAGTTCATCCAGCGAAGCGCTGCTGCACGTTTTTTTATCTGTCAGTTTTCCCCATACGTCGGCTTCCCATTGAAAGCTTACGCCCAAATTCAGATTTTTATAAGGATCAGGGATATGCTTGTCTTTAGCCAAATCGGGGGTATTGGTCGTACTGTTTCCTACCCCATCCATGGTGTATTCACCAAAACGCTGTACACCGGCACTCAAGCCTAAAGATACTTCAGGCAGCAAAGCTCCCCGGCCCACCCGTAATTGTTCACGGGCAAGCGACACCCTCTCCAACGTTTGCAAGAAACTATGATTTCTTACCAGTGCCGTATCGATATACGCCTTTAAATAGGTATCCGGAAAGAATTCTTTCCATGACAAATTGGCCATACTCAGCGTGTCCGAGGTTCCCCCGACAAAAGTCTCAGGCAGAGTCGCTTCTCTTCCGAAAGGAGAGAAGGCGACTTACAGCCACTAGACAACAGTATAACAACGGCAATTGCGATATAATTTCGTAAATGATTAGTCTTCATCTTCATCATATTTTTTATCGGTCTTTAAACGAGACGACCAGGTTTCAAACAAGATATACAAACCGGGGACTAGGAAGATTCCTACAAAGGTTCCAATAAACATACCTCCGGCAGCGGCTGTACCGATAGAACGGTTTCCTAACGCACCTGCTCCAGTGGCTACTAGCAACGGAATCAATCCGCAGATAAAAGCAAACGAAGTCATCAAGATAGGACGCAGACGGCTTACCGCTCCCTTTACTGCGGCCTCCATAATCGAAAGTCCGCTCTGACGATATTGGTTGGCCATCTCGATAATCAAAATCGCATTCTTACCCAACAAACCAATCAACATGACCAGAGCCACCTGTGCATAAAATATTGTTCTCAAGTCCGGCCAGTTGCAGGAAGAAATAAGAACCGAAGATTCCCGCAGGCAACGAAAGGATGACAGGGAAAGGCAACAGCAGACTTTCGTATTGTGCCGCCAACAGCAAATACACGAACAACAGACAGATTCCGAAAATCAATATGGTCTGTCCGCCCGAATCCTTTTCCTCACGGGTAATACCCGACCATTCCACGTCGTAACCACGGGGAAGCACTTCCTTGCTGATTTCTTCTACGGCCTGTATCACCTCACCCGAACTGATTCCTCCTTCTCCTTCACCTGTAATCAAAGCAGAAGTAAACATGTTGTAACGGGTAATCTGGCTGGGGCCGAACACACGGTCCATGGTCATGAAGTTTGAATAAGGTACCACATTACCGTCGTTGTTCTTCGCATACAGGCGATACAAATCCTCCGGATTCATACGATACTCCGGTGAAGCCTGAATCATCACCTTATACATCTGTCCGAAACGGATAAAGTTGGACGAATAGAAACTTCCGATATACGCCTGAAGTGTTTCCATGGCCTTATCCAAGTCTACACCTAACTTGGCAGCTTTTGCCAAATCCACTTTCAACAAATACTGTGGGAAGTTCGGATTAAAACCAGACGTCACTCCCTGAAGACGCGGGTCGGCATTCAACTTCTCCACCAATGTATTGGCCACTTCCGCAAAATCATGGAAATCGCCTGCCGTCTTGTCCTGCAAACGAAGCTCAAAACCACTGGCGTTACCGAAACCGGGCACGGAAGGTGGCAAGAAGAACTGTATGTCGGCGTCTTTGATATGAGAAGTACGCTCCTTATACAGTTGCATCAACTCCTCTACTCCCTTATCACGCTCATCCCAAGCTTTCAGGTTGATCATACCCATACCGTAACTGGCTCCTTCTGTCTCCGTCATCAAACTGTAGCCGGCCAGTGTAGAGATGCTTTCAATCTCATCAAAAGGCAGCAAAGCAGCCTGAATCTGATTCAGCACCTTTTCGCTTCGTTCCACTGTCGCTCCCGGAGGAGCATCCACGTTTACATAAATCATACCCTGGTCTTCATTCGGAATAAATCCGGTAGGAAGCACTAAATTGATGCCATACGTAGCCAGGAAGAACAACACTAACGTAGCGTAAGTAAAAGATTTCCGTCCTAAATACTTGTGTAATCCTAACTGATAGCTGCGTTCAAAGCGGTCGTAACGGCGGTTGAACACCACAAAGAACTTACGGAGCCAGGTAGCTTTCTTGCGTCCGTGACCTGCCGGTCGGAGCAGCAAGGCACAAAGTGCAGGCGAAAGCGTAAGCGCATTGATACCCGAAATCACAATAGCCACAGCCAGGGTCAAAGAGAACTGACGGTAGAAAATACCTACCGTACCTTCCATAAAGCCCACCGGCACAAATACCGCCGACATGACCAGTGTAATGGCAATGATAGCTCCACCAATTTCTTTAATAGCGGCCACAGATGCCTTATAAGGACTCAGCTTTTCTTCGTGCATCTTGACATGGACAGCCTCGACCACCACAATCGCATTATCGACCACAATACCAATGGCCAGTACCAGTGCAAACAAGGTCAGCATGTTAATGGAGAAACCTAACATCTGCATGAAGAAGAAGGTTCCAATCAAAGACACCGGTACGGCAATGGCCGGAATCAGTGTAGAACGTAAATCCTGCAAGAAAAGATACACCACGACAAATACTAACAAGAAAGCTTCCAGCAAGGTCTTCAACACGGAAGTAATGGAAGCATCCAGAAAGCGGGATACGTCGTATGCAATATTATAGTCCATACCGGGAGCAAAACTGCTTTCCTTGATTTCCTCCATGCGCTGCTTAATGTTTTCAATGACTTCACGTGCATTGGAACCCGGACGCTGCTTAATCATAATAGAGGCAGAAGGACGTCCGTCGGTCATGGACACCATGTTATAGTCTTCTGAGTCAAACTCGATGGTAGCCACATCCCTCAGACGCAGCAACGAACCGTCGGGTAAGGCCTTGAGCACAATTTCCCCGTACTCTTCGGGGGTGCTGAACTTCCCAGTGTACTGCAATACGTACTGCAACTGCTGGGGTAATTTATCGGAACTGATACCTGTCTTTCCGGGAGCCGCCTCAATGTTCTGCCGACGGATAGCATCTGTCACATCCTGGGGCACCAGATTATAGGCCGCCATACGAGCCGGATTCAACCATACACGCATGGCATAGTCACGGCTTCCCATGATTTCTACCAGCCCCACTCCGTCAATACGTTTCAACTCACGAAGCACATTGATGTCGGCAAAGTTATACACAAACTTCTCCGTATGCGTGGTATCTGTACTGAACACATTCAAGTACATCAACATACTGTTCACTTCTTTCTCTGTCACCACGCCGGCACGAATTACCTCTTCGGGCAATTCATCCAGTACGGTGGTCACACGGTTCTGCACATTTACCGCAGCTACATCAGGGTCGGTTCCAACCTTGAAATAAACGGTTGTGAGCGACATACCGTCATTCGTACATACCGTGGTCATATAGGTCATGCCCGGTACGCCATTGATGGCACGTTCCAGCGGAGTAGCTACCGTCTTCGCCATCACATCGGCACTGGCTCCTGTATAACGGGTTGTCACTGTTACCGAAGGAGGTACAATATCCGGGAACTGCGTAATAGGCAACGATACCAATGCCAGTCCTCCCAAACAAACGATGATGACAGAGATAACTGCCGAAAGAATCGGGCGACGAATAAACAACTTAAACATAGGCCCTTATCTTTGCAACATGTTCAACTTCAATTCCTTTCTCACATCTTCAAACGGAATGGTGTCTGCCTTAATCTGCATACCGTCCTTCACCAACTGTACGCCCTCGTACACGATTGTCGTACCCGCCGGGAAATCCTGCGTCACATAATAGTTCTGGAAACGCTCAATCGGATTAAAGCTGCGCACCTCCACCTTTCCTTCTTCATTAAACAAATACACATACGTAAAGTCCTGAATTTCAAAGGTAGATTTCTGAGGAATCATGTACACATCCTCCATGTGAGTCATCATACGTACCTTTCCGGTTACTCCATGTTTCAACAGTCCGTCTGGATTCGGAAAGCGTACACGGAATGCGATAGAACCGGTTCCCCGTTCAAAGTCCCCTTCCACGGTTTCCTGCTTTCCTTTATGTGAATACACCGAACCATCAGGCAAAATCAGTTCCACGTTATCCAGCTGCTGCAGATTTTCTCCGCTTAACTGCGCACGCTTCAAGCGCAAGTATTCGCTTTCGTTCACTTTGTAATAGGCAAAGATTTCCGAAATATCACTCACGGTAGTCAACAGACTTTCCGGGTTCACCAGACTTCCCACTTTATAAGGTATACGGTCTACATAACCGGTAAAAGGAGCGGTAATCGTGGTGTAACTATATTCCATCTGTGCCCGTTGCATCTCTGCACGTGCCTGCTCCACTTTCATCCGAGCCACTTCCCGTTCACGCCTCACCTGGTCCAAACGGATAGAAGAAATAATCTGCTTGTCGACCAGACGTTGCACGCGTTCCGTTTCATAATTGGCCATCTCCAGCTGCGCCTGGGTCTGTTTGTAGTTAGCCTCGGCTGCTTTTAATACTTCCATATAATTCTCTGAATTCAAACGGAACATGGGTTGTCCTTTTTTTACCAACTGACCTTCGTCAACCAGTACCTGCTGAATAAAGCCCTCTACACGAGCTTTTATTTCTACAAACTGAATCGCCTGAATATCGGCCACATACGACCGTGGCAAGTCAATGGTAGTAGGCTGAAGTACCGTCACCGGTATGGTTTCCTTACTCTTTACTTGTTTTTCGCCTGATGACTGACAGGCAGGCAACAGTCCGGCCACACATGACCAGATTGCAACCTTGTGAAGAAAATTTTTCATAAGATGACAAAATAAAGATTACTATGTAATTTGATTTTTAAAAACAAGAATAACCTTCCGATCAGGTATCACACCAAACCGGAACAGACTTTTTTTTTACGCAGTGTGCGAAAAGACTAAATCAATAAGGTACAAAAAGTCACATACGGGCGTACAGGAAATACGCGTAAGGATACAGTACGGACTATTACAGAAATATCAGCAATAAAGTTTCGAAAGCAAATGAAAAATAAAGGAAGCGAACCTAATATAAACCACCAAGAAAAAAGAACGCACAGAGGTTTTTGAATAAGATAAATCTTCCCACTCAAGGACATTCACATCTTCTTCCTGAAAAGTATCAGCAGCAGAAGGTATCGCCATTTCGTCCTGTGTATCAACCTGGCATGCACTGATTACCTCATACGCATACGCATCCAAATGTATGAGTAACAACATCATCATACATAAGGCACGGAAAAGCTTATTTTTTCTGACAATATGAGATAACATAGTATAAATACACAATCGGTATGCAAAGATAGTAGTACAATAACTAATATAAAAAGCCTTTCTCAGTTTTCCATAAAATTAACAACCTAAGCCTCTGTTTTTTACAAATCCCTTTCCGATAATTATGATTTCGCTTCTCTAAAAGGGTTCTTTTTAACTATAAAAAATATAAAAAACATGGTATTCTTTCAATAAATCAATATGTTTGCCAAATAATTAATTAACCAGACTCTAATAAACACATGGACAAACGAATTAAATGGGGAATTATCGTTTTGGCAGGTGCAGGGCTGACCGCCTTGGGCATTCATACATTTACTCCCGGAGAGAACAAGGAACTGGCTGCTGCCGAGAAGAAATCGCCAGTCGACAAAAATAAGGCGCTAAATGTAAATGCGAAGATTATCAAGCCTCATCTGCTTACGGACCAGTTGTTCGTAAGCGGAAAGCTGATGCCGGACGAAGAGGTGGACCTTTCATTTGAAACCTCCGGAAAAATTACCAGCATCGAATTTACAGAAGGTAGTTTCGTATCAAAGGGACAGTTGCTGGCCAAGGTGAACGACAGTCAGTTACAAGCTCAATTGAAACGCCTGGAAGCTCAGATGCCACTGGCCGAAGACCGCGTGTTCCGTCAAAATGCCTTGCTGCAACGCGATGCGGTCAGTAAGGAAGCCTACGAACAGGTAAAAACGGAACTGGCCACCCTCAATGCCGACATCGAAAATGTGAAGGCCAATATTGCCATGACGGAACTCCGTGCCCCATTCGACGGCATCATCGGATTGCGACAGGTCAGCTTGGGAGCCTACGCCTCTCCGACTACAGTCATTGCCAAACTGACTAAAATCACCCCGTTGAAAGTAGAGTTTGCCGTGCCGGAACGTTATGCCCGACAGATTCAGAAAGGTACCAACCTGACCTTTAAAATTGAAGGCCGGCTGGAAACCTTCAATTCGCAAGTATATGCCACTGAGTCACGTATCAACGAGGAAACACATACCCTGACCGTACGTGCCCTCTATCCGAACCGGAACGGAGAATTGCTCCCCGGACGTTATGCGGACATCGCACTGAAACAACAGGAAATTCAAGATGCCATTGCTATCCCCTCGGAAGCCATCGTGCCGGAAATGGGAAAAAACAAGGTATTCTTGTATCGTTCGGGACTGGCTGAACCGGTGGATGTAGAAATAGGTATCCGCACGGAAGCAGAAGTACAAGTCTTGAAAGGCCTGTCTGCCGGAGATACCATACTGACCTCCGGTACCCTGCAGTTACGTACCGGCATGCCGGTAATTCTTGACCAAATCAACTAACCTTCTGCCGTATGAACATATCCGAACTTAGTATACGAAGGCCGGTACTGGCCACCGTACTCACCATCATCATCCTGCTATTCGGACTGATTGGTTATACAACTTTGGGAGTACGTGAATATCCGTCGGTAGATAACCCGATTATCTCTGTGACATGCAGTTATCCGGGAGCGAATGCAGAAGTCATTGAAAACCAGATTACGGAACCTCTGGAGCAGAACATCAACGGTATTCCGGGTATCCGCTCCCTGTCGAGTACCAGCCAGCAGGGACAATGCCGTATTACGGTAGAGTTTGAGTTGTCAGTGGATTTGGAAACAGCCGCCAACGATGTGCGCGACAAGGTATCACGTGCGCAGCGTTACCTGCCACGTGACTGTGACCCTCCTACCGTTTCCAAAGCCGATGCGGATGCCAGCCCCATCCTGATGGTAGCCATCCAAAGCAATACCCGTTCACTGCTGGAACTGAGTGAAATAGCCGATTTAACGGTCAAGGAGCAGTTACAGACCATTCCGGATGTCAGCAGCGTGTCCATTTGGGGAGAGAAACGTTACTCCATGCGCCTGTGGCTGGACCCGGTAAAAATGGCTGGTTACGGAATCACGCCTGTAGACGTCAAGAATGCTATCAACGACCAAAACCTGGAACTTCCTTCAGGAAGTATCGAAGGAAATACTATGGAGCTTACCCTGCGTACCATGGGACAGATGCATACGGCTAAAGAATTCAACAACATCATCTTAAAGGAACAGAATGGACAGGTAGTACGCTTCTGTGATATCGGGTATGCCGAATTGGGACCTGCCGACATCAAAAGCTATATGAAAATGAACGGTGTGCCCATGGTCGGTGTGGTAGTTATCCCTCAGCCGGGAGCCAACCACATTGATATTGCAGATGCCGTGTACGAACGTATGGAGCAGATGCAGAAGGACTTACCCGATGACGTAGAATATACCTACGGCTTCGATAATACCCGCTTCATCCGCGCCTCCATTGCAGAAGTAGAGAGTACGGTATACGAAGCTTTTGTACTGGTTATCATCATCATTTTCCTTTTCTTGCGCGACTGGCGCGTGACACTGATACCCTGTATCGTGATTCCGGTTTCCCTAATTGGAGCATTCTTCGTGATGTACGTGGCAGGATTCTCCATCAACGTGCTTACGATGCTGGCTGTCGTCTTGTCTGTGGGACTGGTTGTGGACGATGCCATTGTTATGACGGAAAATATTTATATTCGCATCGAACGGGGAATGAAGCCTTTTGAAGCCGGTATTGAAGGAGCCAAGGAAATCTTCTTTGCCGTCATCTCTACTACCATTACGCTGGCGGCTGTATTTATCCCGATTGTGTTCATGGAAGGAACTAGCGGACGTCTGTTCAGGGAATTCAGTTTCGTGGTAGCCGGTTCGGTTATCATCTCTTCTTTTGCAGCCCTGACATTCACCCCGATGCTTGCTACCAAACTTTTGAAACACAGGGAAAAGCAAAACTGGTTCTATCGGAAGACAGAGCCTTTCTTTGAAGGAATGAACCGTATCTACTCACGTTCGCTCAACGCCTTCCTCCGGAAACGTGTCATTGCCATTCCGTTTACTATTATCACCTTAGGGCTCATCGGTTATTTATGGGGAGAAATTCCTGCAGAAATGGCTCCGTTGGAGGACCGTTCACAAATCAATATCCGAACCCGTGCGGCAGAAGGGGCCAGCTATGAGTACATACGCGATTATACGGAAGAGATCAACACGCTGGTAGACTCAATCGTTCCGGATGCCGCCTTCGTCTCCGCCCGCGTATCCAGTGGTAGCGGAAACATCCAGATTACCTTGAAAGATATCAAGGAACGCGACTATACGCAAATGCAGGTGGCCGAACAGATTTCGAAAGCCATCCGTACCCACACCAAAGCACGTTCCTTCGTGCAGCAGCAATCTTCTTTCGGTGGCCGAAGAGCCAGCATGCCGGTACAATACGTGCTACAGGCTGTCAGCATCGAAAAGCTACAGGAGGTTCTACCGGAGTTCCTGGCACAAGTGTACGACAACCCGACCTTCCAGATGGCCGACGTAGACTTGAAATTCAGTAGTCCGGAAATGCGTGTCACCATCAACCGCGACAAAGCGGGTACCATGGGAGTAAGCGTGCGCGACATTGGAGAAACTTTGCAATACGGATTAAGCGGACAGCGTATGGGATATTTCTATATGAACGGGAAACAATATGAAATTCTCGGTCAGATTAACCGCCAACAACGCAACCAACCCGCCAATATTAAATCCATCTATATTCGCAGCGACAAGGGGGAAATGATTCAGCTGGATAACCTGGTGGAATTCATAGAAGCCGTAGCGCCTCCCAAACTGTATCACTACAACCGTTTTATCTCAGCTACGATTTCTGCCGGACTGGCTGAAGGAAAAACCATTGGTGACGGTCTGGACGAGATGGATAAGATTGCAGCCAACGTACTGGATGACACCTTCCGTACGGCTTTGTCGGGCGACTCAAAGGAATATCGCGAAAGTTCCTCCAGTCTGATGTTTGCCTTTATTCTGGCACTCGTACTGATTTACCTGATACTTTCTGCACAGTTTGAAAGTTTCAAGGACCCATTCATCATCATGTTGACTGTTCCTCTGGCCATTGCCGGAGCGTTGGTATTCATGTATTTTGGAGACATTACCATGAACATTTTCAGTCAGATTGGTATCATCATGCTGATTGGTCTGGTAGCCAAGAACGGTATTTTGATTGTAGAGTTTGCCAACCAAAAGCAAGAAGCAGGTGAAGACAAGATGCAGGCTATCCGCGATGCTGCCCTTCAGCGTTTACGCCCCATCCTGATGACAAGTGCTTCTACCATCCTGGGCTTGCTGCCGCTGGCTTTTGCCTCGGGAGAAGGAGCCAATCAGCGCATTGCCATGGGAGTAGCTGTAGTGGGTGGTATGTTGGTATCTACCTTCCTGACCATGTACATTGTACCTGCTATCTATTCGTATATTTCGACAAACCGTGCTAAAAAGAAAGAAAATGAAGAAACGGCTTATTTATTTCATGATATGTCTGCTGGGAGGTGGAATAACCACACAAGCCCAATACACCTATACGCTAAAACAGTGCCTGGAAGAGGGACTGGCGAACAACTATTCACTCCGCATCACCCGCAACGAGGAGCAGATGAGCAAAAACAATGCGACGTTAGGAAATGTCGGTTACTTGCCCACTGTGGATCTGACTGCCGGATATACCGGAAATGCAGACAACAGCAATACGCAGGCACGGGCTACAGGTGAAACTACCAAGCTTCGTGGTGTGTATGACCAGACCTTGGATGCTGGAGTAGATTTGAACTGGACCATCTTTGACGGTTTCAACATCAGCACCACTTACAAACAACTGAAAGAACTGGAACGTCAAGGTGCCACCAACACCCGAATTGCCATTGAAGATTTCATTGCCAGTCTTACTGCTGAGTATTATAATTACATCCAACAGGAAATCCGCTTGAAAAACTTCCGTTATGCTGTGTCGCTGTCCAGAGAACGCCTGCGTATCGTAGAAGAACGTTATCATATCGGAAATTTCTCCCGACTGGACTATCAACAGGCCACCGTCGACTTTAATGCTGACCGTGCGCAGTATATCAAACAAAGAGAGCTGGTACACACCTCGCGTATCAATCTCAATGAGCTGATGGCCGCCAAGGACATGGACCGCCCACTCAGTGTAAAAGATTCTGTGATTGACGTAAACGAAAGCCTGGAATTCAATGATTTGTGGGAAGGGGCCCTTCAAACCAACGCTTCTTTATTGCAAGCGGACCAAAACACCGTATTGGCTCAGTTGGATTATAAAAAGGTATTGTCACGTAATTATCCGTACGTACGACTGAATGCAGGTTACGGATACACCCTCAACAAATACGACGTAAATGCCACACGCCAACGAAGCAACTGGGGATTCAGCGGAGGTGCACTATCGGATTCAATATCTTCGACGGTAACCGGAAACGGGGAAAAACGAAAATGCCAGCCTGGCTATCCGCAACGCACAATTTGCCCGTGATGAACTGGAACAAAGTTTACGGGCCGACCTGAGCAACCTGTGGCAGGCTTACCGAAACAACCTTCGCCTGCTGGAACTGGAACGTCAAAACCTGGTTTCTGCCAAGGAAAACCATGAAATCGCCCAAAAGAACGCTACCTACTGGGTGACTTATCGGGTATTGAAATGCGTGAAGCACAAAAAGTCTGCTTGATGCCGAAGAACGAATTCTTTCTGCCGAATACGATACCAAGATGTGCGAAATCTCTTTACTACAGCTCAGCGGAAAGGTTACACAATATCTGAAATAAGATATTCAGTAATTTTTCCTACCTTTGTCGGACAATAAAAACAGACAAAGAAATGGGGCTTTTTTTTATTCGAAAAAGTATAGAGGCTTTACAAGCAGAAGCCAAAGAAACTGGAAGTGGTACCCTTAAACGAGTACTAGGTCCTGTCAGCCTGGTAGCTCTTGGGGTAGGCGTAATCATCGGAGCCGGATTATTTTCAATAACGGGAACCGTAGCTGCTTCTTATACCGGACCAGCCATCACACTTTCCTTTATCATTGCAGCTATCGGCTGTTGTTTTGCCGGACTCTGTTATGCAGAATTTGCTTCCATGATTCCGGTATCTGGGAGTGCCTATACCTATTCCTACGCCACCATGGGAGAGCTTATTGCCTGGATTATCGGATGGGACTTAGTATTGGAATATACTGTAGCAGCTACCACTGTCAGTATCAGTTGGAGCCGCTACATGACCGTATTCCTGCAAGGAGTAGGCATTGATCTACCCCATGCATTTACGGCATGTCCATGGGACGGGGGTATCGTCAACATTCCAGCCATGATTATCGTAGTTCTCATGAGCTTGATTCTGATGCGAGGTACCGCCGGAAGTTCTTTCTTTAACGGACTGATTGTATTTCTGAAAATAGCTGTCATCCTGATTTTTGTAATACTAGGCTGGCAGTTTATTCAAAATGACAACTATACTCCTTACATTCCAGCTAATACGGGTACATTAGGAGAGTTCGGAATTTCCGGCATTTTCCGTGGAGCAGCGATTGTCTTTTTTGCCTTTTTAGGATTCGATGCGGTAAGCACGGCAGCACAGGAAACCAAGAATCCGAAGCGGGATATGCCTATCGGTATTTTAGTATCCTTATTGGTCTGCACCATCTTATATATTCTCTTTGCCCATGTCATGACAGGAGTAGCCCATTACACCGATTTCAGTGGACAGGTGGGCATTGCTCCGGTAGCTGTAGCCATTGAAAAGATGGGGCATCCTGATGCCACAGGTATCATACAACCCGCTTATCCATGGTTGAACAAGGCCATCATCCTGGCTATTCTGTTTGGATACTGCTCGGTAATCATGGTCACCCTGCTCGGACAAAGCCGTGTATTCCTGAGCATGAGCCGCGACGGTCTTTTGCCACCGTTCTTCTCCAAATCAACCAACGCTTCCGTACACCGGTACACAGCAACTGCCTGTTTATGGTAGTCGTCAGCCTGTTGGCGGGATTTATCCCGGCACAAGTAGCAGGTGAAATGACCAGTATCGGTACACTTCTGGCATTCACCTTAGTCTGTGCAGCCATCCTGATTGTACGCAAGACTATGCCCGATGTGCCCCGTGCCTTCAAGACTCCCTTCGTACCCTTCGTTCCAATTATGGGCATCCTCACCTGCTTGTGCATGATGAGCTTCCTGCCGGCCGATACATGGATACGCCTGGTGCTGTGGATGCTTGTCGGATTGGATGTCTATGCTTCATACGGAATCCATCACAGCAAACTGGAGTATGGTCAAAAGCACCGTAAAGGAGATATTGTATTAAACCTGACGGGACTTATTTTGTCTATTCTGAGTGTGATTACCGGACTATGGCATCAGCAAACCGTAGGATGGGATGCAGACAAACCCTGCTGACCATTTCTTTTGTGTTTGCCTTCACACACTGCGCTTTTTACATGTGGCGAATTTGGAAACACCCACACAATCGGGCCAAAATTTCTTAAAAGAAGTTATAAAAATCGTCAGGAACAGAAAAAACGAATAATAAACCACAACCAGCATATAAAAAAGCAGTTATTTTACAGCGATTTATACTATTATGGATAAGAATATATTGTACACGGCTATTCAGGCCGCCCTTGCTGCGGGAGCAGAAATTATGTCTGTCTATACAGACCCGAAAGCAGATTTTGAAATAGAAAAGAAAGCGGACAATTCTCCGTTGACCATTGCCGACCGCAAGTCGCATGCAATTATAGCCCAAGCACTGACTGCGACTCCTTACCCCCGTTTTGAGCGAAGAAGGAGCTAAAATTGCTCCAGAAGAAAGACAGCAATGGAAAGAATTGTGGGTAGTCGATCCATTAGACGGCACCAAGGAATTTATCAAACGTAACGGAGAATTTACCGTAAACATTGCCTATGTAAAGAATGGTTGTCCTGAAGCTGGAGTCATTTACATTCCGGTAAAGCAGGAACTTTATTTTGCCGACATTGAACTGGGAGCCTACAAAATCAAAGACATTACCGATATAGAAGCTTATCCGTCGCTGGATACACTGATGGAGCAAGCCGAACGTCTGCCGTATGCCAACCGGACAGACGATACATTTGTCATCGTAGCTTCACGCTCACACCTGACTCCCGAAACGGAAAATTACATCCATGAAATGCAGCAAAAACATGCACACGTGGAAACAATCTCCAAGGGTAGTTCGTTAAAGCTATGTCTCATTGCTGAAGGGAATGCCGACGTATATCCTCGTTTTGCTCCTACTATGGAGTGGGATACTGCAGCCGGACATGCTATTATACGTGCTTCCGGGAAGGAAGTATATCAGGCTGGAAAGAATGAACCGCTACAATACAATAAAACAGATCTGCTGAACCCCTGGTTCATTGCAGAATAACCCACTAATTTATGTCTATCGAGATTATCATCGTACTTCTTTCACTTGTGGCCATGCTGACCGCATTGATTATGGACAAGATGCGCCCGGGAATGATTCTGTTCTCGGTGGTTGTCATTTTCCTTTGTACGGGTATTCTTACCCCTAAAGAAATGCTGGAAGGCTTCAGCAACAAAGGTATGATTACCGTCGCCATGCTGTTTCTGGTAAGTGAAGGTGTCCGCCAGAGCGGTGCCTTGACTCAGCTTATCAAGAAACTGCTTCCTCAGGAAAAGACTTCCGTATTCAAGGCTCAAGTACGTATGTTGCCCAGTATTGCCTTCATTTCGGCATTTCTGAACAATACACCGGTTGTTGTCATTTTTGCCCCCATCATCAAACGCTGGGCCAACTATGTCAAGCTTCCGGCCACGTACTTCCTGATACCTCTTTCGTATGTAACGATTTTAGGAGGTATCTGTACCCTGATAGGAACTTCTACCAACCTGGTGGTACACAGCATGATTCTTGATGCGGGAATGAAAGGATTCAGCATGTTCGAATTAGGAAAGGTCGGTATCTTCATCGCACTAGCCGGTATCATCTATCTGTTTCTGTTTTCTAAGAAACTGCTACCAGCTAACCGCCCGGAAACGACGAATGAAGAAGATAGCGATTCCTCCCTACACCTTGTAGAAGCCGTTATCGGTCCCCGATTTCCGGGTATCAACAAAAGAGTTCGTGAATTTGATTTCAAGCGCCATTATGGAGCCGAAATCAAGGAACTTCGCCGTAGCGGACGTACCTATACCGATTTAAATGAAGTGAGCTTCCGAGAAGGAGATACACTGGTGGTACTAACCGACGACAGCTTTATCCAGACATGGGGAGAATCATCTGTCTTCCTGATGCTGGCCAACGGAAAGGAATACGAACCCGCCGGAAAAAAGAAGCGCTGGTTTACCCTTTTCCTGCTCTTGTTCATGATTGTGGGAGCCACCGTAGGCGAACTGCCAGGCATCGAGAAATACCTTCCTGAAGGCATCAAACTGGATATGTTCTTCTTCGTATCCATCACAACAGTTATTATGGCGTGGAGCAAGATTTTCCCTCCACAGAAGTATACCAAATATATTTCATGGGATATTCTGATTACGATTGCCTGTGCTTTCGCTATTAGTAAAGCCATGGAAAATTCAGGAGTAGCGGATTTATTGGCTGGATATATCATCAGCCTGAGTCACGATTATGGCCCCTACGTATTGCTGGCCGTACTATTTATCATTACGAACATCTTTACAGAGCTTATTACCAACAATGCAGCGGCCGCACTGGCTTTCCCCATCGCCTTGTCCCTTTCCACCCAGTTAGGTGTCAACCCGATGCCCTTCTTCGTGGTCATCTGTATGGCAGCCTCAGCCAGTTTCTCTACCCCTATCGGCTATCAGACCAACCTGATTGTACAAGGTATCGGGAACTACAAGTTCACCGACTTCGTCCGCATCGGATTACCGCTGAACATCATCACGTTCCTGATTTCCGTTTTCCTCATCCCGCTGATATGGCCGTTTTAAAACTGATTTAAATACGCTTTAATATATGAACAACCAAGAAACAAATCATATCTATCCGATATTCGACCGCATGTTAGGTCGTGCCGACAAAGAAGAATTGCTGAAACAACACGGACTCATGATCTGGTTTACCGGATTGAGTGGTTCTGGAAAGAGTACCATCGCCATTGCTTTGGAACGTGAACTGCAGCAGCGCGGTCTGCTGTGCCGTATTCTAGATGGCGACAACATCCGCAGCGGTATCAACAATAACTTAGGATTCTCGGCAGAAGACCGTGTAGAAAACATTCGCCGCATTGCAGAAGTCGGCAAACTGTTTGTCGATACCGGCATCATCACTCTGGCTGCTTTTATCAGTCCCAACAATGAGATACGTGAAATGGCTGCCGGAATTATCGGAAAAGAGGATTTCTTAGAAATCTATGTCAGCACGCCATTAGAAGAATGTGAGCGTCGTGATGTAAAAGGTCTGTATGCCAAGGCACGCCGTGGAGAAATCAAAAACTTCACCGGTATCTCTGCCCCGTTCGAAGCGCCAGCCCATCCGGCTCTTTCGCTCGACACGTCGAAATTATCCCTTAAAGAATCTGTTGACCAGCTGCTCGACTTGATTCTTCCGAAAGTAATCAAAAATAAACATATATAACCATGCAAGAAGAATACAATTTAAGCCACCTGAAAGAACTCGAAGCCGAGTCTATTCACATTATTCGTGAGGTGGCTGCCGAATTTGAAAATCCGGTAATGCTATACAGTATCGGAAAAGACTCATCCGTCATGGTCCGTCTGGCTGAAAAAGCCTTCGCTCCGGGAAAAGTACCTTTCCACTGATGCACATCGACTCTAAATGGAAATTCAAGGAAATGATTCAGTTCCGTGATGAATATGCAAAAAATACGGCTGGAACCTGATTGTAGAAAGTAACATGGAGCTTTCAAGGCAGGCGTA
>ENA-OQAL01000065-OQAL01000065.1-human-gut-metagenome-genome-assembly--contig:-NODE-65-length-25163-cov-3.711735_pt1 | contig 25163 bp, 26 predicted proteins | sample MGYA00242491_ERZ504519 | MGnify/ENA primary metagenome ERZ504519 (study PRJEB26092, sample SAMD00036260) | human gut metagenome | host: Homo sapiens | study: EMG produced TPA metagenomics assembly of... | reverse complement strand
GCGTTTAGCCCAACCTTCTTCTGAAAAGTCTGGTTCTTCTCCCCGAAGCGGTTGATTATCCTGCTGAAAGAACTGCTTCCAGTCATCTTTCTTTTTCGGACCGCGAGGACTGGTATATCCTCTTTCCTCCCGGCTCGGCTTTTTCGCCTTCTCTACCTTTGAAGGTTTATCAGCTTCTTTTCAGCCGCCACTTTCTTTTTCTTTCCGCTCTTATCACTTTTCCCGGTATTCTCGCCGCAATCTCTACACATACCTTACGCCCCCCGCTCAATACGACTTTGTTCAAAGCCTTTAGCACTTGTGGAGCCTGTTCTTGAATCACCTCAAAAAATGAGAAATTCTGCATCAAGTCAATACGGCCAATCTGAATACGCTCCTTTCTCAGATTACGGTTTACCAGGTCTATAATCTGATTGGTATAAAAGCCGTCTGTTTTTCCTAAATTCAAGAACAAACGCGTATAACCTTTTTCAGCCTTACGGCCTACCTTCTCTTTATCTCCCTTACGAGATTCCTTTGCCTCAGATTTCTTTTCATTAGCCTTAGGCTGCTCAATTTCAGGAGCATTTTTATAATAATCCAAGAAACGATTAAACTCCAATGAAACCACGCGCTTAATCAAATCTTCCTTATCCAGCCAATCAAGTTTTCGGTAAATGCCAGGTAAGAAGGTCTCTATCTCCTCTTCATTTACTTTCACTTTCTCTATATCATCAATCACCTTTATCAACTGCTGCTGACAAATTTCCTGTCCGGATGGGAGCACACTAACTTCAAACTTCTTTTTGATGATGTGCTCAATCTCCTTCATACGGCCCTTCTCCCGCAAATTGATAATTGCAATGGAAATTCCCGTTTTTCCAGCACGCCCTGTACGGCCACTCCGATGCGTATAACTTTCAGTATCATCAGGCAATCCGTAATTAATTACGTGCGTCAGGTCATTCACATCCAGTCCTCTCGCAGCCACATCCGTTGCAACCAGTAACTGCAAGTGACGTTGACGGAACTTCTGCATCACCAAGTCACGCTGTGCCTGGCTCAACTCGCCATGCAGCGAGTCTGCATTATATCCATCCTGTATAAGCTTATCGGCTATTTCCTGGGTTTCCTTGCGCGTACGGCAAAAAACGATACCATAAATCTGAGGATAAAAATCAACGACACGTTTTCAATGCCAGATATTTATCTTTTGCGTGTACTATATAAGCCACATGATTAACGTTCTTGCTTCCTTCATTCTTGGTTCCGACGGTAATCTCCTTTGCCTCATGCAAATAAGTCTTCGCAATACGGGCAATTTCCGGACTCATCGTCGCAGAGAACATCAAAGTATTCCGGTCTTGAGGTATATTTTCAAGAATCGCATTGATACTATCCGTAAAGCCCATATTCAGCATCTCATCCGCTTCATCCATAACCACGTCGCGGATTGTAGCCAATTGAGCCACCTTGCGTTCCATCAAGTCAATCAAGCGGCCGGGAGTAGCTACGATAATATGCACTCCCCTCTTTAAACTGCGAATCTGGCTATCTATGGAAGAACCTCCATACACAGGAAGAATCTTTAAATCGGTGATATACTTCGAATAGTCAGTCAGGTCACCTGCTATTTGCAGGCAAAGTTCACGTGTCGGACAAAGCACCAACGCCTGTGGTACACAATTTTTTACATCAATTTTCTGAATCAGCGGCAGACCAAATGCGGCTGTTTTTCCGGTTCCGGTTTGTGCCAGAGCCACTACATCATTGCCGTTTCCCAACAAATACGGTATTACTTCTTCTTGCACGGGCATAGGATTCTCATACCCTAATTCCTCAATTGCCTTGCGTATTTCCGGTGAAACGCCAAGTTCTTCAAATGTTTTCATTCAATTCAATTATCTAATTTGCTGCAAAGATACAGACAAATCAGATGCTGCCCAAAACTTTATCCCTTTTGGTGCAAAAGATTTTTCACCACCTCTTTATCCTGCCGCAACTGCCATGTAAGCTTTTCCACACTTTCAAATTTCACTTCCGGGCGCAGATACTCCACAAACTCAATTTTTATCAGTTCCTGATAAATATCTCCCTGGAAATTCAATATATGGACTTCCACACTCACAGACTGTCCATTCTCGTTCACGGTAGGGCAACTTCCTATATTCAACATTCCAGCGTAGCGTTCTTTCCCTATATATACATAAACCGCATACACTCCCGTTGCCGGCAGAAGCTTTTCAGCACACAATGGCTGGATGTTGGCTGTAGGAAATCCTAAAGTACGCCCCACTTTCTTTCCGTCAACCACTCTTCCGCTTAAATAGTAGCTGTAACCCAGATAAGCATTCGCTTTCTTTATATCTCCTGCAAGCAGACATGAACGAATCAACGTAGAACTAATAGAAGTACCATCTTCTACCAAAGCTCTTGACTGCATCATACGCATGCCTAATTCTTTTCCATATTGGCAGTATTCCTCAAACCCCTCTCCCTGATTATGTCCAAAATGATGATCATATCCTACAAAAAGAGTCTGCACATTATACATCTCATGCAGAATCCTCATAAATTCACGGGCAGAAAGCAACGACAATTCCTTCGTAAAAGGAAGTAGCACACAATATTCAATAGGAGAATGCTCAAAACATTCTATTTTCTGAGACAAGCATGTCAGCAGCCGGGGACGATAATCCGTATCCAGTACCTGCCGAGGATGAGAAGCAAAAGTTATCAGGCAAGAAGCAAGTCCTCCCGCCTTCGCAATATTATGCACCTGCTCTATCAGGTATTGATGTCCTCTATGTACACCGTCAAAACAACCTATGGTTGCCACACATGCAGGAAGATTTGCGGCCGTAGAGCCAGTAACTATTTTCATTTGCTTACACTATAAATTTTTGAAGCTGTACCTCCAGATTATCTCCTGGTACATAATGACACACACCGATTCCCAACTTAGCAGCTGCCTGACAATTCTCTTCAGAATCATCTATAAACAAGACTTCATCGGCTTTAAGTCCTGCCTCTTTCAGCACAGTCTGAAAGATTTCCACATCGGGTTTTGCCAGATGCATCCGGTACGAAAGAAATACCTGCGTAAAGCAATCAAGCATCGGCATACCTTTATAAATAAACTTACCTGCACACTCTTTCCAATGCAAGTCATTCGTATTGCTCAGCAAATATAAATTATAGTTTTCCTTTAGCTTCAGCAATAATTCAAACTTATAATCCGGAATTTCCTTTAACATGCTGTTCCATATCCGGTCAATCTCCTCGTCCGGAAGTTCACGACCCACCTCTTCGCGAATCCGGTCCCGGAACTGCTCCGTGGTCAATGTGCCACACTCATATTCTTTAAAGAAACCTTTTTCATTCGTTCCAGTCATCCACTGACGCACTTCATGCAGCCCGATACCCTCCAAACGCTCTAAACAACGGTGTACATCCAAATCAAGAAGCACACCGCCTAAATCAAATATAATATTTTTAATCCGGTTCATTTTTTCATCATCCGTTTAACTCCTCGCCAAATCTCACCAATCCAAAGTACCACAGAAGTACCGGCTATAATATAAGCCCATTCCAATGCAGGCAAAGGCTCTGTACGGAAGACCTTGCCACCAAAAAGTAACAATAATGAACTGACCAACCAGAATAATCAATGCCACTCCTAACATACCCATCGCATGACCGGCATCTTTAAAGATAGAATGATTCGTACCAAATACGCTGGCATTAAACAGGTTCCAGAACTGCAGCATGACAAAAATCGTAAAGAAGACAGTCAGATGATGCACATCCATACCGCCAGGCATGTTCTTAAAGAAAGCCAACAGCCCCATCAGTACAATCAAGAATCCGGCACCCACACCGAATATATTGTTCCGCATGGCAGGAGATATGATAAAATCAGTACGCTTGCGAGGTTTTTCATTCATTACATCCATGCTCGGCGCAATAGACGCCAACGCCATCGCTGCAAACGTATCCATAATCAGGTTCACCCACAGCATTTGAGTAACCGTCAGCGGAAGTTCCGTACCTAAAAAGGCACCCAGCAACACGCTCAGCAAAGCTACCACATTGATGGTCAGCTGGAACACAATAAAGCGCTGGATATTCTTATACAACGAACGTCCCCACATCACTGCAGTAGCAATGCTATGGAAGGAGTCATCCAACAACGTAATATCACTGGCCTCTTTCGCCACAGAAGTACCCGTTCCCATTGACAAACCCACCTGCGCATGATTCAATGCCGGCGCGTCATTTGTTCCGTCACCAGTCACTGCTACTACTTCACCTTTTTGCTGGAGCAACTGTACCAGACGTTGCTTATCCATCGGACGTGCACGGCTCATCACCTTCAAATCGACCACTCTTTCCAAAGCTTCTTCATCGCTCAAGGCAGCAAACTCCACTCCGGTAATGCGATTCCGTTCCGTATCTTCCGATGTCCACAGCCCGATTTGTCGTGCGATTTCAGTTGCTGTTCCCGGAGTATCTCCCGTTACAATCTTCACACGGATACCAGCCGACTGGCATTTCTTCACCGCATCAGGCACATCCGAACGAATCGGATCACTGATTGCAAAAATTCCCATGAATGTCAATCCGCCTTCCTTCACCAGTTCCGCACAATCCGTACTGCTATTTTCAGGAATTACCTTATAAGCCACTCCCAATGTACGCATAGCCTGATTCTGGTAAGCCAAAAGCTGTTCATTATATTGCTTAACCCGGCTTTCTTCCAGGTTACATTTTCCCATCACAATCTCAGGAGCCCCCTTCACATAAAGCACACGTGTGTTCAAAACAGAAGAGTCGACCAGCGTAGCCATATATTTTCTTTCCGTAGAGAAAGTAAGCTGATTTACCGTCTTTGCCTGATTTCTCAATGAGATGTAATCCATTCCCTGCTCATTCAACCAAAGCAAGAGAGCCACTTCCGTGGGGTTTCCTACTCCGGACGGCTTACCTTCTCCCTCTTTCTCTTCCAGGAAAGCAGTAGAGTTAGTTGCTATACCCTCTGCTATCAGGTTCTTCTGAGATTCATCCAACTTGGCATCATACACCTGCATCAGGTTCTGTGTCAGTGTACCTGTCTTATCCGTACAAATCACCGTAATGGCTCCCATTGTTTCGCATGCATGCATCTTACGAACCAAGTTGTTCGTTTTCAGCATACGGCGCATATTCAATGCCAAACTCAAGGTCACACTCATAGGCAATCCTTCCGGTACCGCTACTACAATCAAGGTGACAGCCATCATAAAAATACTTCAACACGATGCGTGCTATTTCAAGCCACTGATGCCAGTCGGTAATAGTTGTATTATTAAATGAACATATAAATCTTTCGCTGTAAAGATTACGAAGGTCAGTGTCGCAATTGTAAAACCCACCTTCCCTATCAGATTGGCCAATTTGGTCAACTGTAAATTCAACGGAGTCTGTTCCTGACTCTGTTCTGTAGCCTGTCGAGCCACCTTACCAATTTCAGTAGCATCCCCTACTCTTTCTACGCACATTACTCCGTGACCATCCGTCACTGTCGTTCCACGCATTACGGAATTAGACGGATAAGTAGCTTCTTCATCGAAATGAGCCTCATCCGTTGTTTTGTTCACCATCAATTCCCCGGTCAGGCTTGATTCATTTACCTGCAATGATACTGCTTCCAGCAATACCCCGTCTGCCGGAATCTCATCACCGGTATTCAATATCACTACATCTCCTACTACAATATCTTTCTTAGGAATCTCATGCACCTTTCCATTTCGAATCACCATAACCGGAGTCTCCTCCCCTACGGCATTCAGCAAATCAAACTTCTTATTGGCATCATATTCAAAATAGAACCCGATACCGGTCGCTAAGAAAATAGCAAAGAATATACCGATTGTCTCCGCATATTCACTCTCAATGATTGAAATCAACAGAGAAAAAGCGGCTGCAACGAGCAGCACTTTGATAACCGGATCCTGAAACTTCTCCAGATACAGTTTCCAGATTGACGGACGTTTGGGAGGAGTCAGCAGATTCATCCCATATTTTTGACGATTTTGAAGAACTTCCTGGTCGGTTAACCCCTTAAAACGAGAATCTTGTGTGTTGTGTGACATACGTCTGATAATTAATTATTAATATCGGCAAAAATACAACATATATTGCAAGCATCTGTTCCATTAGTTTTTTTATCATTTTTTTCTAACCAAATATTGCAGATTTCAACTCAAACCATTACTTTTGCAACGCATTTCCAAACAAATTCTTCTGAAATGTCGGACTTGTAGCTCAGTTGGTTAGAGCAACAGACTCATAATCTGGAGGTCCCTGGTTCAAGCCCAGGCTGGTCCACTTTAATAATCAAGCACTTACAGAGTTTCTGTAGGTGCTTTTTCTTTTACAGGTGACCTTCAGGTGACCTTTTTGAAGCGAAACTCTGCAAGAGTGACCTTTTGAAATTGCATGGGATTGCAGAGAATTTTTATAGATTTTTATTCTATGGTGAACTTGACACTGCGGAATGTGATGCACATTTTAGGCTGAAATAGGATTTCCCACTAAGCATATTTGTAAGTCGTTGAAAACATCTTTGGTATGGGAATGGCCAATCTGCAAGCTTTCCAGTCTGTCCGTTTTCATTCGTATATTCCATTTTGGTAGTCGCGCAAATATTGCGTAAAAGTCTTTCCAGTTTCACGTTTAAAAGAAACGCATCAGATGACTCGGGTCGGAGAAATGAAACTCTTCGGCCAGCTGGTTCACGTTTCGGTTAGCAAACAGTAACTCATTCTTCAATTCTTCCAACAGACGCTGCTTGAGCAGATGATTGGCAGATACACCGAATTGACTCATCACGGAACTGTTTAACGTAATACGGCTCACACGGAGCATATCCGCATATTCCTGCACCCGCTGTTTCGTACGGATATTCTTTTCCAGCAAGTCCTTAAACTGGAATGCGTAATTGTTTTTAGGTACATCAATCGGTAAATGATAAGTGGCGGCATACGCCCGGTTGATAATAACCAATAAGTAGTAAAGCACAGATACAATGAGATTATAAGTATCGGCAACAGGATGCAGAAGCTCCTGCTTTATGATTCCTAAAAGACGAATATACTCCGCCATGCTTTCCGGCGAAGTAAACAGATAGGGAGGCGTGTCGGTCTGATAATAATACAGCAAGCGATACACAAAAAACTTGTCCGCTAAGAATGTGCGCATAAAAATCCTCGCGGAATATAAGAAAAGAGTAATCTAGTTCTGCTTCATCCACGTGCCATTCCTGCTGCTGATGCGGCGAGAGGAGTAATACCATATTGGCATGCAATTCAAATTTGCGGAAATTCAGCAGCAGATACCCCATTGGCCTTACGAAAAAAAAATAGAAGCTAAAAAATCTGTTTTAAACACCGGGTTTTCCGTCAGGACACCACATACATCGCTACTGTAGCCTGAGTTGATATAAAAGTCCACACCACAGCGTGTCTTGCTAAATGGAACGCTGACCAGACGTTCAGGATTGACGATTTTATCCATAGATTTCGTTTTTGGGGGCAAATATACTATTTTTTTTATTTATCAAAATGGCATATATTCCTGTTTTTAAGGCATAATGCATCCGATTTTTTTACCGAACTTTGCGGCTATAATCAATACAATAAATTATGATGGAAGAAAAAGTAACAATTCGATTGATCCGTAATGCAACATTGCGAATCCATTATGCTGGAAAAGAGATACTTGTTGACCCCATGCTTGCCGGAAAAGGCACTTACAGTCGGCTCTAGGTGTGTATAAGACCCCAAGAGTACACCTCACGATGCCGATGAATGAAATTGCGGACGGTCTGGATATGGTATTGTTGACACACAACCATATTGACCATTACGACCCGACAGTGAAACAGCATTTAGCGAAGAACATCCTGTTCCTGACACAACCGCAAGATAAAGAGAGTATTACACAGGATGGTTTTACAAATGTAGAAAGCATTGAAAAAGATAAAGCTATTGGAAATTTAACCATTCATCGCATCCAAGGACACCATGGCTTCGGAAAGATTGGAGAAATGATGGGGCCGGTATCAGGCTATGTACTTACTGCACACAGTTTCCCTACTATTTATATAATGAGTGACTGTAAATGGGAAGACTGTATCCGTCAGGCCATTGAACAATTTTCTCCAGATTACATCATAGTGAACAGTGGAGGTGCAATTTTTCCTGAATTTTCTCAAACAGAAGGTTCTATCATTCCAGATGAGCAAGAAGTTATGACAATGCTCGATGAACTTCCCGCCCACATCAAACTAATAGCAGTCCACATGGAAGCTACCGATCATGGGCAGACTACACGCGCAATTCTGCGTAACGAAGCCATGCATCACAAAATAGAAATGAGTCGCCTGATTATTCCAGAAGATGGAGAAACAATAATATTATGAGCGACTTCTCTGATTGGGAAACAGCCTGAAAAGAGGGTTACGAATGGATTGTTATAGGAACGGAAACAGGCAAAAGGAAAGGGAAAGTAGATGCCAATCCTGAATGAGTACGTCATATTGTAGAACAGGCGAAAAGAAATCACATTTTGGTATTTATGAAAGAAAACCTTTTGCCTATAATGGGAGAATACCGAATGATTCAAGAACTACCAAAACAATTTATAGAAAGAATATGGAAAAGGAAATAATCAGAGAAATAGATGTACAGAATGTCATGACTAAATCCTCATTACCAGTAGGGGGCTTCTCTGTCAATCCTTATGTAGGTTGTCCTCATGCTTGTAAGTACTGCTATGCTTCATTCATGAAACGTTTTACAGGGCATACAGAGCCTTGGGGTACGTTTCTGGACGTAAAGCACTGGAAACCTATTGATAATCCGCATAAATATGATGGACAACGGATTGTTATCGGTTCAGTAACAGACGGATACCATCCGTATGAAGAAGATTTTTGCAGAACCCGTAAACTGCTGGAAGAGTTAAAAGGCACTAATGCTGAAATCATGATTTGTACTAAGTCAGATTTGGTTTTGCGTGATATTGATTTACTTAAAGGCTTTCAGAAAGTGACAGTATCTTGGTCAGTTAACACACTCGATGAACAATTCAGATGTGATATGGATCGTGCCGTAAGCATTGAGCGAAGACTTAAAGCCATGAAACAGATTTATAATGCAGGCATACGCACCGTGTGTTTTATTTCACCGATTTTTCCAGGAATTACAGATGTGAAAGCTATCGTTAATAGGGTAAAAGATTATGCAGATTTGATATGGCTGGAAAATCTGAATCTTCGTGGACAATTTAAGAGAGACATCATGGGGTATATACGGGAAAAGCATCCGGAGCTTGTAGCCTTGTATGATGATATCTACAACAAAAAACGAAAAGATTACTGGCAGGTCTTGGAACAGGAAGTAGCTGCGTTTGCTCAAGCGGAAGGTTATCCTTATCGTATAAACGATTTACCATACGGGCGTTCTCAAAAGGGAAACCTGTTATAGTAAACTATTTCTATCATGAAAAATTAGGCTAAAAAATAGGATTATTTGATTGATTTGATAATGACTTTTATCGCTGAAAATCAACCATATAAGAAAATAACGGTACAACTATCCGTTAAGGGAAAAGAGGAAGTGAAAAAGTTGCTTTGAGGGAGTAAAAGGATTAGAAAAGGCGTGTGTTTTGGGTGAAAGATTTAACTAAATCTTAACAGTTAATAAGTATTTTTATTATTTAGAGATAACGGTTCGGAATGAGGTCAAAATTGCAAAAGACTTGTCAAGGAATTGCTTACCACTGCTGAAAATCAATGCTATGTCCGATTCATGGAACAAGCGAGGTACAAAAGAGGCAATTATATTATGTCAAATGTATATTGCCCAATACATATAAACAAAAATGCCACCTTCAAATAACTCATAATTTGAAAGTGGCATTATTTTTATATCAAAGAAATTATGACGTGTTTAGTGAACGCTCATCTTAGAAAACACGTTAATAATTATCACTCCAGCTATGATTAGTACTAATCCGATTAGGGCGGTAGATCTGGTGTTTGTTTGAAAGCTATCGCTCCTATGATTGCTATTAAAACAATACCAACCGCAGCCCAAATAGCGTAAGCTATTCCAACAGGGATAGTCTTCAAAGATAAGCTGAGTAAACAAAAAGCTGTTGCATATGCCAAAACAGTTACAATAGCAGGTACAGGCTTCGTGAATTGTTCTGATAATTTTAATGTAGTGGTGCCAAGTGCTTCGGCGAGGATGGCACAGATGAGAAATGTGTAACTTTTTATCATATCGAGATTCTATTATGATTTCATGGTGCAAAATTAGCCTAAATTTTTATCAACACCGAGAAAATATCATTCCAACAATGGTACTTTTCGATACAAAATACTCTTTTTGCGAGATTTGTTTTGTATATTTGCAAGCAAAATATTAATTATTTAAGATTCGAATGAAATATCAATTACGAAAAGGTGATACGGCATTTGCGATTGGACAAAACAAATTTTAGTGAAAGCAAGGGAAGTCTTATAGATACAAATGGCTGTATAGCATTGTCGGTTATTTCTGGATATGCGATAGCTACTATCAATTTCAAAAAAATATCCTTCGCAAGGGAGATTTTATTTTGCTATTTTACGACAGTAGTTTTTCAATAGATAAAATATCCGCTTCTTTTTTAGTCCAATATTTCTCATTATCATATCCATTATTAGAGGAAGTTATTTATAAACCCCTTTCCACACAATTCTGGGAGGCACTGTATTCTACACCAATATTACATCCATCTCATGACTTTGAGCATCTATTGAGCGGCTGGTGGCAACTTATGAAATGGACAATAACAAATGAAAGTCCGATGCAGAAAGAGCTTGTAGCGAATAGCGTCCGAAACTTGTATATTGTAATAGATTCTGCATTAAACCAAAGCGGCATGAGTGTGTTTCACAACAAATGCAGCCATTCAAGGATGCTTATAAATCGCTTTTTTAAACTACTTTCTATTCATTGTCACGAAACCCGCGATGTGAAATTCTATGCAGAGCAACTTTCCATAACGCCTACCTATCTTTACAAAATTGTTCGGAAATATATGTCTCAGTCACCGAAAGAATTAATAGACAAACAAGCCATTTCAGAAATCAAGAGTCTGTTAATAAACTCGGATATGCCTATAAAGTCTATCGCATCTACATTGCATTTTGAAGACGTTTCCTATTTGTGCCGTTATTTTCGTAGATTGACGGGAATACCTCCGTTAGAGTATCGTGAAAATAACAAGGAATGATATAACCTATAATAATGTTTTTACTGATATTGCCTTATTACATAGTAAATCCTCGCCCTCTATCAATCTTCCAGTCATACCGACCTTCCGCGACATCGCCAACCTCATTGAGTGTGTGGCGATGTTTTGTTTCGTCAAAAGGCTGTTGGCTTTCCGCATTATGACAGACCACGCACCTACCACAACTATTATCATGGACTTATGAAGCGTCTCGACATACCTCGACTGACACGGACTGCGCCACAGCTTTGCAACACGCTGCATTGAAAGCAACTGTGACTACAAGACAGTAAGTGTATTGCTCGGTCATGCCAACATTAGAACAACCCTTAATCTCTATGTTCACCCGAATATGGGGCAGAAGAAAAAGTGCATCACCAGGATGTTCAAGTCTCTTGGGAAATAGGGAAGAAAAGTAGCATAGGCTATAAAAGGCAAAAGGATGAGGTGACTCCACATCACCCCATCCTCAGCTTACTTGTCTATGTATGATGCGACAAGATAAACAATCGAAATGCTTGTATAAAGGAAACACAGGCAAAAAAATCCAAAGCAAAGCCTTTACCCAACCATTTGACAACCACACACCTTCATTCCTTGACATCATATTAGACATCTCATAGAAATGTCGAGTGAGGATTTCTTTGTTCTCCTTTCGGTGGTCTTCAAGAAGTTTGGACTCGTTTTCAATGAGTTTCTTCCTGTTGTTGATTGCCTGTTCCATGTCGGCATCATCAACTTTAGCCTTGAATTTTATATCTCTCACTTTTGCAATAAAGCTATCAATGGCTTTTGTAACAGCGTCCGCTTTATCGGTGACTTTATTCAAGTTTTCCTTGGCTTCCTGCAAAGAACCAGTTGCCGTTTCAAGACTTGATTTTGCCAAAGTCAAGCTATTGCCAGCATCCTTGTAGGCTTGAAGCTGTTGGTCAAACTTGTCCGAAGCCTTGTCCGTTTCGATATTCTTGTCAATCGTATTCTCGAAAGATCCGAAATCCATATCCGAGATTTTGCTTTTACCTATCGGCATAGTATCAATGTTGTTGGTTGAACATTCGGTTATCTGCCATATCCTTGCTTCTTGCGAGGTCTGCACATGCGATTAGCCATCATAGCGCAACGATGCGCCCATGACAGTTCATCCTCGTCCTTATCTCGTCCCCAACCTGAGGTAGCGCCACCTCCGCCACCGCCAGACTGGGCGGCAATGGTTGTGGCTGCATCAATGTATTCAGCAAAGAGAAGGATGGCGGTCTTTTGCACATCACCAATCTTGGCAAACACATTGTCGGCATCCAAAGCAATATTCTTGTCGATGACTTCCAGACAGTTCTGTGGAATGTCAACAGGATAATGATGAAACTCGTCCGTAGAAAAATCGAAGTGACGTATCTTTGGAGAGTTGTCCGCAGTAGGCATGGGTTTGGGTACAGTCATAATCTTTGGCTGTTGGGTATTCTTTGTTGGAGTTGAAACTGGTTTCTCCAATTCTTGATGATGCAGTTTTGCCCAAGTACCTTCAATCTTTGAGGGCATCAGACAACGACCTTTGCCAAGTTCCGAGGACTTATAAATGGAGTTACCACGCTTGATGGCATAGCCACGCACTTGTCCTTTGTTGTCGGATTGCAGTTTGACATCATATCCCGTTTGTGTGAGGCATTTTGTGTATAGTCCCCAATCAAAGTACGGCATCTTAGCCAAAACGGAAAGACAATCATTGGTTATCGCGTCCTTATTTTGGCGGCTTACCTCTTGTGCATCTTTCCATCCACGCTGTTGCCCAACCTTGGCGGCAGCAGCCATCGCTCTCTCGTAGATATAATGGGCATCATTCACGTTGCCCCTTATGTCTATGCGGTTCGCATCAATATGAAGGTGCATAATGCCACTCTTGCTGTCACGATGAAGCGCAACAACATATTGGCTGTCTTTGAGGTTGGTTGCTTTGCACTCTTGCGCTTCGACTTGGCTGAAAGGTCAACCGCATCAAACTCACGGATAAAGTCATCCGCCAACCTCTGCCATTCCTCCATCGTCCAACCTTGCGTTTCCTCCGAGGTTGGGGAAACCTCAATGCGTATCATGTTACGTTTGAGCGGATGATAACGGTTCAACTTGTCCTCAAACTTCTTCTGCAAGGCAAGCATTCTTGCCCACATTGCCGTTGGGGAAATATCATCGGGCAAGAGATTGGTCTTTACAATCTCCGCCTTGTCCTTATCCACTGAGTAACGTATGGCATTTGCGCCATGACTTATTACCTTTGCTTTTGCTATCATATATGTTGTATGTTCTATTGTGTTAAGTATTTCTCTATCTCAATCATGCGGTTCAAGATCACCTCTGCGCTTGTTCTCCATCGTTTCATAAAGATTTCGCTACGTAGAATGTTCTCACGTTCCGTTAGCGGACGACCTTTGAGGAAGCCGAACAATTTCTGTATATCGCCCCTGGCATCCGATAGGCTGTTCAAAGCCTCCATTTCTTTGTCAGTCAAGCGTTGTTTGGGATATTTGCCCTCCAACCGCTTGCGTGCGTATGCGCTTGTGGTCAGTCCGCAAAGGGCTGCATATTCCGCTATCTCCTTATGAAGCTGTGGCGTAAGCCTTACTATCAGGCGGCTCGTGTATTTCGGTGCTTCCTTTTCTATATTTTTCTTATTCATACCAAGTATTGCTTCTATAAAAGTGTGCAACCCAATGCGAGCTTGCGAGCGTTCAAGAAGTCCATTGGCATACGGACAAACGAAGTGCGTTTGTATGACATTGGTATTTCTTGCATAGCACTGCTATCAGAGTTTACGCACAAGCACGCTACGCACTGCGGTTGCACATGTTCACAGACTTGTTGTATAACGGTTTTCAAATTACCCAAGCAACAGAAATTGTGGGGCATCCTCCGCTTCCATCTGTTCCTTGAAGAATTGCCTTCTGGCTTCCGCCTCCAGTTCCATGTCAGAGACGCTTGGCTGTGGATCATCTTCCTTCTCGCCATTATCGCCATTTCCAGAAGTTAGGGAAGAAAAGGAACTGTTGGCAAGTTGTGTAGGAGAAGTACCGCCATTCTTGATGGGAGGATCTTCTTTGTTGGGGAAGGCGGTTGTGGAAGCAGAAGAACTTGACTTGTCATAGTTGCTTCTTTGGTTGATGGGGATATAGTACGGATTGACAAACTTCTTGCCATCAACAATCCAAGCTGAAATGCAGAGCAAAGTGTGAACACTTCCCCCGTCTTGTCTGTATAGAAGAAAGAATGCCCAATTTGTTCATGTGGTCAAGCATCTTGGAGACGGTCTTTCGGTCACACTTCCATAGTTTGGATAGAGCCACCTCTGACATGTTCACTTCCCACAATTCTGTTGTAGATTCCCCAACCTCATTTGAGGTTTCTATCTGTCGTGTCACCATCTGAATGAGTTGATAAAGGCATGAAAGGCGATTGATGCCAGCCGTGCCACCCATCAGATAGTTCACTTGTTCGTTACTCAGGATAATGCTGTTGAAAATATTACTGTTCATCGTTGTTCTATTATTGTTATGTAAATCTTTTCTTGCTGTTATGCGGAAAACTCTCTGCCGTCAAAAGAGAAACTATCGCCTCATGCCGAAGCCTCTCTCTGGCATATAATACTCCTTGTCGTATGCGATATGGTCAAGCACACGTTGCAGTCGGTCAAGTTGGGGACAGTCAAGCACTTGTATGGCATTGATGGTAATTTTCTGTGATGCAATTCTTCGATGCTCACAGTTTCTTTCAGACATGGTTCCGTCACCGTCAGCATAGACCGAGTGAAGATAGTTATAGACTGCTTCCGTCTGTTCCTTGCTTGGGTAAGCAGCAGGAAAGCGGTCGGAAATGTAGTCTACCATATTGCTGACCGCATTAGCCAACAGAGGGTCACGTTTTTGCAGACTGTTTACAAGTTCATCTTTCGTCATGATGCTATGGTCTATTGTTCATTTCATTCAGACGGTTTGCAGCCTCCAGTCTTATCTCCTCCTCCGACATGGCTCTTGCGCCACGCACCCAGTCAAGCAAGGCTTTCTTCTCAAAGAAGATGAGCTTGCCTGCAGGCTTGAAGTACGGCAACTGGTTAAGATGCGTCATCTTGTAGAACGTACTCTTGGCAATGCCGAGAAAGGCGGAAGCCTCTTCAAGGTTCAATACTTCCTTTGTCATGTAGCAAAGGTTCTCCAACTTGTTCACTCTCGACTGAAGCTCCACTATCTTGCGTTCATGGTCGAGGTTCATCTTTAATGCGTTCTTTTCTGTCATAAATCTGATATTTTGTTTATTTCGTTATCGATTTCGGCTGCAAAGGTATATTGTTGCCAATGATATTCAAGCAGCCGTTATGGTTTATTAAAAGTGCTGATTTTCAATTCTTTGGTTCTATTTTACCATGCTGCAATGTGGTAGATTGGTCGGACACTTACTTGAAATTCAGCATCTTCAAATGTCTATCGTTCAAACATTCACAAAACCAAGGATTGGACAATAGGGGTGGCAAATCTTTGGTTCTATTGCCAGTTCTCGTTTTGAAAATGTCCAACAGAGTGCAAAACAAAATTTAACACCCAATTTTCGCAAACCAAGCCGTTTGAGGTCAAAACCGTTTGCAATAACCACATTTGGGGTACAATGGTAGGAAAATGAGTTGTGAATGAGAGAAATAGGGATTTCCCCTCGTTTTTCAAGGGACAAATTTGTACCTTTGCAAACGAAACAGAGGTATTCCACAAGGGATATTTCGGGCAAAGTGTTCTTGACTTTATTTTTCCGTGGTTTTGTCCCGTTTTTGTCCCTCGCTGATTTTGTGTCACGAAACAAAAATTTGCAAGTAACTGATTTACAACGGTTAAAACTGTATTTTGGAGAATTGGTAACGGCAACCACCAGTAACCACCAAAAAGTCCATATTCAACACCATAAATTTTATTATTAACTAATTTGTACAAAAACTGATTGAATTCACATTTTTAATATAAAAATTTGATTCATCTCTAAGTCGTGAATGATATTTGATTGCTTCGGTATTTATAAATATACACACGTTAGACTTATCGGCATAGTCTAATACCCTTTTATCCCATAATCACTATTTTTTTAATAGTCCATCCAAGGAATCACCTACAATAAATTTTTTATTAGGATTTACAATGTTATTCCTAACAATTCCTCGAGATAAGTTATATTTTGGGGAGGTAATGGAATTTCTTTCGTATATTAAGGTATCCCCTTCTGCAACAACATATGCACGGAATGGAATATCAGTGCAGTATACGATGCTTGCCTGGCTAAAATCTTGAGCAAGCCTCTCCTTTGTCGTTGAATATAAAGGGGTGTCAAACAATAACTCACTATCTGTAACGATGATTAGCGTGTCATTTACTTTTTATACACAAATAATTTTTTATTCGGATTATTAAACATAGACCACAATCGAACTCCGCGATAGATAGTTATTTTCCCTTGCAAAAATTTGTCGATATTGAATCTAACATATCAATATGATGTTTTGTTCCATATATCGCATTAAATCGTGAACATAATTGTGTTATGCAACAAACCATAGCTATCACTAATATAAACTTATTCATAGTTGTAAAATTACCTATTATTAAAATTATTGCCTGTTACCCTTATATGGGTATTGCCTGTTACCCTTGTATGGGTAAGTTCAAGCAATCTATATATGGACTAACGGTCTGTTTGCCATATTCTTGCTGTTTTAATGTCATACAGTTATCTATCACTATTGTGACTTGTCGTTTGCGTGCCATATTTGTTGTTCTTTTAATTTTGATAACTTCCAATCTGGAGCTTAAAGTACCCAAAAATATCTTGCTCATGTGCTTATGCTGTAATGTCGGAAATAATGCGAAAGCAAAGCGTTAATTCCAGCCTTCACACTTTTCATTTTGTCAGATAGCATAGATAATCAGATGATTATTACAACAACTCCCGATTTGAAGCATTACCCATCTTATTCCATATTTAATTCCGCCAACGGGTAATGTTTTTTCATTTTCGTAATCCTTTCAAATAATCAGTTCTTTCGCTTACTGGAATTTCTTTCGTCTTTTGGCCATTACCGCATTATCTAAATTTTAAATATGATGTTACGCTCATTCCATCCGTCATTTTATATTTCCCAAATTGGTAAACTCAATGGTATCAATCTTGTTATCTTTTAATTTTTAATATGATCATTGTTATATCACAGTGACTTAACTGCTTCAATGATTGGATATATTGTTTATCTACCCAAAGAGAGCGAACCGCTTCTGGATGTATGACGCACATTACCTTATACTCTGTTAAGGTTTCAAGTGAGATTATTCCCTCTATCCCCACTTTTCTATTTAGCACTTTGATAGGCATACCCACATATATGGGGAGACCAATTAACCTATTTGTCTTCAATATACCCTTGGACAATTGATACGGAGCAGATTTTATTGGTATTTTTTCATAAATAAGAGTATCTGATGAAGATGTGGCATAAAATCTTATTGGAAGATCATTGTCAAAATTAAGATTGTACCTTGAATATACCTTCCTTGCTCTACTTTTTGATCTTATTGATAATATATTCGCCCCAAAAATATTGGGTTATCGGATATAACTACCAACGTATCATTAATCCCTAACACAAGATACAACCTGTTTTCTACACTTTTCTGGTAGTATTCTTCGTCTTGGGGCCAAATCCGGATACCATAATATGTTACATTGCTCTGAGAAAAATTAGTTGTTATAGAATCTGTTAGTTCATTATCTTCAGAATTTAGAGGACTACAGATTGGCGACTTTACTTCTAGTGCGTCTGTTGATTCATCATTTTTATAATTCAATGAGACTCTCGAAGAGCCAAGACAACAGCTGCACATAAATACATACAATATCAAAGATAAGACTTCTTCATTTTTAGAGTGTTCAAAAGTTAATTAAAGGTCTGTGTTATTGAAAATCTTCAATAACACAGACTTACATAACATTATTACTTTTTCCTTGATTTAAGAATTAGGGTATGTTTAATTGGAGCATTAAAAGTTGCCCCTTCTCTATTATAGGTCCTACTTTTAGGTCGATACGAAAAATGTCCTATGGCTCCCAAAGCATTGTCAAAGTTTCTTGATGCCGTTTTTGATTCATCAGCATTATAATGGATCGTATTTCCATTAACAGAATACCCAGAGGATAAAACAAAGCATCCTTCTGTCCAAGATCTTGGATTTGTTCCTCCATAGTGGAATCTGATTCCTCGCTTACTTACGTTTCCTCCAACTCCAGGTTTTATCCATTGTGATCCAGCCGTCGGATTAATTATTGGATATGTTCCATCAGGAATCCTTCGACCACTTCCGTTCTTTGTACTTGGCTCTCCTCCTGGAGCAACATAGAACCCTGTGCCATTATCTGCTTCTCCAGATATATGATACACTCCTAGTGTATAACTGTCTTTTGTTTCACCTATTTCCAAGTTTAACAAATTCACTCGCTTCCCATGCTCTCCTTGTGAAAATTCATAGGTTTCTTTTTTATCTCCATTTGCGACATTAAAGACGTCATTTCCATCAGCTATTATGGGCGCATCTATCTTCCATTTTTTATTAACATAGGATATATTTATTGTGTCTGTGCCAATAGGATCAATAAAAGTAATTGGATTATAGGTATACGCATAACTTGAATTTCCATAATTCTTCTCTTCCAATATATCCGTACTAATCCACAAACTCACCCTCGGGTCATAGTACCTTGCTCCATAGTAGTACATGCCCGTCTCCTCATCAAATTCCTTGGCATTGAAAAGATAAGGTGTAATTCCAAATGTTGTTGCGTTCCTCAACAAAGACTTCACCGAAAGGCACATACTCAATATGCTGCACCACCTCGCCGTCAAGGTTGGTGATGTAACTACTGCTACCCAAATGGTCTGGGTGGTAGTAGAACTGCATCGTCTCGTATGCGTCGCCCTCTTGGAAGTTATTCTTTGCAGCTCTCGACAAAGCTCGTGCCTGCGCAGGTTCCAAGCTGCCGTCATTGCAGCAGAAGCCCTTACCATCGACATAATCGTTGTTGTCATCGCCATTGTACGGTACTGCAAAGGTTGCCTCCTTTTTTCTATTTTATCTGTCATATTTATATTCATTTTTCCAATATCACAAATAGTGACTTTGAACATTACCATATTTAACAGCATTCAAAGGTAGTGCTTTTAGCCTATAAGCCGCTATTGCACAAACCCTTTCTTTGAAAAGAACGTAAAATCAATAGTATTATTGCGGTGATTGTACTTTTATTAATCGCTTAACTCGTTGTACGGTACTTACCCCTTTACCACACAACTTCGCCACATCCCGAATTGAATATCCCTTGCGAAGCAGACTTATTACTTCCCTATATTCGGCTTTCATCTGTTCTGCCGTTTTTACAGAGCCTACCTTGCGTCCGAGTTTTCCACCTTTCTCTATATACCGCTTCCTTCCTGACTGCAATCGGAATGAGATATTGTCACGCTCCAATTGCGCACAGGTCGAAAGCGTGGCTATCATTATCGGGGCAAAGAGGGACGGATGTCCTTCATCGTCCAATAATGTAAGTTGTTCCTTTTGTATGTAGAGGTTGATGCCACAGTCAATGAGTTCCTTAACAGAGGCAAGCACCTCAAACGCATTGCGACCCAATCTTGACAGTTCACTGACAAGTAAAATGCTGATACGCTTTTCCTTACAGAACTCCATGCTTCACACAACACCGGACGCTCATCTTTCTTCTTTGCGCCAGAGATGTGTTCCTCAAAGACCTTGCAGACTTCGATACCCTTATATTTTGCATACTCCGACAAGTCCTTGACCTGTCTTTCCGTGCTCTGTCTGTCACCAATACTGGAGACACGAGCGTATATTACTCCTGTTGTCATCTTTATCAAAGATTAAATTAAACATGAAAAAGCCTGTGTCCAGATAAGTCTTGCAGATTTATTTGAACACAAGCGTTTTTTGAATACAGCCTGACGGCAATTTCCAAACAAAAGGGAAGAAGTAAGACTTCCCATTGTTCGCACCCTGCTGTATGTCTCAATCAAACACGCCATTAAACAGATTGACCGCCTCTATCTTCTTTTCAAGAGCCACTTTTGCATAAACTTCGGTTGAAGTGATGCTTCCATGTCCCAAAACATCCTTCACTGCTGATATGTCTGCTCCTGCTGAGATAGCCAACGATGCTGTCGTATGCCGTGAGCAATGGTAGGTCAAATCCTTTTCTATGCCAGCCTTTTCTTTTAAGTCTTCTTACGTATTTCGATACGTTGTCTGACTTCTTGACAAGGTGAAACACAAGACTTTCCGGATTGTCATCCGTTCGAGGTGGCAACAACGATTGCGCCATTTCATTGAGCGGAATAATGGCAGGACGCTTTGTCTTTCGCTGTATGATGCTGATTGTCGGCACGCCATCTATCATTTTAATATCACACCACCTTAGATGCTGCATATCGCCAAGGCGAAGGGCAGTCATTGATGATAAGCCAAATGCCAGTTGTACGGTTCGTTCATTCTCACATTCAGCATCCACCGCCAGGAAACGTGTGAGTTCTTCGGGCGTAAGATACTCTCTGTGCTTGTCAGGAGCATGGAAGCGTTCCAACTTGTTTAGACTGTGTACAGGATTGAATTTTACAAGTCCTTCACGCATAGCCTTGTTAAATATCGCTTTGACTGTTTCCTCAAACAACAGTAATGAGTAATCAGCCAACCGTCCTCCGTTGGTCTTGATTTGGCGTTTGTTGCGATACTTGTTGCGCATATAGTCAAAAAGACCGCAAATTTCATCTTTACTGACATCTTTCAGCAGGATGTCCTTCTTATCAACTCTTCGCAGATAAGTGGCTATACGTTTGCGGACAACATTCTTATGACCTATCATCTTCTTGCAGTTGCCACAATCAACAGACCATTTGATATAATCATCGCACCATTGTAGCCAAGTCAAGCCGTTGCCTTGTTCTTCGCTTTTGGCATTCTCTTTCTCCAATACAGGAGGAGTGAGGATGCGCTCTGCTCGTATCTCCATAGCCTTGTTGTATGTAAGCCGATTGTGCTTTGCAGCACCAACGGCATCATCGGGCAAGAGATAGAGGTGCAAGTTTTCTCTCTTGCGGAAGCCAGTCTCGTAGTATTCCAGATATAAGGCTCTTTTGCCTTCTGTCAGCTTACGTTCCTTGATTTCTATCTTCATTGTATTACTGGTATTTGGTCAAACATTCCGTTCACGAGGTTCACGGTTTCCAACTTCTTCTTGTCAACAATCTTGGCGTAAATCTCCGTCATCTTGATGCTCTTGTGTCCGAGTATCTTGCTTACTACATAGATACTTGCACCAAGGGTCAGGAGCATCGTAGCCGCCGTATGTCGTGAGCAATGGTAGGTTATATGCTTGGTTATTCCTGCCGCCTCCATCCATTCTTTCAGCACCACTTCCACTGTTGTAGATGTGATTGTCAAGTTGTGGAAGATGTTGTCTATGCCTTTTTCTCTTTTAGGCATCCACTTCTTTGTTTCTTCCGACAAGGGGATGGTTACTCTGTCCTTGGTCTTGACTTGGATATGGTCAATGTATTCCGTCTTGCCGTCAGCAGCCTTGTGGATTTCACTCCAGTTCAAGGCTTTCATGTCGCTATATCGCAGACCTGTGAAACAGGAGAACAGAAAGGCTTTCTTCACCAATTCATAACGGCATGGTGTGTTCATCACCTTCTTTATTTCCTCTATCGTCAGAAACTCACGCTCAGCCACTCGCTTCTGTGGCTTCTCCTTTGCCTCCAACAGCAAGAATGGATTTTGCTCAATCAGTCCGTCTCTTACAGCCTTTGCCAATGACGAGCCGAAATAGTTGACGAACATACGGCAAGTGGTGGTGCTGAGTTGTTTCTTTCCATCATTGTAGGTGCAAGTCTTCAAAAAAGTAATGAAGCCTTTGCAAAACTCCTTGTCCACGTCTTTCAACAGAAACTCCGGCTTGCCTATATGTAATAGGTATTGGTCAATGCGAGCATGAGTGTTTCGCTTGGTCTTCATGGAAGACTCAGACAACTCAGCATTGTACTTCACAAAGTCATCCATCCACTTGGTAAGTGTCATGCGTGACTTCTTCACCTTGTCCCAATCCACAAGACCCTCTCTCTGAATGTCAAGAATGCGCTGCGCCTTGATTTGCTCTGCCAACTTTCTTGTATTGGCGTTTTTTGCAACTTGGTTGCAGCGTTGATTTCTGGCACAAGATAGAGTTTCAAAGTCTCTTTCTTTCTCAATCCCTTCTGGTAAATGTCAAGATAGAGGCTGATGTTGCCACCTGCTATCTTCTTTTCTCGGATGCGCACAGGCTCCTTCAAACGGATTTCCTTCTTCTTTTCGTCCCATTTTTATTTCCTTTCTTTTCTGATGTTAATATATTCTTTTATCACTGATTATCAAGCATTTAACTTGCGTTACAAAGATAATACAGCGAGGGACAAAAACGAGACAAAAGTGGGTAAACAATTCGCTAATTTAGGAAAGAATAACGAACCAATCCAAAATAGGCTTTCATTCCTAATAGACTGTAAATCAGTGATATTACATCACCTTACTATCCTTTCATTTCCGATGGTTAGACCCGCTTGGGATAATTGGTGGATATGAAATGAAGGAAGATTTAAGTCTTAGAGAATATATGGATGCCATGTGATGAATGATGGATATAACGAGTTCGGCATGGATGAGCGCAAATTCAGACAGTGTAATACAAACTGTGTCAAACTATAACCATTATAGTTTAACACAGTTAATTTGCACTTCATTATTTCTTTCTCAGTGTATAATTCTTCCTATCCTCATTTTTGGGTTCATTACCAAACGAATCCAGCAAAACAACACTTTTATCCTCCCTCACCTTATAAAATATATTGTCCCCACTTGAAGGATGCACAAGCATCAGGATGTTGTAGTCAAGCACTTGGAAAGTTCCTCTTTAACCTTTCCTGTTTGTTCTACTTTTCATTGTATGACTGTATCAACAAATAGGTATCATCAGCATTTACCATGAGTGTTGTTTCAACATCAGACGGTAATACACCGTAATATGTTCCAGTAATAGAATCCAAGCTGGCTCTATTTCCCAAAACTGCCGTATATTCTTCAAGCTTATCAGCACACCTGCCTCCAGCGTAATGAGGCTGGCGAACGAGTGTCGTGCAACGTGGTAGGAATAGGTAAGTCCGTTCTCTTTTCCACAAGCACATCGAAAGCCTTTCGGATGGAAAGCAACAACTGCTTGATGTCCTTGTTGGTCTCCACGGCTTCCTTGCTCTTGTTCTCCTTTGGCTGCTTTAGTGCTTTATGTTAATCGAAGTACAATCATCGCAATAATACTATTTAATTTTACGTTCTTTTCAAAGAAAGGGGTTGTGCAATAGTGGCTTAAAGGCTAAAAGCACTACCTTTGTACGCAATATAACAACAATACGTTTAAGGTCACAATTTGTGATTTTGAAAATGAATATAAATATGACAATAATGGTAAAAAAATACAAATCTAAATGAGCTTTACATTTCTAGTAAAGAATTTGAAGCTCTTAATAAATGTGATTCTGAGATTAGATATTCTTACACATTAAAGTTTTATGAGGATGGGAATTCCCATCCTCATAATTATAAAAATCGAAAAATCTCCTGATTTCTCCAATAATATACACAAAACAGTTATGCCGCGCATCCCAGTATTTTTCCGCAGAGCTTCCAGGCAGGAAAGTGCCTCCTCCTCAGATTCCACCAGACGCACCGTCGCAATAAAAACGTGATTTCTTCTCCACGATTTCCCCGGTTCCACCCCGGTAAACCGTCCGAAACTGATCGATCATATGTCCTTACTCCTTCACCCAAATATGTACCTATCTTACCATATCATTTCTGAAAAATCAGCATTCTTTTCAGAAATACTTTTATTCCAGCCCTTTGTTTGGTATAATAAAATAGTATACCTCGCTTTTGCAGGGCAGGAACACCATTGATTACTGAACTAAAATCAGTTTTGCAGGAACATGACATAAGGAGGATTTCTATATGCACTTTGGAAAAAGTCATCTGGAAGACAAACGTGAAGATCTGCGGTCCCATTACGGAAAGATTGAAAAGACGGCCGGCGTGACGGCGCTGCGCATCGCGTTCTGTCTTCTTCTTGTCGTTCTCGTCTGCGGTGCCGGGCTTGTGATCGGCGCTGTCCGCGGCGTGATTGACAGTGCCCCTGATATCTCGGAGGACAATATCATGCCGCTCGGCAACGCGTCGTTTATCTACGATGCTGACGGCAACCAGGTACAGAAGCTGACCGGGGGCTCAGGGAAACCGTGTCTCGATTTCGATTGAGGAGATTCCGCTCGATATGCAGCACGCGATCGTCGCGGTTGAGGATGCCCGTTTTTATGAGCACAACGGCATCGATCCGAGCGGTATCATCCGTGCTTTCGTTGTCGGCGTCAGCCACGGCTTTCATTTTACCGAGGGCGCCAGCACGATCACACAGCAGCTCTTAAAAAACAATGTTTTCACTGACTGGATGGAAGAGACGCGGATGCAGAGCTTCAAGCGGAAGATCCAGGAACAGTACCTGGCGCTGAAGCTGGAAAAACACTGACCGCAGAGGGTGAAAACGCCAAAGACGTTATTCTGGAAAATTATCTGAATACGATCAACTTAGGTTCCGGCTGCTACGGTGTCCAGACGGCAGCGCAGACGTATTTCGGAAAGGATGCAAAAAATCTGACGCTCTCTGAATGCGCCGTTCTTGCCGCAATTCCAAAGGCTCCG
>ENA-OQAL01000064-OQAL01000064.1-human-gut-metagenome-genome-assembly--contig:-NODE-64-length-25258-cov-1.618798_pt1 | contig 25258 bp, 34 predicted proteins | sample MGYA00242491_ERZ504519 | MGnify/ENA primary metagenome ERZ504519 (study PRJEB26092, sample SAMD00036260) | human gut metagenome | host: Homo sapiens | study: EMG produced TPA metagenomics assembly of... | reverse complement strand
TCATCTGTCACTGGCTCCATGAGTAGGTTTCGGGCTCTGTCTCTATATGGGACAGGGCCCGTTTCTATTTAGGTGGTGCGCCATCGGGTTAGCGCCCATCCCGTTTTTGGTTTGTCTCGTCCTCCAGTTTGTCTAAATCTGTAACACCAAGACCGATATTTGGCATCTAACTGTTACAGATTGAGATGAAACTTAGGGTGTTTTAGGAATATCTTGATCTGTAACATGTAGAAGCGGAATAGGCCTCTTGCTGTTACAGATCGAGACAAGGGCGGGCGCGGACCTGGATGTCCTGCTCGAGCGTGGATTCTGGACACGCGAGCGAAGAAAATCTCCCGACCGGAGAACGAGCGTGGATAATTAACTTGGATAGGGAGCTAAGGTAAACACCGATTGTCTATCGACGGCTTAGAAACAACGACCCCGATTCATTGTGGAATCGGGGTCGTTTGTGCCTCAGGAATCCGAATGGATTAATCGAGCTCCTAAGGGACTTCTTGGGTTCTTGCTAATGGTCTGCCGAGGATGTCCCCAATGCAAACAGCGGGCATCTACTCAATATAGCTGGGGTTCTTCTTGATGATTACGCGTGCAGCGATGAAAGAGACGACGATGGCGATGATGGCGACAACGCATGCCAGCACGAAGTTGCCCATGGACCCATCGGGAGCGATAAAGATGAGTGCCGAAAGAAGGCCGGGGTATGCTCCCGCAACATACTCTTTCAGAACAAAGATGCCTGCAGGGAGTCCAGCGCAGAGCGCGCCGATTGCCGTGCCGACAAGCAGGCGGGGACGCTCGATGAGGCAACCGTAGAACGCGGGCTCGGTTACGCCACAGAGTGCGGTAACGGCAACCGTGGTGACCATACCCTTCTTCTCCTTGTTTCCCTTCATGGCAGTTGCCAGGGCGAGGCTCGTGCCGCCAATGCAGAGGTTCGAGATGAATCCAAAGATAATGGGTGCCCAACCGAGCTGCGCCAGGCTCGTAACTTCGATTGCGATGTAAGCCTTATCGAGACCGAGCATGACGAAATAGGGGTTAAGGGCTGCCAGGATCGGAGTAGCGATAAATGCCACGTTGTCCATAAGCCACGTGACGGCATCACTCAGCGCGTAGCCCATCATGCTGCCGGCGGGGCCAAGGATAATCAGCTCGACGGGCACGACGATGATCATGGTGAGCAGCGGCTTCAAGAACAGTTTGGTAACGTCGGGAATGATCTTCTGAAGGCTGCGGTCGACAAAGTACATGAACACAACGCCCAGTACGATGGGCACTACCGTACTCGAATAGTCGTTCGTCGGGGATGGGGATACCAAGAAGTCGAGACCCTCGGCACCGCTAATGGACGAGCTGATCATGATCGCGCCCAGCAATGCGCCCATGATGGGCTGCATCTTCATGACGGCTGCGAGCTGATAACCAAGATAAACGGGCAAGAAGCTAAACGAAGCGCTAAAGATCGCCAACAGGACCTGGGCGGTTCCGCTATCGGTGCTTAATCCGCAATAATTGACCAGGAGATTCTTGATCGAAAGAATGAGTCCGCCAACGATGAGCGCCGGGACGATGGGCATGAATACCTGTGCAGAGACGTTCCCGAATTTCTCAATCAAGCCCATGGCGGTGTTACCGCTTTTAATGCCTTCTGCAAGGTCTTTGGCGGTTTGGGCATCGTCGGCAACCGTGCCACCGCCGACTTCGATTCCCGCGAAGTCGAGGAAGTCGTTGTAAGCCTCGGTGACGTTGGGGCCGATGATCACCTGAAGCTGGCCACCGCTGACTACTGCCCCGAGCGCCTGATCGGCCGATTTGGCGAGCTGGAGATCGATGATCGAGGTGTCTCGTGCGTCGATGCGAAGGCGTGTCGCACAATGAGTTACCGATGTAATGTTCTCTTTGCCGCCAACAGCCTTTAGGACTATTTCGGACATTGCCTGATATTTCATCTCTTTCTCCTAACCTTCCTGCTCTTGATACTTCGAGATAAGGTCTCGGTACCAATACCAGCTCTTTTGGGGGTGCGCTCCAGATTGTTCTCGAAGTCGATATGGACAAGTCCGTATCGTTTTTCGTAGCCGTTGATCCAGCTATACAGATCCATCGTCGACCAGAGGTAGTAACCCTCAACGCGCGCGCCGTCGCGCTTAGCCCTCATCATGTGCTCGATGAACTGGCCCAGAAGCTCGATGCGGTCATCATCGTGGATCATTCCGTCTGTGTCTGGTTGCTCATAGGCGCCATGTCCGTTTTCCGTAATAAAGATGCGGGGCGCGTCATAGCGCTCGTGGACATCCATGATGGTTGAATACATGCAACTTGGGAGTATTTCGCGGCCCCATTTATTGCGGGGAACATTGCTGTCGCGGGCGCTTTCAAACAAGGGCGCAATGCATTTTCCTTCGACCCTTTTGCTCGAACTGCCCTTATTGTTCGCCGAAACGGCAAGCTCTCCACCGTGCCAGTCGGTTACATACTCTCGGCAATACACGTTGAGTCCAATAAAATCGACTTTACCGTCTCTGAATTCTTTTACGTCATTTGGGGATCGATAGAGCGAGACGCCAAGTTTTTCAAGGATTTCGTCCATTTCTGGCGGCAGTTGACCCTGAAGCGCTGGTGCCAGAATCATGCGATTGGCGAAAAAGTCTGCGTATCGAAATACGTCATCAGGGTGCTCGGTTGCCGGGTCGAGTTCGACAACGCCGCCATCGTGGACGGCGCCGATGATGCCGTCGTAGCCCATTTGACGATATGCTCGGACTGCGAGTGCGCTTGCGCGCATCAGGTTGTACTGAAACTGCATGTACGACTGAACATCGAGCGATCGATTGGGGGGATAGTTGCCCAACATGTTTACGCAGTAGCTGTAGAAATGCGGCTCGTTAACGGTAGCCCAGATTTTGACGCGGTCTCCAAAGCGCTCAAAGCAAATCTTGGCGTATTTGCAGAACCACTCTGCCATGTCGTTGTTCAGCCATCCGCCTTTGCAAGCAAGCGTGAATGGCAGATCGTAATGGAACAGCGTAACGTTGGGCTCTATGCCATTTTCGAGGCAGCAATCAATGACCCGATTATAAAATCGATACCCTCTTCATTCACTTCGCCGATACCCGTGGGGATGATTCGACTCCATGAAAGAGAGAAGCGATAGGTGTTTTGTCCGCCTTCTTTCATCATGCGGATATCTTCTTCATAGCGATGGTAGAAGTCGCAAGATACATCACCGTCAACATGGTTGATGTTCTTATTGCTTGTGTGGCTAAAGAAATCCCACTCACCAAGGCCTTTGCCGTCTTCGTTCCAGGCACCCTCGCACTGATAAGACGCCGTGGCGGAACCCCAGAGAAACGGCATGTTGTTCACGTTGCCCATGAATCCCCTTTCCATCACTCAAAACACGGTGGATACGTGTGGCGGAATTTATGATTAAGATGACGTCAACTGATTTGAATCATAGGAGAACGACCAAAGCTGTTTGATTCAATAAATGAACCATGATTTCGAGGAGAGCGGAAGAGGGATCACGTGAATATCAATGACTTCGATGTGCTCAATCGCATTAGCTCCATCATCAACAGCGAGTTTGGGTCAAACGATGCCGCCATCGCCCGATATCTCATCGCTCACATTAGGCGTTCGAGCGAAATCAATGTTGCCGCAATAACCCGCGATGCATTCGTGACTCGTTCCGCTGTTCGTCGTTTCTGCAATCGATTGGGCTACCAGTCTCTTAGCGATTTGAAAGAATCATTTACTCAGTCAGTCTTTCCAAGCGACTTAAGCCATCGAGAGGAGGAATTTGGCTACGAGGAGTACAGGGCAGAGCTCGACGTTCGCATGATCGAGATGTTCGCTGAGGTTGAAAGCGGCGTGTCCGATATCGCTATTAAGCATCTTGTCGACGAAATTTGATGGCCTAAAAAACGTTGAAATCTGGTGCACCAATAAATGTGAGCGCCAATCTCGTACGATTCAGCAGGAAATGTTTTATGCGGGCAAAGATTAGTTTGCGATAGTTGCTGGGGCTAACGTCGCGGGAATTGAAAAAACATGGGGAGACGCTTCGCAAGTCATTGATAATTTCTCGTATCGGTCTCCGGGCTATTTGCGTCACAGCGCGTGAGTATTCTTGATTGCCGGTTCGGGCAGGAAGATTCTAATTACTGCGTTTAGCAACGATGACAAATCGAGGTCTTTTGACCGTGTATATCGTCTTGGTAATGCGGGAAACGGAATTGACCGACTCGGCGTTTATTCGAAATACGCCACGACTTATTTTTTCGACTTGCTATCGTCGTGTTACTTGAGTCGCTACCCCTGCACCAAGGGGGAGCCGCTTTATGGGCCTACTTTGGCCTGGCCCGAGTAGTTGCGGCTTTACAGTTCTCTCGCCTGGGAATGAACGTGGATAATCTGCCACTTTGGCTTAGAGCCGCGCTAAAGTGGGAGATAATCCACGCTCGATCGTGGCGTGGAGCCCGATCTCGACCTATATATAGGTGACAAATAATGCTGGTATTCGAAGTCGATACTGAAGGTGTACTCCACTACAGCAAAGTGTTACCTTGGGAAACGTCACCTCAGTATCCAAACCACTGTCCTTCAATATCCAAACTCAATAAACCGCAGGTCACGGCTATATAGATACGCCCGGCACCGTGTATCTAGAGGTTTTCGTTGACAGCCCCCAAGGTGGCATCGTATTATCTTCTTCGTTCGCGGGGGCGGCGGTCCAAAAGACCAAAGGACCTGCGGATACTTGAACGATTGGGAGTTTGCCCGAGTGGTTAATGGGGACGGGCTGTAAACCCGTTGGCTCTGCCTACATAGGTTCGAATCCTATAGCTCCCACCCGTCAAGTGCCTGTATAGCTCAGTCGGTAGAGCACTTCGTTGGTAACGAAGAGGTCACCAGTCAAGTCTGGTTGCAGGCTCCATCCGGCGGTGTAGCTCAGTTGGTTAGAGCACACGGTTCATACCCGTGGCGTCACTGGTTCGAATCCAGTCACCGCTACCATAGGTAACACGGTGGCTTCTCAATAGTATGTTGAGAGGCCACTATGGTATAAAGGCAAAGTCCCGTCCGGGGACGACCTGTTAAGAGGAGGGCTTTATGGCCAAAGAGAAGTTTGAGCGCACTAAGCCGCATGTTAACATCGGCACCATTGGTCACGTCGACCACGGCAAGACCACGCTGACCGCTGCCATCACCAAGGTTCTCTCCGAGACCGAGGGCTGCAAGGCTGACTTCACTGCGTTCGAGAACATCGACAAGGCTCCCGAGGAGCGCGAGCGCGGCATTACGATTTCCGTCTCCCACGTTGAGTACGAGACCGCTGCCCGTCACTACGCTCACGTTGACTGCCCGGGCCACGCTACTACGTCAAGAACATGATCTCCGGCGCTGCTCAGATGGACGGCGCTATCCTGGTCATCGCTGCTACCGACGGCCCCATGGCTCAGACCCGCGAGCACATCCTGCTCGCCCGTCAGGTCGGCGTTCCCTACATCGTCGTCTTCCTGAACAAGTGCGACATGGTCGACGATGACGAGCTCATCGACCTCGTCGAGATGGAGACCCGTGAGCTCCTCTCCGAGTACGATTTCCCCGGCGACGACATCCCCGTCATCCGTGGCTCCGCTCTGGGCGCTCTCGAGGGCGACGCCAAGTGGATGGACGCCATTCGCGAGCTCATGAAGGCCGTCGACGAGTACATCCCGACGCCTGCTCGTAACAACGACCTCCCGTTCTGATGGCCGTTGAGGACGTTATGACCATCTCCGGCCGTGGTACCGTTGCTACTGGCCGTGTCGAGCGCGGTGAGCTCAAGCTCAACGAGCCCGTCGAGATCGTCGGTATCAAGGATACCCAGAACACCGTCGTTACCGGTATCGAGATGTTCCGTAAGTCCATGGACTTCTGCGAGGCTGGCGACAACGTCGGTCTGCTGCTCCGCGGCATCAAGCGTGAGGACATCGAGCGCGGCCAGGTTCTCTGCAAGCCCGGTTCGGTTACCCCGCACACCAAGTTCACCGGCGAGATCTACGTTCTGACCAAGGAGGAGGGCGGCCGTCACACCCCGTTCTTCGATGGTTATCGTCCTCAGTTCTACTTCCGTACCACCGACGTTACCGGTACGGTCAAGCTCCCCGAGGGCACCGAGATGGCTATGCCTGGTGACCACATCACCATCGAGGGCGACCTCATCCACCCGATCGCCATGGAGGAGGGCCTGCGCTTCGCTATCCGCGAGGGTGGCCACACCGTCGGTTCGGGCATCGTCTCCACGATCATTGAGTAAATTAGCTCTTTGATATAGCTGACTTAGAGAACCCGGCACTTATATGGGTGCCGGGTTCTTTTCTGCAATGGATATTGAGCCGTTGCTGGTGTCGAGAGGATCGATAATGGTCCTGGATGCACCGTCGATTAGCTCTCGATGGCTTCATTGATGTGTTCCAAATATGAATGGATCCACCGAGAACCAATTGACTCGAGGTTTTCATTGACAGCACTTACGTGGAGCTGATAAAGTAACAACTCGTGCCCGTACGGGGCGGAAATGAAAGGTTCAGGATACATGCGTACTCTAGTTACTCTTGCGTGCACTGAGTGCAAGCGCCGCAACTATACGACCACCAAGAACAAGTCGACCATGCCTGATCGTATGGAGATCAAGAAGTATTGCCCCTGGTGCCGTCACCACACGCTGCACAAAGAGACTCGCTAGTCTCTAGTCACATACGCCAGTAGTTCAATTGGTAGAGCATCGGTCTCCAAAACCGAGTGTTGAGGGTTCGAGTCCTTCCTGGCGTGCCAGTCATTATTCCGTAAGCTCCCACTTGGGGGCTTACGGTTTACTCATGTATAAGCGCATTGCGCGGAGGTAACCCAAATGGCCAACAAGAAGAACAAGAAGAAGGCTCAGCAGCCGGCACCTGCCAACAAAGCTGCCGCCAACTCCAAGGTTGAGGCCAAGAAGGCCGTTGCCAAGAAGAACGAGAAGGCTGCGAAGTCCAAGAAGAACGAGAAGCCTGGTTTCTTCGCCCGCACCAAGAAGTATTTCGCTTCGGTCAAGTCCGAGATGAAGCGTGTCACGTGGCCCGATAAGAAGGAGCTCGTGAACTACTCGGTTGTTGTTTGCGCTTCTCTGATCGTCGTCGCGTCGTCATCGCTCTGCTCGATGCTGGCTTGGCGAGGCTCTTGCTCTGTTCTCTGGATTGAGGGGCTAAACCATGTCTAAGCGTTGGTACGTCGTTCACACTTACTCTGGATACGAGAACCGCGTTAAGTCCGATCTCGAGCATCGCATCGAGACTATGGGCATGCAGGACCGTATCTTTGATATCGAGATTCCTATGGAGCGCGTCACCGAGATTAAAGAGGGTGGCAAGCGTGAGACCAAGGATTCCAAGATCTTCCCGGGTTATGTCCTGGTCCGCATGGAGATGGATGACGATGCTTGGACGTGTGTTCGTAACACGCCTGGCGTCACCGGTTTCCTAGGCGGCAACGGCAAGCCCGCTCCGCTTTCCCGCGACGAGTACAACAAGATGACTCGTCGTCCCGGTAAGGGCGATTCGCCCAAGCGCACCTCGGTTGATATTGAGGTCGGTACGTCCGTCCGCGTCACCGATGGCCCGCTTACCGACTTTGATGGCAAGGTCTCCGAGGTTAACACCGAGCTGGCAAGCTCAAGGTCACGCTGATGATCTTTGGCCGCGAGACGCCGGTCGAGCTCGACTTTAACCAGGTCGCTGTCATTCGCTTAAGTTTTCGTCCGTTCGCGCGAGCGTGCTTCTTCTGTGACTGCTCATCTCAGGAGTGCTTCTAACACGTGCGTGCTTACGATATAGCAAGTACTTCACACTCGTGATTCGAAAGGAATGACCATGGCTGAGAAGAAGGTTGCCAACGTCATTAAGCTCCAGATTCCTGCTGGTGCAGCAAACCCCGCTCCTCCCGTCGGCCCCGCCCTGGGCGCTGCTGGCGTGAACATCATGCAGTTCTGCCAGGCCTTTAACGCCGAGACGCAGGACAAGAAGGGCGACATCATCCCCGTTGAGATCTCTGTCTACGAGGATAAGTCCTTCTCCTTCATCACCAGACCCCGCCGGCGGCTCACCTCATCAAGAAGGAGCTGAACCTCAAGTCTGGTTCCGCTAAGCCCCAGGCCGACAAGGTTGGTCAGCTCTCCCAGGAGCAGCTCACCAAGATCGCCGAGATCAAGATGCCGGACCTCAATGCCAACGACATTGACGCCGCCAAGAAGATCATCGCCGGTACCGCCCGTCCATGGGCGTCACCATGCTGAGTAGCGATTCTTATGGTAACGACGGGTGCTCCGACCGGGGGGGGGCGCCCCGTTTAAATGTGTGCAATAGGGCACACGATACGATGTGGGAGGGCTCACGCCCGTTTAACCACAGGAGGTAATGCACATGGCTAAGCATGGTAAGAGCTATAACGCCGCTGCCGAGAAGATCGACCGCGCCACGCTCTACACCCCCCTTCAGGCTGCCAAGCTCATCAAGGAGCTCGACACCGCCAAGTTCGACGAGACCGTCGAGGCCCACTTCCGTCTGGGCATCGATACTCGTAAGGCTGACCAGAACATCCGTGGTTCCATCTCCCTGCCCCACGCACCGGCAAGACCGTTCGTGTTGCCGTCTTCGCCGAGGGCGAGAAGGCCCGCGAGGCCGAGGCTGCCGGCGCCGACATCATCGGTTCCGACGAGCTCGTCGCCCAGATCCAGAAGGGCGAGATCAACTTCGACGCCGCTATCGCTACGCCGAACATGATGGCCAAGGTTGGCCGCATCGGTAAGATCCTTGGTCCCCGTGGCCTTATGCCGAACCCTAAGCTCGGTACCGTGACCATGGACGTCGCCAAGATGGTCTCCGAGCTCAAGGCCGGCCGCGTGAGTATCGTGCCGACCGCTACGGCATCTGCACGTGCCCCTGGGCAAGAAGTCCTTCTCTGAGCAGCAGCTCGTCGAGAACTACGCTGCCCTGTACACCGAGATCCTGCGCGTCAAGCCTCTTCTGCTAAGGGCAAGTACGTCAAGTCCATCTCCGTGTCTTCCACCATGGGCCCTGGCGTCAAGGTCGATCCCGCTGTCCAGCGTGACTTCCTGGCTGAGTAACTGCTAGTTACTGCCTGAGCAAAGCAAGCATTGCTAAAGAAACCCGGTTCCGCCTCGTGTGGGACCGGGTTTCTTGCTATCGCGTGCCAAAACCACCTCAAAGGGGAAAGCGTCCCCTTTGAGGTGGTTACCAGGGTGTTCTGGCGGTAGAGGACTCAATGGCCTCGTGGCGCTTGAGCTCGCGGCGCATGGTTTGCGAGTTGAGCCAGGCTGCCTGCCAGCCACGGATGGGGTAGCGCGTCTGGTCGAGCTCAAACTGCGTATAGCCGCAGGCGTTGATGATCGTCGTTCCACACACATGCTGCCGCTCACGCTGAAAATCGTAACCGTAGCTTTGGTGTACATGCCCATGCACCATGTAGTCGGCTCCCCAGGACTCAAGCGCCGTGTTAAAGCACTCAAACCCTCGATGCGGTAGATCGTCCAGATCACCCATACCGGCGGCGGGCGCATGGGTAAGCAGAATGTCGCACCCGCGACCATCCTAACCTTACGCGACAGCTTACGCATACGCTTGGACATCTCGCGTTCGGTGTACATGTTGGCGCCGTCGCGATAACGCATGGACCCGCCAAGGCCCGCAATGCGAATCCCTCGGTACGTGTACACGCTGTCTTCTACGCAGATACATCCGCCCGGTGCATGACGTGCGTAGCGGTCATCGTGATTGCCACGCACGTAGATGAGCGGTTTGTTGATGACCGTAACCAAAAACTCAAGATAGTCCGGGTCCAGATCGCCGGCGGACAAAATCAGGTCGACGCCCTCAAAGCGTTCCTTGCGAAAGCACTCCCAAAGGCATCGTTCTTCGGTATCGGCTATGGCAAGGATTTCATAGGGCAGGGACTTTCGGCTCATCGTCGAGCTGCGGAATGGTGCCTACCACGTTATCCGCCAGCCAATTCATCTCGACAATCTGCGTGCTCGGCAGCGGAGGGAAGCCTTCGATCTGTACCACGCCGTTCTGACTGTGGAGCTCGCGCCAAAGGGGTTGATGGATCCCTCGACAATGCCGTTGCGGAGCAACTGCACGAGTTTGCGCGTCTGGTAGGGTAGGCCCGGAGCGTAACGGATGTCGATAACGCCGGAGCTCATGCCGTACCAGTAGTTGACGGCGCGCACTTGGCTGTCATCGCTGGTCTCGTCCCACGTGCCGTGCAGAAGGCTGCGAACGATGAGCTCGTAGTAACGGCCCCAGTTCCATACCGGCATGGCGATGCCGGAAACCTTGCCATCGACCAGGCGGTGGAGTCCGTAAGCCGTAGGGTCTTCGAGCGACTTTGACATGTCAGCGCCGGTCATGACGCTCACGCCTTCGCGGCACATGGCCTCGGCAAGGCCTCCGGCGGGCACATCGCCCCAGGTCAGGATAATTTGCGCGCGGGGGTCGAGTAGCGAGGCTCCAATCGCAAAGGCGTTGATCTCGCTTAGTGCGCCCGAGGCGAAGACCGACGCGTGGTAACCGATGCGGTGGTTGTCCGCCATGCTGGCGGCAAGGGCGCCCAAGAGGAACTTGGCCTCGTACATCTTCCAAAGTACGACGGACGCTTTGGTGGGGAAGGCCGATAGAACAGTTAAGGAACCGAACCTGGGGATACTCAACGGCTGCCCTGAGCGTGTATTCCATCAGGCGGTGCGAGGTCGAGAAGATGACCTTGTCTCCATGTTTGACAGCCGTTTCAACGGCGGCGTAGAACACGTCCGGATCGTGGCAGTCCTCGAACGCTTCGGTGCGCACGATACCGCCAAAGTGCTCATCGAGATACTGACGCCCTTGGTCGTGCAGGCTGTCCCAGCTCGACGTCGCACAGGGGAACTCATGGATAAAGGCGATGCGCAGGGGGTTGGCCGCCGAATAGACGGTCTTGCCCATAAAGAAGTTGAGCACGCCGGAGGTGGACTTGGCGGGCGACTCCTCCTCATCGACGCTCGGTGCTTCGACAAGATCGACCTTGTCCTCGTCATTTTTGCCTGCGATGACCAGCTCGCGCCAGATCTTGCACAGGCGGTTTACGACGATATCCGTCGGCGTATCCAGCAGACGGTCCTGGTTGTACACATTGAGGTAGACGAGCATGCGTCGGCAGGCGTAATGTCCAGGTGGTCGCCGCCCGCGCGAAGGTAGGCGCGCTTAAAGAGCAGGAAGGTGTGGCGCAGGTAGTCGACCTTTTTCTGCGGCCATTTTTCGATAAGGTCCTGACCGAGCATCTTGGCGAGCGTCTCATAGCTCCCCTCACGCGAGAACTCGATCTCGTATAGGGGGCAGACGCGCCAAAACGCGCAGAACTCACCGTATAGGCGGCTTTCGACGGAATCCCATGTGCCGGGGTAGAGACGGGTAATCGTTGGGCAGAAACCGTCGGGGCCTCCAAGAATTTGAGGACACTGACGCGTTTGTTGCCTTCCTGGACATAGAACCGATGCATGAACTCGGTGACGATGACGGGGTCGCGATAGCCCTCGGTCACCTGGATGTCGTAGAGGTTGGACCACTTGCGGGCGAACTCGGTGCTAAACGGAAGCAGGGGCATAAAGTTACACGAGAAGGCGGACTGACGGCCCTTGGTGACCGTGCCGACGACCATTTCGAGCGGAATATCCCGCAGGCCGACATTCTCTCGCTGACCTAAGGGGAGCTGAGCAACCAAGCTATCGAGGTCCGTAAGGTATGGATGCTCGCTTTGGCTGATGGCGCGACGGCGTCCCTGCTCGCCGCGCTTGCGTGCTTGACGATAGGCCTCTTCCATGGCGTCTACTCCCTTAGTCGTTTAAACAACGATATCAACCATGGGTACCACGAATGAAAACCACTACAAAGGCGCCTGTCCCCTTTGCGGTGGTTTTAGGCGATGATGGGGGCGATGGCGCGGATGCAGGCGTCGGCTGCCGTGAAAGTGGTGCTGTCGTCGCTGACGATAAAGATGATTTTGCCCTTGACGCCAAAGTCGCCGATCTCGCTAAAGAGCACGTAGGCTCCTTGTCAAAGCCCGAGATGGGAAGCACGGCGGCCTTGGTGGCGTCGGTGAGCTCATCTGCCAGCGCGTCCAGTGAAGCCCACTTGGACGTGTCCTTGACCGCGACGGGGACGGCCACGCGCCAAAGGGCATCAAATGCACGAGCGTGTTCTTGGAGATGTTGGAGTTGGGGACGATGATGGTCTGCCCGCAGGCATCTTCGATGGTCGTATGGCGCCAGGTGATATCTTGGACCACGCCGGACACTCCGCCGACCTCGATATTGTCGCCGGGTTTGACAATGCCCATAAACGTCACCTGCATGCCGCCGATGAGGTTTGAAAGCGTGTCCTGAAAGCCGAGTGAGATGGCGATGCCGCCGACGCCAAGAGCGGCGACGAGGGCGTTTGCATTAATGCCAAAGCAGTTGTCGAGGATAAAGCTGCCGCCGATCATCCAAATGACGGCGCGCGCGATGTTGATGAAGATGCTTGATGAAGGGAGTGGGTTATCGTCGCGGTTGAGCAGGTGGTACAGGGTCTTGGACGCGACCTTGGCGGCAACGGCGGTGCCGATGGCCAAGATACCTGCCCAGATGATGTTGTGGACCCATCGTTGTGCAAAGAAATGAAGAATCGGCTCAAACAATTCCATGTAGGAAAACCTCCTAATGATCGTCCAACCATGATACCCATCAAGAAGCCCGTCCGATCAAATTGAACTGCGTCCCAAATCTTGGACGCCCTAAATAGCGACTAGGCCGCGAGGGCCTGATTCCGGAACTCCTCCGGGGTCAGGCCCTTCAATCTTACCTGCCTCCGGCTCGTGTTCCAGTGGACTATGTATTCCTCCAGGTCGCGTTTGAAATCCTCGAACGTCTCCCACTCGCGGCCCCGGTAGAACTCGTCCTTGACGTGGCCGAAGAGCTGCTCGGTGGCGGCGTTGTCGATGCAGTTCGCTCCTGGACATGCTCTGGACGATGCCGGCGGCCTCGAGCCTGGATGTGTACGAGGCGTGCTGGTACTGCCAGCCCCGGTCCGAGTGCATGGTCGGGGCGGCGCCTCGGGGATCTTGGACAGCAGCTCGTCGAGCATCCTGACCTGCTGGGCCATGTCGGGCGTGGTCGATATGTCGCTCGCCACGATCTCCTTGGTGCAGAAGTCCAGCGTCGGGGCCCAGTAGGCCTTGCCGCCCGCCACCTTGAACTCGGTGACGTCCGTTCCCAGCTTCCGCCACGGGGCCCCGGCGTCGAAATCCCTCGCGATCACGTTCTCGAACGTCCTGCCGACGACGCCCCTGTACGAGTTGTACCTGTGGTAGGCCGTCTCGCGTCTGATACCGCAGCGAATCCCCATCTCGCGCATCATCTTGAGCACGGTCTTGTCGGCTATCACGGCCCCCTCTTCCGCCCTGAGGCACATCGCTATCTGCCGGTGCCCGCAGCCGTTGGCGGTGCGCGAGAAGATCTCGGCGGCCGCCTCCCAGAGCTCGGGGCGCGTGGGCCTCGGCGGGTGCGCGAGGGCGTGGTAGTAGGTCGACCGCTTGAGCTCGGCGCATGCGAGCAGGTGCCCGAGCGCGTGCCCCTCGGCGCGCAGGGCCGCGACCGCTTCGGCCTTCGCCCTGGTCAGAGCCCGTCCCTCTCGACCAGGGCGCGTAATTTTTTTTAGGTAGGCCACCTCGGCCTCGAGCCTACGGCACCGCTCCTCGAGCTCCTCCTCGCGGGTCCGCGGCCTCGCCTTGGAACCGCTCGGGCGGCCCTTGGGCCTCGGGCGCAGGGCCTCCGCGCCGCCCCGGCGGTATAGCGCGCACCACTTCTTGAGCGGCGACATCGACATTATGCCGAACGCCGCCATCGCCTCGGTCTTCGTCATGCCGCCGTCGACGACGGCGGAGGCGGCGGCGACCTTCTGCTCGTATGTGTACCTGCCCTGCTTTCCGTCCATGCGCAGCAGCACCTCGCTCCCGAATGCGCGGTATATCTCCTGCCATCTTCTCACGCTTCCACGGGAAGCGAAAGGGCGATCGCGGCAGATTTATACCCGTGCCCGAGCTCGAAGAGCCCTATGGCCGCCTTCCTGGCCTCGATATCATGCTTCACTCTCAAATCAACGCGCATAAAGAAAGCCTCCCATTTCTCATGTCCAAGAAATGGGAGGCAGTTCAAATTCGGACGGGCTTCTGTGCTCGATATGGAGGTTAGCGAAAACCGCCGCAAAGGTATCTGCTCCTTTGCGGCGGTTTTGACGTTTGTGCAGATAAACCTGCCAAAATAAACCTGTCCCTTTTTTGGCAGGTTTTAGCTCAGCAGCATGCGGTCGTTGGCGAGCTCACCGCCCGAGACCTCCTCGAACTTCTGCAGCAGGTCGGCAACGGTGAGCGACTTTTTTCTCGCGCCGGCCACGTCGTAGATCACGTGGCCTCGTGCATCATGATCAGGCGGTTACCCAGACGGATGGCGTCGTTCATGTTGTGCGTGACCATGAGCGTGGTCAGGTGGTTCTCGTCGTCGACGATTTCCTCGGTCAGATTGAGCACCTTAGAGGCCGTCTTGGGGTCGAGGGCCGCCGTGTGTTCGTCGAGCAGCAGCAGGCGCGGCTTGGTGAGCGTGGCCATCAGCAGGGTGAGTGCCTGGCGCTGGCCGCCCGAGAGCAGACCGACCTTGGCGTTGAGGCGTGTGTCCAGGCCAAGGTCCAGGCGTTTGAGCAGCTCAACGTACTCGTCCTTCTCGGCCTTGGTGACGCCCCACGAAAGACCGCGACGCTGGCCGCGGCGCTTGGCGAGGGCTAGATTCTCGGCAATCTGCATGTCGGCTGCGGTGCCGCGCATGGGATCCTGGAACACACGGCCCAGGTACTTGGCGCGCTGTGACTCGCTCAGACGCGAGATATCGGTGCCATCGAGCTCGATAACGCCCGAATCGAGCGGATACACGCCGCGATCATGTTGAGCAGCGTGGACTTGCCGGCGCCGTTGCCGCCAATCACGGTTACAAAGTCGCCATCGTTCAGGGTAAGGTCGACGCCGGTGAGTGCGCGCTTCTCAGTGACGGTGCCCTTGTTAAAGGTCTTCTTGACGTGCGAGAGCTTAAGCATCTGCCTCATCTCCCTTCGTGTAGGAGCTGCGGAGCTTTGTAGCGCTCCCAAACCACGGGCACGCACAGGGCCACGGCAACGATCACGGCGGAGAGCAGCTTCATGTCGTTGGCGTCCATGCCCAGCTGCAGCACGATGGCGCGGATGAGGAAGTAGACCACGGAGCCAAAGACGGCAGAGGCAAGACGGACGCTAAACTGCGTCAGACCGCCGGGCAGCAGGCGACCGAGCACCTCGCCGATAACAATGGCGGCAAGACCGATAACGATGGCGCCGGTGCCCATGCCGATGTCGGCATACTTCTGGCTCTGGCAGATGAGCGCACCCGAAAGGCCAATGAGGGCGTTGGAGAGCACGAGGGCGATCATCTTGGTGGAGTTGGTGTTGACGCCCAGGGCGCGGATCATGTACTCGTTGTTGCCGGTGGCACGCAGCGCCGAGCCGATCTCGGTGCCAAAGAACCAGTACAGGATGGCGACGATGGCCACGGCCAGCACAATGCCCAGGATAATGGCAACAGTGGACTGCGGCAGGCCCGTCATGTGGCTGACGGATGAGAAGATGGTGCCCTTGGCAAGGATGGGCGTATTGGACTTGCCCATGATGCGCAGGTTGATGGACCACAGGCTGATCTGGGTGAGGATTCCGGCGAGGATTGCGGGAATCTCAAAGACGGTGGTCAAGATGCCCGTGACGGCGCCGCGATGGCGCGGCGCACATGCCGGCCAGCACGGCGAGCAAGGGGTCGACGTTATTGTTGACGATGAGCACGGCGCAGACACAGCCGCCGAGGGCAAAGCTGCCGTCGCAGGTCATATCGGGGATGTCGAGCAGGCGGAACGTGATAAACACGCCAAGCACCATGATGCCCCAGAGGACGCCCTGCGAAACGGCGCCCTGCAATGCAATGAGCATGCTTCATACCTCCTAGGATAGGGTGGACACGTGATTTTCCATAATATCGGTACCAATGCATAAAAGAGCGGCGGACAGACGTTTTGTTTTACCTGAAACAAGCAGGGCGAACGCCGGCCTTTTAGCGTTCGCCCCCAATGACTCAGATATTGAATAACGCGGCTGTGGCGCGCGTGCGGGCCCTAGACGCGTTACCGCGCATGGCGCTACTCGTCCAGAGCGGAAAGGTCGATGCCTAGGGCCTCGGCCATCTCGTCGTTCTTGACGACGACCAGGTCCTTGCTCGAGAGGTGCTTGATCGGCATATCCTCGGGCTTGGCCTCGCCCTTCAGGATCTTAACGGCCATCTCGCCTGCAGCGTAGCCCAGGTCCTCGTAGTTGATGGAGAGGGTGAACAGGCCGCCGGCCTTGCACATGCCCTCCTCGCCAGTCACGAAGGGGGAGCTTGTTCTCCTTGCAGATCTGGCCGACCTGCGAAGCACCCGCGGCGATGGTGTTGTCAGTGGGGGAGTAGAGTGCGTCGACCTTGCCCACGGCGGACTCGACGACGGACTGAATCTCGTTGGAGCTCGAGACGGTGAAGTCGGTGTACTCCAGGCCAAGCTTGTCGAGTTCCTTCTTGGCGGCCTTGATCTGGACGTCGGAGTTGGACTCGGCGGTGCAGTAGAGCAGGCCGACCTTTTTAACGTCGGGCAGGACCTTCTGCATCATCTCGAGCTGCTCGGCGACCGGGGTGAGATCGGAAGCGCCGGTGACGTTGGTGCCGGGCTTGTCGTTGTCCTGGACCAGGCCGGAGGCGGCGTAGTCGGTGATGGCACAGCCCACGATGGGGATATCGGCCGTGGCGCCGGCGGCACTGCGCGGCGGGCGTGGCGATGGCATAAATCAGGTTTGACGCCATCGCCCACGAACTTGTCGGCGATGGACTTACACGTGGACTGGTCGTTCTGGGCGTTCTTCTGGTCGATCTTGACCTTAAGGCCGCTCTCCTTGATGGCCTTGACAAAGCCGTCGTTGGCGGCATCGAGTGCGGAGTGCTCGGTGAGTTGCAGAACGCCGATGGTGTAGTCGGAACCGGCGGCTGCAGAGCCGGAACCAGAGTTGCCACCGCATCCGGCAAGCGGGGCGAGCGCGAGCAGGCCGGCGGAGACCAGAAGGCTCCTGCGGCTGATGGTGATGTCCTCATATCATTACCCCCCAGTATAAAAAATGGCTGGAAACACTGCACTGGGACAAAGTGCAAGTGGAACTATAGTAGCGCTGATGTCCATTTTTACAACAGCTCGGCGGGTTTTTTAATACAGAACCGGATGGGCGGTACGGGTAGTCGAATGGACGGCGGAGGGTCTTATGCGGCGGAGGCGGCGTCGTCCTCGTCCAGGGCGGCGAAGAGCTTCTTGCGTCGAGGAGACGTGTGGTGACGTTTCTCATGCGGCCGATCTCAACGGTGCGCAGGGTGTCGTCGGCGCCTCGGGTGTCGTAGACCGTTCCCAGCAGATACGAGACGCCATCGCGTTGCCTGATGGCAAAGGGCCGGACCGTCATCCGCACCACCTCGGTTTTGCCGCATGCCGTGACGCTCGAAATATCAAAGCTCACCGTGGTTCCGTGGTCGATGGCCTGCTCGATGAGCTCGCAGGTGTCGATGCGCTTGACGGGCGTGCGCGTGGCCTTGGTGGATTTGCTGCTGGCGCTTGGAGCAGGCTCGGGCGCATCGAGGTAGCCGCGAACGTCGGCGCTCGCCATGGCGACCAAGTGCTGCGCCATGCTTTTTCGAATGGCGATGGGCGTAGAGCGGTTGCGCATGACCATGCCGTGGAGCCGGATGATCTCCTCGTCGGTGAGCGGGCGGGTCAAGAGCCGATACCCCCACGCCGCGCTTGTATTCAATTTCGTATCCGGCATGGCGAAGTGCGGAGATGGCGGTGTAGATGCTGCGCCGCGCCGCCGAGATGGGCATGCGGGCGGGGTCGCGGGATGGGCGAGGCGCCGGATCAACTCATCGGAAAGCATGGCCTTGTCCTCGCCGGTGTTCTCGCTTAATAGTTGCAGGATGCGAACGGCGCGATAGGCTGCCATCGACGCGGCGCTCTCGTCGTGGTGTCGTAGGTTTCAACAGCGGTTTCGGTCACGGTGCCACGTCCTTTCCGTTTTGGGTGGCGACGGGTATGGAGCCTAGGACGTGGGGCTTTCCCAGGGGCGCAAGGCGCTCTGGGCGGTCGGGTAGCCGTCGGCAAACGGCGGTTCGAGTTTTCAACAGCCCTGCTCAACTGACCAAAAAACTTGCCAAAAGCTTGACGGATGCTGTTGAAAAAAAGCGTCTCTCGACCGATGCCGAGAGACGCTTGTGCGATGAGCGTTGGCGTGTGGCGACGCGAGCTAGCGTCCGACGATTAGAAGTCGGCGTTGCCCACGGTGCGCGGGTGCGGCAGGACGTCGCGGATGTTGCCCACGCCGGTGAGGTACATCACCAAGCGCTCGAAGCCCAGACCGTAGCGGCGTGCTTGCAGGAACCGTAGCGGCGCAGGTCAAGGTAGTACTTGTACTGCTCGGGATTCATACCCAGGTCCTTGATGCGGGCCTCGAGCAGATCCAGGCGCTCCTCGCGCTGGGAGCCACCGATGATCTCGCCAATGCCCGGCACCAGGCAGTCGGCGGCGGCGACGGTCTTGCCGTCGTCGTTCATGCGCATGTAGAAGGCCTTGATCTCGGCCGGGTAGTCGGTTACGAAGGTCGGGCGCTTAAGTGCTCCTCGGTCAGGAAGCGCTCGTGCTCGGTCTGCAGGTCGATGCCCCAGCTCACGGGATAGTCAAACTTGTGACCGGCGGCGACGGCCTGTTCCAGGATCTCGACGGCCTCGGTGTAGGTAACGCGGGCAAAGTCGGAGTTTGCCACGTGGTCCAGGCGCTCGAGCAGACCCTTGTCCACAAACTTGTTGAGCATATTGAGCTCGTCGGGGCAGGTGGCCATAACGTCCTTGAGGACGTACTTGAGCATGGCCTCGGCGTTATCCATGTAGTCGTTAAGGTCGGCAAAGGCCATCTCGGGCTCGATCATCCAAAACTCGGCGGCGTGGCGCGTGGTGTTGGAGTTTTCGGCGCGGAAGGTGGGGCCAAAGGTGTATACGTCGCCAAAGGCCATGGCAAAGTTCTCGGCATTGAGCTGGCCGGACACGGTGAGGCTTGCGTGCTTGCCAAAGAAGTCCTGGCTCCAGTCGACCTCGCCGGACTCGGTGAGGGGCGGATTTTTGGGGTCGAGCGTGGTCACGCGGAACATCTCGCCAGCGCCCTCGCAGTCACTCGTGGTGATGATGGGGGTGTTGACGTAGACAAAGCCCTGCTCCTGGAAGAAGCGGTGGATGGCAGCAGCTGCGACAGAGCGGATGCGGAACACGGCGCGGAACAGTTGGTGCGCGGGCGGAGGTGCTGCTGGGTGCGCAGGAACTCGACGGTTGCGCGCTTCTTCTGCAGCGGGTAATCCGGGGCGCTCGTGCCCTCGACCTCGATGGAGGTGGCAGAAAGCTCGAAAGGCTGGGGCGCATCGGGGGTCAGCTTGACGGTGCCGGTGCAAATGAGTGCGGCCGAGACGTTTTGATGGGCGATCTCGTCGTAGTTGTCGAGTGCCTCGCGGTTCATGCGACCTGCAGGTCGCGGAAGCAGCTGCCGTCGTTGAGCGTAACAAAGCCAAAGTTCTTCATGTCGCGGACGGACTTGACCCAGCCGGCGACGGTGACGGTCTGGCCGCCGAGCGACTCGGCATCGGCATATAGCTGCGCGATTTTGGTGCGGTTCACGTATCCTCCCATAACGGTTGAATGATAGTTATCCATACAGTTCGATATTCTAGCAGCTCGGCTCATTTGGGCTATACAGATAAGGCATTGGCGGGATGGTTTTTCAAACGAAAAGCGCCCGCGGCCAAATGGTCGCGGGCGCTTGACGAGGTGCCTTTTGGCTGTATGGCGCGGGGCCTGGCTACTTGGTCTTGGCTACCAGCAGCGGGTCGCCCAGCTTGACGAGCGGGTTGCCGCCGATAAGCGTTCCAGATTCGCCGACATGGTCGATGCTCTTAGACGATCGAGCTCGGAGACGATGACGGTCACGATGTCCTCGTGACCAGCGGCCTTAATGGCTCGCGGTCGAAGCTGATGAGCGGCTGGCCTGCCTTGACCACATCGCCCATCTCGACAAAGCGGGCAAAACCCTTGCCGTTCATTTCCACGGTGCCCAGGCCAACATGGATGAACACGCGAAGACCGTCCTCGGTGATCATGCCAATGGAGTGGTTGGTGACAGTGGTGGCGCCGATGCGGCCGTTGGCGGGCGCATAGATGGTGCCGGTAATGGGCTCGATGCCATAGCCCTGGCCAAGCATGCCCGAGGCGATCGTCTCGTCGGGAACCTCGTCCAGGTTGACGAGCACGCCGTTGACGGGGGCATAGATGACGCCTTCGCGGGTGGCGAAGCTTGCTGCGGGCGGAACGGACGCCTCGCCGGTCGAGGTGAAGGTGGACTTAAGCGAATCGAGCAGACCCATAGTTGCCTCCAACTTAAATAGGCGCATATCGCGCGTGGTTTGCCGGAAACGTTTCACATGTGTTTCGCGGCTTGGTCAACGCCCCTATTCTACGCTGCTCAACGATACCTCTGAACTGGGATTATGTGATATATCAGTTGAAGGGAAACTTATTGCCGGAGTGTTTCTGCGCCACGGGTTCAAGTGGGGTACGCTTGAAGGCGAAAAACAAGGGCGCATAATTTGCGCGAAGGGAGCACATATGATTGTCGAGAACCATGCGCTGTGGGGCGAGGAGCCGACCGAGGATTATCCGGCGACGTTTACGTATTTGGGTGCCGAGCCGTTGCCCGATAAACCGAATGGCCGCCGCCCCGCGGTGATTATCTGTGGCGGAGGCGGGTTTACACATATCGCTCCGCACGAGCAGGACCCGGTGGCGTTTGCATTTTTGGATCACGGTTACCAGGCCTTTGTGCTCAACTATGTCACGAGCTCTACGGGTGACGTGAGCTTCCGCACCCCCAGGCAGATCTTGCCAAGATGGTCGCCACGGTGCGCGCCAACGCCGACGAGTGGCATGTCGATCCTAAGCGCGTGTGCGTCGTGGGATTCTCGGCGGGCGGCATGATCTGTGCCTCGCTGGCAACGCAGTGGAAGACCGGCCCCTTCGCGGCACTTGCCGGGGCACGTCCGGACGACATTCGTCCCGATGCCGTGGTGCTGGGCTATCCGCTGCTCGACTTTGCCTATGTGCGCGACATGCAGACGCGCGATCCGCGCATTGACTTGCGCGTACCCAAGACGGGCGGCAAGACGGGGCGCGATTTGCTCAACGACTACCTGTCGATGGTGACGGGTGGCGAGGCAACTGACGAGCATTTGGCCGATATCTGCCCCACCACGCATGTTTCGCGTCAGATGCCGCCGACCTTTGTGTGGGGCGTGTCCGACGACAAGACGGCGCCGATCGCGCAGGTCTACCCGTTTGCGCAGCGCATGGCCGAGGAGGGCGTTGCATGCGAGATGCACGTCTTCGACCAGGGCGGCCACGGCCTTTCGCTCGGCAACGCCAACACCGCGGTCGACAACGAGGACAAGCAGGTGGCAGTCCGTCCCTGGATTCGCCTAGCCTTCCGCTCCTGGAGCGCCACGGGTTTTAGTTACGGCGTTTTACCAAACCGCGTAACCACTTGACGCTGCGAGCCCGCCAGGGCGGCAATCTGTTAATTGAACGTCACTATGTGTTCGCGCTATCATGCGTGGTTAAATGGTTAGCCATGGCAAACGGTTAGCCAAGATAAACAAAATGCAACGCCTGTGGGCGCGGGGGAGGAACGCGGACGTGAGGCTCGATACACTCGAGATTGGAAAGGATGCCGTTGTCGCATCGGTGGCATCGGACGATCAGCACTCCGACAGCATATTTGGACATGGGCCTAACGCCGGGCACCGAAGTCACCATGATGAAGTACGCCCCTATGGGCGACCCGCTCGAGATTCGCCTGCGTGGCTATGAGTTGACGCTGCGCAAGGACGATGCCGCTCGCATCGAGCTCGTGGGCATTCACGACACCGATACGGGTCCGCGCGCTAACGCCGCAATCGGCACGACGGAGCATCCGGCCCTGGGCGAGGGGACGTATTCGCCCCGCGCGGCAAAGACGGCCGTGCCCGAGGGCGCACCGCTGCATTTTGCCCTCGCCGGCAACCAAAACTGCGGCAAGACCACGCTGTTCAACCAGCTGACGGGCTCCAACCAGCATGTCGGTAACTTTCCTGGCGTGACGGTCGACCGCAAAGATGGCACCATCCGCAACCACCCCGAGGCAAGCGTTACCGACCTGCCCGGCATTTATTCTCTGTCGCCGTACACGGGCGAGGAGATCGTAAGCCGCCAGTTTATCCTGGATGAGCACCCCGACGCCATCATCGATATCATCGACGCCACCAACATCGAGCGTAACCTGTACCTGACACTGCAGCTTATGGAGCTCGATCGACCCATGGTCATCGCGCTCAACATGATGGACGAGGTGACGGCCAACGGCGGCGCCGTGGACGTCAACCTGCTCGAGAGCCTGCTGGGCGTGCCTGTTGTTCCCATTAGTGCTGCCCGCAACGAGGGCATTGGCGAGTTGGTGGATCATGCCTTGCACGTGGCGCGGTTCCGCGAGCGCCCCGGTCGCCTGGACTTCTGCGCGCCCGATGGTCCGGACGGCGGCGCGCTGCATCGCTGCATTCACGGCATCGCCAACCTTATCGAGGACCATGCCGCGACGGCGCACATTCCGGTGCGCTTTGCGGCGACCAAACTGGTCGAGGGCGATGAGCTGGTAACCGAGGCGCTTCACCTGGATCGCAATGAGCTCGACGCTATCGAGCACATCATCACCCAGATGGAGGGCGAGGCCGGCACCGACCGCCTATCTGCGCTGGCCGATATGCGTTTTAGCTTTATCGGCGACGTGTGCGGGCGTTGCGTCGTCAAGCCGCACGAGAGCCGCGAGCACGTGCGCTCCGTCAAGATTGACCGCATCCTGACAGGTCGTTACACAGCCATTCCGGCGTTCCTGGTGATCATGGGCCTCGTCTTTTGGCTGACGTTTGGCGTGATCGGCGCGGCGTTGCAAGGGCTCATGGAGGACGGCATCGCTGCCGTCATCGCCTCGGCCGATGCGGGCCTCAAGGCGTTCGGCACCAACGACGTGGTGCGCTCGCTGGCTGTTGACGGCGTGCTTACGGGCGTGGGCAGCGTGCTGACCTTCCTGCCGATTATCGTCGTGCTCTTTTGTTCCTCTCCATTCTGGAAGACTCGGGCTACATGGCGCGCGTTGCCTTTGTCATGGATAAGGTGCTGCGTCGTTTGGCCTGTCGGGCCGTAGCTTCGTGCCCATGCTCGTCGGTTTTGGCTGCACCGTGCCGGCTATCATGTCGACCCGTACGCTCCCATCCGAGCACGACCGCAAGATGACGGTCATGCTCACGCCGTTTATGAGCTGCTCGGCCAAGCTGCCGGTCTACGGTCTGTTGTGCGGGGCGTTTTTCCCGCAAGCGACAGTTCCCGCCATGGTCTCGCTCTATCTGATCGGCATCGTGGTCGGCTGCATCGCGGCTTTGGTGCTCAACCGCACGGCATTTAAGGGCGACCCGGTTCCGTTTATCATGGAGCTTCCCAATTACCGCCTGCCGAGCGTCAAGACGACGGTGATGCTGGCATGGGATAAGGCCAAGGACTTCATCACCAAGGCCTTTTACCATTATCTTTGCCGCTACGGTGGTCATCTGGTTCCTGCAGACGTTCGATATCCGCTTTAATGTGGTCGCCGATCAGTCGCAAGCTTGCTTGCTGGTCTGGGTAGCATCATCGCGCCGGTGCTGGCCCCGCTCGGTTTTGGCGACTGGCGTGCATCCACGGCGCTCGTCACCGGACTTATTGCCAAGAGAGCGTCATCTCGACGCTCACGGTGCTTTTGGGCGCAACCTCTCCCGCGGCACTGTCAGCCATGTTTTCGCCGTTTACCGCCTACGTGTTCTTGGTCTTTACGCTGCTGTACCCGCCTTGCGTGGCGTCCATCGGCGCCGTCAAGAGCGAGTTGGGCGCGCGCTATGCCGTGGCCGTATTCGCGTTTCAGGTGACGGTCGCCTGGATCGTGGCGTTTGTCGTGCATTCGGCGGGCATATTGCTGGGGTTGGCTTAGGGGCGCGTTGATGCTCCGCGCTTTTGGGCGAGCAACAATTCAATAAATATGAGCCAAAATACCGGTAATTGTCGGCCTGCGGGGACTGTCCTACGCTGCAGGTTGCCGTTCGCTGCCTATTTGCTGCCGTTTACGGATTCGTAAATACTTGCAATCGTCGGTCGATTTAACCGCATTACGCGATGCCGATGCGCATTTTGTGTGCCCCTTTCTACAATCACTTTGTGTCTATTGCCGAACATGTCTTCCGTTTCGCCTGTGTGGGGACGTGGGGTGCAATAGTCGTTTTGTAGAGGCTCATTGAGGAGGGAATTGATGAAAGAAAAATTCCAATCGTTCGGAAAGGCAATGCTCGTTCCGATTACGCTCATTGCCATTTCCGGTCTCTTTTTGGGTATCGGTAGCGTTTTTACGACCGAACTGACCCTTGTGTCCCTTGGCGTTAATTGGGACTGGTATGCCGCTTCGCCGCTCTTTACGTTCTTCTCGGTATTTAAGGGTCTCGGCGAGGTAATCATTGGAAACCTCGGTGTTTTGTTTGCCGTCGGCTGCGCCTTCTCCTTGTCTCGCAAAGAGAAGGGCTGGGCTGCCTTTTCTGCCCTTGTCTGCTATCTCACCATGCTCAAGACGGTTGAGATTCTGCTTGGAGCAGCTGGCTTGGCTGCCGACAATACAACGGTGGAAGCTCTTCAGAAGGTCGGCCTTACGTCCATTCAGGCGAGTGAGCAGTCCGCACTCTACACTACCTCGCTCGGCTTTTTGGCTACAGCTCTGGTGTCTTTGGCGGCATTATCGTGGGCTGCCTGGTCGCCTGGATCACCGGCCGTTTTTACAAGACCAAGCTTCCAACGGCGCTGGCGTTTGTGCGGGCAGTCGAACGGTTCCCATTGTATCGCTGGTCGCCGGTGGCGTCCGTGGGCGGGCATCATG
>ENA-OQAL01000063-OQAL01000063.1-human-gut-metagenome-genome-assembly--contig:-NODE-63-length-25560-cov-3.500806_pt1 | contig 25560 bp, 26 predicted proteins | sample MGYA00242491_ERZ504519 | MGnify/ENA primary metagenome ERZ504519 (study PRJEB26092, sample SAMD00036260) | human gut metagenome | host: Homo sapiens | study: EMG produced TPA metagenomics assembly of... | reverse complement strand
CCCGCAAGTTATTGACAAACTTTTCAAAGAACTCATTTTATTTACTGCCAGAGCCGCTTAGGCTTGGCGAATTTTAACGAACTATTGCAACATAATTTCTTCATTTAATTGTTATACTAATTCTTTTAGCAAAACCTTGCCAAAAGAAAGGTTGTCAGTCATTTCTGTCCAAAGATAAAGATTTTATTTTTCTATTCAGGCAACTTTACGTAATTTTGCTCCATATTGAAAGAAAGACCATGATAGTTTGCATAGCCGAAAAGCCCAGTGTGGCACGTGACATCGCCGATGTGCTGGGAGCCAAGAACCGAAAAGAAGGATACATTGAAGGAAACGGATACCAGGTAACCTGGACATTCGGTCATCTGTGTACCCTGAAGGAACCGCATGAATATACTCCCTCGTGGAAAAGCTGGAGCTTGAGCAGCCTGCCCATGATTCCTCCCCGCTTCGGAATCAAGCTGATAAACGACAGCGGAATAGAAAAGCAGTTTCACATCATCGAAAAGCTGATGCAGGAAGCTGAAATGATTATCAACTGCGGGGATGCCGGCCAGGAAGGAGAACTCATCCAGCGGTGGGTAATGCAAAAGGCCGGTGCCAAATGTCCGGTCAAACGGCTCTGGATTTCCTCACTGACGGAAGAAGCTATACGCGACGGATTTGCCAACCTGAAAGACCAGGCTGAGTTCCAGCCGCTCTACGAAGCCGGACTGAGCCGCGCCATTGGTGACTGGACTTTGGGCATGAATGCCACCCGACTATACACCTTGAAATACGGACAGAACAAACAGGTACTTTCCATCGGACGAGTACAGACTCCGACTCTGGCCCTGATTGTAAAAAGACAGCAGGAAATAGAACACTTCGTACCCAAGCAATACTGGGAACTGAAGACGGTCTACCGCGATACGGTGTTCTCGGCCATCGTACGAAAGAGTGATGAGGAACTGGCTGAAGAGGCTGAAAAGGAAAAAGAGAACCCTTCGACCAAGAAGAAAACACAACCCGATGCCAACCGTGGTATTCCGCAGATTACCGACGAACAGACCGGAAAGGAGTTACTGGAACGCATCCGGAATGTAGACTTTACCGTAACCGAAGTCAGCTCCAAGAAAGGAACAGAAGCGCCTCCCCGCCTGTTCGACCTGACCTCTTTGCAGGTGGAATGTAATAAAAAATTCAGCTACTCGGCCGACATGACCTTGCAGCTCATCCAGTCATTATATGAAAAGAAGGTGGCTACTTATCCGCGTGTGGATACCACTTTCCTGAGTGACGACATTTATCCCAAGTGCCCTAAAATTCTGGAGGGGTTGAAAGACTATGCCGTTTACACGACGCATTAAGCGGAAAACCACTGATTAAATCGAAAAAAGTATTCGATAACAGTAAGGTGACCGACCACCATGCCATCATCCCCACAGGGGTACAACCGCAAGGCCTCAGCGACATGGAAAAACGGGTGTTCGACCTGATTGCCCGCCGCTTCATCGCCGTGTTCTATCCGGATTGTAAGTTCTCTACCACCACCGTCATCGGTGAAGCAGACCAGATAGAGTTCAAGGTAACCGGAAAGCAGATTCTGGAACCCGGATGGCGCGTAATCTTTGCTAAGGACGTTCCGGAAGAAGGGAAGGAAAACGAGGAAGAAAGCGTATTGCCTGCTTTCACCAAAGGAGAAAGCGGCCCGCATAGCCCGATGCTCAACGAGAAATGGACACAGCCGCCTCGTCCCTACACCGAAGCCACCCTGCTGCGTGCCATGGAAACTGCCGGAAAGCTGGTGGACAACGATGAACTGCGGGATGCCCTGAAAGAAAACGGTATCGGTCGCCCTTCTACCCGTGCAGCCATTATCGAAACCTTGTTCAAACGGCATTACATCCGCAAGGAACGCAAAAATCTGATTGCTACTCCTACCGGAGTGGAGCTGATTCAGTTGATTCACGAAGAACTGCTGAAATCGGCCGAACTGACCGGTATCTGGGAAAAGAAATTGCGCGAAATCGAACGGAAAAGTTACGATGCAGGTACCTTCTTAGCTGAATTGAAGCAGATGGTCACCGAAATAGTCTACAGCGTACTGCGCGACAACAGCAACCGCCGTGTGACCGTCACGACTGATGACAGCCCTAAAATTCCGCTGAAAAAAGCAGCTACCCCTAAAAACGGAGAAGAAGAGCCCAAGAAAAAAGCGGCTCCCCGCAAGCCACGGGCCAGCAAGAAAGCAGCCACTCCCGAAGCACCTAAGGAAGACAACCTGCCTGCCGATGACAGCATCTTAGGAAAAGCCTGTCCCGTATGCGGCACGGGTATCATTATCAAGGGAAAGACAGCCTACGGATGCTCTCAGTGGAAGAACGGATGTAAATTCCGCAAGCCTTTTAAAGCATAATTATAAGGCATCACAAAATCTCCCCAAATGTCTGAGTTTTTGTATCTGACATTTGGGGAGATTTATTGTATATCACTTAGAAATTATTCATCCTCATTTCACAAACTTATTTCCAAGCCACCTTCTCACGGGTTCATCATAGAGCTTCAGACACAAGTATGCCAACGCGATACTTCCGAAATACACGGCAGCGGCCATAGGCCAGGTATCTTCCAACGTATACAACTGCTTCTCGATAAGCCATGAATAGAATACATACATAATAGGATAGTGAATGGCATAAAGCGGATAAGATATATCTCCCAAGAACTTACAGATAGCGGTCGACTGCTTGTCTGTTGTCTTGCCGGATGCCCCCATACACACCAATAGAGGAAATACCACCGCAATGCATATCATCTCGAACACACCATTCAAGCATACCGGTGAGTTACCTTCGATATAAGGCACACAGAAAAAGTCCCAACAGGATAATGCTGCAAATCCAGAATGCGCCTCGAGTCTTGAACGGACGGAAATTTCTTGAAATCAGCATACCTAACGTGAAAGGAAACAGCATTCTCAGCATACCTCCCCAAAAGTTCAGTCCGTCGAGCGTCCAGCCCACTCCTATCATGCCATAACCTACCACATCGAACAAAGCAAACCAGGACAGTCCCAAACCGAGCAGTATGACCAATACTGTCAGCGCCTTATTACTCAAACGATGAATGAAAAGAGCGTAAAGTATATTACCTATATATTCAAAGAACAATGACCAGCTCGGTCCGTTCAAGGAAAACATCTCTCCGTTCCCGCGTACGTCATACCCGGCTCCCGGATAAGCCGGAATAAAGCACATTGCAAGCAAAAGTGCCAGCATGACCGCGGAGGTCGCTACATGCGTACCATCCCATTTCACTCCTCCCTGCACAAAGAAAGCAATGCAACCGATTATTGCCCCCATAATAATCATCGGATGAAGTCGGATAAGTCTCCGCTTAAAAAAGCCTTTTAATGTCATGTTCTTCTTCCACCGGTCATCGTATGCATATCCGATGACAAAACCTGAAAGTATAAAGAAGAAATCGACGGCCAGATAACCGTGATTAATGACAGTAATGAGGGTACCTCCTCCGGCAAAAGAGAAACCTTCGAAAATGTGATAGAACACCACAAGCAGTGCGGCCACCCCTCTTAGCCCGTCAAGAAGTTCATAATGCGGTTTTGTATCTGCAAAAGCTGAAGATGAGATTCGATGATTCATATCGGGATAAATTAAACTGATTAGGATTTATACAATACATTTACATCGCGCAAAGATATTGCAATTTGATACACTCTCAAAATTCAACAAATAAAAAGAACTATCATTTTGATTTAACAGGAGCTTTTAGTAACATTATTGAAGAAAGTGAAGCAATAGAATATGATGATGACGACGATGAGGACGAATTCGATGATGATGACGATGACTAACATCTCATTAATCCATAGCTTTTAAGTTTATTAAAGAAACAGGTCAGGACGCTATATCCTGACCTGTTTTTGATGGTTCGCCCAGCACGAACATACTCTAACCGGTGCAAGTCCGTAACACGCCCGATAGCGGGAAGTGTATAGCCAAGAGCAAGGGTGTCCATCGTGAGATGGAATCTGAAGGAAGCTGGCGGCAAACATCTGGCCTGACGTACAGAAACTTGATATAAGGCTAGTGGGCATGGATAAGACTACCAAACAAGTCAAAGTCCGATAGCTATACGGAAATGCCCAAAGTAAATCAAGCAGGTATAAGATGGAAAGAGCATGTCCTTAACTGGGGAGGTCTCATGGACGTGTGGAGGATGGATTTCCGAATCACGGAGTAAAGCCTGCCATGAGAAGTCAGCCGAGGCCATAGTACCCGATATATTTTTTTCTACTCAACTCGGGGAAGGGCTGAACCATTAGTCAATTGAGCAGTAAATGAAAGTCACTCCATGAAGGGAAGAACGCAGAAAATAACGATGTCAATCGGTAGCCGCCCTCAAAATGATAGCACGGAATGCGAAAGCTATGAGGGGGTGCAGACTTTCATGGACATGACTGAAAACAACCTCAAGGAAGTGCAATTTGAACGTGGAAACCTATTGGAGTTCATCCTCTCGCCGTCGAACCTTAACCTTGCCTACCTGCAAGTTAAGCGGAATCACGGCAGCTGTGGAGTAGACGGATTGTCAACCGAGGAATTGTGTGATTATCTGAAAGGGCACAAAGATGAACTCGTGGAATCCTTGAAATCGGGCAGCTACCGCCCGAACCCCGTCCGTCGGGTAGAAATCCCGAAGGGTGGGGGTAAGAACCGTCCGCTAGGAATCCCGACCGTAGTGGACAGGTTAATCCAACAAGCCATCAGCCAAATACTGAGTCCCATCTATGAACGCCAGTTCAGCGACAACAGCTTTGGCTCCCGCCCCCATCGAAGCTGCCACAAGGCATTGAAACGGGCGCAGGAATATATCACCCAAGGCTATACATACTGCGTGTCCCTTGACCTTGAACGCTTCTTCGACACGGTAAACCACGCCATGCTGATAAGGATACTGTCCCACACCATACGTGACGGACGCGTGATATCGCTTATCCACAAGTACCTTACGGCAGGCGTCATGGTCAGACGCAGCTATGAGGAAAGTGTGGAAGGTGTTCCCCAAGGCGGTCCGTTAAGCCCTCTGTTGGCAAACATCATGCTTAACGAGCTTGACAATGAACTCACCCGCAGGGGTCACAAGTTTGTCCGCTATGCAGACGACTGCATGATACTAGTCCGTAGCAAGCGTGCTGCAGAACGTGTCCGTGAGACCATCTCCACTTTTATCGAATCACGGCTTCACCTTAAAGTTAACCGGGAAAAGACAGAAGTGGCCTACGTTGGCGGGGTGAAGTATTTGGGTTATTCCTTCTATATGATGAACGGGAAATGCGGTCTGCGCCTGCATCCCCAATCGGTTGCTAAGATGAAAGTGAAACTGAAAGAGCTGACATCAAGAAGTAATGGTTGGGGTTACGCAAAACTGAAAGACAAGCTGAACCAATTCATCAATGGTTGGATGAACTATTTTAAATTGGCTGATATGCGTAACATCCTCCAAACAACGGATAAATGGCTTCGTCATAGAATCCGGAGTTATGTCTGGAAGAGTTGGAAGAAAGTCGGCGCAAGGTTCAAGAATCTCGTGAGATGTGGCATAGACAGGTGGCGAGCTTGGCAATGGGCCAATACTCGTGGTGGATATTGGAACACGGCAGGAAGTCCGATCCTATGCCGAGCCATGAATAACGAGAGGCTAAAACTTCAAGGCTACCCTTGCCTTGTGGACTAATATGTCAAATTGCATCAGCACTAAGGAACCGCCGTATGCCGAACGGCACGTACGGTGGTGTGAGAGGTCGGAAAACGAAAGTAGGAAGAAAACTACTTCGTTTTCCTCCTACTCGATTTAGTTAAGTCCTAATAGTTAGTTTGCTTTATTTGCTCTCAGCATTAGCTATTGATGCACGTACTCTGCTTAATGTTTCCAATGTCATCTGAAGATATGAAGCAATCATTGTCAAAGGTGCTCTTCTAGTTATTTCAGGAAAATGTTGCTGTAATCTAGCGTATCTGTCATTTGCTGATTCGAAACGTAAAATGTCAGCCTTTAATTGTGATAACATTAAGGAATTTTCAAAAAACTCCGATATAGATAAGCTATATCACCATTAGCATCAGAAAGTTCTTCCATTATATCACGCGGAATTTCCCATAAAACACTGTTTTCTACAGCATCCATCATAAGATGTGTTGGCTCTCGGTTAAAATAGCTGTCAATACACCAGACAACATCTTTTTCACATGCTAAATGTTCTATCACATCCTTATCATGCTTTAGGTAGTGCTGTCTAATAAATCCCTTTTCTATATAAAATAGGCAATTACAGATATCACCTTTCATTTAGAATTATATCACCTTTTGATATTTCTTAGGCTGAATAATATCTGCAAAAAGGCGAATATTCTCCAACTTAAGTTTGCGATTAGGGCATGTTTCAGCTATAATCTGTTTTGCAATGTCAAATTGAATACTCATAGGCTAAAGTTATTTATATCCAACATTTTTGTTTCAATTTTGGGTTCAAGTCTATACTTTTTTTGTGGAATAGGAAAAACTGTGGTATACCCATTTTTCTCATCAGCCAGTTGGACTCGCTGATCGTATGATTTGTGATAAACTCCAAAACGCACCATATCTTGTCGTCGCCAGCCTTCCCATACTAACTCCAACAAACGCTCTTTCAATATGTTCTCAAGCGTAGCTTCTCGATATGGCATACCAACACGACCTCGGACTTCGTTCAACTCCAACGAGCCATCCTCACCATTACGTACCTTTGCCTCGGACTTCATCAGGAGAGCATCGGCATAGCGGAATAGCACGATGTCGTTATCCGGTTGTCTACCGTCGGAATGTGAGGTCCTATCAACCTCATATTTTGCCATACGAGCACCAGCTGTCTTGACATAGGAGCTTCCCGTAAGATTCAACTTAGCTCCAATGGGAAATACTCCAACTGCTGTCCATTGTCCATCATTACAGGCTTTCCATCAACCTCTACGATGCCGGCATAGAAGTTCTTTTCAAAGCGAGCATCTACATCATCTGTGCCGTATCCGTTGGCTAAGACTGTTGAGATATTGGCACTGGTACCATTTTCCGATGAGCCACCCAACGCACCGCCATGGTTGTAGTGTCGTGATCGGAAGAGATACCAGAACTGCGCAGCATAGAGGTTCTTATCCAACGGAATGGTGAATATGTTTTCGTTGGAGTTCTCGTTATGCACAGAGAAATTATAGCTATAATCGTCCTCCAACCGATAACCTACCTCGGCAAGTTTATTGCAATATTTGATACAGGTCTGCCAAGCGTTGAGTTTCTCACCATCGACGGTGAAAAATATCTCTTTACCGTTCCGTGGAACGCCATCAGTCCAATTATCATCACAATATATCTCGGCATTAAGAGCCAACTTAGCCAAAAGGAAATTAGCTACAGGTGTTGTTATACGACCATAGTAGTTACCCATCTTATTACTACGCTCATTTGGCAACAACTCGGCAACCTCCTGCAACTCATTCACGATAAAACGGAAAACCTCGCTACGCTCGCTCTGCACAACTTCATCCTGCGGTTGTTCATAGGATGTTACGATGGGCACTCTGCCATACATATCCATAATGTAGTAGTAGAAAAGTGCTCTCAGAGCTCGCACCTCAGCTTCGTAGGCCACTCTCTGCTCCTCAGATAGGTTATGGCTATACTTATCGATGATATGCAGAGATTTGTTCGATAACACAACAACCTTGTAGAGGTATTTCCAAGTATTGTAGAGTGGTAAATCATTAGGACTCCACTTATGCTGATACATATTCGCCCACAAACCTCCATCGTACCAGTCGCCACCACGAATAGGTATCATGGCTTCGTCTGTAGTAAGTGTGTTATAGTCATAAATCCCACGACAGGTCCCCTGTAAACCCTCACTGTCTGCACTGCCACCAATGTAATTGTAGAGCACAGCCACTGCATTAATATATATGTTGTTGGCATTGTTGTAAATGTCTTCTTCATAAAGTTGATCTCTAGGGTCTTCAGTAAGACAAGAGGTCATCATCGTTGCCAAAGCAACCATCAATATGTTTATATATCTTTTCATAACTGTAAGCGGTTAGAATTGAATACTAAGACCTAACGAATAGGTACGATATAAAGGATAGGTGCGTTTGTCGTCAATGCCCAAAGTGTTGCTTACTACATAACTGTTTATCATTGGAGTAAGACCGCTATAGCCTGTGATTGTTGCAAGGTTGCTAATGCCTGCCGAAAGACGCAATGACTTCACAGCCTTGGATTTCATTGGAATATTGTAGCCTATGGTAATATGTTCAATATTTACATAGTCACCTTTTTCCAACCAATAGTCTGAAACATTCTGATCAATAATATTTTTTTCAGGAGCACCCTTCAATACATTGTAGTCAGGGAATATAGACATATTGGTATAAGCCAAGCCCGTGCCATTGAATATCTTATGACCGAAAGCACCATTTATCTGCATGGCAATATCAAAGGACTTGTAACGGAAACTGATGTTTGATCCAATAGTTACCTTGGGGGTTGCCTGACCTGCTATATACCTGTCTCCGCCATCGCTAAAATCAATCTCGCCATCATCATTCAAATCTTCAATATCGTAACTGTAGCCACCAAGTTCATTTTCTTTAAGCCCTTTGCAGTGAGGTAGATAGAATACCCCCAATGGCTGACCTACAATCTGATATACTACATTATTGTCTCCACCGTTCTGACCTACACCATAAAGCGAGCCAATCGGAGTAATATCTGAAGCTGTCATATGCATACCATTATACTCTCCACTAAGCGAAAGTAACTTATTCTTCTGGTAGGACATATTGAAGTTGATATTCATCTCCATATCCTTTCGTTGAATGGGAACTACCGAGATTCCTAGTTCGACACCCTGGTTAGACATCGAGCCGATATTTGCCATCAGTTTATCGAACGCAAAGGTCGGAACGGGAACATCATACTCATAGAGCATATCCGTTGTCTTTGAGTAATATAATTCCGAGGTAAGCATCAACCGATTATCCCATATACCTAAGTCAAACCGATATTAAATGTTGAACGAGTCTCCCACTTAAGGTCCGGATTCGTGTTGCGTATACTTCCCATTGTTACGGTAGGTGCACCGTTGATGGATACGATACCATTCTCCTTTACGGTATTAAGTGTTGTATAGGATGTTATACCTCCAAGATTTCCTGACCGACCATATCCGGTTCTAGTTTCAATATTGTTATAAAGTCAGTATCAGAGAGGAAGCCTTCTTTTTTTACATCCCAACCCAGTGATACTGATGGGAAGAATCCGAAAGTATTGTTATCGCTTACCATTGAAGAGCCATCTCCACGGAGTGCTGCCGCAATAGAATATCTATCCTTGTAACTATATGTGACACTACCCATTATTGAAGCAAGTGACGGGTCTTCATAGCTACTGCTCGTACCACCGAAAGGACGCGATGATGTTGCTCCGATGTTATTATAGGAGAAATCATTTGTTGTTATTCCTTTTGCCTGCACCCATAAACCAGTCCTTACCTGTTTAAGATATTCTGCGCCAACAACAGCATCAAGGTGTGAGTCTCCCCAAGCATTGTTATATGAGAGGGACACATTTGTAAAGTAGTCTTCACCCTTGAACTCTCCACGATAAACATTGCCTTGCGCCCACACCCATGTAGGACAAAATTGAGCATTTCCCGTAGATGAATATGAATAAGAGCCGAAAGCCGACAATATCAAATTGTCAAGGATATTAAATTTCAGCCCCAAATGTGTATTGAAATTCCGTTCTTCGGAGTCATTTTTCTCATAGAGGAGTGCTCCGGGGTGGTTGATGTGTGATGCAGCCGAGTTCTTCACCCAGTTGCCATTAACATCAGTTCCTGCTGGATATGTAGGATTCTGTGCAGCTGCCGAGTAAAACAGCATTCGTGTATCGAAAATGTCGTGTATCTTTGACGAGTAGCCATATACACCAAAATCGCCAACTAAGCGACCATCGAAAGCCTTTTGTGTAGCATCAAGTTTTACCACTAAATTTCGGTAATCGTTAACTTTGACAATTGTATTATGATCCATAAAACCGAACGATGCTCGATAGTTTGAGTTTTCCGAACCACCGCTAAAAGCCAAGTGATGCTGATGTATCAAGCCCGTACGAGTAATTACATCGTGAAAATTGGTGTTGTAGCCACCATTATTGTAATCTAATCCAAGTGCCTCTGCTGTAGCTATATACTCCGGGCCGTTGAGCATTTGCAGATGTTTATACATTGACTCGAATCCGTAGTTGCCATCATATGATATTTCGAAACCTCGCCCCGTTCCTTTCTTGGTCTTAATCTCAATTACACCTGAAGCACCACGGGAACCGTACATTGCCGTTTCGGTAGCATTCTTCAAAATAGTGAAACTCTCGATGTCTGCGGGATATATGGTAGATAGCGTAGCGATGTCAGATGTCACTCCGTCAATAATTACTAACGGGTCATTGCCACCCATAATGGATGTGGTACCACGCACACGGATACTATTCAGCATAGCGAGCCTGTCAGTCCCATTAGTGGTGACGTTCACACCGGCAGACTGACCACTCAATACATCCAAAGCATTATTCAATGGTCCCTTCTTGATATTCTCGGGCCTGATATGCTCTAATGATTTAGTCGCCGAAATGGTATCTTGTTTCTCTCTGATATTCTGTACTTGTGCATCAATTTTTTTGAGCACTACAGATGAAGAACATTATGACAAGACAAAGACCGACTCTTCCCATCTTGATTCGTTAAATCTCTGTAGATTCCCCAGACCAGACAGTTAATAAATCTTATACGCAATGTATTATAAAGAGGGGGATTGGGAATCTGTACTATTTCCCTTCCTGTCCGTCCGCTTAGCCATTGTATATTTTTTCTGTTATTTCATATCAGTGATGCTGATAATCCAGGCAAGAACAGAGTAAACATCTACCTCTTTTATACATAAATCCTTTCCAAGGACTTTTATAAGCGCAACCATTAACTACATTACATTACAAAGGTAACAATAATTTGTCATTTGAAGAAATTTAGAAAAAAGAAAAAGTCATTATGCGTGATATTTTTATTTAATTACGACATTTATCAAATTACAAAAATCATAGAAGGACAAAAATCTTTAAATGATTTGATTATAAACAAACTTTAAATAGTTAAATTGCAATAATACTATACCATGGTTGTTCTTTACCTTAATGTAATACTACTGTTATATATCTGGTCATTTATCTCCTTTTGTCGGATGCAAAGGTTGCCAAACCTCTTTTAGAAAACGAAAAGTTCAAGCGGTAAACCATTTGGAGCAGTTTCGTCCTCCGTTGGAGAGTAAACAGCTCCAAAACCTTTTCTTATTCATCGGCTTGGCTGAAAACTGCATCCGGCAACGGAGATAAACGACTGACGAAATAATAGCATAAAACAGCATACGCCCCCCCTTAATAAGGCAATTTTATCAATGCTGTTTTCATTCTTTTCAGAGGACTATTATTTTCGACAGAGAGAAATTTGGCAAGCGGCAGATTTCACTCCCTCAAAAATAATAGATTTGAATTGCTGTCCTCTTGCCTTTATTGGAAATTGTAGTACCTTTGTAGTGGCTTGTGCGAACGAGCCAAGCAATGTGGAAAGATGGGAACATCGAACCATCAATAAAGTACCGAAAAGAGGGAAAATACCCTCTACCACCGCTCTTTGAGTGTCAAGAAATAATAAAAAAGGTTAAAATCTTCACCTTTTAGAATGTACCCCTAAAGGTTATGCCCATATTTCTGACTTATAACTCACAAAATATTGAGTAATAACTGGTTGCAAATACAGAGGTTGAAAATGCGCTCTTATTGTTAACAATCAATTAGGAAAAAGAATTTTCCTCTTAATGCATATGGAATGATAACAGTTTTATAAAGTAATAACATAAAAAGTATCCCTCCAATTACACTTATCGGTAATATGCTATATATTACATAGTTGTGTATTGTTTTATTGTATTTCGAATGTTTGTACTTTTCTAATATAGAATTGGTTTGCCTAATATACTTTATCAATGAATGCATAAGCATTAAAATAGCATATACTAAATATAACATTAAAGTCATATTATTTTTGTCACTCTCGAAAAATGCTATTACAATCCCCATAATGGGAAAACACAAAAAGAATTTAACAGAAGTTATAAATAATATACTATTTACTATGGCACAATCATTTTTTCTCTTGTACCATACATACATTCTATAATATATATAATCCATTCTCACCACTTTAACAAAGCTCCATTATTTTTATCAAAATTATCATCGATATAATAATCTAAATGTTCACCTATAGAATTACCCGTAAATAATGTCACCATTCTTTGAATGAGTAACTTCCAAATGAGAGAACCGGATTAACAGTTTTTCCAAATCTTTCTTATCCATGATTGTTCTTTTATCTGACGGTTAGTACTATTATTTCCGGATTATCGCCAAAGATAGGGAATCTCATCCATTAAAAATTTGTCCTAAATCAAATTACTATCTTTGCTTCGCAACCTGCTGAGGGTAGAAAGGGTGATTCCTAAATAGGATGCAATGTATTTCAGATTTACCTTTTGCATATTCCGGAAATTGTTTCTGAAATTCTTCATAACGCTCTTTTTGCCGGCAATGACAACCTCTCTTTATGGCTTCTGTGCAACCGTCTGTATTCATTCTGGTGTATGATTCTCCCCCAGTTGCATAACTCCAAGTTGGTTTCCATAAGATTTTTGAGGTCACTTATATTGATTCTGTAGGCTTCCACTTCCTCCAGCGTTTCCACATATTCTTCGCTTTTTTGTTGTAATATAATTCATCCATGCTGAAAACAATACATCCCTCTGCTCCGAACGAAGTAGTGTATTCCTCTCCATCGACCACCCAATAGGCTCTTAAGATACCCTTCTCTATAAAATAAGCATACTTACAATAAATACCTTCCTTTATAAGTCGATACCTTTTAGGGAAACTGCAAGGTGTTAAATAGGATTCAAGTTCCTTTATGGTCAAATCGGACACCGGATATTGCTTTCTGATACTCTCTATTATATTTTTCATTTATAAGACTTGGTTTTCAATAAATAAAACTTGCACACCGAGCTAGGCAGCCCGGAAACACAACCGTATTCGTTTCTGCATTTTTAAGCCACCTCAATCATAGCCACGATACGCTTGGAGGATAAAGTTATAAAGATTTATAGCGTAGCCGATAATTTCTATCAGGAAATTCCACCTCTCCCCACATATAATTACAAATTCCGAAAAGCATAATTCAGAACGCTTCGAAGAATTCTCTGTTTCACACTGCGGGATTTGTATTTCACACTGTGAAATATGTATCCCACAGTGTGGTTTTTGTATCCCACACTGTGAAACAGAGAATACGATTTAAGCATTTACGACTTTATCTCTCTGTGTTTCAAACAATTTACCTATCGGAATCGTAAAATTAGTTCTGTACCAGATTCTGCATCTTGCGAAGTATCTTCGGGAACTGCCAGAAAAAGAGCAACGTGCAACAGATGGCGGCCGTAGCATCCGAAACAGCTTCGGCCATAAATACGCCTTCCACGCCACAGAAACGAGGCAGAACCAGAGCAAGAGGTACCAGCAAAATAACCTTACGCAGCAAAGCTATAAAAATAGAAATCCGTGCCTGACCAAGGGCTACAAACATATTCTGGCAGGCGCGCTGCAAACCAAAGATTGTCATTCCAGCCAGGAAGAGCGGCAGCACATGCTCTACGGTGGCTATCAACTCCGGATCGCTCGTAAATGCCGAAGCGACTACCGTAGGGAAACAAATCATCAGCAACATCAGGACAAAATTGAAAGAGAACATTACCGTCAGTACAATACGGAAACAGTCTTTCACCCGCTGCCGGTCACCATGTCCGTAGTTGTAGCTGGCCACCGGCACAAAAACCTTGGGCAAATCCTGTAAGTGGCACACTGACCAGCTGCATGGCACTCTGTAAAATAGCCAGGGCTCCTACGTATATATCGCCAAATTTCTCCAGACTGCCGTTCAACACAAATCCTACCAGGCTCTCTGTACTGGCCATAATGAAAGGAGATACCCCCAAAGCTAACATACCCCCGACAATACGGCGGTCAAATTTCAGGTAACATTTTTGCAAACGCAAGGAGGCACGGTCGGAACATAGAAAGCCTAACACCCACCAGGCGCTGCATGCCTGCGAAAGAATAGTGGCCAGTGCCGCTCCTTTTACGCCCATATCAAACCAGAAAATAAAAATCGGATCGAGCACGATATTCAGTAAGGCCCCAATCAAGACGGAATACATTGCAATGTTTGGCGCCCCTGTGAATTGATGAACGTATTGAGTCCGGTAGAGATTTCCACAAACAAGGTACCCAGCAAGTACACGGAAAGATAATCTTCTGCGTAGGGGAGTGTAACGGCAGATGCCCCCGCAAACCGCAGAATAGGCTCCATAAACAAATAAGATACCAGCGAAGTCAGCACGGTAAACAGAATCAGCAGCATGAAACCGTTGCCTAAGAATTTCCCCGCACGCACCCGGTCGCCTGTCCCAGTGCCATGGCAGCCAGCGGCGCACCTCCGGCCCCCACGATAGCCGAAAAAGAAGAAATCAGAATTACAATGGAAGTGGTCACTCCTACTCCCGCCAATGCATTTGTCCCGATTTCCGGTATATGACCGATATAAATACGGTCTACTATATTATATAGGAGATTGACGAACTGCGCGGCCACTGCCCGGTAAAGCCATTTTGAAAATGAGGGGAAGCATCCGCTCCGTTCCCAGGCGTTCTTCGTACTGATTGTTCATTCTTGCTGCCATAGGTATTCTACAAAACGGCTGCAAAGTTACGAGTTTTTCGGGAGAGAAAGGGGAAAATGTAATTGAAAAGAAATAACCCTGCCTCCGGATTTGATTTACATCAACAAATTGGCCTTTTACAAGAAAAACATGCTATAAAACATATTTTGTAAAGAAAAAAGGTCTATATTTGCAGTGTAAAAAGAAAGGCTAAAAGAAAAAGCCAATAAAAAGTTTCAAGGTAAATAAGGTAACAAGTACAACGGCCGGCTGGGAAGTCCGCTAAGAAGATTTAATTAAACTAACTAAAAAAGAAAGGGTAACAATTATGAAAAAGGTAAAAAACATTTTCCACAAGATTGCAAATGCAGATCCAATGATCTGGGGTTATGTAATGCTGAATGACGAAAGACGCAAATAAAACTGCGACGCTGACAAGTTCAGCATTTTAAAGACGAATCTGATAAATGCCGAAAGGCTTCTCGTAAATATTCTGACGAAAAAGCGGTTAGACTTCTAACCGCTTTTTTTTTATTTCCCATTTGTCCGTATCTTTGCATGAATCTCTAAACACAATGACAGATGACTCCTACCCTGATAGATACCGACAACCCCGAATTTCAGAATGCACTGAAACTCATCCAATATACCCGCCAATCGGTCTTTCTGACCGGAAAAGCGGGAACGGGTAAGTCTACATTTCTGAAATACGTTTGCCAGCATACCAAAAAGAAATATGTGGTACTGGCTCCTACGGGCATTGCCGCTATCAATGCGGGTGGCAGTACCCTGCACAGTTTTTTCAACTTCCGTTTCATCCGCTCCTGCCCGATGACCCGAAGTTTCAGGGGCGGAAACTGAAAGATTTTCTGAAATATTCTTCCGACCACCGGAAACTCATTCAGAACATCGAACTCATCATCATCGATGAAATTTCCATGGTGCGGGCCGACATCATCGACTTTATCGACAAGGTGCTTCGCACATACTCTCATAACTTACGTGAACCGTTCGGTGGAAAACAGCTGCTGTTAGTGGGCGACGTATTCCAACTGGAGCCGGTAGTAAAAAGTGACGAACGGGAGATTCTGAACCGTTTTTATCCGAATCCGTATTTCTTTTCAGCTAAAGTGTTCCAGGAGATGGAACTGGTATCCATCGAACTCACCAAGGTATACCGACAAACAGACCAGGTATTCGTCAGCGTGCTCGACCATATCCGGACCAATACTGCCGGAAATGCGGATTTACAACTATTGAACACCCGTTATACGCCGACACCGCCTTGCCCGGAAGAGAATGATTTGTACATCACGCTGGCCACCCGGAGGGACAATGTAGATTATATCAACGAAAAGAAACTCAACGAACTGCCAGGCGAACCGGTCACATTAAAAGGAGAAATACATGGTGAATTTCCGGAAAGCAGCCTCCCTACCCTGATGGAACTGGTCATCAAGCCGGGAGCACAGGTGATTTTCATCAAGAACGACCAGGAAAAACGCTGGGTAAACGGTACCATCGGTACGGTATCAGGCCTTTCGGAAGACGGTACCATCTATGTAATAACGGAAGACGGAAGTGAATTCGATGTACACAAGGAAAGCTGGAGCAACATCCGCTACCGATATAACGAGACGGAAAAGAAAATAGAAGAAGAGGAATTAGGCACATTTACACAATACCCCATCCGGCTGGCCTGGGCCATCACCGTACACAAGAGTCAGGGGCTGACTTTCAACCGGGTAGTTATCGACTTTACGGGAGGAGTTTTTGCCGGAGGACAGGCTTATGTAGCCCTGAGCCGCTGCACCTCATTGGACGGCATCCAGCTGAAGCGGCGGATTTCGCACGCAGATGTGTTTGTCCGACCGGAAATTGTCAGCTTTGCCCAGCGCTTCAATGACAATCAGACATTTGAAAGAGCCATGAAGCAGGCACAGGCAGACATTCAATACGTAGCCTCTGTAAAAGCTTTCGACAAAGGCAATTTCGCCGAATTCTTAGAAGCTTTCTTTAAGGCCATCCACAGCCGATATGACATTGAAAACCGTTGATACAGCGTTTCATCCGCCGGAAATTAGGCATCATCAACCGGTTAAAGGAAGAAAACCGATTGCTGAAGGAGCAAATGCAACAACAGCGGCAGAATTTGCAGAAATACGCCCGGGAATATTACCTGATGGGAAACGAATGCATCACTAAGGCACACGACCCGAGGGCGGCACAAGCCAACTATGACAAGGCTCTGGAGCTGTATCCGGAGTATGTGGATGCCTGGGTAAGAAAAGGAGTGACATTCTTTGATGAAAACCGAGTGGAAGAAGCTGAGGAATGCCTGAATCGTGCCGTACAACTACGGCCACAGGATTTCAAAGCAGTGTACAACCGAGGAAAACTTCGTCTGCTGACCGGGAAAACGGAAGAAGCGCTTTCCGATTTGGACAAGGCTACCAGCCTGAAGCCACAGCATGCCGGTGCTCATGAATATTTTGCTGAAGCACTCGAAAAAAGCGGAAAGGAAATAGAAGCTGCCATTCACTATCGAATTGCAGAAGAACTGCGAAAGAAAAAGAAATAATTTTATTATTTTTGCGTTCATACGAAGTCAAATCTTCGTAGATAACGCCATGTTACTTAAATTATATTCTAAAAACAACCGACCGGAAGACCTGCAGCGCATAGTAGACATTCTGAACGATGGGGGCATCATTATCTACCCCACAGACACGGTGTACGCATTAGGCTGTCATGCGCTGAAGGAACGCCCCATTGAGCGTATCTGCAAACTGAAAAATATCGATCCGCGCAAGAATAATTTATCCATTATCTGTTACGACCTGAGCAACATCAGCGAATATGCTCGCGTGAGCAATGCCACTTTCAAACTGATGAAACACAATCTGCCCGGTCCGTTTACCTTTATCCTGAATGCGGACAGCCGTCTGCCTAAGATTTTCCGCAACCGGAAGGAAGTGGGTATCCGTGTACCCGACAATGCCATCATCCGTGAAATCTGTCGGTTGCTCGATGCACCGATTCTGACGACCACTCTGCCGTTAGAGGAAGGAGAAGACATTGAATACATCACTGAACCGGAACTGATTGACGAAAAGTTTGGAGAGAAAGTAGACCTTATTATTGACGGAGGTACGGGAGGTATTGAACCTTCTACCGTCATAAATTGTTGTGATGATGTACCTGAAATTGTCCGACAAGCAAGGGGATATTAAATGAATGATTAACTATAAAATTTTAATTCACATTACACATGTTACTTACATTATTACAAGCTACAGCACAAGCAAGCAATACTGCTTCAAAAATTAACGTAGAACAGCTGCTGGACAGACTGCTCAACTGGGGAATCGAGGTTGGAAAAGACATTCTGGCTGCCATTATCATCTACATCGTCGGCCGGTTTATCATCAAGCAAATCAGCCGACTGGTCAGCAAAATTCTGGAAAAACGTAAACTGGAAATCAGTGTACAGACGTTCTTAAAAAGTCTGCTCAGCATACTTCTGAACCTGATCTTAGCATTTGCCATCATCAGCAAATTAGGAGTAGAAACCACCAGCTTTGCTGCAATCTTAGCTTCTGCCGGTGTGGCAATCGGTATGGCATTGTCCGGAAACCTGTCTAACTTCGCCGGAGGATTAATCATCTTAGTATCAAGCCCTTCAAGGTAGGAGACTACATCGACGGACAAGGTGCCAGCGGAACAGTAAAAGAAATTCAGATTTTCCACACCATTCTGGCTACGGTAGACAATCGAATTATTTACGTACCTAACGGTGCTCTGAGCAGCAATGCCATCACCAATTACAGCAAACAAGACATGCGCCGCGCTGAATGGGTATTCGGAGTGGAATACGGAGAAGATTATGAAAAAGTAAAAGCTGTACTGGAGCGAATCATTGCGGCCGATGAACGAATCCTCACGACTCCAGCTCCATTTATCGGACTGGGAGCTTTGTCTGCCAGCAGTGTAGATATTAAGGTACGTGTGTGGACCAAGACCGAAAACTACTGGGATGTGTATTTTGACATGAATAAAATCGTATACGACACATTCAACAAAGAAGGTATCGGATTCCCGTTCCCGCAACTGACCGTACACCAGGCAAAAGACTGATAAGCATATATCACTCCATAAAAAAACTTCCACCAAGGGAAAATCCTTTAGTGGAAGTTTTTTTATATCTATCAAAAAGATAACTTATTTACGGTCTGCTTTCAAACGGTCGGCCATTGCCTTAGCCAATTCCTTAGCCTGTGCATAATTGTCGGCCTTCATGCTCTGCTTCATTTCTACCGGGTTACCTACTACTTCAAATTTCAGTTTTTCAGTAAACTCACCCAATTTCTTCACTGCTGCGCTGGCCCAGGTGAACGAACCGAAGTAACCAAACAGACGGTTCTTCATTTCACGAGCGGCTACCTTGCTCAACAGAGATTCCATTTCAGGATACAACTGCATGTTATAAGTAGTACAGCCTGCTATCAAAGCTTTATACTTAAAGATGTCGGCCAGGATATAAGAATGATGCGTATGAGAAACATTGTGCAGAATGATATTCTTGATGCCCTGTGCACTCAGTTCTTCTGCAATAGCCTCAGCCAGTTCTTCTGTATTACCATACATGGTTCCATACACAATCACTACACCTTCTTCACCTTCATAGCGGCTCAGCTTGTCATACATATCTACCACTTGCGGAATGCATTCTTCCCATACCGGTCCATGAGTCGGACAGATTGTCTTGATAGGCAGTCCTCCACATTTCTGTAAAGCTTTCTGTACCGGATTACCGAACTTACCTACGATATTAGCATAGTAGCGGCGCATTTCATTCCAATAAATATCAGTATTGATGTTACGGTCGATGCATCCTCCGTTCAATGCTCCGAAACAGCCGAAAGCATCTCCAGAGAACAGGATACCTTCTGTTTCATCAAAAGTTACCATTGTTTCCGGCCAGTGTACCATGGGCACCAGATAGAAGCGAAGGCTATGATGTCCCAGTTTCAGGAAATCTCCATCACCTACCACATAACGTTCACCTGTTACTCCATAATATCCTTCTACCATTTCGAAAGTCTTCTTGTTACCTACCAATACAATTTCAGGATAGTATTTCTTAATCAGAGCAATTGAACCAGAATGGTCAGGCTCCATGTGATTTATAATCAAATAATTGATTTTACGGTCTCCGATAACACTGCGTATCTTCTTAATATATACTTCAAAGAAAGCCACATCTACCGTATCGACCAATGCGACCATATCGTCATCGGCAATCAGGTAAGAGTTATAAGACACGCCATAAGGAAGTGGCCACAAAATTTTTTCAAACAAAGCTTTTGTACGGTCGTTCACACCGACATAATGAACTTTACCTTTAATTTCCATTGAATCCTAACTAATTTAAAAATTTGATATTATATTGTTTCCTTTTTTACTTCTTCATAGAATTTTCCCTGCCAGGTATCTCTTTCCTGAAGGCGACGCTGCATACGAACGGCAAATTCGTAATTTTTAATGCCCCAGTCTGGAGCTATCAGCAATTCCTTGGGAGACTGCGAAACGAAACGTTCCAGCACAAGATCCGGACGTACACGCTCGAGATAATCTATCACAAGATCAATGTATTCATCTACCTCGTACAAATGAAAATCTTCAGGACACAACTCATATTCATGTGCCATCCGTGTACCACGCACCAGCTGCAACTGATGCATTTTCAGCGTTGTCAAAGGAAGTTCAGACACCTGTCGTGCCTGACGGATGATAGCTTCATGATTTTCTCCCGGAAGTCCTAAAATCACATGACCTCCCACACGTATACCTCTTTCTGCTGTACGTTTTACGGCATCCACCGTACATTCAAAAGTATGTCCCCGGTTTATTCGCTGCAAAGTATGATTATCCGTACTTTCAATACCATATTCCACTAAAAGAAAGGTTCGCCGATTCAACTCTTCCAGATAATCCAGCAATTCTTCGGGCATACAATCGGGACGCGTACCGATAACGAGTCCGACAACTCCTTCTACCCGCAATGCCTCTTCATACATCCGACGCAGCTTGTCCAGCTCTGCATACGTATTTGTGTAGGCTTGAAAATATGCCAAAAACTTCATTTCCGGATATTTTCTGGCAAAAACTCTTTTCCTTCCTCCAACTGCTGCGTAACAGACTTGTCTGTCCGACAATATGCCGGATTAAAGGTCTGGTTATTGCAATAGGTACATCCTCCATATCCTTTTACACCATCTCTGTTCGGACAAGTAAATCCCACATTCAATGAGATTTTTTGCACCTTAAAAGGAAAATGAAGGGCCAAAACCGGGCAAAATCATTGTATCGTGTACGTTCTCCCATGAGTTTACAAATTCCTCGCAAAGATAAGGATTTTCAGTTACTTTTCCCAGTCTTTATCTGTACAAGAAATGTAAAAACATACATGAAAACAAAGAGACATAAAAAAGGCTGCTACAGTATTTACCTGCAACAGCCTTCAGACTACATTATTTCAATAAAAAAAGAATTATTCTGATTCGCTCAAAGTAGCAATACTTACACGATTCCAATCCGGTTCTGAGAACATAGATCCTACACCCTGACCTTCAGCTGTGATACGTGAAGCACTAATTTTATACTTACTTATCAACATATTCTTTACTGCTTCCGCACGCTGCTTAGCTACACGTGCATTTACTTCGGCACTACCTTCCGGAGAAGCGTATCCCTTGATAGATACCGTACTCTTCAGATTATTCTTCATATAAGTTGCAATACGCTCTACATTAGGTATCTGATCAGTACTGATTGTGGTCTTTCCCTGACGGAACGTAACAACTGATTCCAATGACTTAGAATGTGTATTCTGAATAATAGTTTCTACCTGCTTAGGTGCATTACGCAAGTCTGTCAGCTCTTTTTCCAAACGTGCATTTTCTGCATCCTTTGCTCCTAAAGCTTCATCTTTACGGGCATTTTCTGCACGCAAGGCATTAATCGCCTCATTCAGAGAGTTCACCTCAGCCTGGTTGTATGGCTTCTGGATAGTCATATAATGCTTTCCGTTGCTGCTTGCGAAACGATAAGTCACACCAGCCAAAATTCAATCTTCGACTTGTTTACGTTCAGTTGTTGTGCACGGTCACCATCCATTCTGTAAACAATAGCCGGACGTACATTTACAGCCCATGCTTTTTTCTCACCCAAGTTGAAGTTAAAGCTAGCACCAAAACGGCTTACCATATAAGAACGGTCCGCACCCATACTTGAGTTCACAAAATCATGTCCCCAACCAAATCCAGCGATACCTTCTACTTCAAACAATCTGGGTTCACCATTATATCCCCCAAAAAGATTATTCAAGTTAATCTTACCCAATACGCCTAAATTCAAATCATCAAAAGCTGTTTTGCTGAAAGACGTATTGATACCTGTCAATCCTTCGAAAGAAACACCCAACACCGGAGTAATCTGTTTTCCTAATTCAATACCAGTTTCCGCACGCATATTAGGCCAAAATGCAGAATGAGTAGTAGGAGTAGTCACTCCACCTTTCACACCCACATACCAATTATCCAAGAAACGAGTTCCTTCATACGCTTTTTGTGCATTCACAGAAAGAGCAGATACAGCTAACGCTGCTACTAAAAAACTTACCTTTTTCATTTTTTCATTCAAAAACTTTAATACCTAATTACTTTTATCAATCTCGATGACTTAATAACCATGATATCGAATATTTTGTTTTTGGAACGACAAAAGTTAACATCCATTAAGAAGTCAGCAACGCATCAAATAAACCATAAACAGCTGATTATAAGAAGGTAAAAAAGAATATTTCTATTTGAAAGAGAAAATAAAAAGAAGAAACAAAAAAAGGTGTCCCGATTACTCAGAACACCTTTTTTCTGTTGGGCTACTCGGACTCGAACCAAGAAAAACAGGACCAGAATCTGTTGTGTTACCATTACACCATATCCCAATTCCTATCAAAACACCCGTTTGATTTTGACGCTGCAAAGATACGGCTTTTATTTAATCCACAAATTTTTGAAGCTTTTTTTCTAATCAAGATTCTTTTTTTCTCCATTTGCCTTCTTTTCCGGCCTTCCTTATCCTTCTTGACCGTGTATCATCATTCTAGACTTAACATAACAATAAAAAGATTCTCTAAACTAAAAAAACAAAACCGAATATATTTAATGCACATTTTTTTCGCTAGAATGAGAAAACCAAGTATCTTTGTGCATTGTTGTAAATACATATATTAGAATAATCAGTTGTTAATAACATTATAATGAACGAAGCAGAGACTTTAGTAAAAAAAATAACAGAAGGCATTCAAGAAAAGAAAGGTAAAAACATTGTAATAGCGGACCTCACCGCCATTGATGATACCATTTGCAGCTATTTCGTAATCTGTCAAGGTAATTCCCAAGTCAAGTTATAGCTATCGTTGACTCAGTCAAGGAATATGTACATAAAGAAATAGATGACAAGCCTACGGGAATAGACGGACTGAGAAACGCAGAATGGGTTGCAATGGACTACAGTGATGTACTGGTACATGTCTTTTTGCCGGAAACAAGAAATTTTTATAATCTGGAACAATTTATGGGCAGATGCCAAACTAACCCAAATTCCTGATCTAGACTAATCCAATACAGAATCAAAATGAGTGAAAATACCAATAATAAACCAAAGATAAACATGCCACGCTTCAATTTGAGTTGGCTGTATGTTATCATTGCCATGAGTTTTGCCATCCTCTACTTTTCCAATCAAGAAGGAGGAATTGACAAACAAATAACATATACCGAGTTTAAAGATATGATAAACAAGGGATATGCCAATAAAATAATTGCATACGATGACAATACGGTAGAAATGTACATTAAACCGGAATTTGTTAAAGATGTATTTAAAATGACTATAAAAAGTAGGTCGTAATCCAGCCTTGAACGTAGAAATAGGTTCCATGGAGTCATTGGATAAATTCATGGAAAAGGCACAGGAAGAAGGTCATTTTACCGGATCTATCAGTTATGAAAAGAAACGCGACTACTTCGGTGCATTATTTTGGAATATCGCTCCGTTTTTACTGTTGATCGGTATCTGGATGTTTGCCATGCGCCGCATGAGCGGCGGAGCAGGGGCCGGAGGCGCCAATCCGTTCAACGTAGGTAAAGCAAGCTCAGGTATACGAAAAAGGAGACAAAACTAACCGGATTACTTTTAAAGATGTAGCCGGACAAGCGGAAGCTAAACAAGAAGTGGAGGAAATTGTAGAGTTTCTGAAACAACCTCAGAAATACACGGAGCTGGGAGGTAAGATACCTAAAGGCGCTTTACTGGTAGGCCCTCCGGGAACCGGTAAGACTTTGCTGGCAAAGCTGTTGCCGGTGAGGCGGATGTACCTTTCTTTTCGCTTTCAGGTTCCGACTTTGTGGAAATGTTTGTCGGAGTAGGTGCATCCCGTGTACGTGACTTGTTCCGCCAGGCGAAAGAGAAAGCTCCTTGCATTATTTTCATTGATGAAATTGACGCAGTAGGACGTGCCCGTGGCAAAAATCCAAGCATGGGTGGAAATGATGAACGCGAAAATACATTAAACCAATTATTGACAGAAATGGACGGTTTTGGTTCAAATAGCGGTGTGATCATTTTGGCCGCTACCAACGCGCGGATGATATTGGATAAGGCATTATTGCGTGCCGGTCGTTTTGACCGCCAGATTCATGTTGACTTACCCGACTTAAACGAACGTAAAGAAGTATTCGGAGTACATTTGAAGCCTTTAAAACTGGACGAAAGTGTTGATCTGGATTTGCTCGCCCGTCAAACTCCGGGATTCAGTGGGGCAGATATTGCCAATGTATGTAATGAAGCAGCACTGATCGCCGCCCGCCATGGTAAGAATGCGGTTGGGAAACAAGATTTTCTAGATGCTGTAGACCGTATTATCGGTGGTTTGGAAAAGAAAACCAAAATCATGACTGCCGAAGAAAGCGTACTATTGCCTTACACGAAGCCGGTCACGCTACGCTGTCTTGGTTTTTGGAACATGCCAATCCTTTGATTAAGGTAACCATTGTTCCCCGTGGACGTGCATTGGGAGCCGCATGGTATTTGCCCGAAGAACGGCAGATCACAACCAAAGAGCAGATGCTGGATGAAATGTGTGCCACTTTAGGGGGACGTGCAGCCGAAGAACTGTTCACCGGACATATTTCAACCGGTGCCATGAACGATTTGGAACGTGTGACAAAACAATCATATGGAATGATTGCTTATGCCGGAATGAGTGAAAGTTACCCAACTTATGTTATTACAGCAACGATGAATACTCTTTCAGCAAGCCTTACAGTGAACGTACAGCCGAACTGATTGACGAAGAAGTGAAAAGAATGATCAACGAACAATATGATCGGGCAAAAGCAATATTATCCGAACATAAAGATGGTCACAACGAGCTGGCCCGTCTGTTGGTTGAAAAAGAAGTAATTTCGCCGAAGAATGTGGAACGCATTTTGGCAAACGCCCCTGGACTTCACGTTCAGAAGAAATTATGGCTTTAGAAGCTACAGCAAAACCAGTAGAAGTAACCGAAGATTGAAGAAGAAGAA
>ENA-OQAL01000062-OQAL01000062.1-human-gut-metagenome-genome-assembly--contig:-NODE-62-length-25574-cov-5.342634_pt1 | contig 25574 bp, 25 predicted proteins | sample MGYA00242491_ERZ504519 | MGnify/ENA primary metagenome ERZ504519 (study PRJEB26092, sample SAMD00036260) | human gut metagenome | host: Homo sapiens | study: EMG produced TPA metagenomics assembly of... | reverse complement strand
AAAACGACTACTCCTGCGCCGCGACGCCGGAAATCATCGCCCGTCTCGCCGAAACCGCGACCAACCAGTATCCCGGCTACGGCACCGACGACGTCTGCGAAAGCGCCAAAGCCAAAATCCGCGAGGCCTGCGCATGCCCGGACGCCGAAATCTTCTTCCTCGTCGGCGGCACTCAGACCAACCAGGTCGTCATCGACGCCATCACCCCACCGTATGCGGGCGTGGTGGCGGCCACCACCGGACATGTGAACGTGCATGAGGCGGGCGCTATCGAATTCACCGGCCACAAAGTGCTCACGCTCCCCCACCATGACGGCAAAATCGACGCGGATGAACTCGACGAATACTGCGCCACGTTCTACGCGGACGGCAACTACACGCATATGGTGTTCCCCGGCTGCGTGTACATTTCGCAGGCCACCGAATACGGCACGCTGTACACGCTGGCCGAGCTCGAGGCGATCCGCAAGATCTGCACGAAGTACGACATGCCGTTGTTCATCGACGGCGCGCGTCTCGGCTACGCGCTGACCGCCTCCGGCAACGACGTGACGATCGAGGACATCGCGCGTCTCGCCGACGTGTTCTATATCGGCGGCACCAAGGTGGGCGCGATGTTCGGAGAGGCCGTGGTGTTCACGCACGGCAACATGCCGAAGCATTTCGTGACGATCGTCAAGCAGCATGGCGCGCTGCTGGCCAAGGGATGGCTGCTGGGACTGCAGTTCGACACGTTGTTCACCGACGGCCTGTACCTGCGCATCGCCCGCCACGCCAACGATGCCGCGGACCGTATCCGCAAGGTGCTGGTGGAACGTGGCTACACGCTGACTTTCGATGCGCCGACCAACCAGATCTTCGTCACGCTCGACAACGAGACCTCCGAACGTCTGCAACGCGACGTCCGTCTCGGCTTCACGGAAAAGGCGGACGACACGCATACCGTGATGCGCATCTGCACCAGCTGGGCCACGACCGACAAGCAGGTGGACGAGCTGGTCGCACTGCTGTAAAAGACAGTCCGCAAAACAAGGAAAGCCGGGAAATCGCTCCCGGCTTTTCGCTTATGTATAACGATTGTATTGCGATTGCGGCAGGCGCCATTCAGCGACGGTTATCGGCGATCGCCTCACGTTCCATCGCGACGAACTTACGTACGGACGATTCCACCGAATAATTGGTTTTCGTATGTTTGGCGTAGGTGCCGCCCCACTTGGCGAGCTGCGCCGGATGGTCGATCCACCAGTCGATACGACGGGCCAGCGCGTCCACATCGTCCACGGGGAACAACGATTCGTCCAGCAGCGCGAACTGGCCGGCCGCGCTCAGCGACGACGAGGCAATCACCGGCACCAGACCGGCGGCCATGCCTTCGATGACACTCACCGATTCGAGATCGGCGATCGACGGATGCACCAGCAGATCGCCGGAACGCAGCAACGCCGGCATGTCGGCATTCCGGTGGAATCCGATCGAAGCCGGACGAGACAACAGCCGTCCGGCCATACGCTGCAACCTCTTCTTAAGCGGCCCGGTGCCGGCGATCACCAATTCGATGTCCTGCGCGTGACGGCAGCGGGCGATCGCCCGGATCAACGCGACATGGTTCTTCTCATTGGTCAGTCGTCCCGACGCGACGATACGGAACGGCACCGGCGACGGCTCGTCCGCCTTGCGCTGCCGCTTCGGCGTGAACCGCGATTCGTAGCCGTTGGAGATGACATGCAGCTTCGACTTGCATCCATGCGAGCGCAGCAGGCTCGCACCCAATTCGGTCGGCACATGCACATGGTCGATCTTGCGGTACAGCCATATGTCGAACAGCCAGTAGATGAACGAGTCGATGCCGGGCACATATTTCAAAGGCCCCGCGGAATACGTGACGTTCTCCGGCTGCACGTGGTAGCCGGCCGTAACGGCGATGCCCATCTGTTTGGCGACCTTGCAGGCATGCTGGCCGAAACGGAACGGCGTGTAGATATGCACCACGTCCACACCATCGAACGCCTTGCGAAACAGCGTGTCGCTCGGCTCGGCGAACTGCATCTGCTGCTTCTTCGCCACCCAGCTGACCAACGGCACATGATTGACGCGCGCGGGATATTCGGGCGCGCCGATGCCCACCAAACGGACATGATGCCCCTGGCGCTCCAGCTCCTGCGCCCACTGCAACGCCGAATTCGAGGTGCCATTGCCCCGATTCCCCGACGTGTCGACCACCATGGCAATGTCAGGGGGGGTTGCGTTTCATTCTTCTCATTCTCGGACATGCGTTCCATCCTACGCCGATGGCACAATAGAAGTCATGACTGAAGAGAATCGTGCCCTCGGCACTCCGCTTGGCAAGCATCCGACCCGTGTTCTGTTCCTTGGCTCCGGCGAGCTGGGCAAGGAAGTCACCATCGAACTGATGAGACTCGGCGCATGGGTGTGCGCGGCCGATTCCTACGCCGGCGCGCCGGCACAACAGGTGGCGCACGAATACCGCGTGCTCGACATGGCCAACGCGGACCAGCTGCGCGCGCTGTTCGACGAAATCCAGCCGGACATCATCGTGCCGGAAGTCGAAGCGATAGCCACTTCCGAGCTTGCGGCCGCCGCAGCACGTGGCGCGCAGGTGGTGCCGAGCGCCGAAATCGCGGCGATCTGCATGGATCGCGAACGCTGCGCGTGCTCGCACACGAGGAACTGGGACTGCCGACCACCCCGTACCGTTTCGCCGGCTCTCTGGAAGAACTACGTGAGGGCGCGCAAATCGTCGGCTATCCATGCGTGGTCAAGCCGATCATGAGCTCCTCCGGCCACGGACAGTCCGTGGTACGTTCCGCGGAAGCGATCGACGCCGCATGGACCGAAGCGCAGGAAGGCCGCCGCGCACACGACGAAGGCGACGTGTCACGCGTGATCGTGGAGGCGCTCGCTCCACTCGACTACGAGCTGACCGTACTGACCGTCAGCTCCAGCGCCGGCATCGTGACCTGCGCTCCAATCGGACAACGTCAGGAAAGCGGCGACTACCGCGAATCCTGGCAGCCGGCCACCTTCACGCCGGACGTGCTCGAACAGGCCCAGCACATCGCACGAACCGCCGTGGAAGGTCTGGTGGCGAAGGCCAAGGCATCCGGCGAAAAAGGCTGGGGCGTGTTCGGCGTCGAACTGTTCGTGCTGACCGACGGAAACGTGCTGTTCAACGAGGTCTCCCCTCGTCCGCACGATACCGGCATGGTCACCATGGCTTCCCAGCGATTGAGCGAATTCGCATTGCACGCGCGCGCGATCCTCGGCCTGCCGATCACACAGGAACATGTCGCCCTGTCGATTCCGCAAGGCACCGTCGCGGCAAGCCATGCGATCGTCGTCCAGGGCGATGGCGAAGCGGAATTCCGCAACGTCGCCGCCGCGCTCGCCGAACCGGGTACCGACCTGCGTATCTTCGCGAAGCCGGAAGTGCATGGGCACCGACGCATGGCAGTCGCGCTGGCCATCGGCGGCAACGAGGCGGATGCGCGCGCCAAAGCCGGGAACGTGGCCGAATCGCTCGACATCGCAATCGTTTGACGGCTATCGCCGGATGCTGAGACGAGGCTGCCGGAACGCGCCCAAAAGTCGCGCGATTGTAGCCTCCCGTTGGTATCTTGTTAACCGTCAAGTTCACCAAACTATCTACCTCCCACACACCAGGAAAGGCGAGTAATGGAGAAGTTGGAAAAGCTCTACGAGGGCAAAGCCAAGCAACTGTACGCAACTGACGATCCGGAGGTCCTCTGGGTCGAATACAAGAACTCCGCTACCGCAGGTGACGGCGAAAAGAAGGAAGACTTCGCCGGCAAGGGCAGGCTGAACAACCTCATCACCACGCTGATCTTCGATCTGCTCAAGAAGCGCGGCATCGACAGCCACCTGGTGGCACGCGTGGGCGAGACCTCCCAGCTGGTCAAGAAGGTCAAGATGTTCCCGCTCGAGATCGTGCTGCGTAACACCGCGGCCGGCCACTTCTGCTCCCGCCTGGCGTCGAAGAGGGCATCGAGCTCAAGGAACCGGTGCTGGAGTACTTCCTGAAGAACGATGACCTGCACGATCCGTTCGTGAACGACGACGATCTGGTGGCGCTCGATGCGTGCACCCGCGAGGATCTGGCCGAAATCGCGCCGCTCGCCCGTCGCATCAACGAAGCCCTGATCGAAATCTTCGCCAAGATCGACGTCAAGCTGGTCGATTTCAAGATCGAGATGGGCCGCACCTCCGACGGCACGCTGCTGCTCGCCGATGAAATCACGCCGGATTCCTGCCGTCTGTGGGATCAGCGCGACCATTCCGGCAAGGTGGAGCACCTCGATAAGGACCTGTTCCGCCGCGACCTGGGCGACATCATCCCGGCATACGAGGAGATCGAAAGCCGCTTGGCCGAGCTCGCCAAGTCCGAGGGCATCGAAGTCGCAGAGTAATGCGTTTGCAAGCCCGCATCTGAAGCGAAAGCCGGATGCGGGCTTCCTTGTTATATCGCAATCCTTCATTCTTTTGTCAATCCAAATCCAATAACCCCTCTTTTTTCAAGGAGTTGACCATGGTTTTTCGCGTGTACGTGGAAAAGAAGCCGGGCTTTGACGTCGCGGCCCAGCAGCTCGCCAACGAGTTGCGCACCATTCTCGGCATCGAAGCTTTGAAGAACGTCCGTCTCGTCAACCGTTACGACGTGGAAGGCATCAGCGAGGAGCTGTTCGCCCAGGCCACGCCGACCGTGTTCAGCGAGCCGCAGGTGGACAACGTCTACGCCGACCTGCCTGATTTCGGTTCCGACACCGTGTTCGCGGTGGAGTATCTGCCCGGCCAGTTCGACCAGCGTGCGGATTCCGCCAGCGAGTGCATCCAGCTGATCTCCCAAGGCGAGCGTCCGACGGTTCGTTCCGCCAAGGTGTATGCGTTGGAAGGCGAACTTTCCGAAGCCGATGTCGAGGCCATCAAGCATTACGTGATCAATCCGGTGGAAGCCCGTGAAGCCTCTCTGGATGTCAAGACCACGCTGAAGACCCAGGTGCCGGTGCCGGGCAAGGTGGAGGTCATCGACGCTTCCGTTCTATGAGCGACGCCGAGCTTGAGCAGTTCATCGAGGACCGTGGTCTCGCCATGGATCTGGCCGACCTGCAGTTCTGCCGTGAGCACTTCACCGAGGAGCAGCGCGACCCGACGATCACCGAGATCAAGGTGATCGACACGTATTGGTCCGACCATTGCCGTCACACCACGTTCGGCACGCAACTTGACGAGGTTTCGATCGACGATGCCACCGTCAAGGCCGCGTTCGACAAGTATCTTGAGATGCGTCACGAGCTGGGCCGCGACGCCAAGCCGGTATGCCTGATGGATATGGGCACGATCGGCGCGAAGTGGCTTAAGAAGAACGGCATTCTGAAGAATCTCGACGAATCCGAGGAAATCAACGCCTGCACCGTCAAGGTGAAGGTGGATGTGAACGGCCATGACGAGGATTGGCTGTTCCTGTTCAAGAACGAGACGCACAACCACCCGACCGAGATCGAACCGTTCGGTGGCGCGGCCACCTGCATCGGCGGCTGCATCCGCGACCCCCTGTCGGGCCGTTCCTACGTGTATCAGGCGATGCGTGTGACCGGTGCCGCCGATCCGACCGTGCCGGTTTCCGAAACGCTTGAGGGCAAGCTCCCCCAGCGTAAGCTCGTCACCACCGCCGCGGCCGGCTACTCCTCCTACGGCAACCAGATCGGTCTGGCCACCGGCCAGGTGAATGAGATCTATCACCCCGGTTATGTGGCCAAGCGCATGGAGGTCGGCGCGGTCGTGGCCGCGACTCCGGCCGATCATGTGCGCCGCGAGACCCCGGCTCCGGGAGACAAGGTCATCCTGCTCGGCGGCCGCACCGGTCGTGACGGCATCGGCGGCGCCACCGGCGCTTCCAAGGCGCATAACGTCGAATCGCTGGAGCTTGACGGCGCCGAAGTGCAGAAGGGCAACGCGCCGGTTGAGCGCAAGCTGCAGCGTCTGTTCCGCCGTGGTGACGCGTGCCGTCTGATCAAGCGTTGCAACGATTTCGGCGCCGGTGGCGTGTCCGTGGCGGTCGGCGAGCTGGCCGACGGCCTGTACGTGGACCTCAACAAGGTGTCCAAGAAGTACGAGGGTCTTGACGGCACCGAACTGGCGATCTCCGAATCCCAGGAGCGCATGGCCGTGGACGTGGCCGCCGAAGATGTGGACGAGTTCCTCGCTACGCCAAGGAAGAGAACCTCGAGGCCGAGGTCATTGCGACCGTGACCGAGGATCCGCGCATGACGATGGTGTGGAACGGCGACACGATCGTGGACCTTTCCCGCGATCCTCGCCTCCAACGGCGCTCCGAAGCATCAGGTGGTGCATGTCGAGGCGCAGCACGGCTACACGACGCCGTGGACTTCCGGCACGCTTTCCGAGCGCATGCACACCATGCTCACCGACCTGAACGTGGCTTCCAACAAGGGTCTTTCCGAGCGTTTCGACTCCACCATCGGCGCGGGCACCGTGCTCATGCCGTTCGGCGGTAGGAAGCAGCTGACCCCGAACATGGCCATGGTCGCCAAGCTTCCGGTGTTCGGCGAGACCACCACCGCTTCCGCGATGGCCTGGGGATTCAACCCGTACATCATGGAGCAGAACCAGTTCACGGGCGCGTACCTGTCCGTGGTCGAATCGCTTTCGAAGCTGGTTGCCGCCGGCTTCGAACATGAGAAGGCGTACCTAAGCTTCCAGGAGTATTTCGAGAAGCTGCGTGACGAGCCGGAACGGTGGGGCAAGCCGATGGCCGCCGTGCTGGGCGCCTGATGGCCCAGGTGGATCTGGGCGCGGGCGCGATCGGCGGCAAGGACTCCATGTCCGGCACGTTCGAGCAGCTTGACGTTCCACCGACCCTGATCTCCTTCGCCGTGGCGGTGGGCAATATGAAGCGCGCCACCTCCCCCGAGTTCAAGGGCGCCGGTCACCGTGTGGTCCGCATCGCCCCGCGTATCATTCCGACGGTCTCACCCCGGACAAGGATTCGCTGCTGGAGGTGTTCTCCGCGGTTGAGGAGCTCACCGATTTCGGCGACGCTCTGGCCGTGTCCACTCCGGGCTACGGCGCCACCGCCGAGGCGATCTTCAAGATGACGGTCGGCAACCAGATCGGCGTGAAGCTGGACGACGGCATTGCCGTGGACAACCTGTTTGCTCCGGCCTATGGCTCCTTCATCATCGAGCTTGCCGACAATGCGAAGGTTCCGGCCGTGTCCAACCTGGTGGAAGTCAGCGAGGTCGGCGAAACCACCGAGGAGTATTCGTTCGCGGCCGCCGGCGAGACGCTTGATCTGGCCGAGCTGCAGGATGCATGGGAGGGCGGCATCGAATCCGTGTTCCCGTACCGCTCCAAGGGCGAGGAGAAGGGCAAGACCGTTGAGACCGTGTCCTTCGACGCTCCGAAGAAGACCGTGTACACCGGCACCGGCGTGGCCAAGCCGCATGTGATCATCCCCGTGTTCCCGGGCAACAACTGCGAATACGATTCCGCGGCCGCCTTCGAACGCGCGGGCGCGACGTGAGCACGCTCATCGTGAACAACCTCACCCCGGCGGCCGTGGCCGAATCCACCAACGCGTGGTAGAGGAGATCAAGAAGAGCCAGATCATCATGATTCCTGGCGGCTTCTCCGGCGGCGACGAACCGGACGCTCCGCCAAGTTCATCACCGCGTTCTTCCGCGCTCCGGCCGTGACCGAGGCCGTGCGCGACCTGCTGAACAACCGTGATGGCCTGATGCTCGGCATCTGCAACGGTTTCCAAGCGCTTATCAAGCTTGGCCTGGTGCCGTACGGCGACATCGTGCCGATGACCGCCGAATGCCCGACGCTGACGTTCAACACCATCGGCCGCCACCAGAGCCGTCTGGTGCGCACCCGCGTGGCTTCGAACCTCTCCCCGTGGCTTGCGAAGACCGAGGTGGGCGACATGCACACCATCGCCATCTCCCACGGCGAGGGCCGTTTCGTGGCTTCCGACGACGTGCTCGCCCAGCTCAAGGCCAATGGCCAGATCGCCACGCAGTACGTGGACGAGAACGGTGTGCCGAGCATGGATCTGGACGTGAACCCGAACGGTTCGCTGCTGGCCATCGAAGGCATCACCAGCCCGGACGGCCGCGTGTTCGGCAAGATGGGCCACTCCGAGCGCTACAGCAACGGCACGTTCGTGAACGTGCCCGGCGAGAAGGACCAGCCGCTGTTCGCGGCGGCGTGGAGTACTTCACTGCCTGAGCATCGAGACTCTTTTCACGCTCACATAATCAAGGGTGGGTTCGAAATCTCATGATTCCGAACCCACCCTTTCATATACAGCAATCCGCGACATTCGTCATAGCAGCCGCTTCAGGCGGAAAGGTAGCCCTCGGCGAGATCGACGGGCCTGTTGGCGCGTTCCACCGCATCATGCTGGATTGCGCGGTTTGTCTGATGATGTCGTCGTAACCGGTCAGGGCGGCGAAAGGCATGAATTGGGCGGCACGGTTATGCATGCTCATATGGGCATGCGTCTGCGATTGGTGATGCGGCAGATCGATGATGTCGTCGTAGCGATGGGTTTCCGTAAGGCTCATGCCGCATGACCTCCTATCTGCTTGTTGCGCTGCTGGCCTGTGGCGTCATCGAACATATCCATGGCCTTGATGATGGAATTTCTGCCGAATTTGCGTTTGATGTCCAGAAGCGTTTGCTGCATATGCAGTTCGGCGTCCCCTCGTGGCGAATCCTTGGAACCACCATCGGCGGAACGCATAGCCTCGCATTCGGCCGCATCAGCGGAAGCGGAATCCACCGGCGCTTCCATCGCGGCGAACAAATCAGGCTGCGTATATTCGGACGCGGCCGCCTGCCGCCGTTCCTCAAGTTGCTCGTCGGTCAGCACATCGGCGGCGACCACATTCAGCCGACGGACCAGCAAACGCCTGTCTACGATCGAAAGGAAAAGCTTATCGACCGCGTCGCAAATACGCGACGTAGCCGACGTCGGCTCCGGCAATGCGATCGACCCGGTGGCCGGCTTGGGTACGCGGCGGCCATACCTGTCGATCGAAACAGGGCCGTCGTATGTTGCCGCGGCATGTTCGGCAATCGCCTTCAAATCAGCGGAACCGTCCTTGCCAAGCCGTTTCGGATCGAGACTTGCCATGTCGTAGCCGACCATCAATCCCACTCTGCCGGCTTTCACGCCCTTCGCTACCAAATCCAATGACAGCGTATCCGCCATTTCACGCACAATCAGCCGGGCTACGTCGAATCCCGCCGGCCCTGTCAGCACTTGTCCGGAACTCAAGCTGTGCCCCGACGGCTTGTACACTTTGATGTCCGCGATGGTGCACGGCTCCCAACCCCACGCATGGTCGATGAGTAGTTCAGCATTCACTCCGAACATCCGATATAGCAGATCCTCGTTGTAATACTCATCGGCGCGACCCATCGAGCAACGTGCGATATCTCCCATGGTCAACAAGCCCTGAGCCTCGAGCCTTTTCGCATATCCTCGTCCAACACGCCAAAATCAGTAATCGGACGATGCCCCCACAACAGTTTCCGATACGACATCTCGTCCAGCCTGGCAATGCGGATGCCATCCTCCCCAGCATGGATATGCTTGGCCACAATGTCCATGGCAACCTTGGCCAGATACATGTTCGTACCAATACCCGCTGTAGCGGTGATACCAGTCCGAGCATGAATGTCATGGATAATGTCGCGCGCATCTCCTCCACGCCTTTGCCATAGGCGCGTAGATACCCAGTGACGTCCATGAACACCTCGTCCACCGAATAGACATGGATGTCATCCGCCGACACGTATTTCAAGTAAATACCGTAGATTTTCGCGCTCATCGCCAGATAATGCGACATGCGCGGCTTGGCTATGAACACGTCCGCAGCCAGATTCGGATTATCAGCGAGCGCTTTCGCATCATACGATTTTCCCGTCAGCACTCCGCCCGGGGCAACAGCCCGACGTGCCGCATTGACCTCTTTGAGTTTCGCTTTGACCTCGAATAGACGGGCACGACCCGGCAACCCGTATTCCTTCAGCGACGGAGAAACCGCCAAACAAATGGTTTTGTCGGTACGCGACTGATCCGCTACTACCAGATGCGTGGACAGTGGCGGAAAACCATGCTCGACACATTCCGAAGATGCATAGAAGGATTTCAAGTCGATTGCCACGTATGTTCGTTCGGCCATAACACTCCTTCCATGCAACAGTTCTTATAAACGTATCCATCACGCCCGCAAACATGATACGTTCTCAACGTTCTCATCATAACAAAATATTCGAACAGCCGTTCGAATGCGTGTTTAGTTTTGCATTCATCCCAAGGACTCCCCGAAACCTGTCGCTTGTAGCCTCCCGTTGGTAGGGTTGAACGGTAGCGAACCCCTTGTCTCCATGGTTTGGAAGGAGCTTTGGCTTGTCAGCTGAACTCGAAGACATCCACGAGGAATGCGGTATTTTCGGCGTTGGGGCCACTCGGACGCCGCCCGACTCACTTACTTCGGTCTGCACGCGCTGCAGCATCGCGGTCAGGAGGGTGCCGGCATTGTCTCCAACGATAATGGTCATCTCATCGGTCATCGCGGAACGGGTCTGCTGACCCAGGTGTTCAGCGACGAACGGGAAATCGAACGCCTGAAAGGAGACAAAGCAATCGGCCATGTGCGTTACGCCACAGCCGGTTCCGGCGGCACCGACAACATCCAGCCGTTCATCTTCCGCTTCCATGACGGGGATATGGCGTTGTGTCACAACGGCAATCTCACCAATTGCCCCTCCTTACGCCGCAAGCTGGAGGACGAGGGAGCGATTTTCCATTCGAATTCCGACACCGAAGTGCTGATGCACCTCATCCGTCGTTCCAGCAAGCCCACGTTCATGGACAAGCTCAAGGAAGCGCTCAACACCGTGCACGGCGGCTTCGCCTATCTGATCATGACCGAACATGCCATGATCGGCGCGCTCGATCCGAACGGATTCCGTCCGCTGTCCCTTGGCAGGATGACGAACGGCGCCTATGTGCTCGCTTCCGAGACCTGCGCGCTCGACACTGTCGGAGCCGAACTGGTGCGTGACATCCGCCCGGGCGAGATCGTGGTCGTGGATGACGATGGCTACCGCATCGACGTTACACGGATCAGACCCAGCTGGCCATCTGCTCGATGGAATTCATCTACTTCGCACGCCCCGATTCCAACATCTATGGCGTGAACGTGCATTCGGCCCGCAAGCGCATGGGCGCGCGCTGGCTCAGGAATCCCCCGTCGACGCCGATATGGTCATCGCCGTGCCGAACTCCTCCCTGTCGGCGGCTTCCGGCTATTCGGAGGAGGCCGGCCTGCCGAACGAAATGGGTCTGATCAAGAACCAGTACGTGGCACGCACCTTCATCCAGCCCACGCAGGAGCTGCGCGAGCAGGGCGTGCGTATGAAGCTGTCCGCAGTGCGCGGCGTGGTCAAGGGCAAGCGCGTGGTCGTCATCGATGATTCCATCGTGCGCGGCACCACCTCGAAGCGCATCGTGCAGATGCTCAAGGAGGCCGGGGCGGCCGAAGTGCATATGCGCATCAGCTCCCCGCCGCTGAAGTACCCGTGCTTCTACGGCATCGACATCTCCACCACCAAGGAGCTGATCGCGGCCAAGAAGTCCGTCGACGAGATCCGCGACTACATCGGAGCCGATTCACTGGCGTTCCTGTCGCTCGACGGCTTGGTGGAATCCATCGGCCTTGGCGCGGACGCACCGTATGGCGGCCTGTGCGTAGCCTACTTCAACGGCGACTATCCGACCGCCTTGGACGACTACGAAGCCGACTTCCTGAAGTCGCTCACTCCGGAGGATCGTGTCCGTCTGCCCGAATTCGCCCTGTACAAGAGCAAGTACGAAGGCAACGAATACACCACCACTTCATCCCAAGAAGAACACTGAGACCCGAGAAAGGTTAGATATGCCAAAAGCATATGAGGAAGCCGGCGTAAGCGTTGAGGCCGGTTACGAAGTCGTCAAGCGTATCAAGTCCCACGTGGCGCGCACCAATCGTCCGGGCGTGGTCGGCGGCATCGGCGGCTTCGGCGGCCTGTTCGATCTCGCCTCCCTGGGTTACAAGGAGCCGGTGCTGATTTCCGGCACCGACGGCGTCGGCACCAAGCTGGTCGTCGCCAAGATGGCCAACAAGCACGACACGATCGGCATCGACTGCGTGGCCATGTGCGTCAACGATATCGCCGCCCAAGGCGCCGAGCCGCTGTTCTTCCTGGATTACATCGCCTGCGGCAAGAACGATCCGGCTCTGCTCGAGCAGGTCGTCTCCGGCGTGGCCGACGGCTGCGTGCAGGCCGGTTCCGGTCTGATCGGCGGCGAGACCGCTGAAATGCCGGGCATGTATGACGAAGACGAGTACGATCTGGCTGGCTTCGCGGTCGGCGTGGCCGAAAAGTCCGCTATCGTCGACGGCTCCACCATCGCTGAGGGCGACGTGCTTATCGGCCTGCCGTCCACCGGCGTGCATTCCAATGGCTTCTCCCTGGTGCGCAAGGCCCTGTTCGAGCAGGCCGGCTACACCGTGGACACCGTACTGGACGAACTGGGCGGTGAGAAGCTTGGCGACGTGCTGCTCACTCCGACCAAGATTTACGTGAAGGCCCTTTCCCCGCTGTTCAAGGCGGGCGTGGTCAAGGGCGTCGCGCATATCACCGGCGGCGGTTTCATCGAGAACATTCCGCGTATGATCCCCGATGGTCTCGCGGCGCATATCAACCTCGGCTCTTGGCCGGTTCTGCCGATCTTCGACGTGCTGGAGAAGGCCGGCGAAATCGACCATATGGAAATGTTCAACATCTTCAACATGGGTATCGGCATGGTGCTGGCGGTCAGCGCCGAAGATGCCGATAAGACCATGGAACTGCTGAAGTCCAATGGCGAGGCCGGCTATGTGCTGGGCAATATCGTCAAGAAGACCGGCGAGGACGTCGAACTGCAGTAAACGAACATACGGGGGTAGCCGAACAGGCACCCCCGATATTATTTCTTGAGATTGGCACTCTTCCCCATAAGGGATACAACAGGAGGAAATATGAAGGTTCTGGTCATTGGTTCCGGTGCGCGTGAACATGCCATCGCCCACGCGCTCATGCGTGGCGGCAGCGTCAGCGAGGTCACTGTGGCCCCAGGCAATCCGGGCATGGAGCTTGACGGCATCCGCACCACGCAGCTCAACCCGTCCAATCATGCGGCGCTCATCGATTTCGTGAAGAACAATGGTTACGATTGGGTGTTCGTCGGACCGGAAGTGCCGCTTATCGAAGGCATCGTCGACGATTTCGCTGCCGCCGGCATCAAGGCGTTCGGCCCGAACAAGGCCGCCGCGCAGATCGAGGGTTCCAAGGACTTCGCCAAGCAGCTTATGGAACGTCACGACATTCCGACCGCGAAGTACCAGACGTTCGACGATTTGGAGCGTTCCACCGCTTATGTGCGCGAGCATGGCGCGCCGATCGTCATCAAGGCCGATGGCCTGGCCGCAGGCAAGGGCGTGACCGTGGCGATGGATGAGGAGACCGCCATCGCCGCTTTGGAGGACATTTTCGTGGACCACCGCTTCGGCAACGCCGGCGCGAAGGTGGTTATCGAGGATTTCCTTGAGGGTCAGGAATTCTCTCTGATGAGCTTTGTGAACGGCACCGATTTCTGGCCGATGCCGATTTCGCAGGATCATAAGCGTGCCTACGATGGCGACAAGGGTCCGAACACCGGCGGCATGGGCGCCTACAGCCCGGTTCCGCAGATCGGTCAGGATGTGATCGACACCGCCATCGAAACCATCGTCAAGCCGACCGTTCAGGCCATGGCCGACGAGGGCACGCCGTTCACCGGCATTCTGTACGCCGGTCTCATCGCCACCGCCGACGGCCCGAAGGTCATTGAGTTCAACGCGCGTTTCGGCGATCCAGAGACCGAAGTGGTGCTGCCGAAGCTCACGTCCGATCTCGGTGCCGGCATCAACGCCATTCTCAACGGCGAAACCCCGGAATTCACGTGGGATGAGGACAATGCCACTCTTGGCGTGGTGATCGCTTCCGATGGTTACCCGACCAACGTGGTCAAGGGTGCCGCGATTCCTGAGATCACAGTAGATGACGATTCCCATGTCTACTATGCGGGCGTCGCACGTGGCGAGCATGGTCTCGTGGCCAACTCCGGTCGCGTGCTGCTGGTCGAGACCTCCGCTGCGGACATCAAGGCCGCGCAGGACAAGGTCTACGCGATCATCGACAAGCTCGACACCAAGGGCATGTTCTACCGTCACGACATCGGTTTCAAAGCGCTGAACGCGTGATGATGGTGTGTTGGCTGCGCTGAACCAATAGCCGTTGAGGGGCTGTTCCAATAGTTTGGAACAGCCTCTCAATGTTTTAAGATTTGTGCGGCAGGCGCGTCGTCGCCCACCACACGCCTGCCGTGACGAGGACGTGCGCGAATTCCGTGCGGCACGACACGAAGGCGCACAACGGTACGTCGAGTGTCGAGCCGTGCGGCAGGCGCGCCGTCCTCGTTACGGCAGGTCCATGAAGGAGGTGTCTTTCAGGTAATTCTTCCCCGTGGTGATGTCGTATTGAATGAGCTTGTAATCGGCCAGCAGCTGCTTGGTCTCGGCGTCGAAATCCTCTTCGGCCATGGGCTCGCCCTTGGCGTTCAGATAGATGTTCTGGCCCTCCGGAATGCGGTCCCAGCCTTGGATGTTGTTCACGACCGGCGGTTCCATGGCCGAGATCTTGGAGTGCATTTCGGTGAGGAACGCCAGATACGGCGACACCTTGGCATCCATATGCTCGGCGGCCTGCGCCACAAAGAAGTTGGGCGACGAATAGTCGGCGTTGCCGATCTTGTTGCCTTGCGTGCCGGAAGCCTTGTTGGACCAGATGAAGTAGTCCGTCTGATGCAACGCCAGCGAGTTGCCGTCATCAGCGGAAGCCGACGAGTAGATGCCCGGCAGATGGTCTCCGTAGAAGACCACTGTGACCGGCTTGCCGAGCTTGTCGAGTTCGGCAAGGAAATCGGCGGTCGCATCATCCGTCAGCGAAGCGCCCTTCTGATAGGTTTCGATGGACTCCTGCTCGTCATCCTTCAACGGTTTGTCCGTGGTGGAGGTCGCCTTGAAATCGTTATGCTTGTACCACTTGTGGTAAGGCATGTGGTTCTGCATGGTGATGACCTGCAGGAACTGGTTGGACTTGGTTTTCTTCACCTGTTCCAGCGTGCTCTTGTAGGTGGCATCGTCGGAGACGTACGGCGAGTCGTCGAGCTTGTCCTGGTGAGAGATGACGTCCGGACCGGTCAACGTATAGAAATGCGAGAAGCCGAACTTCTTGTAGTTGGTGGCGCGCGAATACATGGACGATTCGTACGGGTGCAGGCCGATGGAGTTCTTTGCGGCGCCCCACATCTGATTGATTGTCGGCGTCCAATGCTCGCTCGGCACCAGCTGCTGGTATGGGCTGGTCAGGGAGGAATCGAAATTCGCCATGCTCAGGCCGGACAGTCCCATGTATTCCAAGTTGGCGGTGCCGCCGCCGTATCCGGAGGACAGCATCAGGCCGGACGTGGTATTCTGCTTGATCTCACGGATCTTCGGCATGGAATCCTTGTTGACTTTGAGTCCCGGCACGCGTGACGGGTCGGAGAAGGATTCGGACAGCACGTAGATGACGGTGCTGTCGGTCATGTTCGCGGAACGTTTCGCGTTGATCTTCTTCGCGGCCTTCTCATAGCGGGCCGCGACCTGCTTCATGGTCTCTTCGGAATAGTCGTCCGGCTTGACCATGACTTTCGGGTTGAGCTGACGGGTGAACGCCACCAGCGGCCCGTTGCGCTGGGCGTCGTATACGGAGTCCCACATGGAGGGCTTGTCCCCCATGACGGTGGCGAAGCCTTTGGCCCACGAGCCGACGGTGCTCACCTGCATCGAATACAGCGTGAAGAACAGGCCTGGAAGCAGGATCAGCAGCAGTCTTGCGATCGCGTTCACGGAACGGGATTGCTTGTCGGAGCCGCGAAACAGTCTGCCGTGACGCGCGTCGAGGCGGTTCAGGAAGACGAACAGCGCCACGAACGCGGCAAACGCCGCCACCGCGATCAGAATGGTCCATTGCGCGCCGGACGGCATGAAACTCATCAGATTGCCGGCGTCGGCTTTGAGGAAGTTCAGGTCGCTTGGCAGAATCGCCTCGTATCGAATCGACACTTTGAAATGCTCAATCACGGCGACGATGAACGTCACCGCCAGAAATATCGGCGTGGCCACCCAGAAACGGTTGGTGAGCATGAGCAGGATCACGTACAGGACGCCCCACAGTATGAGGTTGAGCACAGCCACAAAATTAGCGCTGGTGAACATCTTGCCGACGAATCCCCAGCCGGTGAGCCACATGTTGTTCGATAGTTGGACTCGAGTGGCGGATTCGCTGACACCGATCTGCAGGGCGGCAACGCCCACCGCATCGAACAGCACGAATAGCACGCCGTAAAGCCAGCCGGGGAACTCCTTGCCCGCTTTCTTGGCCATCGGGTCCACGGTAGCGATGTCGAGCTCCTCAATCGGCTCGTTTTTCGATGTTGCTTTGGTCACGCATAACCCCACTTAGTTCGTTTGCAATGCCCTATTGTCATATACGCGTCTGAAAAAGACAACGTCCAACGTTTTTTCTTTACGATTTTTACGATTGGATTGCGCCGATGGCGATACGATTCCAACGGAAATACGGCAGACAGCCGCTACTTGTCCGCCTTCCGGCAGTCCTCGCACAGGCCGAACACCTCCAGCGTGTGCCGTTCGATGGTGAAGCCGTACTTGTCGGAGATGCCTTTCAGCCAGCTTTCGGAAGGCGATTCAATTTCCACGGTTTTGCCGCAGTTCGTACAGACGAGGTGATGATGGTGTCCGTCGTCGCCGCACAGGCGGAACAGCTGCTGGCCGTCGAGACGGACCGTGTCGGCGCGGCCGGCTTCAGCCAGGGCGTTGAGCTGCCGGTAGACCGTGGCGAGTCCGATATGTTCGCCACGGTCTTCCAGCTTGCGGTGCAGCTCCTGCGCGGAGATGAATTCGTCGCAGCCGTTCAGCACGTCGCGGATGGCGTCTTTCTGGCGGGTCTGCCGCACGATATGTTCACTCATTACTTATGATGTCAGGCTTTCTTCAAGTCGTCCCAGCAACCGGTGGCCTCAAGGTCGGCCACGGTTCGGGCGGTGTCGTCGTCAGCACGGTGATGTGGCCCATCTTGCGGTCGTGGCGCACCTCGGCCTTGCAATAGTCGTGCACGTTCCATTCGGGATGGTCGGCGATGAGCGCACGGGTCGGCGCCACATGCTGGCCGAGCACGTTGACCATGACGGCGGGCTTGAGCAGCTGCGGCTGTTCGAGCGGCCAGCCGGCGATGCCGCGAATGTGCGCGTCGAACTGGTCGAACGAGCAGGCCTCGATGGTGTAGTGGCCGGAATTGTGCGGACGTGGGGCCAGTTCGTTGACGATGACCTTGTTGTCTTTGGTGATGAACAGTTCGATGGCCAGAATGCCGGCGAGTTCGAAGCCTTTGGCCAGTCGCAACGCCAGCTCGTGCGCCTCCTTGGCCACGGTTTCGTCCACTTCGGCCGGCGCGATGGTCATGTGCAGGATGTTGTTGCGATGCTCGTTGCGCACGATCGGGAAGGTCACGTAATCCTTGCCGTTGCCGGCGACGAGGATGCTCGCTTCGAACGCGAAATCGACGAAGCCTTCCAGAATGCTTGGCGGGAAGCTGCCGTCATGGTCGGCGCGGGCGCGCACCTGCTCCAAGTCGGCTTCGGACTTGAGCACGGTCTGGCCGTGGCCGTCGTAACCGCCGGAACGGGTTTTGAGCACAGCCGGATAGTGGATCTCATCAAGTGCCGCTTCAAGTTCCTCGACGCTGTTGACAGCCTTCCACGGCGCGGTGGGCGTGCCATGGTCGTTGATGAACCGCTTCTCGTTGACACGGTCCTGCGTGACGCGCAGCAGATCGGTGCCTTGCGGGGCCGCCGCGAGGGAACGCACTTGATCGATGGCGTCGGCGTCCACGTTCTCAAACTCGTAGGTGAGCACGTCGGACTTTTCAGCCAGTTCGCGGATGGCGGCGATGTCGTCGTATTCGGCGGTCACTTGGAAATCCGCGACCTGAGCGGCCGGACAGTCGGGTGTCGGGTCGAGCACGCCGATGCGGAAGCCCATGTAGCGTGCGGACAGCGCCATCATGCGGCCGAGCTGGCCGCCACCGATGATGCCGATGGTCGCGCCGGGCATCAGTCGTTCGATACGGCCGTTGGTTTCCTCAGACAAGCTGGGCATTGGATTCAGCCACCTTTTCCTTCAGGGAGTCACGATAGTCCTGCAGCGCCTTGGCCAGTCGCTCGTCGGTGGTGCTCAGAATGCTCACCGCGAGCAGGCCGGCGTTGGTTGCGCCGGAGTTGCCGACGGCGGTGGTGGCCACCGGAATGCCGCCCGGCATCTGCACGATGGACAGCAGCGAATCCCAGCCGGACAGCGCGTGGGAGCGCACCGGCACGCCGATGACCGGCAGTGTGGTCTGCGCCGCGACCATGCCCGGCAGGTGGGCCGCGCCGCCCGCGCCGGCGATGATGACCTTCAGCCCGTTGGCACGGGCGTTGTGCGCGAACTCACCCATCAGTTCCGGGGTGCGGTGCGCGGAAATCACCTGCTTCATGTACGGCACCTCGAACTGGTCGAGCATCTCGCATGCGTGCTTCATGGTCTCCCAATCGCTTGCCGATCCCATGATCACCGCGACTTCAGGCTTGTTGTCTGCCATCAAAACCTCCGAAGGATTTACGTAGACTTACGTGTTCCAGAACACCGTCTACTTTACTTACTCGGCTCGATGTGCAGCACGACCTTTCCGAAAACGTCGCCGTCGACCACTTTGCGGAACGCCGCGGGCGCGTCGGCAAGCGCGTAGGTGGAGTCGATGACGGGGTGCAGGTCGGCGTGTTCCACGAATTTGAGCAGTCGTGCGAAATCGTCACGCGAACCCATGGTGTTGCCTTGCACGCGAATGTCCTGGAAGAAGATGCGGGTCAGTTCGGCTCCAGGCTGGTCTCCTGTGGTGGCTCCGCAGATGGCGATGGTGCCGCCGGGGCGTACGGATTTGACGGAATGGCTCCAGGTGGCCGCGCCGACCGATTCGATGACGGCGTCGACCTTATGCGGCAGTCGCGCGCCGGTTTCGAAGGCGGCGTCGGCTCCGATGGCGATCGCGCGGTCTCGTTTCTCTTCGCTGCGTGACGTGACGAACACTTCCAGTCCTGCCGCATGGGCGAGTTGGATGGCCGCTGTGGACACGCCGCCGCCCGCGCCTTGGACGAGCACGGTGTCTCCCGGTTTCACGTTGGCCGATGTGAACAGCAGTGAGTAGGCGGTCAGCCAGCTGGTGCCGAGCGCGGCAGCCTCATCGAGGGTCAGGTTGGCGGGTTTGGCGAACACGTTGGCGCTGGGCACCTGGGTGATCTCGGCCATGGTGCCCGCGTATTTTTCGGATAGGATGGTGCGCCGCTCCCCCGGCATGACGCCGGCGCCGTCGGTGCCGACGAAGGTGTAGAGCACCACTTCGGCTCCGGCTTTCAGCCCTTTGCGAACAGGAATGTCCTCGTCGAGCACGCCTGACGCGTCGGTGCCGAGAATCATCGGCGTCTGTTCGGCGGAGAGTCCCACGCCCTGCAGGCTCCAGATGTCGTGGTGGTTCACGCTGGCTGCGGCCACGTGGATGGTACTCCAGAACGGCTTGGTTTCGGGCGTGTCCAGCTCCCCCACCTTGAGTTGCGACAGCGGATTGTCATAATCGGTTCCTGCTGCGTATACGGCTTTCATGGTCAGCGCTCCTTCGCGGTTTTTCGGTGGTTCGATTCATTTCATCGTTTCCATTGTGCCGCAGTTGAGAAGACTTTGCAGGTATTTCACAACCGACACCCCGGCAGAGGCATACAGTGGGATAGGATTTTCCGCGGTAAAGAAGACAGGTTCAGGGAAGGACAGTTGCGCATAATGACCGCTGGCATACTGGGTTCGATTCATTCTCCGGCGGATGTGCATGCCCTTTCTTCGCAACAGTTGCGTGATCTGTGTCTGGAGATTCGTTCCACGCTGTTGAATTACGGCCGGAAGCATGGTGGCCACATCGGTTCGAATCTTGGCGTGGTGGAGCTTACCGTGGCGTTGCACCGCGTGTTCGGTTCTCCACGTGACCGTTTCGTTTTCGATGTCTCCCACCAGAGCTACGTGCACAAGATGCTTACCGGGCGCGCCGAGGCGTATCTGGACGAGTCGCGGTTCGGCGAGGTGACGGGTTTCACCAATCCGTTGGAAAGCGAGCATGATTCCTTCGTGCTGGGCCATACCGGCACGTCCATCTCCCTTGCCTGCGGTCTTGCCAAAACACGTGATATGCAACATACCGCTGCGGGAGCAAGCGAAATCGGCAACGTCATCGCCATCATCGGCGACGGTTCGTTGAGCTCGGCGATCGCTTTCGAAGGACTGAACAACGCTGCCGAACAGGGCGGTAATCTCATCATCGTCGTCAACGACAATGAGATGTCGATCGCCGAGGATTTCGGTGGCATGTACGGCAATCTTGCCCGTCTGCGCGCGTCGAACGGAACCGCGGAGCTGAATCTGTTCAAGGCGTTCGGACTTGACTACCGTTATGTGGAGCAGGGCAACGATGTGGACACGCTGGTCGCGGCGCTTGAAGACTTGAAGGATATCGACCATCCCGTCGTGCTGCATATCCACACCACCAAGGGCTTGGGTTTCAGCGATGAGACCGAGGCGCAGGATGGTTCCGACGGATGCAACCAGACCAATCCGCAGCCGCATGCCGGCCAATGCGAGGCGAATCATTGGCAGGATCCGGACAGCGCGCTCGGCAAGCCGCTTGACGCGCGCAAATACTACGGTCAGATGGCCATGGCTTCGTTGGAGTCCCGTTTCGAAAACGAGCCGGGACTGGTGGTCATCTCCCCCGCCACCCCTGGTTCGAATGGCATCACCCGTGATTTCCGTGAACGTGCCGGATCGCATTATGTGGACACCGGCATTACCGAGGAGCATGCGGCCGCGTTCGCCGCAGGCATCGCGAAGGCTGGAGGCCGGCCGGTTCTGGCGACTTCCGCCACGTTCTTCCAGCGTATTTACGACCAGTTGCAGCAGGAGCTGGCGTTGAATCATGTTCCGGCGACGCTGCTGATTTTCGGAGCGGGCATTTCCGGCGCGGACAATACACATTCCGGCACGTTCGATATGACGATGTTCGCCAACACGCCTGATGTGACCTGTCTGGCACCGACCAGCGGAGAGCAGATGCTGGACATGCTTGCATGGGCCACGGGGCCGTCTGATCATGGTGTGACGGCTATCCGCATGCCCGGCGAGCAGATTCTTGCCATGGAGCGTTCCGCCGATATGGCGTTCGACCCGGCCGAACGTGCCGCCGCGCACGAAACGACGATCGATATTACCGGCGATTGCCCTTTCACGCGGTACCAGATCGTGCGTCCGGGACGTGAAGTGGCGATTCTCGGCTTGGGCAATACACTGCCGTTGGCGGCCGAGGTGGCGGCAACGCTCGAAAACGACGACGATATCAATGCGACGCTTATCGACGCGCAGCAGTATTCCGCGATGGATGGCGAGCTGCTGGACGTGCTTGCCGACGGTCATCGTGTGGTCGTCACCCTGGAGGATGGCCAGCTGGAAGGCGGTTGGGGTGAGAAGGTGACCGCTTTCTACGCGAATTCCACTAATCCGAAAGCAGCCACTGTGCATGCGCTCAATTTCGGCGCATCGAAAGAATTCACCGATCGTGTGCCCCTTGCCGAGCTTGATGAACGTTACGGGCTGACTGTGGAAGCGGTGGCTGATCGCATTCGCCGCGTCTTGGCCCGTTAATCACGCAACTAGCCGGCACCGTCAAAAATCGACAGGGAACGTTGAACAATCGCGAAATGCCGGCCCACGCTGAACAGCACATGGCCGACCATAAGCATTATTGTCAATCGCAATCGCTATTGCTCGTTCTTGATGGCGTCCAACGCAGGAATCTTCACAGCCTTATTAGCTGGCCCCAAACCGGCGAGTATGCCCACCAGAATCGAAAACAGCACGGCCACGACAAACAGCCACCATGGAATCACGGAGATTCGGCTCACGTCGTCACCGCCCATAATCGCTTTGCCTACGTTTTCCATACTGAATCCACCAAACGACAGCAGATTGATGCTCAGCGACCCCAAGGCGGAAATCAGACAGGCGATAAGTCCACCGACCAGACCGATGGCACCTGCTTCACATAGGAACATCGTGCGAATATCCTTCACATAGCAGCCGAGCGCCTTCATAATGCCGATTTCCCGAGTGCGTTCCGACACGGACATAATCATGGTGTTGGCGATGCCGATGGCCGCCACCAGGAATGACACCGCGCCAATGCCTCCCAATGCGAGCTGGATGCCACGACTCTGCTTTTCAATCTCCTTGCGGGTCTGTTCGAAGGACGTGGTTTGGTAGCCAGACATTTTGATCTGCGCTTCGATACCCGGCACATCCTTGATATTTTGAGCGTGCACCACCACTTGGTCGTAGTTTGTTTTGGTCCGGCTGGTGGTATTGGTTTTGCCGTCGATTTTGGCCTGCAATGTGTCCATATCCTCCAGCGACATGACTACACCGGAGCTGAATGCATCGTAATTATTGGTTGAAGCGTCCAACACACCGACCACGGTGAGAGGCATGGAAACCACAGGATTCTGCGAACTGGCAGTACCATCGCCGTCGCCTGAATCGGTGGAACTCATCGAAGTGCTGCCTATTTTGCGGTAATCGTCAGGGCTTTGATAATCGGCTCCGGTAATCAAATTGAGTTTCGTGGTCAGTACGTCGAAGAACGGCTTCTCCCCCTCGCTCTCCTTGCAACCGTTCTCATCGCACTCATAATCACCGGGAGCGATACGCCTGGAGTCATCATCGGAACGATACTTATCCATAAACTGGTATGCCGCGTATTTGCCGAGCAATACTTCTCCGGCACGCTTCGGCATACGCCCTTGAACGAGCTTGTATCCCGATGCTTCAAGCTGGGTCATATCCGTACCCATCACAGAAGCATATTGAGCCACGTATCGGGATCCGGCTCCCGCAGTGAGATCCACGGTGCTCTGCGCCGACCGCTGTGGCATCACGGCTGCGACGCCTGAAATGCCACGGAACGTCTGTACCGCAGCATCGTCAAGCTTGGCCTGATGATCCGATGATGTCATGTCCGACGAAGACAAACTCGACATACCGACGCCAGAGCTGTCGTACGCGCCCGAGCCGCCGGCAGCTGTGACGGTAATGTCGTTGAGATTGCCCATGCTCTTGAGCATCTGCTCATTCTGCTCGCTGATGCCTTGTCCAATCGAAATCATCAGGACGATGGAGCAGCAGCCGACGATCACGCCCAGCACCGTCAAAATCGTACGCGATTTGCGCCGCAGCAAATTCTGCGCGCAAGTATGTGCGATATCCGAAAATCGCATGCCTACTCCTTGACAGATGGAGCGGAAGATGACGTTGCGGATACGGAGGCAGCCGATGTGCCACCTGCCGTGGCGATTACCTGCGTCGGCGCATCGGCAGCCATGGCAGTAGATTTACCCTGCTTATCGGCTCCAAGATCGGCAGGCTCCCAATCCCAATCGTCATCATCGGCCACCTGCTTTGCCTTCTTACGGCGGTGACGGACCACCAATACGACCGTCAGTACAATCACGACGAGCGCAACGGCCGCCGCCACTATCCACACCCAGACCGGCATGCTCTGATCCTGGACGTCAACATCCGTATCGGAATCATCCGGAACAGGAGCTTCAACGGCATTGATCTTCACCGGAAATTCCTTGGTCTGCGGCTGTCCATCGGAATTCTCATACGTCACCGTCAGTTTCGCCTCGGTTTCGCCGGGCTTGTCCGCAGTGAATGCGAATCCAATGGAGCCGGACGCGCCGGACGCCACATTGCCGACGTACTGCTTGGCCTGCGTGGCGGTGATACCGTCGCCTTCAACGCTCGCCTCGACATTGGAAACGTCGCCCTTGCCCTTGTTCACGTAATCCATGGTGATAGTAGTTCTCACCCGCGTGACGATATTGGGCACCACTGGATCGTTCAATTCAAAACGATCAGGCTGCGAAACGGGTACGGAAATTTTGATGTCGGAAGTGTTGGAGCTGCGTGCGGCACCGTCCACATACTCGTATTTGAAGCTGATGTCGATGCCCTGCGCGCCGTTTTTCGCACTGGCCAGTGTCTGCATCGGCACGGTCTGCGTCAACGCAGCTCCCGCATTCAGCGCATCGTAGTAGAACGTGTTCGTACCGCCGGAGATGGCAAAATTCTCACCGCCGTCCACGGTGACCACCATGTTGCTCACCGCCACTTTGCCCATGTTTTGGAAGGTGAAACCGAGGTTGAAGGTGCTGCCGACCGCCACCGACCCGTCGCCATAGGTGAAATTGGTGATAATGATGTTCGGCACCGGCCCAGCAATCTGCTCAACACTGTTGTCCGCTCCCGCACCCGGAGCATCGGAAGTATTGGCACCATCTTCGGCGAACGCCGTCGGCACAATGCACACCAACGTGATGGCGACCACCGCCAATAGTGAGATTGCCCCGTTGAGCAGTGTTGCGATTCTTGTGTTGTTGCCCATGGAAGGCCCTTCTGTTGTCGTCATAGTTGTCGATATGCGTTGTCATGAATGTTACGTAAGCCGGTCGCGATGATGCGGCCGTCAAGAAGTGTGACGATGCGATCGGCGTATTGCGCCATATTGTCGTCATGTGTGACGAGCACGATGGTCTGGTTGAAATCGCGTGCGAACGAGCAAATCATATCTATCACTTCGGTTTTGGTTTTGGAATCGAGATTGCCGGTCGGCTCGTCGGCGAATACCACTTGCGGACGTGTCACGAAAGCGCGGGCGATGCCAACGCGCTGCTGCTGACCGCCAGACATCTGGGTCGGATAATGGTTCATGCGTTTGCCAAGGCCGACCCGCTTGAGCATGGCACGCGCGATCGTCTCGCGTTTACGCTTCGGCACGCCTCGGAACATCAGTGGCATGGCCACATTCTCGATGGCATTGAGATTGGGCAGCAGATTGTACGACTGGAACACGAAGCCAAGGTGCTTCTGCCTGAATTCGGCCAGCTGCCGTTCGTCAAGCCTGCTGATGGGCACACCTGTGATACGTACACCACCTTTAGTTGGTTTTTCCATGCCGGCAAGCTGATTGAGCAGGGTGGATTTACCGGATCCGGACTGCCATAGATACAGCAGATCTGCCCTTGCGGAATGGCGAGATTGACACGTTCCAGTGCTACGACGGTCTCATCGAGCACTGGATATTCCTTGCGTAGGTTTTTAACCTCGATAATGGGACCGCGACCG
>ENA-OQAL01000061-OQAL01000061.1-human-gut-metagenome-genome-assembly--contig:-NODE-61-length-25692-cov-4.296499_pt1 | contig 25692 bp, 26 predicted proteins | sample MGYA00242491_ERZ504519 | MGnify/ENA primary metagenome ERZ504519 (study PRJEB26092, sample SAMD00036260) | human gut metagenome | host: Homo sapiens | study: EMG produced TPA metagenomics assembly of... | reverse complement strand
CTTGTCGTAATTTACTCCATAATCAGCACAGAACTCACGAAGATCCTTGGTCTCACTGCATAACTGATAGAGGTCATATACCTCCTGGTAGTTTACTTTTTCTTTTGCCATAATCATTGTTGTTTTAAGGGTTACGGCGCAAAGGTAGGTTTAGGGAACATGCGTGTCAAGGCGGAAAATAGAATGGTTACAACCGATTAATCCGTAGATTTTTTTCAATTCGATGTTAGCATCTTTTGTGCTTGCATTGACTTCCACTTCCGGGTAATTGAATTCTGTGGTGAAGCGGGTTTCCAGACTTTCTCCTTGTTTCTGGTAGCTTTCGCTCAAATAGCTGTTGTAGATTTCTTTTTCGAATACTTTCTTGCTGCTGACAGCTTCTTGTGGAGCAAACATGGAGGCTAACACGTTTTCAGTGATAACATAACCTCCTCCGTTGTACCGGAGGTCTAAAACCAGTTCTTCAATACCTTCAGCTTTAAACTTTTTCCCGATTTCAATCAGTGGATTGATGGATTTCAGGTCAAAGCCGGTATAGGCCAGATAGCCCACTTTCTTTCCGTTGAATTCATATACGGAGTCGCAAATGATAGGATTTTCGTACATGTTGACAGCTGTCAGCTCTATTGATTTGTTCCGGCTGACAATGATATCTTCTTGCAGTTCTCCGAGGGAAACTTTTAAGGTAGGTTTGTAGTATAAATCCTCATAGTTGTCGGGGGTGATTTTTTCATCATTTATAGAAAGGATAATATCTCCTCGTTTAAATTCCGCTTTTGCAGCAGGAGTCCCTTCATGGACAAAGTTTACGACTGCTACATATTGATTCTTTTCTTTGTTTACCGGATAGAAAGTCAGATTCCAGCCAAATGTAGTAGAAACCCCTTCCACACTGCTGTTAAAGGAAGCCATGTCGTCGGTGAGCATGGACCATTTGTCAATGTATTTATCTCCTTGGTGGTACCTTATTCGGTCAACGGTGCCGATTGGGTCATTGTTAGTCTCGATGTTCCAGTTGTCCAGGTCACTACTGATTTCCTTATTCCAGTAATAGTAGGTACTCATAGCCTCCTTGCCGAACATGTTGGCATAATAGAGTTCTGTGGGGGTCTTCGATGTGGGATTCTGATCACCTTCTCCGTTTGTCGGTTTTGGATTTTCTTCCGAACATCCAGTCAGTACGGCTCCTCCCAATAGAGTGGAAAGCAGTAGCCATGATAGTTTTTGGTTCATTAGTTTAATTTTTTGAGAATTTAGTACAAGGTTTTACTTGACAAAAGTAACAAAAACTATCTGTTTTCTTTCTAATAAGAAGGAGAAAGTAAAGATTTTTTAAGCTTAACTTCTGGCTTCTCATGTGTTGGGCAGATGAGAAGCCAGAAGAGGGGGGTAATTAGAATTTATAGTTCAGACTTAATCCGAATACTTTGTTCGTACGGTTGTAAATGTCGGTCCCTTTCAGGCCTGTACCGTTGTAGCTGTCTGTTTCTTTGGTGTATTTGTTGTAATGTGTCCAGAAATAGGCCACATCAATGCTCCATGCTTGTGTAAGGTTGACTCTGGCACCAAATCCCAATGAGTAAGAGTCGCATGAGAAACTGGTATCAGTCTGGAAATCATTGCTCAGACCATAGTTGGTTTTTTGGAACCACTACTGACAGTCAGTCGTTTGGTAATGTCCCATTCCATACCGGCAAGGTATTCGTGAGTACCGTGCTTGAGGGTTTTCTGTTTTGCCACACTGGTTCCATCTGGAAGAGTTACATTTGCCATGCCTGCATGCTTGTCATCGAAAAAGTGATATTCAACGGAGGCACGTAGGGTGGGAAGAATTTCATAACCGATGGCAGCAGAGAACATAGATGGAATGTCGCTCGGCGTATTGACTCCATCTTCATAGTCTGCCAAATATTTTCGGTCTACATTAATCAAGTCCATCTTTTCGGTTATATTTTCCAGGTTCAGGTTGGCTTTAAATTCATACTTTAATCCTATATTAAGTTTGTTGAATTTAAGGTCTGCTCCAATGATCGGAGTAATTCCCCATCCGGTTTGTTTGCAGTCCAAATCGATACTGGCCAGTGTCTTTCCATCAGGAAGCCCCATCATCTGTCCTATTTGTGTATAATCGTTTTTGAGTTCTGTTTTCAGGTAGCCCTCATATCCACCTGTAAAATAGTTCATTCGGCCGCCGGCAAATACACTCAGCCAGTCGTTGATTTTGTAGCTCAATCCTAATTGTACTCCGTAAATGTATTGCTTTCCATCCATAGAAGTATTAATGTCATACATCTGGGGAGTTACTTGCCCGTCAGTTTGCTTGGTAATCATTCCCATAGCTAATGCATCGAACATTGGAAGACCGTTGCTGAATGAGGCTTTTCCTCCACCACCCGTAATGGCAAAGCTGGCAGAGATTACCCAATTATTCTTTTTATATAATCCTTGAAAGCTCGGAATGAAGGGAGCAGAGGCCGTTCCTTTGTACAATCGGCTGCCATTTGTTCCGTCAGCTTGTTTAAAGAGTGGGAAATTAGCGTCAATTTCGCGGGTCTGATAAGCACTTTGTCCGGTCAGTGACAGGTAGAATCCCTCGTGCGAAAGGAAAGAAAGTCCTGCAGGGTTACTATACACACCGTCTATATCAATAGAAGCTCCTCGGGCTATCATTCGAAGGAAGCGGCGTTTTGATTGGTGTTGGTCAGATAATCTCCCGCGAAAGTTGGGAAAGAGATACACAGTGTCGCTGCACTGATGAAAAGAAATTTTTCATTCGTTTTTAGGTTGTTTGTTAAAAATCGGCTGCAAAATAGTGCTAAATTGCACACAAACCAACGAAATGAGTAAAAATTATTTTATTTGAAATTGTTTTATTTGAAACTAAGTAATGCGAGTTAGGTATTTAAGTGCTTTTTATGTAGTTCTGGTTTTAAAAATGTATCTTTGCAAAAGTATGCAATTTCCAATCATTTTTATTCTTTTGATGTATGTACACCAATAAGGAAATCTGGCGTGTTACTTATCCTATTTTTCTGGGCCTGTTGGCGCAGAATGTGATAAATGTGACCGATACAGCCTTTTTAGGGCGTGTGGGTGAAGTCGCTTTGGGAGCAGCTGCCATGGGCGGATTGCTCTACATTTGTGTCTATACCATAGCTTTCGGTTTTAGTGTTGGTTCGCAGATTCTGATAGCTCGTCGTAATGGAGAAGGAAACTATCGGGCAGTAGGCCCTATTATGTGGCAGGGAACGACTTTCAGTTTCGGTATGGCGGTTTGTTTGCTGATACTGATGTATTTTTCTGCTGCTCCGTTGATTCGGTTGCTTATTACTTCGGATTCTATTTACGGGGCGACTTATGAATTTTTCACCTGGCGTATCTGGGGATTCCTTTTTGCCTTTGTGAATGTGATGTTTCGCGGGCTTTATATCGGTATTACGCGTACAAAAGTGTTGACTATGAATGCAGTCGTAATGGCTTTGGTGAATGTGGTGCTTGATTACGCCTTGGTATTCGGAGAATTAGGTCTGCCAGAAATGGGGGTACGTGGTGCCGCTTTGGCTTCTGTCATTGCTGAGGCTTCTTCACTGCTCTTCTTTTTGCTTTATACCTATTATAAGGTGGACTTGAAAAAATACGGACTGAATCGTTTTGGACAGTTCGATTTAAGTATGGTGCTACGCATCCTTCGCATATCTTGTTTCACGATGGTACAGTATTTTCTGGCTATGGCCATCTGGTTTGTCTTTTTTATGGCTCTTGAACGACTCGGGCAGCGGCAACTGGCGGTGGCCAATATCGTGCGAAGTGTGTATGTAGTGTTGCTGATTCCTGTACAGGCACTTTCTACTACCGCCAATACGTTGGTGAGTAATCTGATTGGTGCCGGCGGTTCATCAGGGGTAGTCACGTTATTGCATAAAATATCCCGGATGTCGTTTTTGATTATGGTAGTGTGCGTAGGCTTGTGCGTGGCGTTTCCCGGAAGTATCTTGTCGGTTTATACAAATGAAGAAGCCTTGCTGGTGGAGTCTGTTTCGGCTTTGTATGTGGTGTGCGGGGCTATGCTGATTGCTTCGCTGGCCAATGTGTACTTCAATGGCATATCAGGAACGGGCAATACGCAGGCGGCGTTGGTATTGGAAGTGTTTGTACAAGTTTTCTATGCACTTTATATCATTGTGGTGGGCATGGTTATCCAGGCATCGGTAGACGTATGCTTCACCACGGAAGTGATTTATTACGTATTGATGTTAGGTTCCAGTCTCATTTATCTGAAAAAAGCAAAATGGCAGAACAAAAAGATTTGAGCATACTGATTTTTTTGTAATTTTGCACGCTGGAAATTTTTGATAATAAATAAAAAAGCAACATATATGTTCGATAATTTAAGTGAAAGACTAGAACGGTCGTTTAAGATATTGAAAGGTGAAGGTAAAATCACCGAAATCAATGTGGCCGAAACCTTGAAGGATGTACGTCGTGCATTGCTGGATGCGGACGTGAATTATAAAGTAGCAAAGAACTTTACAGATACGGTAAAGGAAAAAGCACTGGGACAGAATGTATTGACAGCTGTCAAGCCTAGTCAGTTGATGGTGAAGATTGTACACGATGAACTGACTACCTTGATGGGAGGAGATACTGCCGAAATCGAATTGAAAGGTCGTCCGGCTGTTATCTTGATGTCAGGTTTGCAGGGTTCTGGTAAGACTACCTTCTCTGGTAAGCTGGCCCGCATGATGAAATCAAAGAAGAACCGTAAACCTTTGCTGGTAGCGTGTGACGTGTATCGTCCGGCTGCAATTGAGCAGTTGAAAGTGCTCGGCCAGCAGGTAGAAGTTCCTGTATATAGCGAATTGGACAGCAAAGACCCTGTACAGATTGCCTTGAATGCCATTCAAGAAGCGAAAGCAAAAGGGTATGATCTGGTAATTGTCGATACGGCTGGTCGTTTGGCAATAGACGAACAGATGATGAACGAGATTGAAGCCATCAAGAAAGCTATCAATCCGGATGCTACATTGTTTGTAGTTGATGCCATGACCGGACAGGATGCGGTAAATACAGCGCGTGAGTTTAATGACGTCTGGATTTCACTGGTGTAGTATTGACCAAGTTAGATGGTGATACACGTGGTGGTGCGGCCCTGTCTATCCGTACAGTGGTAAACAAGCCGATTATGTTCGTGGGTACCGGTGAGAAACTGGATGCCGTAGATCAGTTCCACCCGGCCCGTATGGCCGACCGTATCCTGGGTATGGGTGATATCGTGTCATTGGTAGAACGTGCACAGGAACAGTATGATGAAGAAGAAGCGAAACGCCTTCAGAAGAAGATTCAGAAAAACCAGTTCGATTTCAATGACTTCCTGACTCAGATTCACCAGATTAAGAAGATGGGTAACTTGAAGGAACTGGCTTCCATGATTCCGGGTGTAGGAAAAGCCATTAAGGATATTGATATCGACGACAATGCATTCAAGAGCATTGAGGCTATTATTTATTCAATGACTCCGGAAGAACGTACTCATCCGGAAATTCTGAACGGAACACGTCGTACACGTATCGCTAAAGGTAGTGGAACAAGCATTCAGGAAGTAAACCGTTTGTTGAAGCAGTTTGACCAGACTCGTAAGATGATGAAGATGGTAACTGGCAGCAAGATGGCTGGTATGATGCAGAAGATGAAAAAGAAATAATCGCGCAGATTAAGATAGTAAGAAGCGGACAGTAGGAGGCTTGAAAGAAGCAATCTGCTGTCCGCTTGTTTTTTTATTCATACAATAAATATTTTTCACGTAAGGAACGGTAAGCTTGCAAGTCCTTCTCCCATGCCTGGCGTATTTCGGATTCCGTTTTTCCCTGAAGTATATCCTTGCGTACCTGTGAGGTACCCATCAGCAGGTCAAACCATTGGGAACGGCTGAAGAAACGCTTTTCGGCATCCGGATATTGCTTCTGATAGAGCTGATAAAACTGCAGGAGGTATTTTAGGGAAAAGCCTTGAGGTAGCTCTTTTTTTGTACGCAAGTCAAGGCCGAAGCAGGCCTGATTCTGATGAAGCGGATGCTTGTCGAACCCTTTTAAAGAGCGTGGAGTAAACTGAAACTGGAAAAAATCCTTTAGTGCCGGAGAACCGATGACTTGGAAAGGATAAGTAGTTCCTCTGCCGATGCTTACGGAAGTTCCTTCAAAAGGACAGAGTGAGGGGTAGAGCGCAATGGAAAGATCGTTTGGTAAATTGGGAGAAGGTTTTACCGGAAGCGAGTAAGGCTGTCCGTGTTTCCATCCTTCCACTCGAATTACTTGCAAACGACATTGCAGGCCTTTACCTAACCAGCCTTCTCCATTAATCATTCCGGCTATTTCGCCTAAGGTACATCCATGAAGCAGGGGGATGGGAAGCATACCTACAAAGCTTTTGTATGCCTTTTCTCGTACCGGACCGTCCACGTAGTCACAAGGATTGGGGCGGTCCAGCACAATCAGTTCTTTCTGGTTCTCGGCACAAGCCTGCATCACGTAATAAAGCGTACTGATGTAAGTATAGAAGCGGGCACCTACGTCTTGTATGTCGAACACTACCACATCTGTGCCAGTCAGCTGTGACGGTAGCGGTTTCTTGTTTTTTCCATAAAGTGAAAGGATGGGCACCCTCGTGCGGGTATCTTTTCCGTTTTGAATGTATTCTCCGGCATCTGCATCCCCTCGAAATCCATGTTCAGGAGCAAATACCCGTACGATTTTTACTAGACTGACCAAGGTATCCAGTAAGTGGGTTTTCCCACAAAGAGAAGTATGGTTTACTACCAGAGAAACCCGTTTTCCTTCAAGTAAGGGAAGCAGTTTTTCTAGCTGGTCAGCTCCGTTGCGCACGGTGGCATGTCCTTGCAGGGCCATAAAACAGCTTATACATGCACCCAAAATGTATTTCAAAAAGATTCTTTTCGTGTAACTCATGGAATTTTTTGTAGATTTGTGATACTTTTTACAAATATAGCCACATTTTATTTATGAATCCACTTGCATTGATTGACAAATATTATCCGGAAGATAATGAGTTAAAACATATTTTGCTGGTGCACAGCCGTTCGGTAGCAGACAAGGCCTTGGATATGGCACGCAAGCATCCGGAACTGAATCTGGACTTGACTTTTATAGAAGAAGCGGCGATGCTTCATGATATTGGTATTTTATGACGGACGCAGATGGCATTTTCTGCTTTGGTAAATATCCCTATATCTGTCATGGGTATTTAGGTTCGGAGTTGGTGGCTCGTGAGGGTTATCCGCGTCATGCGCTGGTGTGTGAGCGTCATACAGGTGCCGGACTTTCCCTCAAGGCGATTATGGAACGTGACCTTCCGGTGCCTCACCGTGAAATGATTCCAATCAGCCTGGAAGAGCAGATTATCTGTTTTGCCGATAAGTTTTATTCAAAGACCAAATTGGATAAGGAAAAGAGCGTGGAGAAGGCCCGAAAGAGTATTGAAAAGCATGGGGAAGAGGGGTTGGCACGTTTTGATGCCTGGTGTAAACTCTTTTTGTAGAACTAAAAATACATTAAAAAGGAAAGCGTTGACGTTTATTTGTCGGATAATGCTTACTTTTGCACCGCATATTGCGTAAAAAGACGGTGATGACATCATTTAGAAGAACTACATATTTACTGCTATCTCTGTTTGTTTTTGGCTTTTTCTGCTCATTCTATGCCGAAGCACAGCGTGTGAGAGGAAAACGTATGCGGGGAGGAGAGAAGACCGATTCCCTTCATCGGGACTCGCTGGCGCTGGATTCGCTGGGAATGGACTCGCTGGCCGCAGATACCACAAAGAAAAAAGAACCGCTGGATGCGCCGGTCATTTATGAGGCAAGCGATTCGATTGTCTTTACGAAAGAGGGCTATGCACATCTTTATGGAGAAGGTAAAGTGAATTACCAGAACATTGAGCTGACCTCTGCGGTGATTACGATGAATATGGACAGCAGTACCGTCTATGCCACGGGAGTGACCGATACGGCAGGAGTGGAAACGGGTTCACCGATTTTCAAGGATGGAGAAACACCGTATGAATCTAAAATCATGCGCTATAACTTCAAGACCAAGAAGGGTTTCATCAATAGCATTGTCACACAGCAAGGTGAAGGATATGTCACCAGTGAGGAAGGAAAGAAAGGGGCAAACGATGAAATTTACATGCGTCATGGTAAATATACTACTTGCGACAATCACGAACATCCTCATTTTTATTTGAAACTTTCCATGGCAAAGGTACGTCCGAAGAAAAACGTAGTATTCGGACCTGCACAGCTCGTGGTAGAGGATGTGCCTCTTCCTATTGCCGTACCTTTTGGTTTCTTCCCGTTCAATAGTAGCTATTCTTCCGGTTTTATCATGCCGACGTATGGTGATGAAATGAACCGTGGTTTTTATCTGCGCGACGGTGGTTATTATTTTGCCATCAGCGACCAGATGGACTTGAAAGTATTGGGAGAAGTCTTTACGAAGGGTTCTTGGGGATTATCGGCTGCATCTAACTATAACAAGCGTTATAAATTCAGTGGCTCGTTCAATGCCAGCTATCTGGTGACAAAAACGGGTGAGAAAAACATGCCCGACTATTCTGTGTCGAAAGACTTCCGTATCCAGTGGAGTCACCGGCAGGATGCTAAGGCCAATCCGAACAGTTCGTTCTCGGCCAGTGTGAACTTTGCTACCAGTAGTTACGACCGTTCCAGTTTGAGCAGTTTGTATAACCCGCAGCAGTATTCTCAGAATACCAAGGCTTCCAGTGTGAGCTACTCACGTAACTTTCCGGAAATCGGATTGAACATCTCTGGAGCATTCAATATCACACAGAACACGCGTGACTCTTCTTTGAGCATGACGCTTCCGGACGTAAATATCTCATTGAATCGTATTTATCCGTTCAAGCGTAAAAAATCGGCAGGAGATGAGCGCTGGTACGAAAAGATTTCATTGCAGTACACCGGAAGTATTACCAACTCCATCAGTACAAAGGATAATCTGTTGTTTAAGACACCTTTGACACAGTGGGAGAACGGTATGCAGCACAAGATTCCGGTTTCGGCAACTTTCAACTTGTTCAAGTATATCAACATCGTTCCTTCGTTCAATTACACGGAACGCTGGTATTTGCGAAAAGTAAAGCAGAGCTATGATGCGAGTCCTACCTCGCGTGATCATGTGAAGCGAGATACTATCAACGGCTTCAACCGTTTGTACGATTACAACCTGTCTTTACAGATGAATACCAAGTTGTATGGTATGTACAAGCCTTTGTTCATGAAGAGCAAGGAGCTTCAGATTCGTCACGTCTTTACACCGACCGTCAGCTATACCTATACACCGGACTTTGGAAAATCACGTTACGGCTATTACGACACCTATACTTATACGGATGAAGACGGTGAGGTGCGTACCGTAGAGTATTCTCCTTATGAAGGAGCTGTATACGGCTATCCGGGAAAGAATATGTCACAGAACATCAGCTTCTCAATTGATAACAATATCGAGATGAAGATGAAGTCGGACAAGGATACTACCGGCTACAAGAAAATCAGCTTGATTGACCAGTTAGGGGCTTCTCTTTCTTACGACGTAGCCAATAAAAAAGTGGAGTGACTTGAGCATGAACCTTCGTTTGAAGCTGACCAAGAGCTATACATTTAATATGAATGCCTCATTCGCTACGTATGCATACCAGTTCGATGAAAATGGTAATGTAGTGGTGGGCGACCGCACAGAATGGTCTTATGGACGTTTCGGACGTTTCCAGGGATACAGTGTTCATTCTCTTATACCTTGAACAACGATACTTTCAAGAAACTCTTCGGTAAGAAAGAAGAGGATAAAAAGAACAAGGACAATAAAGGTAAGGAAGAAAATGAAGACGAGGAGACAGAGGAAGAAACGGAAGAACAGAATAACAACTCCAACATGCGAAAGACGGAGAAAGCTTCTGTCGATTCAGACGGTTACCTGGCTTTCAAATTGCCTTGGAGTGTCAGCTTGAGCTATAGCTACAGTATTCGTGAGGACCGTTCGAAGGACATTAACATCAAGACCATGCGTTATCCGTATTCATTGACGCATTCATTGAACGTGTCGGGTAACTTCAAGATTGGTAGCCGTTGGAACATGACTTATTCTACCGGATACGACTTTACCTCCAAGGAGATGTCTATGACAACCTTGAACATTACCCGTGACTTGCACTGCTTTAATATGAGTTGCGGATTGGTGTTCGGTCCGTTTACTTCTTATAACTTCTCTATCCGTGCCAACTCCAGTATGCTGACCGATGCCCTGAAGTGGGATCAGCGAAGCAATACGGGTAGTGCGGTTACTTGGTATTAATCCTTTAGGAATTCTTCGGCCCGGGCCAGCGTGTCCGGTTTGCCGATGTCTATCAGTTGCAAGTCTTCTTTGATGCATCCTCCGAGCTGGAGTTGCCGGCAGGTGTGCAGATAAAAATCCATGATGGGAAATTTGCCTTTCCATGCCTCTCCATCCATGTAATGAAATAGTTCCGGTGAAATTACATGGATGCCGCTGAACGCATATTCGCGGTACTGGCCCGGTTCGTACACAAAACCTTCCGGCTTGGTTTGCAACGTGTCTTTATGAATCCAGCCCTGCAGACGGTTGTCCGTATCGAACAACAGGTAGCGCGAAGTTTTGCGCGGGCTGACCAGCAGTGTAGCCAGATTCTGACTTTTCCGATGAAAATCATAAACCTCTTTCAGGTCGGCATTCGACAGGATGTCCACATTGTGTACCAAAAACGGTTCCGTTCCTGTAAAGAAGGTTGCCGCCTTTTTGATACCGCCTCCTGTATCGAGCAATCTGTCACGTTCATCGCTGATATGAATGGTCAGTCCAAAATTCTGGTTAGCTTTCAGAAAATCGATAATCTGTTCTCCGAAATGGTGAATGTTGATGACCAGTTCGGTAAATCCTGCTTCTTTCAGTTTGAGAATCACATGTTCCAGCATGGGACGTCCGGCCACCGGAACTAAGGCCTTGGGCATGTGGTCGGTCAGCGGTTTGAGCCGGGTACCCAGTCCGGCAGCAAATATCATGGCTTTCATTTGGCTTTCAGTAATTGGTCTATTTGTTGTTCCCGATGAATCAAGTGTACATTAATTTTAAATTTTTCATGCAAGTGCACTGCTGTGTGTTGGGCAGAGTACACAGAGCGGTGCTGCCCTCCGGTACATCCGAAGCAAATCATCAGGTGCGAGAATCCACGTTCCAGGAAACGCTGCACGTGGGCATCCACCAGAGCGTCGGTATGACGAAGGAATTCTGTAATCTCTCCGTCCTTCTCTAAAAACTCGATGACCGGTGTGTTCAGTCCTGTAAGCGATTTGTACTGCTCGTAGCGTCCGGGGTTGTGTACGGCGCGGCAGTCGAACACGTATCCTCCACCATTTCCACTTTCGTCTGCCGGAATCCCTTTCCGGTAAGAGAAACTCATTACCGTGACCGTCAGGTTACGGCGGTTGCGTGCAGCGGCAAACTGTTTCAGTTCTGTCATGCGCTGTAATACCTCGCAGAGATAAGGATATTCCGGAAAACCCTCCTGCAATAACTGGCGCAGATTCTCAATAGCGAAAGGAATGCTTTCGATGAAATGAGTCTTTTTCTCGAAGTAGCCGCGGAAGCCGTAAGCTCCCAGTACTTGTAGCGTGCGGAACAATACGACATGACGTAGACGGGACAGGAATACTTCCTTTTCTATCTGTTTGTAGGGGCGTAGGGCTTCCAAGTACTCGTCAATCAGTTCCTGGCGCAGGCTGTCCGGATAGTTGGCCTTGGCTTGCCAGAGGAAAGAAGCCACGTCATAATACAGTGGTCCTTTCCGTCCTCCCTGGAAGTCAATCAGGTAAGGCTCTCCGTCCTTCACCATGATATTACGGCTCTGGAAGTCACGATACATGAATACCGGTTGGGGTTCCATGCTCTCTATCAGTGTCTGGCAAAGGGTTTCGAAATCGTCTTCTAACAAATCTTCTCTGAATTCCACTCCCGTAGCTTTCAGAAAACAGTATTTAAAGTAGTTCAAGTCCCACAGAATGCTTCTGTGATTGAACTCTACCGCTGGATAGCATTTCCCGAAATCTAGTCCTTGTGCCCCTTCAAACTGTATACGGGGCAGTAACCGGATGACTTTTTTCAGCAAGTCCTTTTCCGTTGAGCCAAACTCTCCGGTTTCTCTTCCGTGTGCGATAAGCTGAAACAGGGAATCTGTTCCTAAATCATCCTGCAGGTAACAGAGTCCGTCATTGGAAACGGCATGCACCGCCGGTACCGGAAGATGCTGTGCCTGAAAATGGCGTGACAAGTAGATGAAGGCCTCGTTTTCTTCGCGTGAAGTACCGCATACCCCGATAAGAGTCGGAGTACCCTTCAGGCGGTAGTAGCTTCTGTTGGAACCGGCTCCCGGCAATGCTTCCATGCTTTCTGGAGCATGGCCGGTGAACTGGCTGTATAGGGTTTCAAGAGTTTGAGTCATGTGTCTGTTTGTTAAGATTACTGATTGAGTTTTTCTGCCAGGTATTGTCCCGTATAGGAGGCCGCACATTTGGTCACTTCTTCCGGTGTGCCAGCTGCCACGAGATTTCCCCCCATGTCGCCACCTTCCGGACCGAGGTCAATCACATGGTCGGCGCATTTGATGACATCCATGTTGTGTTCGATGATGACCAGCGTATGTCCCCGACTGATGAGGGCATCGAAAGCTTCCAACAGTTTCTTTATGTCATGGAAATGCAAGCCTGTGGTCGGTTCGTCGAACACGAAGATGGTAGCTGCGCCTTTTCGATGCTGAGGAAGTACGCCAGTTTCACGCGCTGGTTTTCTCCTCCCGAGAGGGTAGACGAAGACTGTCCCAGCTTGATATAACCCAGTCCCACATCCTGTAGCGGGCGCAACTTCTTGACAATCTTCTTTTGGTTGTGTTCCGTAAAGAACTCGATGGCCTGGTTGACCGTCATTTCCAGTATGTCGTAAATGTTTTTTCCTTCAAACTTCACTTCCAGCGTGTCGTTCTTGAAGCGCTTGCCGTGGCACGACTCACATTCCAACACCAGGTCGGCCATGAACTGCATTTCTACCGTTACCGTACCTTCTCCCTTGCATTCTTCGCAACGTCCGCCTTCCGTGTTGAATGAGAAATAGCCTGCACTGTATCCCATCTGCTTGGCCAGCGGCTGGTCGGCAAACAGTTTGCGGATTTCGTCATAGGCCTTGACGTAAGTTACCGGATTACTTCGGGAAGACTTTCCGATAGGGTTCTGGTCCACAAACTCGATGTCATTCACTTGACGGATGTCTCCTTCCAATGAGATGAATTCGCCCGGGCGTTCACTCGATTCACTGTATTCCCGCTTCAGAGCCTTGTAGAAAATGTCGCGTACCAGCGTACTCTTTCCGGAACCGCTGACCCCCGTCACCACCGTCATCACGTTAAGCGGGAAGCGCACGTCGATGCCTTTCAGGTTATTCTCGCGTGCTCCCTTGATTTCGATATAATTGTTCCACGGACGATGGCTGGCAGGCAGGTCGATGGTCTCTTCTCCTAACAGGTATTTCACGGTATAGCTGTCGCTTCCCTTCTGTAAGTCTTTCATGTCGCCCTCATACACCACTTGTCCGCCCAGTCGTCCGGCTTTCGGACCAATATCGATGATATATCTGCTGCACGGATAATTTCTTCGTCATGTTCCACTACCACTACCGTGTTTCCCAATTGCTGCAACTGGCGCAGCACCTTGATAAGGCGAGTAGTGTCACGACTGTGCAGACCGATACTTGGTTCGTCAAGAATATACAATGACCCTACCAGACTGCTTCCTAACGAGGTGGCCAGGTTGATTCGCTGACTTTCACCTCCCGAAAGCGAGTTGCTCAATCGGTTCAGCGTCAAGTAACCCAGTCCCACATCCGACAGGAATGTCAGACGGTTCTTGATTTCACTTAGCAGGCGTTGTGCCACGAGGGTGTCGTGCGCATCTAGTGTGAGCGTACGGAAAAACTCCTGCAGCTGGGTAATCGGCATTTCTACCAGTTCCGAGATATTCTTTCCACCCACTCGTACGTAGCTGGCCTCCTTTTTCAGTCGGCTTCCGTGACAGGTAGGGCAAGTCGTTTTTCCCCGGTAGCGTGCCAGCATCACGCGATACTGTATCTTATATTGGTTTTCCTCCAGCATCTTGAAGAAAGAGTCGATGCAGACCTTCTCTCTTGGTCCGTGCCAGAGGTAATCTTTCTGTTCCTGTGTCAGTTCATAATAGGGAGCAAAGATGGGGAAATCATGAGCCGGAGCTTCCCGAAGGAACTCGTTCAGCCATTCTCCCATTTTCTCGCCCCTCCAGCAAAGCACGGCACCATCGTACACACTCAGTGCACGGTTGGGCACCACCAGGTGTTCATCGATACCGATAATCTTTCCGAATCCTTCGCACGTAGGGCAGGCTCCCAGCGGAGAGTTGAACGAAAACATCTGGTCGTTCGGTTCTTCAAACTTGATGCCGTCGGCTTCAAACTTCGTGCTGAATACATGCAGGCGGGTGTCATCCGACAAATAGAAACGAAGCATACACGTGCCGTCACCTTCGTACATGGCCGTCTCGGCAGAATCCGTCAGTCGGCTGATGGCATCCTTGCTGTCATCGCAGCTCATGCGGTCCACTAACAGATACACCTTATCGTTCTCATCGTAGGTATAATCTTCAATGCGTACCATCTCGCCGTCCACTTCCAGTCGGGTAAAGCCCTGCTTCATATCCATGTCCAGCTGTTCTGCCACACTTCTTCCGTCACGGGGAAGGATAGGTGTCAGTACGGTGTAGCGTGTGCCCTTCGGGTAAGACAGCATGCAGTTCACGATGTCTTCCACACTGTCCTTCTTTACCAGTTGCCCGCTTACGGGAGAATACGTTTTCCCTACCCGTGCGAAAAGCAGGCGTAGGTATTCATAAATCTCCGTCGAGGTACCCACGGTAGAACGCGGGTTGCGGCTCGTCACTTTCTGTTCAATGGCGATGGCAGGTGGAATCCCTTTGATAAAGTCACATTCCGGTTTGCTCATACGTCCGAGAAACTGGCGGGCGTAAGAAGACAGACTTTCTACATAGCGTCTTTGCCCTTCGGCATACAGCGTATCGAATGCCAGCGACGACTTTCCCGAACCAGACAGTCCGGTAATGACTACCAGCTTGTTGCGTGGAATACGTACGTCGATATTTTTCAGGTTATTCACCCGGGCACCTTTTATGGTAATAAAAATCATTTTCTGACATGTATCTTTCTTGTTAGATGAACATGCGAAGTTACGAAAAATAGCTGGAATTATCAAAGCGAATACTTTCGGAGGGAAAGAAGTCTTTTACGTTTCTCAGCGCGGAACCATATGTTTTCCTTATGCGAAACGTACGGTTCCGCATCGGGAAACGTAGGGTTCACAGAATGGAAACGTAGAAAGTGTGCTGAGGTTTGTTGGATATTGCATCATAATTTCCGTAAAACCATTTGTTTGTTCAAGAAAAAAAAGTTATTTTTGCTGTACCACTTTAATGGTACAGTGTAACGATTTTTAATTTAAAGGTTATGGTAGAATTGAGAGGTGTTTCATTTGGGTATCAGTCCGATAAAAATGTATTGGACAATTTGAATCTCCGTTTGAAGGAAGGGAGATTCTATGGTCTGTTGGGAATGAACGGCTCAGGCAAGACCACGCTTTTGAAACTGATTGCTGGTAAGCTTTTCGCTCACGACGGTGAGATTTATGTAGACGGTCGCAACTCCCGGAAAAGGGAGGTAGAAACTTTGAGGGAAGTATTCATGCTGCCAGCTGACTTTATTTTTCCGGATATGAGGCTGGAACACTTTCTTGCCATTTATTCCAAATTCTATCCTAAGTTTCGTGCAGAAGTGCTGGATGACTGTCTGACCAATTTTGAAATACAGTGGGATATTGAACATTTGGACAAATTGTCGTTGGGAGAGAAGCACAAAGTGGCATTCAGTATTGCCTTGTCGCTGGGAACGAAAGTTCTATTATTGGATGAGGCCGCCAATGGAATGGATATTCCGGCACGAAAGATGTTTCGTAAGCTGCTGATGAAGCATGTTCGTGAAGATCAGATAGTGGTTTTGTCTACACACATTGTGCAGGACATTGAAAATCTGTTGACCGATGTGATTGTGTTAAGAAAGGATGCTCCTGTGTATGCGGCTTCTTTGGAGGAAATCGCTAGTCGGTATTCGTTCGGAATCCAAAGTAATGAAGAAGGAGTGCTATATGCAGAAGCTTGTACCGAAGGTTACCATGTAATCACTCATAAGCAGGAAAACATGGATACGGAAGTATCTTTGGAACTGCTGTTTAATGCATTAATCAAGGGAGGAGGAAGGATATGAAAAGTTTTGCAATGAAAGAAATGTGGAAGTTTAGTCAGTTTCAGTTAAAGGAAATGTTTGGCTATGGAAAAAAGAAAGCCTTTATCCAGCTTTTGTTTTTACGCTCTTTTAGTATCTGTGTGTTTTGTGCCTTGGTGTCAGGAGAGAGTTTGAAAGAATGCTTGTCACTCATAGAGCAATTGCTGATACTCCTATCTTATTATTTTACGTTCTGGAGCCTGGTGGAAGATATGCGGAATGACAGAGGTCTGATAAATAAGTTCATGCTTCCGGTCACATTGGCAGAAAATATGTAAGTTTGTTTTTCAGTACTTTTTGATAGGTACGGTGATGTTGTTGGGATGTGCGATATTATCGAATATCTTTATGCAACTGGCTATTCCATTGCTTTTTACAGAGGAAACGAACGGACCGGTTCTTCTCTTTTTGGGAGGAGGCTATGGACTTAAGCAACTTATGCTGCAGGTGGTGATTGCTTTTTATGTAGCCCTGTGGACTTTGGTGGTTATGTTGAGGAAACAATACAGCAAAACCCGGTTCTGGCTGATAGTTGTTTTATGTGTTTTGTCTTATGTGTTGCCAGTATTGTGTATGTATGGATTAGGTGCTCCTAAAAGTATCATTAAATACACATGGTCGATTGTTTCTGTGGTTTGGAGCATAGTAGCTGTTATCATGACCTATAAAGGTTTTAGAAAGTTGGAGTTTAGATAGTAAGATGGTAGATTTCAAGCAAGACCGAGCCATTTATCTGCAAATGGCAGAACGAATCTGCGACGAGATACTGGCTGGAAAGTATCATTCAGATGATCGCATACCCAGTGTGCGGGAACAGGCCGTTATGTTCGAAGTCAACACCAATACCGTGGTGAAGACTTACGACCTGCTGTTGCAGTGGGGGATTATCTACACCCGGCGAGGGCTGGGGTATTTTGTGACTGTTGATGCCCTGGAGAAGATAAAACAGACCCGAAGCCTGAAGTTTATGACAGAAAATCTGCCGGAATTGTTCAGTCAGATGAAATTGCTGGATATTTCCATTGATACGGTGGTCAGGAAGTGGGAAGAGTTTAAGGATGGGGAGAAGCTATGAATGGGCTTCTTCCACCACCCATTTTTCAATGTTGCGTGTACGATGGCTGAAGTTTACTCCCAGTTTGTAGACTTTTCTCGTATCCGTGGCAAAAGGCAGTGCATATTGTTTGTCATTGATTTGTTTCAGGGCTTCTTCCGCACTTCCGTCCAGCTTGAACTCCATGACGTAAATATACTGCGCTGTTTTTACTATCAGATCAATGCGTCCTTCTGAGGTATGGTATTCTGCCTGGGTATAAAAGCCTAACAGTTTGAATATAATGAACAATACGTTCTGATAATGTAATTCCAGATCGCGTATTAATTCATAAGGAGTGTCTGTAAAGAAGCTTTGCAGGCGTTTCATAAATGCATCTATTTTGCCGTCCCGTACCTCTTTTACAAAACACATTAATTCAAAAGAGGGATTGCCGGAAGATATATGCATAGCAGGGAAGTAAGAAGCGTGTAAACCCTTCTGCCACTTCTTTGTTGGGGAATCCCAGTTTATATACTTTAAATTCTTTGTCATACCCTTTAATCGTAAGGTATCCGCTTTGGTAGAGGATGGGTACGGGATTAGTTTCCATTGTGTCAATACTGCCCAATGAATCGGCAGTTGCTATTTCTTCGGTAAGCCGCTGCAAATTATATTTACTATGCTTTATTAATTCTACGAGGAAAGTCGGCGTACCGGTCTCAAACCAATAGCTTCCAAATTCACGGCTTTTCATAGCATTGAGCAGACTGAAAGGATTATAGATGTCTTCCGAGCGGTATGCAAAATGATATCCGTCATACCATTCTTTCAATTGGTGACAAGTTTCAGCATAAGTTTGTGTGTTATTGTCGGCCAATAACTGGATGTCCTCTGCAAATACTTCTGATAACTCCTTTTCTGTGATTCCACACAAATTGTTATACATAGCCTGTAGAGAAATGTCTTCCAGGTTATTCAGGTCGCTGAATACGCTTACTTTACTGAATTTGGTTACGCCTGTCAGAAGAGCAAACCGAAGATATTTGTCGCAGGTTTTCAATACCCCGTAGAAAGCCTTCAGGGTGTTGCGATAGTTGCAAAGAAGAGTTTCGTTACCGATGGCCTGTAACATCGGTTTATCGTATTCGTCCACTAATACGACTACATTTTTGCTAGTGGTACGGCTGATTTTTTCTATCAGGTAGGCAAAACGTTCTTCTGGAGCCCGATCTTTTTTTCGTCTCCATAGATTGCTTCCCAACTTTCCAGATGTTGGTTAAGTATAGCATAAAGAGAGGCTTCATTCTCGTATCGTCGTGCATTCAGGTCAAGATGCAGCACTGGATATGCTGTCCATTCTTTTTCCAGTTGTTCCATGGCAAGACCCTGAAACAGTTCTTTTTTACCGGAGAAATAGGCTTCAAGCGTGGAGATGAGCAGGCTTTTTCCGAATCGTCTGGGACGGCTCAGAAAATAATATTTACCACTGTTTGCCAGCTGGTAAATTAATTCAGTTTTGTCTACATAGCAGTAATGATTTTTACGTATCTCTTCAAAACTTTGTATGCCTACCGGATAAATCTTGCTCATGGTTCTATGATTGTGTGATTCAGATAATGCAAATATAAGTTTTTCTTTATAGATAGGCTTTGATTGGTGGGAAGAAATCGTGCGAAATATAGTATTCACTATAAACTCTAGTAGAATCTGTGATATTTAAAGAATGTATAAAGTAAATCTGTTGTGTTTAAATATAATAAAAAACAAGTCCGCTCATAGTGGTAAATCTGATATTCTGAGTTTTCTTAAAAATGCGAATCTATCAATCACACTTGTACATGGACATCAATACAAAAATATTCAGAGATAATTTCCTTCAATATTACCGTCCGCTCTGTCTGTTTGCACTTCATTATCTGAAAGATATAGATGATGCGGAAGATACGGTGCAGGACTGTTTTATGGAATTGTGGAAACGGAAAGAGAAAGGATTTGAAGTGAGTGGTCTTAAATCTTATCTGTACTCTATGGTGAGAAACCGCTGTATAGACATCTTGAAGAAGGATTCACTTATTGATGGCAATGTGCAGCCATCAGACCTTGAGGAAATCCTGTCGGACGAAGAGTGTGAAGAATGGTCTTATGAGGAGGCTCGTATCTGGACTGCTATAGAGGCCTTACCAGAAAAATGCAAGGAGGTGTTCTTGCTGGCTAAGAGGATGGTATGAAATATGAAGAAATAGCCGTAAGTGCATATCTCTGTCAATAACAGTAAAAACCAGGTGAGCAAAGCACTTAAAAAACGTTGAAGGAAGGTGTGAGAAAGGTGTACCTGTTCTTTTTCGGATAATTTTTTGGTTTCGGCATAGTAGTTTTTTATGGTTCATTCAGTCTTAGCTAAAAATACATTCAGTCATGAAAGATAAAGAAGAAAGAAAACTCCAGTTTGTCCTTCGGTATTACGAAGATGGGAAACTGGATACAAGAAAGGCCTTGAAGAAAATAACAGGGATAGCGCATCAAAATAAAGTAAGCGGATTTTGGGCTTGTTTTTCAGGAATCGCTGCGGCTATCCTTATCTGTGTGGTGAGCTATACCTTGTTAAGCCGGAAGGAGCATCATACCGTATTAATTACGGCAGATGCGATGGTGACAAGATATTTCCTGCCAGACAGCACGCTAGCTATACTTTCCAAAGGGGCGACTTTGGAATATGATGCCGATAAATATGGACAAGCTAACCGTGAAGTAAATATGTCGGGAAAAATCTATTTTAGTGTCCGAAGAAATGCGCTGTCTCCTTTTATTGCCACCACTGAATACGCTCAGGTGAAAGTACTTGGAACCGAGTTTGAAGTGGATGAATATAGAAAGGATACTGCTACTCGCGTGTATGTAAAGTCCGGTAAAGTTGTGTTTAAAGGAAGGTATGGAAAAAATGGAATTGTCTTTACAAAAGACATGTGTGGCATGCTGACACATGGCGATGAAATGCCTGTAGCGGTGCATGCTGTTTCTCCAAATCCTTCGGCTTGGGCTATAGGAAAATTCATTTACAGGAATACACCTATTGATGAGGTGCTGAAAAGAGCTTTCTTTCTATTATGGCACACAACTGTATGCGTCGGAACATGAAAGGACAATTACCGGTGAATTCAAGACGGACGACTTAGGCGAAATCATCGCATTGATTGAAAAGACACTGGATATAAGAATAATACAGAAAGAGCGATGAAAAGAATCATATCCTTATTGTTTTTAGCTTTCTTGGTGGATGCTTCTTCCCTATATGCGCAGCATCGGGTTACCCTGGAAGACATGATGGGGCAGGTGAAACAGGTGTACCCTGTCAGCTTTGTGTATGATGCGTCTATCAGGCTTGATATTCCGTATACTGGCAAGAAACTTGGTATGGTCAGTCTGGAAAGTACCCTTGAAACCCTATTTCATCATACGAATATCAAGTGGGAAATAGATGGCAGTCATGTCATCCTTAAAAAGCTGTTGACTTATACGTTAAGCGGATACGTCTATCAGGACAATGGAGAAACTGTGGTAAATGCAACCGTATGGGACATGACTTCGAATGTGGGTACGCTGACTAACGAGCACGGGTTTTATAGCCTTACGTTAAGTGAGGGAAGGCATAAAATCCGGTTTTCGCACATTGGCAGTGGAGAGCATCTGGAAAATGTTACGTTAGGCGGAAACAAATCAAAGAATATAACTCTGAAATCTGATTACCAGTTAAATGAAGTGGTGGTGACGGCTGATTTGAACTCGCCTCTTCATACCACTCAGACTGGAAAAGTCTCGCTTACAGCGAAGGACTTTGTAAATGGAAACAACTTTATGAGCTCGCCCGATGTGGTAAAGAAACTTCAAGGCTTGTCGGGAGTGGCCGGCGGGACGGAGCTTATCTCCGGGTTGTACGTACATGGTGGAAACAATGATGATAATTTGTTTCTTCTGGATGGTACTTCCTTGTATCAGGTGAATCATGCCGGAGGGTTGTTTTCAGCATTCAATACAGACATTATCAAGAATATAGATTTTTATAAAAGTGGTTTTCCTGCCCGTTATGGCGGACGGCTCTCTTCGGTGGTTGATGTGCGTACGAATGACGGCGACATGAAGGAATATCATGGCAGTTTTACGCTTGGACTTTTAGAGGGCAGGATACAGTTTGAAGGACCGATAGTGAAGGACCATACGTCGTTCAATGTCGCCATGCGCCGCACGTGGATGGACTTGCTTACCGCCCCGGCTATTGCCATTATGAATACCAGTCGCCGGAACAAGCAAAATGTGAGATATGCTTTTCATGACATCAATGCGAAAGTGACTCATGTATTCTCCGAAAAGAGTCGTGCGGATATCAGCCTTTATTCAGGGAATGACCTTTTTAAGTTCAGACATAAAGAATATCTGTTTGACCCAGAACCTACCAATATAGACAAGTTCAATCTGCAATGGGGTAATTTTACCGCATCTGCCAATTGGAAATACATTTTCTCGCACAACATGTTCGTCAATATTACAGGAGTTTATACTCATAATCGTTCTAGGTTCGATTATTTGAGTGAAGAACGCTTGGGATATATCGAAGGAACGAAGGGTGGAATTGTAAAAGAGCAGAACAATCATTCCACCATCAATGACTTCGGTTATCGGATGGAGTTTGATTATCGTCCAAACTCCTGGAATCACATCCGTTTTGGCTCCAATTATATACGCCATTTGTTTGTGCCCCAGAATTATTATTCGAAGTATGACAGTACATCGCAAGATGAGTTGATCGAGAAAGTGGATAGCCGGTACAAGAGCAATGAGTTTACGCTTTATGCAGAGGACGAGATGACGTTATGTAAAGGTGTGAAACTGAATGGAGGGCTGCATTACACGTTGTTTGGTATATCGGGTACGAAATATCATTCGATAGAACCACGTGCGGCAATCAATTTCAGGTTGTGTGATAAAGCCAGCCTGAAAGTCTCGTACACCGAAATGAGTCAGTTCATGCATCAGCTTTCGGCCACCTACTTGAATTTGCCGACTGACTATTGGGTGCCTTCCACAGCACGCATCACTCCCATGAAAGCACGTCAATACGCAGCGGGGGTATATACCCGATTGCCGTATAACATCCGGTGGAGTGTGGAAGGGTTTTATAAACCATGGACAACCTGATAGAATATGATGGCAATAGTGGCATGCTTAATCCGATGGCAGACCGATGGGAGGAAGAGGTACGTACAGGGAAAGGAAAAGCTTACGGGATGGAAACTGACATCCGTTACAGTAACGGAAAGACTTCGGTCGATGCTTCCTATACACTTTCGTGGAGCAAGAGGTTTTTCCCTGACTTCCATTCTTCATGGTATCCGGATAAGTTTGACAACCGGCACCGGTTTTCTGTCAATATCGGGCATAAGTTTAATGAAAGAATTGACGTATACGTCTCATGGAATTATCATAGTGGGAATCGCATGACCATTCCGACACAGCAGGTAGATGCTCCCGTTATTCCGGGAGTAGAGAAGGCAAATGAAGGGATGATGATTTATGAGATGCCCAACAATGTTTCCCTTCCGGCCTATCATAGACTGGATTTGGGGATTAATTTCCGCAAAACCACGAAAAGAGGTTTCGAACGTATCTGGAATATCAGTTTGTATAATGCGTATTGCCGGATGAATCCGCTCTATGCTACTGTCCGGCAAAATCCGGACGGTACGTTTGTGGGAAAAGCTCATGGAGTGTTTCCTATCATACCCTCTTTCAGTTATACACTTAAATTTTAAATCCGTATGATATATCGACTTTTTATTTATAGCCTTATTAATTTCTGTGCTACCATCTTGTACGCATGAGTTCAGTCTGAATGAGGTGGATGCCGAGCGCAAAATCGTTCTTTTCTGTATGCCTTCTACATTAGGCGATACGACACTGATACAGGTGGCACGAAGCAGGGTGATTCATAATCAGGGAACAAACACAGACAGCAAGCCTTTCCTTGTATTTAGGTTGAACGGAGAAGAGAAAGAGATTCACTACACGGAAGTTTCTACCGGTTTGCTTCCGGCTCAGTCGTATTATGTAGTGGGAAAACTAAAAGAAGACGACCTGATTAGTATGGAAGTGGCTTATCCTGATCTGCCAGTTGCCAAGTCGCAAACGGTGATACCGCAGGCGTTTCCACTGGATAAGTCGGAAGTTGTATTGACGGATGGGGAATACGGCAGGAAAATACAGTTCCGTATTGCTTTTACAGACTCTGCCGGAGCAGAGGATTATTATGGAATGAGAGTCATAAAAAAAGACCAGCAAAGCGTTTTTACAACCTGAAAACTCAGATTCGGATACCATAAAATATACTTCTGTAGACCTTAACCTGGATAACGAACCTTTATTTTCGGAAAAGACAGGATTTGATGACATTTTCGATATATCGAAAGAATATTACCGTAATCTGTATATCTGGGATGACAGCAAGATAAACGGGAAAAATTATACGTTGAAGGTAGATACCTATTATGATGCCGGGTATGAAAATGAAGAACGGAAAGAAACTATCGAGTTTAAAATCTATTTGTACAAATTGTCGAAAGAAATGTACACTTACCTGAAGTCGCTCAATCGTATAAATAATAATGACTTGGGAGGATACGGGCTTGCTCCCATCCGTAGCCACTATACCAATGTGGAAAACGGAATCGGTCTTTTAGGAGGATGTAATGTGTATGAAAGTGAATGGATAAGCAATCCGAAAGAGTGAGAAGAATTTTATTTACAAACTAAAATATAGACTTATGAAGAAAAAAATTTTATTTACGCTGGTAATGACGGTATCATTATTGTGTGTAGGTGTACAAGCGCAAGAGTTCAGATATGGACTTTCAGGAGGGTATAACTATAATTCCACGAAAGAAAGTATTTCCAGATCTGGTTTTCATGCCGGATTGAAAGGGGAATATGCCTTCCGTGAGGCTGCAAAAGGGCTGTATGCAGATATGGGACTGATGATTTCCTCATACGGTTGGAAAAGTGTTCCTTATTATGTAATGAATGAGAGAACCTACGAATATGAAAGTACGCCTTATTATCTTCATCTTCCTATCCATTTAGGCTATAAGTTGAAAGTCGGGAGAAATGTCAGTTTGTTTTTGGATGCCGGACCTTATTTCAATGTCGGTTTGTTTGGTCAAATGAAGCAAAATTGCCAGTCTTCCGGGAGAACCGGATATTGTCACAGTGTCCTCACATAATATGTTTAAGGAGGGAGTGATGCCGCGCTTTGACTGGGGAGTAGGCTTTCGTGCCGGGGTAGAGATAGCCCGCCATGTACAGATTGCCATCGGATACGACTGGGGCATGACCAAAACTTATCAGCATAATCCCGATACCAAGTTCCGGACTTTTTGTAGCTTCATTAACGTATTATTTTTAGTCAGAATGAAAAATAAACTAACTTTGAGGTGATTGCTTTTTAATCTTTAAGTTATGAAATCGGTAGTGGTTTTTCTTATGGCTTTGGGACTATCCTGTATGCAGATTTTTGGACAAGAAAGTATCAAAAAAGATACGATAAAGCTTGGTGCAGGGTTGAAAAAAGATGTGGGTGGGAAATTCTTGTCGATTAACCCATCCACGGATAGAGTGAAGATAAAAGACCATGAAGTAAATCAAGAAATACAATCTGATTCACCCGTAGATTTTGATTTTAGGCAGGAAGGCCTTTTTATATTCCAACCTATTATGTGAATCCTTCTCCCATGTTTATGGGTGACTATAATGCATTCGGGCAGTTTTCTCCCTATTTTTATGGCAGGGGAATGCAGACTACCATTCCAGGCATCGGTCGGGTGAACCAGATGATGTTTATATACCAAAGGGAAATCAATGATTTCTTGGATATATATGTAGGACAATACTTCGGTAAATTTTTACCGAAAAATTAAAAGTTAAACAATGAACCGGCAAAAGCTGGTTCGGAAACACTAAAGAGGTCATTGAAATGTTGTCAAAAACGAATGGTTAAGCATGAAGAAATGTGCTGAAAAAAGAGAGCTAACCTGCTGATAATAAAGGTAAAAAGTATTGCATAATTCGTTATTTCTTAGTAAATTAGAAGTCTCTGAACTCTTCTGATTATGACTAAAGAAACACTCCTTATGCAATACCAAT
>ENA-OQAL01000060-OQAL01000060.1-human-gut-metagenome-genome-assembly--contig:-NODE-60-length-25701-cov-4.585595_pt1 | contig 25701 bp, 25 predicted proteins | sample MGYA00242491_ERZ504519 | MGnify/ENA primary metagenome ERZ504519 (study PRJEB26092, sample SAMD00036260) | human gut metagenome | host: Homo sapiens | study: EMG produced TPA metagenomics assembly of... | reverse complement strand
CGATGAAACTCGACAAAACTTTTCGCACCACGGAAGTAGAGACACATGGCACTGGAATAAAGTAAGCTTAGGAGGTTAAGAGACAAAGAATTTGTAGCGAATTTACTGGGGACCTTTCCGGGATTGTGGAAACGTCTACCTTATTAAATATTATGGGGCTGTTGGATAATCCGACTTCCGGAAGTTATTTTCTGGATGGAAAGGAAGTAGGCAGTCTGAAAGAAAAAGACCGTACGAATGTGCGCAAGGGAAACATCGGTTTCGTGTTCCAAAGCTTTAACCTGATTGACGAACTGAACGTGTTTGAGAACATTGAACTCCCGTTGACTTATTTGAAGATTCCGGCTGACGAACGGAAGCGTCGGGTGAATGAAATCATGCAACGGATGAACATCAGCCATCGTGCAAAGCATTATCCGCAGCAGCTGTCCGGTGGTCAGCAGCAACGTGTGGCCATTGCCCGTGCTGTGGTTTCCGGACCGAAGATTATTCTGGCCGACGAGCCGACCGGTAACCTGGATTCCAAGAACGGACAGGAAGTGATGGAACTGTTGACCGAACTCAATAAGGAAGGGACAACTATTGTGATGGTGACACACAGCCAGCGCGATGCCGGTTTTGCCAGTCGTGTAATTAATTTGTTCGACGGACAGATTGTAGCTTCTATTGCAGAAATGTAAAAATAGTACCTTATGAAACGTGCATGGAAAGGACTGTTTCGAAAAGGAGAGGCCAATGTGGTCAAGATTGTCTGCCTGAGCGTGGGACTGGCCATCGGCCTGGTCATGCTGGCGGAGGTCATTTTCGAACGGTCGTACGATAACTTTCTGCCGGGGTTGAAAGAAACCTACCGGGTGGAAGAACGCTACAAACAGAAAGACACCGACTGGAGAGAGCACGCGCAGACTCCTGGTGCCATCGGACCGGGGTTGCAGCGCTATTGTCCGGCGGTGGAAGTGGCCACCCGTTTTACGGGAATTGGGTCGATGACGCTGACGACGGAAGACCATAAAGAACTGGAGGGGCAGGCTTGGTTTTGCGACAGTACTTTCTTTCGGGTCTTTCCGCGGAAATTGCTGATGGGCGAGGAGCCTTATACGGGGTTGGAAAAGGCCAACAATGCCTATATCTCTTCCAAACTGCTGGAGGTGGCAGGCGAACAGATTATCGGGAAAACATTGTCGTGGAAACAATATCCCGAATTTCATGTGACCGTAGTCGGGGTGTTCGAGGCTTTTCCTGAGAATACCCACCTTCCGCAGATGGATGTACTCATTGCCCTGCCGACCATCGGGCAGGTGGCTTATGATGGAACGAACAACTGGTTAGGAAATGACCGCTACAAGACCTATGTCCGCCTGCGCGAAGGAACTACTCCGGATGACTTAAAGGAAGGCATGGACCGCATGCTGGAAGCGAATCATGTGACGGAAGAACTGTCTCAGTCGGGGACGAATCTTGAATTTTCTCTCCGTCCCGTAGCCGAAATATTCACTTCGTCCGATTACAACCGCATCATGAATATCGTGTTTCTGAGTTTTGCGATTATCATGTTGCTGGTGGCTGTGCTGAACTACATTCTGCTGGTGGTTTCGTCCATGGTGAGCCGTGCCAAGGGAATTGCCACTTACCGTTGCTACGGGGCCGGAAGTGGTGACATTTACCGGATGATTCTTTCGGAATCTTTGTTGCACGGATTGATCAGTCTGGCTTTGGCTGTATTGATTATTTTCGGCTTGCAGGATTTCTTGCAAGAACAGATAGGACACAGTCTGGAGTCGCTTTTCCCTTTGTCTACCGTGTGGGTCTGTTTGGCCGTGACTTTAGGAGTGATTTTGCTTTGCGGAGTGATGCCGGGTTATCTTTATACTCGTATTCCGGTGACTTACGCTTATCGCCGTTACACAGAAAACAAACGGAGGTGGAAATTAGGTTTGCTGTGCTTGCAGTTTGCCTTGACAGCTTTCTTCGTTTGTCTGCTGGCAGTCATCGGTCTGGAGTATCACACGCTGATGAACTTCAATCCGGGATTTGAATACCGGAATACGTTGTATACCAACTTGTCGGGCACCGAGATGGTGGAACGGGAACGTTGTGTGCAGGAATTGAAGAAACTGCCGGAGGTAAAGGCTGTGACCTGGGGCTACCAGCTCCTGTCGGATCATTGCAGTGGGAATAATGTATATAATCCCGAAACAGGAGAAGAATACATGAATATTGCCGACATGTATTATGTAGGTCCCGATTATCACAAGGCTTTCCAGATTCCGGTTATCGAAGGAAACGTATTCACGCCTACGCTGACGGATACCTTGTCACAACAAGTAATGGTCAGCCGTCAGTTTGTGGAACGCATGAAAATGCTGGCCGGATGGACAGGTTCTCCCATCGGGAAGCCAGTGTATATCACCGAACATCGGACAATGGCTACTATCTGTGGGGTGTACGAAGATATTCACTTAGGCTCTCAAGTGATGGAAGAGTATGACGAGCGTCCTACGGTGATGTTCTATCGAAATAAACCTTCGAGCAATTTATACGTAGCCTTGAATCGGATGTCACCTGAAGCGATGAAAGAAGTACAGCAAGTAATCGACCGTACCATTTCCTCCCAACAGTTGAAGGTGTACAGCTTGTCGCTCGAGATGGGAAATCTTTATAATGCCGTGTTGCATGTACGCAACAGTGTGCTCTTTGCCGGCTTGTGTATCCTGATTATAGCCCTGACGGGACTGGTGGCGTATGTGCGCGATGAAGTGTCACGCCGCCGTTCGGAGATTGCCATCCGCCTTATTCACGGAGCTTCCATGGCCGACGTGCAGAAAATCTTCCTGCTCGATTTATTGAAGATAGCTCTTCCGGCTGTAGTGATAGGTGCTTTGTGCGCCTGGAAGGTAGGTGAACAGCTTTTGCAATTGTTTGCTGTCAAGATAAACCTCACGTGGTACCTGTTTGCCGGATGTATCCTTATCGTATGTCTGGTAGTGTGGCTGGTAGCTTTCGGGATGGTATGGAAAGCGGCACGGGCCAATCCAACTGAAAATCTGAAAACAGAATAAATAGAATGTATAACTATAAAAATAAAGGAGATAGAATAATGAAAACCAGAATGAACATACTCACATTGGCTTGTGCCTTGACCTGTTTCAGCTGTATAGGAACTGCTCATACTATTCAGCCGAGTAAAAACTACCAGACGGAAAAACGTTCTTTGGGTGATATACGGGAAGTGTCTACACTTTCTTCCATCGATGTGGTGTATCATCAGACTTCCGGCAGTCCGTATGCAGAAATCTATGCTTCAGACAATGTCATGCCCTATGTGGTACTGAAGGAGTCAAAAGGTGAACTGAGGGTTTATTATCAGGACGGTACCAGCATCCAGGGTGAGAACCGTTGCCGGGTAGATGTATATGCACCCTCTGTCAGTCGTTTTACCACGATGGCTTCCGGTGATATATCTATTCCCAAAGGATTGAAAACACAGGGAGACATACGTTTTCAGACGAATGCCAGCGGTGATATTGAATGCCCTACGGTGCAGTGCAGTAGTTTTCAGTCTGAAATCAATGCCAGTGGTGACATTGATGTACAGCAAGTCAACTGCCAGAAGTTACAGGCCAGTATCAATGCCAGCGGAGATATGACGGTTCACAAAGCCGTATGTCAGCATGCGTCTTTGACCATCAATGCATCCGGCGATTTGATGGTGCCTAATTTGCAATGTCAGGAAGTGGTGACGGCTACGGTCAATGCCAGTGGCGATATGGTCATAAAAGGCAGCTGCCAGGAAGCCGTACTTCGTGACAATGCGTCCGGTGATTTGTCGGCAGATAACCTGAAAGCCGTTAAAGTCGATGCGGCTGTATATGGTTCGGGTGATTTGTCTTGCCGTGCCTCTCGTTCCATTACGGCGAAAACGTATGGTAGCGGAAGTATTAGCTATACCGGTAACCCCTCTCAGGTAGTAACCGAAGGAAACACATCTATAAAAATAAATCTCTCTTTTTAATAGGCAGGGTGAAAAGGCTGTGAAGTCTTTTCACCCTTTTTGTGTAAAAGACTGTTTCTTGTCAAGAGAAGTATTATTCTCTCACTTCCTCAATTTCCATTATTTCCATTACGCCTGCATACTCAGCTGCAAAACCCTCGGAAGAAGGGCCCTGGATGCGGACTTTCAGTTTTGCTGGTATGGCTGTATAGGGTTTTGCATCGGAAGGAAGAGCTGCTTCATAGCGTTTCTTCAGTTCACCCGACTTGTCAACAATCCAATAGGCCGTAGTGTCTGCATCGGGAGTGAAGCTGTAGGCTTCGTGTCCCATGATAAGTTGTCCGTGGAGTACCTGAATGGAGTCGAATAGCTGGATGCTCTGCTCATCAAACAAAGGCATATCTTGTCCCACCTCAACGAAGACTGCTTTCTGGGGATGGGTGTGGAATACCTCGAAATAACGTGCTCCGCTGTTGCTACTCCCCAGCCATGGCAAGTAAAGGGCACGGGTTCGTGCTGACCGCGGTCTGCCAGTTCTTTCGCTGACTTCCCGGTGGGCTCCAGGATGTAGCGGGTTACTCCGGCGCGGTTGGATTTTACTTCACGGAAATCGCAGGTCAGGCTGTCCGCCCAATTCTTATCCATGAAAACACGTGGGTGAGACTGCAGGAACGGGATAAGTGAATGGATGTCCTTGCCCGGTATATCCAATATCTGAATAACCGGGTCCGAAGTTTGTTTGTGGCCATTTTCCATACGTTCTATGCGTGCACCCGGAATAGAAGCGTCGGTGACGATACGTAGGTTTTCGTTGCATTGTGCCCACAGCCGTAAACCAGCTCCCGTGACAGTCTGCCACTGGAAGCCTTCGTATGCTTCTCTGGAGGGGCTTTCGGGGAACACTTCACTTTGTTCCGTTTGAATGTCGGAATCTCCGGCTTGTTTTTTAGAAGACGGATTGCAGGCTGTCAATAGGCAAAGACCTGCCAAAGGGATAAGAATTCTTTTCATGATTAATATTTATAACAAGGTTCTTTTATTGTTGTGAAATCAGGAAGGCCGTGTAAGCAATGTAGCATGCTACTAACAGTCCTCCTTCTATGCGGGTGATGGTCCGTTTCTTGAAGAACCAGCCCACCAGCCAGAACAGGATGGAAGAGCCTACCAGTACAGCCATGTCGATGTTGTTGATGTTTCCCATAGGGAGAGGGGACAGGCTTGCACTACATCCCAATACAAAGAATACATTGAACAGGTTGCTACCGATGACGTTACCAATGGCAATACCCGGATTCTTTTTCAAGGCTGCCGTGACGGAAGTTGCCAGTTCCGGCAAAGAGGTACCTCCGGCCACCAGTGTAAGTCCGATGATAGAATCGCTGACACCTAATGAACGGGCAATACCGCTGGCACCGTCTACAAAAAATTGTCCGCCAAAGATCAATCCGGCCAGTCCTCCTATAATATATAGGGCTGATTTCCATGCCGGCAGTTCCTTCACCTTCTGTTCTTCGCCACCATCTTCGTTTCCGTTGCGGGCGATGGCAAACGTATAACGCATAAAAATAAGGAAGAAACCTAATAGTACCAGTCCGTCTATCCGGCTGATGATGTCCCGGCTTCCTCCGTCGAGTATGCAGTCGTTGGCAAAGCAGGTGAGTACCAGTGCAGAAAGAATGACCAGCGGGATTTCCTTACTCATAGTGCCCTGCCCCACTTGTATGGGGAGAACCAGAGCGGTGCATCCGATAATCATCAACACATTGAAGATATTACTTCCTACCACGTTACCGATGGCCATTTCAGCACTTCCTTGTAGTGAGGAGAGTACGCTGATAACCAGTTCTGGAGCAGAGGTCCCGAAGGCTACAATGGTCAATCCGATAACCAGGTCGGAGATACGAAAACGTTTAGCTACAGAGGCTGCTCCGTCAGTCAGTCCGTTCGCTCCTATTAAAATCAAAGCTAATCCGCCGATTAATAAAAGTAGATTCATCCACATACGATACAGTTTTTAGTCCTTTTCTGTTAGCTGGAACGTTTTTCCGTCTGTACTACGTGTCAGTGTAGCTTCTTTTCCTTTGCCACGCAAATCGAGAATGGTATTCTTGTAACCGTAACCTGAGGCTGTGCGGTACTGCAAGAGTAACATGTATTGTCCGTCCAGACAGACTTCAGCGAGGGCTTCATGCGGATAGAATGCCACAGGGATTTCTGTCTTTTCCTCGGTGAGGAAGGAGGTTTCTATTTTTTATCGGTTCCGTGCGTGTTATAAAGTAGCCGTCCTCTTCTGGATACAATCCAGGAGTCTGCACAGGCTTGCACCTGATAGGTGTCGTCGTCTTCTACGTTCCAGACTGCAATGCCGTCAGGACGCACACGGCGGTCGAGTATGACTTTGGTATCAGGTAAGAACACTTCTACCTTTGAAGAATCAGTTGCAAACACTAAGAAGCCGGCTTGGGTTGCCTGGCTGTCGGTGGAAGAGAGTACTTTTTGTCCTGTCTCAAAAATCCGGATGTCTTTTTGTAATACGTCCGACCAGGTGTATCCCGTAGAAGCCTTGTCTGTTCCAACTAAAGGTGCTGATTCCGGCTGGCGTACATATTTTATCTGATAATCGGCCCCTTTCCGGAGGGTGAGAGTGTCTTGTTGTAAAGACAGGATGGCCAGTGTATCTGAGAATGAAATTGTCTGTCCGTTTCCGATGCTTTTTCCGTTCAGAATGAGCTGTCCGTCCGGCAGAAGTTGCCAGCTTTCATATTGCAGAGTGGCTATGCCGATGGAGGAGGCTTTTCCTTCCTTGGCCAGTGTCATTCCTTGTACGAAGTTGGATGAAGGAGGAAGTATTTCTGTCCAGTTACCCAACAAGTCTGTTTCATTTACAGCAGTTTTTGGACTGCATGCTATCAAACCTCCCAAAAAGAGAAGGTGAAGGCAGATTTGTTTCATTTGTTTTTTCATGGTGATATGTTTTTGTTTATAATGCAGTGGTATAGGCTTATACTGCATATATCACAACTCTTTTATGGTTACAGTAAGTGCAAATATACAAATTACTTAAGTTTCTAAGGTAATAACGGTTTATAGGTTATAAAAATGCACGATTCTCCTCCTTTTTTGCATGATTAATAGTTGTATGTGATACACTAATTCCCTATCTTTGCATCAAACGTTAACATATAAAGTATATGAGAAACAGAATCCTGTCTTTGTTATTCTTACTTCCGTTTATTTCGGAATCAGTGTCTGCCGCGTGGTGGAAGAAAAAGATTATGTAGCTTATTTGTTTACTTATTTTACGGGGAATCATATCAGTGAAGAAGCCGTATGTTATGGGGTAAGTATGGATGGATATACCTATTATGCCCTGAATAATAACAAACCGGTGCTTGATTCAAAAGTAATCAGCTCTACCGGTGGCGTGCGCGACCCTCATATCCTGAGAGGAGAAGACGGTCAGACTTTTTATATGGTACTGACCGATATGGTATCGGACAATGGTTGGGATTCAAACCGCGCGATGGTACTGCTGAAATCTACGGACTTGGTAAACTGGTCGCATTCTGTCATTAATATGCAGAAACGTTATCCGGGACAGGAAAAACTGAAACGTGTATGGGCTCCTCAGACTATTTATAATAAGGAGGTTGGAAAGTACATGGTATACTGGTCCATGCAGTATGCTGGTGGGGTAGACGTAATTTATTATGCGTATGCCAATGAAGATTTTACGGACTTGGAAGGAGAACCGAAACCTCTTTTTATCCCGAAGGACAAAAAGTCTTGTATAGACGGTGATATCGTGTATAAAGACGGGGTATACCATCTTTTCTATAAAACGGAAGGACACGGTAACGGTATTAAAGTGGCAACCACTCGTTCGCTGACTTCCGGAGAATGGGAAGAACAACCGGACTATAAACAGCAGACAAAGGAAGCGGTGGAAGGAGCCGGTACGTTCAAACTGATTGGACAGGACAAGTACATTCTGATGTACGATGTATACATGAAGGGAGCTTATCAGTTCACGGAAACAACCGACTTGAAAAACTTCAAAGTGATAGATCATGCGGTGAAGATGAATTTCCATCCTCGTCATGGTACCATCATTCCTATTACCCGTGCAGAATTGAAACGCATTACAGACAAATGGGGAAAACCGGGCTGAACTGGGTGAACTGCCGGTAAATCCGGTATTGCCGGGATTCCATGCAGACCCTGAAGTGCTGTATTCACAGAAACTCAACGTTATTACATTTATTCTACTACAGACGGACAACCGGGATGGGGAGGATGGTATTTTACCGTATTCTCTTCGGCTGACTTGAAAGACTGGACTTACGAAGGAGTGATGCTGGATTTACGTTCTCCGCAGGTCCCATGGGCGAATGGAAATGCCTGGGCACCGGCTATTGAAGAGAAACTGATTGATGGAAAATATAAATATTTCTTCTATTATAGCGGTAACCCGAACGATGATTCAGGCAAGAAGATTGGAGTCGCTGTGGCAGATTCACCTGTAGGACCTTTCAAGGATATGGGCAAACCGATTATTACAGATTCTCCGGTCGGACACGGACAGCAGATTGATGTGGATGTGTTTACCGATCCGGTTTCCGGTAAATCTTACTTGTACTGGGGTAATGGCTATATGGCCGGCGCTGAACTGAACGATGACATGGTGTCTATCAAAAAGGAAACATTGAAGGTGATGACTCCGAAAGGGGGTACGTTGAAAGATTATGCGTATCGTGAAGCGCCATACGTGTTCTATCGTCAGGGATTGTACTATTTCTTGTGGTCGGTAGATGATACGGGTTCAGCGAACTATCATGTGGCATACGGTACATCGGATTCTCCATTAGGCCCGATTAAGGTAGCTAAGGACCCGGTTGTAATGATACAAGACCCGTCGAAAGAAATTTACGGTACGGCACATAATTCTGTACTCCGTAAACCGGGCACTGATGAATGGTATATCGTGTACCATCGTATCAATAAAAAATTACCTGGATAAAGATAAAGGTCCTGGCGTACACCGCGAAGTTTGTATCGACCGGATGGAATTCAATGCGGACGGTACGATTCAGCGTGTAAAAGTTTCCAAATAATAATCTTAAACACCACCTTCTTACCTATGAAACACCTGACACATTTGGCTGCCTTATGTGCTTGCCTTACTAGTTTCCCTGTATCGGCTCACGTACAGGAAGTGATGAATGAACCGGATTCGGTATATCTGTTTTCGTATGCTACTGTGAACGATGCGGGCCGTAGTGGGCTGAAGCTGGCTTGGAGTACAAATGAGGCACGCTGGTTTAGCATTGGTAACGGATATGGATATGTGAAATGTGATTACGGCGCCTGGGGAGCAGAGAAACGCATGTTTAATCCTCATCTGGTGCGGGATGAAAAAGGAGTATGGCACTGCTTCTGGCAGCTGAACGAGAGCGGAAAAGAATGGGGGCATGCCACTTCGCCGGATTTGATGAAGTGGAATCCGCAGACTTACTATATGCAGCCGGCTCGGGAAGGTGAACAGGTTCCGGCCGTTAAACGAGGAGGTGAGACGCGCAAGAAAGCGGTAGTGGAAGGTGTATTGGAACAAGGATATGTGCAGAAAGTGGCCTGGGAAGACGTGGACCGTCTGTTGAAGTTCGTGGACTACCGGGCCTACAGAGACCAGTTGCACAATGAGCGTATAGAACAGGATGCACAACGTTTTGCCGGACTGGCTCCTGTATCCTTGCAATTGACGGTACGCCCGGAAGAGGCGAAGCCTATCAGTGATAAATTGATTGGTATTTTCTTTGAAGATATTAATTACGGAGCTGATGGTGGACTTTATGCGGAACTGGTACAGAATCGTGACTTTGAGTATTCTCCGAAGGACAATGCACATCAGGGATTTGACAGTGGCTATGCCTGGAGTGTATGGGAGAACGGGCAGTCGTCGGCTGTGAAGGTGTCAACTGAAAATCCTTTGCATGAGAACAATCCGCATTATGTTGTATTGCAGGCTAAGCTGGGAATGGCCCTCCGTAATCCAGGCTTTGATGGAATTACGTTGAAGAAAGGAGAAAAGTATGATTTCTCTGTCTTTTCTCGTATGCCTGAAGGAAGCAAAGGTGGAAAAGTAATCGTACGCTTGCTGGATAATGAGGGAAAGGAAGTGGCGAAATCTTCTGTACGGGTAGCAGCCGGAAAATGGAAAAAGCAGTTGGCTGTATTGACGGCTCAGACTGATGTGGATGCAGCTGTGCTTTCAGTGGAACCGGAAGTGACGGGAGAATTACATCTGGATATGGTTTCCTTGTTCCCTCAAGAGACTTTCAAGGGGCGTAAAAACGGATTGAGAGCTGACTTGGCACAGACGTTGGCCGATTTGCATCCGCGCTTTGTACGTTTCCCGGGCGGTTGTGTGGCACATGGAAACGGAATTGATAATATTTATCGCTGGAAAAACTCAGTGGGTCCGCTGGAAGCCCGTAAACCGATGGGGAACTTGTGGGGGTATCATCAGACATTAGGTTTGGGATACTTTGAGTATTTCCAGTTCTGTGAAGATATAGGAGCAGAGCCTCTTCCAGTGCTGGCGGCCGGTGTTCCATGTCAGAATTCAGCTTGTATTCCGGGAAAACCTTTGAGCGGCGGACAGCAGGGAGGTATTCCCATGGAAGAGATGGATGCATACGTGCAGGATATTCTGGACCTGATAGAATATGCCAATGGTGACCCGAAAAAGAATAAATGGGCAAAGATGCGTGCAGAAGCAGGCCATCCGAAACCTTTCAACTTGAAATATATCGGCATTGGAAACGAAGATTTGATTACGCCTATTTTGAGGAACGTTTTGAGATGATTTCAAGGCAGTGAAAGAAAAGTATCCGGAAATTACGATGATTGGTACGGTCGGTCCTTTCTATGAAGGTACGGATTATGAAGCCGGATGGAAGTTTGCTACGCGCCTGAATGTGCCGATGGTGGATGAACATTATTATAATACACCGGGCTGGTTTATAAATAATCAGGATTATTACGACCGTTATGACCGTACAAAACCTAAAGTGTATTTAGGAGAGTACGCCGCACATTTGCCGGGACGTCCCAATAACATTGAAACAGCTTTGGCTGAGGCGCTGTATCTGACTTCGGTAGAACGTAATGGTGACATCGTGTCAATGACTTCTTATGCGCCTTTGTTGGCCAAGGAAGGACACACTCAGTGGAACCCCGATTTGATTTATTTCAATAACCGTGAGGTGAAACCTACCGTAGGTTATTACACCCAGCAGCTTTACGGACAGAATTCCGGAGATACTTACTTGCCTGCCGACCGGAAAATAGACAATCCTCGTCAGGATGTGCAGAAACGTATCGGTACTTCTGTGGTACGTGACAGTAAGACGGGAGATTGGATTGTGAAGCTGGTGAACTTGTTGCCAGTTCCGGTAAAGACGAAAGTGGAAGGCTTGACGCAAACTGAAAATGGAAAAGCAGTTTTGCAGGTCTTGAGTGGAAAACCTACCGACAAAAATGCACGACCGGTGAAGAAAGATGTATCCGTGACAGAATTGTCGCAGTATGAAATGCCGGCTTATTCTTTGAGCGTGATTCGTATAAAGTCGGACGAAATGACAAAATAACACTGCTTTTGAATGATTTTTAGGTTATAATTGATTGATTTCTATTTCTACGGTTTGGTGGTAAGTCTCTATTTTTGTAAAAGAGAAAAATGAATACCATGAATAAATTATTGAGAAAATTGTCATTAGGGGTGGTTTGTCTTTTGATGACGGCTTTTATCTGCTCGTGTCAAAGTGCGCAAACCGGTGGAACGTTTTGAAGTGGGGAAAAATACGTTCCTGTTAAATGGAAAGCCTTTTGTGGTGAAAGCTGCGGAGGTGCATTATCCGCGTATTCCGGAACCTTATTGGGAACAGCGTATCCTTTCTTGTAAGGCTTTGGGCATGAATACCCTTTGTCTGTATGTGTTCTGGAACTTGCATGAACAGCAGCCGGGTAAGTTTGATTTTCCGGAAATAAAGATATTGCCAAATTCTGCCGCTTGGCACAGAAGCATGGAATGTACGTTATTGTACGTCCGGGTCCGTATGTATGTGCAGAATGGGAAATGGGTGGATTGCCCTGGTGGCTGTTGAAGAAAGACGATGTGCAGTTGCGTACGCTGGATCCTTATTATATGGAACGTGTTGGTATTTTCATGAATGAAGTAGGCAAGCAGTTGGCTGACTTGCAGATTTCTCGTGGTGGAAATATTATTATGGTGCAGGTAGAGAACGAATATGGCTCGTATGGAATAGATAAACCGTATGTGTTGGCCATTCGTGATTTGGTGAAAAAAGCCGGCTTTACAGATGTGCCTCTTTTCCAGTGTGACTGGAGCTCTAACTTCACTAACAATGCACTGGATGATTTGTTGTGGACCGTAAACTTTTGGTACAGGAGCCAATATTGACGAGCAGTTCAAGAAACTGAAATCGTTGCGTCCGGAAACTCCGATGATGTGTAGTGAATTCTGGAGCGGCTGGTTCGACCACTGGGGCCGGAAGCACGAGACTCGTGATGCGGCTACAATGGTGAGCGGTATTAAAGATATGTTGGATCGTAATATTTCTTTCAGTCTTTATATGACACACGGAGGAACTACCTTTGGCTGGTGGGGTGGTGCCAACAATCCGGCTTACTCGGCTATGTGCAGCTCATACGATTATGATGCACCTATCAGTGAAGCAGGATGGACTACTCCGAAATATTTCCAGTTGCGTGACTTGCTGAAACAGTATCTTCCGGAAGGAGAAACTTTGCCGGAACCTCCTGCTCAGTATCCGGTGATTTCCGTACCGGCCATTACAGAATGGGAAGTCGCACCCTTGTTCGATAATCTGCCTCAGGCTAAACAGTCGGAAGATATTAAGCCTATGGAACAGTTTGATCAGGGTTGGGGAAGTATTTTGTATCGTACGACATTGAAAGAAGATGTAAAAGGTATTTTGCATATTGATGAAGTACACGACTGGGCACAGGTATTTGCTGATGGAAAATTGTTGGGCCGCTTGGACCGTCGTCGTGGTGAATTCACTTTGCCGCTGAAAGAAACTTTGAAAAAAGGTACACGCCTGGATATTCTGGTAGAAGCCATGGGACGTGTGAACTTTGACAAATCAATTCATGACCGGAAAGGTATTACGAACAAAGTGGAAGTGGTAAGCGGTGAACAGGTGAAGGAACTGAAAGGTTGGGAAGTATACAACTTGCCTCCGTTCTATGAATTTGTCAGCCAGAAAAATTACCAGGCAGGCAAGCCGGTTGACGGACCTGCATATTATAAAGCTACCTTCCGTTTGGATAAGACAGGTGATACTTTCCTGGATATGCAGACTTGGGGAAAAGGTATGGTTTGGGTGAATGGACATGCCATGGGACGTTTCTGGGAAATCGGTCCGCAGCAAACTTTGTATATGCCGGGTTGCTGGTTGAAAGAAGGAGAGAATGAAATTATTGTGCTCGACCTGAAGGGACCGGCTGAAGCAAAAGTGGCTGGCGTAGAAAAACCGATTTTGGATATGCTGCGTGAAAAAGCACCGGAAACTCATCGTAAAGACGGACAGAACCTGAACTTGAAAGCTGAAAAAGTAGTAAATGCAGGTACTTTCAAAGCTGGAAACGGCTGGCAGGAAGTACGTTTTGCGCAGCCTGCAGCAGGACGCTATTTCTGTCTGGAAGGTACTTCTAACTATGAAGGAAACAATATCGCAGCCATTGCAGAGTTAGATGTGCTGGATAATAACGGAAAGCCTGTTTCTCGTGAGAACTGGAAGATTGTGTATGCCGACAGTGAAGAAACACGTAGTGGAAACCGCACGGCAGATAAAGTCTTCGACTTGCAGGAAAGTACTTTCTGGCAGACGGTAGACAATACCGCTTATCCTCATCAGATTGTCATAGATTTAGGTAAGGAATATAATGTGACCGGTTTCCGGATGTTGCCTCGTGCAGAAGCCGTGCACCAGGTTTGATAAAGGATTACAAAGTATATGTAAAGAAATCTGACTTTACGTATTGACTTTCAGTTCGTATTAAGACTTAAGGTATTAAAAGGTGGAAATATCCCATGGACGGTGAGTCTGTGGGATATTTTTTTGTCCGTAGAAAATAAAAATAAACTCATTCTGCTTTCTTTATGGCATTTTTTTACGAACTTTGCCGTCCAATATGAAACAGGTATGCAGGGAATACTTGCATGTGACAAATTTGATAAGATGAATAAGCCAAAAGCTGTATTTAGAGAAATAAACGAGAGCTATACGCTACAGGAGGCCATAGCTGAAGCAAAAACGTTGCTTGAATTGTAAGAATCCTTCTTGCAAGAAAGGATGTCCGATAGAAAATCATATCCCGGAGTTCATTCATGAATTGTCAAAAGGCAATATGGGAAATGCCATGGCAATCATTAATGAGAAGAGTAACCTGCCGGCTATTTGTGGTCGTGTCTGTCCGCATGAAAAGCAGTGTCAGGGGCATTGTGTATTGTACCCGAAAGGGAAGGGAATAGAAATCGGTAAGCTGGAACGCTTTGTGGCCGATTTTGATACGGAAATGAAACTGATTCGCGAAAAACTACCTCAGAAGACACGGGGAAAGGTTGCCGTGATTGGTTCGGGACCTGCCGGACTGACCGTAGCCGGAGACTTGGCTCGTCAGGGTTTTAACGTGACAATTTTTGAGAGCCAGGCAGAACCGGGTGGGGTGTTGATGTATGGCATTCCGGAATATCGCCTTCCCAAACAGGTGGTTCGTCAGGAAATTGAGAAGATTGAAGCACTGGGGGTGACTTTTCTGTTGAACTGTGTGGTAGGAAAGCAGCTGAACATCGATGATATTTTTGCGCAGGGATACGATGCTATTTTTATTGGTTCAGGTACGGCTCTGCCCAAATCATTGGATATTCCGGGGGCCGGATTGCGTGGAGTGATTCAGGCGACTTATCTGTTGCATATGGCCAATATCTATAATGAAGGCACTGTTGGCCGTGATAAGGTGCCGGTTATCGAAGGAGAGCACGTGGCAGTGATGGGATGCGGAAATGTAGCCATGGATGCGGCCCGTACGGCCGTACGTATGGGAGCGGCCAGTGTGACCATTGTGTATCGACGTACGGAAGCCGATATGCCCGCTATACAGGCAGAATATCAGGCTGCCTTGCAGGAAGGTGTGAAATTCTTATGGCAGACTTCCACGACAGAGTTCCTTGGAAATGAAGACGGGAAGGTTGTCGGACTACGTGCCAATACGCCGGAGGGAGTCAAGGAGTATGCTTTCGATCGCATTTGCCTGGCTGTGGGTTCACGTCCGGCCAGTCGGATTGTGTCGACTACGGAAGGCATAGAAACCGATGATAACGGGTATGTACTGGTGAAAGAACGTCCTTTCGGTATGACAAGCCGTAAAGGAGTATTTGCCGGAGGTGATGTGGTGCATCGTCCGCAAACGGTAGTGATGGCTATGAAAGCAGCAAAGAGCGTGGCAGTGGGTATCGCACAGTATGTCGATGCTGTAAAATTGCTGAGTGAATAACCTAATTATAAAAATAAAATACTAAAGTTTAAGGACTATGCCCTGATAACTCAGGAAAAAGCATTAATTTCGCGAATTCAAATGAAACTTTAGAATTTAGATACCAAAAAAACTTTACGATAATGATGGAACTTGATTTACTCACGGCTGTATCACCGATTGACGGTCGCTACAGAAGCAAAGCAGGAACTTTGGCTGCTTATTTTTCAGAATATGCGCTCATGAAGTATCGTGTGCGGGTGGAAATTGAATATTTCATCACTTTGTGTGAATTGCCTTTGCCGCAGCTGGCGTCATTTGATATGACTCGTTTTGAGTCTCTTCGTGATATCTACCGTAATTTCTCTGAAGGAGATGCTGCACGTATCAAGGAAATTGAAAGTGTGACAAATCACGATGTGAAAGCTGTTGAGTATTTCATCAAGGAACAGTTTGATAAACTGGGTGGACTGGAACCTTATAAAGAGTTCATTCACTTCGGACTGACTTCACAGGATATCAATAACACTTCAGTTCCTTTGTCTATCAAGGATGCGTTGGAAGAAGTCTATTATCCGCAGATTCAGAAACTGATTGACCAGTTGACTGCCTACGCAGAAGAATGGAAAAATATTCCGATGCTGGCAAAGACTCACGGGCAGCCTGCTTCTCCTACTCGTCTGGGCAAGGAAATCATGGTTTTTGCTTATCGTCTGAACCGTCAGCTGGCTGTATTGAAGGCTTGTCCGTTGACTGCGAAATTTGGTGGAGCACCGGGAATTACAATGCACATCACGTGGCTTATCCGGATTTTGACTGGAAGGCTTTCGGTAATAAGTTCGTTGCTGAAAAATTAGGTTTGGAACGTGAAGAATATACTACACAGATTTCAAATTACGACGGACTGGGTGCCATCTTCGATGCAATGAAGCGTATCAATACCATCATGATTGACATGAACCGTGACTTCTGGCAGTATATTTCCATGGAGTATTTCAAGCAGAAAATCAAAGCGGGTGAGGTCGGCTCAAGTGCCATGCCGCATAAGGTGAACCCGATTGACTTTGAGAATGCAGAAGGTAACCTGGGAATGGCCAATGCAATATTGGAGCATCTTTCTTCCAAATTGCCGGTCTCTCGTTTGCAGCGTGACTTGACGGACTCTACAGTGTTGCGTAATATCGGTGTTCCTTTCGGACATACGGTGATTGCCATCCAGAGCTCACTGAAAGGTCTTGGAAAATTGCTGTTGAATGAACATAAAATCTATGAAGATCTCGATAATTGCTGGAGCGTAGTGGCTGAAGCTATTCAGACGATTTTGCGCCGTGAAGCTTATCCACATCCGTATGAAGCGTTGAAAGCGCTGACTCGTACGAACCAGGCTATTACAGAAGCTTCAATCAAAGATTTTATTGAAACACTGAACGTCAGCGAGGATATTAAAAAAGGAATTGCGTGCGATTACTCCGCACAACTATACTGGAGTCTAACTTTAAAAAATAAATATCGCCCGAGAGGGTGTTGAGTATTAATATTAGCATTAAACAAAAAAATTATGGCAGAAAAAGAATTCAGACAAGATGGCGAAAACAGCCAGTCTGGCCGCGATGGTTACAAGTCTTACAACAGAGAAGGATATAACAAATATGGTAGAGGCGAGAAAAGCAACAGCTACGGTCGCCGTCCGTATAACAACAATAGAGAAGGGGGAGAAGGTTATCGTTCTTCTTATAATCCTCGCTTTAATAATGGAGAGGACCGTCCGCAGAGAGGTGGTTACGGTAATCGCCCGCAGCGTTCATACGGAAACCGCTCCTACAATAATGAAGGAGGAGAGCAGCGTTCTTCTTACAATCCTCGTTTCAACAACAATAATGGTGGACGTCCGCAGCGTGCATACACTCCTCGTTTCAACAACAACCAGGAAGGAGGAGAACAGCGTTCATATCGCCCGCGCTTTAATAATGCACAACAGGGTGGAGAACAGCGTCCGTATCGTCCTCGTTTTAACAACAATGGCGGACAGCAGGGTGGATATGTCGTCCACAGGGAGGTTACCGTCCGCGTACTGCCGACTACAACCCGAATGCAAAATATAGTATGAAGAAGCAGATCGAGTACAAAGAACTGCTGACTGATCCGGATGAGCCGATTCGTTTGAACAAGTTCCTTGCGAATGCAGGTATCTGCTCTCGTCGTGAAGCGGATGAGTTTATCACTGCAGGAGTAGTATCTGTAAATGGTGAAATCGTAACGGAACTGGGTACAAAGGTGAAGCGTTCGGATGAGGTGAAGTTCCACGATCAGCCGGTAAATATTGAGCGTAAGGTATATGTACTGCTTAATAAACCGAAAGATTGCGTAACGACTTCGGATGACCCGCAGGAACGTAAGACGGTGATGGATTTCGTGAAAGGTGCTTGCAAGGAGCGTATCTATCCGGTAGGACGTCTGGACCGTAATACCACAGGTGTACTGCTGTTGACAAATGACGGTGACTTGGCATCGAAACTGACTCATCCTAAGTTCTTGAAGAAGAAAATTTATCATGTATACTGCGACAAGAATGTGACAAAGGCAGACTTGGATCAGATTGTACAGGGTATTACACTGGATGATGGTGAAATCCATGCTGATGCTATCAGCTACGCGTCGGATACAGACAAGTCGCAGGTGGGTATTGAAATTCACTCTGGAAAGAACCGTATCGTACGTCGTATTTTCGAATCGCTGGGCTATCGTGTGATTAAGCTGGACCGTGTGTACTTTGCGGGATTGACCAAGAAGGGATTGCGTCGCGGTGACTGGCGTTACCTCACAGAACAGGAAGTGGCCATGCTTCGTATGGGATCTTTTGAATAATGATAAATATAGCAGAACACAGGGATACACGGAAACGGAGCATCCCTGTGTTTTTAGATTAATTGATAAAACATAGAATCAAAATGGAAACAATTCGTAGAACAAAAATTGTTGACCTGCTGAAGCGTGAAGATTTTGGCGCGATGGTCAATGTGAAAGGTTGGGTGCGTACTCGCCGTGGTAGCAAACAGGTAAACTTTATTGCATTGAATGATGGTTCTACTATAAATAATGTGCAGATTGTAGTCGACTTAGCTAATTTTGATGAAGAGTTGCTGAAGTTGATTACAACGGGTGCATGTCTGAGCGTGAATGGAGAACTGGTAAAATCGGTAGGCTCCGGACAGGCAGCAGAAATTCAGGCACGTGAGATTGAAGTATTGGGTACTTGTGACAATACTTATCCATTGCAGAAAAAAGGACATTCAATGGAGTTCTTGCGTGAGATTGCTCACTTGCGTCCTCGTACGAATACGTTTGGTGCAGTGTTCCGTATCCGTCATAACATGGCTATTGCGATTCATAAGTTCTTCCATGAAAGAGGTTTCTTCTATTTCCACACTCCTCTGATTACAGCATCAGACTGTGAAGGTGCCGGACAGATGTTCCAGGTTACGACCATGAACCTCTATGATTTGAAGAAAGATGAAAACGGTTCTATTATTTATGATAATGACTTCTTCGGAAAGCAGGCAAGTCTGACAGTTTCCGGACAGTTGGAAGGTGAATTGGCTGCTACTGCTTTGGGAGCAATTTATACATTCGGACCGACATTCCGTGCGGAAAATTCAAATACACCGCGTCATTTGGCTGAGTTCTGGATGATTGAACCGGAAGTAGCTTTCAATGACATCAATGACAACATGGATTTGGCAGAAGAATTCATCAAATACTGTGTACAGTGGGCATTGGACAACTGTTATGACGATGTGAAGTTCTTGAACGATATGTTTGATAAGGGCTTGATTGAACGTCTGCAGGGGGTATTGAAGGAATCATTTGTACGTCTGCCTTATACAGAAGGTATCAAGATTCTGGAAGAAGCAGTAGCTAATGGACATAAGTTTGAATTCCCGGTTTACTGGGGCGTGGATTTGGCTTCAGAACACGAACGCTTCCTGGTGGAAGAGCACTTCAAACGTCCGGTTATCTTGACCGATTATCCGAAAGAAATCAAGGCGTTCTATATGAAACAGAACGAAGATGGCAAGACTGTACGTGCTATGGATGTGCTGTTCCCGAAGATTGGCGAAATTATCGGAGGTTCAGAGCGTGAAGCAGATTATGACAAACTGCTGACTCGTATTCAGGAACTGAATATCCCGATGAAGGATATGTGGTGGTATCTGGATACCCGTAAGTACGGTTCATGTCCTCATTCTGGATTCGGATTAGGCTTTGAACGTCTGCTGTTGTTTGTAACGGGCATGGCCAATATCCGCGACGTGATACCGTTCCCGCGTACACCGCGTAATGCTGAATTCTAAAAGAGAATTGTATACAGGAAAAAGTCATTCCATGCGGGATGACTTTTTTTGTGTGTTTGCGATAGAAAAATGTACATAAAATGCGTGATTCTCAAATTATTTTATAATTTTGTAGGTACCTGATAGGTAATTCTAATACTTTTAGTTATGAAAATACGTTATTTTTTTCTGGTAGCATTTCTAATGCTCTTTAGCTGTCGGCAATTCGATGGCCCAGGCTGTGCAGGAGAAGACTCCCGTCAATTTGCAGGGAGTTTGGCAGATGTGTTTCTATCGTTCTAATTCTCCGGATATACCGGGTGAACTTAAGACAAGTAATTCCTTGAAGATTCTTTCTGACGACGGACGCTTTATCAATTTGTTGATGATGCAGACGGGAGCCGTTATTTTGGGATATGGAACTTATGAGATGAATAGTGAAGGAGTATATACGGAATGTGTGGAGAAAAATGTGCATCTTCCTCAATTGAATGGAAAGAAAAATGAAATGCACTTTGATTTGAAAGAAAACGGTACGTTGATGTATGTGAAGTATTTCCTGGAGAGCGATGCCAACGGGAATAAGATTGATTCCTGGTGTCATGAAATCTGGAAGAAAGTAGAGATGTCACCGGTTTATCCGGGCGATGAGTTACGTTGACGGAAATGAGATAATAAACCGGGAAAAGGCCGTTGCGACAGGATGTCCGTAACGGCCTTTCCTTGTTTTATGGCATTAAAGTGTGATTCATAATCAATCGGTTATCCCGCGAAAAAAGCTTAAATCTTTGTCGGTTAAAAGAAAACCGTACCTTTGTAAGCCGATTATTATCAACTAGTGATAAATTTTTAATTCTGAGTGCTTTATCCTTCTTTGTCCGGGAAGAATAGGGAGGTAGGAATTTGTTTTTTAGTAGTTAACATTTTAAAAAAGATTTAAGAGTGGATACTTTAAGTTACAAGACCATTTCTGCAAACAAGGAAACAGCAACTAAAGAATGGGTTGTTGTGGATGCTACCGATCAGGTTGTAGGCCGTCTCGGTGCGAAAGTTGCAAAGTTGTTGAGAGGTAAGTACAAACCTAACTTCACCCCTCACGTAGACTGCGGTGATAACGTAATTATCATCAATGCAGACAAAGTGAAATTTACAGGTAAGAAAATGACCGACAAGGTTTACCTGAGCTATACCGGCTATCCTGGTGGCCAGCGTGAGATTACTCCGGCTCGTCTGTTGGCGAAACCGAATGGCGCTGAAAAATTGATGAAAAGAGTAGTAAAAGGTATGCTTCCTAAGAATCGTCTGGGAGCTAAGTTGCTGGGTAACTTGTATGTTTACGAAGGAAGTGAACACAAACACGAAGCCCAGACCCCGAAAGTAATTGATATTAATTCACTTAAATAATAAAGAATGGAAGTAGTAAATGCATTAGGCAGACGTAAAAGCGCAGTAGCTCGCGTTTTCGTAAGCGAAGGTACAGGAAAGATTACTATTAACAAGAGAGACCTTGCACAGTACTTTCCATCAACTATTCTGCAGTATGTAGTTAAACAGCCGTTGAACAAATTGGAAGTGGCTGAAAAATATGATATCAAAGTTAACTTGTGCGGTGGTGGTTTCACTGGTCAGTCTCAGGCTTTGCGTCTGGCTATCGCTCGTGCACTGGTTAAAATCAATCCGGAAGATAAGAAGGCTCTTCGTTCTGAAGGTTCATGACTCGCGATTCTCGTTCTGTTGAACGTAAGAAACCGGGACGTCCGAAAGCACGTCGTAGATTCCAGTTCAGTAAACGTTAACGAGGGGACAAGTTGGATAAGGGACAAGTTAGCAAGGTGGTTCACTCGGTGGGTCTGTCCTTGTTGCCTCGTCAACTGATACCTCGTCACCTAAAGAAGCGTTTAGTATCTAAACTGTCAGGATTCTTCCTGCAAGCTCTTGTCGGAAAGACTACCGGGCAGTTGGTTCAATAAACAAAAAGAAGTAAACGATTAAAATTAAAAACAATGTCAAGAGTAAATTTTGATACATTATTGGAGGCTGGTTGCCACTTCGGACACCTTAAAAGAAAGTGGAACCCTGCAATGGCTCCTTATATTTTCATGGAACGCAACGGTATTCATATCATCGATTTGAACAAAACTGTTGCTAAAGTTGAAGAAGCTGCTGAAGCTTTGAAACAAATCGCAAAATCAGGAAAGAAAATCCTGTTCGTTGCTACTAAGAAACAAGCTAAACAAGTTGTAGCTGAGAAAGCTGCTTCTGTAAATATGCCGTACGTAATCGAACGTTGGCCGGGTGGTATGTTGACTAACTTCCCGACAATCCGTAAGGCTGTGAAGAAAATGGCTACTATCGACAAATTGACAAACGATGGTACTTACTCAAACTTGTCAAAGAGAGAAGTTCTTCAGATTTCTCGTCAGCGTGCTAAGTTGGAAAAGAACTTGGGTTCTATCGCTGATTTGACTCGTCTGCCGTCTGCATTGTTCGTAGTAGACGTATTGAAAGAAAACATCGCAGTTCGTGAAGCTAACCGTCTGGGTATTCCTGTATTTGCTATCGTAGATACTAACTCAGATCCTTCAAACATCGATTTCGTAATTCCGGCAAACGATGACGCTACTAAATCAGTAGAAGTTATCTTGGATGCTTGCTGCGCTGCAATGGCAGAAGGCTTGGAAGAAAGAAAAGCTGAAAAGGTAGATATGGAGCTGCTGGTGAAAATGCACCGAAAGCTGCTAAGAAAAAAGCTACCAAAGCTCGCATGGATAAAGCTGAAGAAGATGCAATCAACGCATCTAAGGCTGCTGCGTTCATGAGCAAGGATGAAGAAGAAGCTTAATCAATAAAGTAAGTTGAGAATTGAAAATTGAAAATTGGGAAAACTGTATTCTCAATTCTCAATTCTCAATTCTCAACTTTGTTTTTAAGAACATTACTAACTCAAATAAAGATATTATTATGGCTGTAAGTATGGCTGATATCACCAAGCTTCGTAAAATGACTGGAGCTGGTATGATGGACTGTAAGAACGCTTTGGCAGAATCAGAAGGCGATTTCGACAAAGCAATGGAAATTATCCGTAAAAAAGGACAGGCTGTAGCTGCAAAACGTTCTGACCGTGAAACTTCAGAAGGTTGCGTGTTGGCAAAATCAACTGGTGACTACGCTGCAATGATTGCTTTGAAGTGTGAAACTGACTTCGTTGCAAAGAACGCAGATTTCGTAGCATTGACTCAGGCTATCCTGGATGCTGCTATCGCTAATAAGTGCCAGACTTTGGATGAAATCAAGCTTTGCCTATGGGTAACGGTACTATTGCTGATGCAATTGTAGAACGTAGTGGTATCACTGGTGAAAAGACTGAATTGGATGGTTTCAATTTCGTATCAGGTGCTTGCACTGCTGTTTACAACCACATGAATAAGAATCAGCTTTGTACAATCGTTGCATTCAACAAAGAATGCGATGCTCAGGTAGCTCATGAAATCTGTATGCAGATTGCTGCCATGAACCCGATTGCAATTGATGAAGCTGGTGTTCCTGAATCTGTAAAACAGGAAGAAATCAATGTAGCTATTGAAAAGACTAAGGCTGAACAGGTACAGAAAGCTGTTGAAGCTGCTTTGAAGAAAGCTGGTATCAATCCTTCTCACGTAGATAGCGAAGAGCACATGGAAAGCAACATGGCTAAGGGATGGATTACTGCTGAAGATGTAGCTAAAGCTAAAGAAATCAAGGAAAAAGTAGCTGCAGAAAAAGCTGCTAACTTGCCTGAGGCTATGATTGAAAATATCGCAAAAGGCCGTCTGGGTAAATTCTTGAAAGAAGTTTGCTTGCTGAAACAGGAAAGCATCATGGATCCGAAGAAGACTGTTGCTGATGTATTGAAAGCTGCTGATCCGGAACTGGCTGTTGCAGACTTCAAACGTTTCACTTTGCGTGCTGAATAATTTATTAGGATGCAATATTCTTTCGGGCGTGCCTTTTGGTACGCCCGATTTGTTTTACGGTTACTTGGTTCAAGTAGCCGTTTTTTTATTGATTATTATCAGGAAAAGTAATCTTCCAAGCAGGATTATTTTGTATTTTTGCTGTCGGAAAACATAGAATGGAATTCTAACTTTTAAACAAAATAGATTATGGCAAAGAAAGCGCTTTTAATGATTCTGGACGGTTGGGGTTGTGGCGACCGTCAAAAAGATGATGTAATCTTCAATACTCCGACTCCTTACTGGGACAGTCTGTTGGCTAACTATCCTCATTCACAGCTGCAGGCCAGCGGTGAAAATGTAGGTTTGCCTGACGGCCAGATGGGTAACTCGGAAGTAGGTCACTTGAACATCGGTGCAGGCCGTATCGTATATCAGGATTTGGTGAAGATTAACCGTGCATGTGCCGACAACAGCATTATGCAGAACAAGGAAGTAGTAGCTGCTTTCTCATACGCAAAAGAACATGGAAAAAACATCCACTTCATGGGATTGACTTCCAATGGTGGTGTACACTCTTCTTTGGAACACTTGTTCAAATTGTGTGACATTGCAAAGGAATACGGACTGGAAAATACTTTCATCCACTGCTTCATGGACGGTCGTGATACAGACCCGAAGAGCGGTAAGGGATTCATTGAACAGCTGACTGCTCATTGCGAAAAATCAGCTGGAAAGATTGCTTCTATCGTAGGACGTTTCTATGCAATGGACCGTGACAAACGTTGGGCACGTGTGAAAGAAGCATACGATTTGCTGGTAAATGGTATAGGTAAGAAAGCTACCGACATGGTACAGGCTATGCAGGAATCATACGATGAAGGTGTAACAGACGAATCATCAAACCGATTTCTACTGCAAACTTCGACGGTACTATCAAGGAAGGTGATGTAGTTATCTTCTTCAACTACCGTAACGACCGTGCAAAAGAATTGACTATCGTATTGACTCAGCAGGATATGCCGGAAGAAGGCATGAAGACCATCCCGGGATTGCAGTACTACTGTATGACTCCGTATGATGCTTCATTCAAAGGTGTACATATCTTGTTCGACAAGGAAAACGTACAGAATACATTGGGCGAATACCTTGCAAGCAATGGCAAGACTCAGCTGCACATCGCAGAAACTGAAAAATATGCCCATGTAACCTTCTTCTTCAACGGTGGACGTGAAACTCCGTATGACAACGAAGACCGTATCCTGGTTCCTTCACCGAAGGTAGCTACTTACGACTTGAAGCCGGAAATGAGCGCATACGAAGTAAAAGATAAACTGGTAGAAGCTATCGGTACACAGAAATATGACTTCATCGTAGTGAACTATGCAAACGGTGACATGGTAGGTCATACAGGTATCTATGAAGCAATTGAAAAGGCTGTAGTAGCTATCGACAATTGTGTGAAAGATACAGTAGAAGCTGCTAAGGCTAACGGTTATGAAGTCATCATCATTGCTGACCACGGAAATGCAGATCATGCATTGAATGAAGACGGTACACCGAACACAGCTCACTCTTTGAATCCGGTTCCGTTTGTATATGTAACTGAAAACAAAGACGCCAAAGTAGAAAATGGTGTATTGGCCGATGTTGCTCCTTCTATCCTGCACATTTTGGGTATGGCACAGCCGTCTGAAATGACAGGTCGCGACCTGATTAAATAAGAATCCACAGTGATTTAGAATATAGAGCCGGGGTTCGTTATCGGAAGATAATGGACTCCGGTTTTTTTTTTATGCGTTATGCCAGTACAATGATACTTCAGATAGTAGGAACGCTGGTAATGCAGTCTTGGACAAAATAAAAA